>PDWI01001937.1_pt1 | contig 32169 bp, 27 predicted proteins | sample 1430891 | NCBI WGS metagenome assembly PDWI01 (sample SAMN01162508, study PRJNA174530) | Oral metagenome, whole genome shotgun sequencing project. | biome: Marine environment; feature: Marine mammal; material: Swab sample of the gingival sulcus; isolation source: swab sample of gingival sulcus... | reverse complement strand
TTCCAGCGTTCATCTAATATTTTTCCTTCCTTAATTGTTAATTTTCTAAGGAATGTTGCAAAAGATTTAAGTTCAGCAAGTCTAAATATTCTATTTTGAACTGGCTGATTTGCATTATTAATTTTTGTTTTCAATTCAGTCAATTCTTGGATAGTTTCATCCAATTCATTTAACAATTTTTCTATTTTATAAACGGGAGTGTTACCTTTTATCTCTCGGATTTTTCTTGCAAGTCGATTCTTTTCATTAAGAGCTTTTGATAAATTCATATTTCCTATTTTTATTTATTTGATATAACAATAATCTTTTTGCAAAAATACAATTTTTTTTTGGAAAAATTATTGATTTAGCTAATTATTAGCCAATGATTTATTTCATTTAAAAATCAAATATTTTAACCGCATAACTCTGCAAAATAACTACAAGACATTGTCTGTTTCTTCTAAGCTTGGTGAATATAATGCAAGTAGCTCACTTTAGGCGTAAAATGAAATTGCTTATAAACTTGTGGTTTATGTTTGCTTTTCTTTTTATTCTTCAATCCAAGTTTTTAGTTCACAATACTCACACTTCATAGAACGTGTTTTTTCGAGTGTATTGGCTTTTGCTTTAGGGTTTATTCCGAATAAAACGCCTTTATACATTTCTTGATATAAATGGCAGTAGTAAAAACCATTATCGTTTTCCAACAATTGTTTATAAAGAGAACAGCCTGTCCAATTAGAAACCGTTTCATTTTTAGTATCCCTAACTGTAACCTTACCTTTGATGAATAATAAGTCGTGTAAAAAGTCGATTATTTTTGATAAATTTTTTACGTTTTTAGGATTGATTGATAAAAATTCTTTTGTTTGTTCTGCTAACTCAATTCCCAATTGAAAATGAATCTTCAACGCATCATCAACTGTTAAGTTTTTATTTTTTACAGTAAAGTCCATTAAACGAATTATCATTTCAGTATGAATTTCATTTGCAAGTTGTCGTTTTATAGCACATGGAATCGGTAGTTTCATCTTAATCCAAGATTTAACAATCTTAAATACAAAAGGGTAATTTTTTAAATATTTATAAATTGTAAATTCCATATTATATCTGTACTATCTTAATAATAAGTAAAATGTAAATATCTCAATTTTAAGGATAAAATATTATTTTTATAATAGTATTGGCAATATTTACTTTTTAATAAATATTAATATGGCAGCAATATAACGCTATGATTAAAGAAAAAAGATTATTTTAACAAAATCATTTTTTTAGTTTTTGCAAAACTGCCCGTAGATAGTCTATAAAAATATATTCCACTTGGTAGATTGCCTGCATTAAATTCTACTTTGTAATTGCCTGATTTTTGTTTTTTGTTTACAAGTGTTTTTATTTCTCTTCCCAAAACATCATAAACTTTTAGTGTTACTCTGGCTGCATCATTAAGAGAAAATGAATTTCTCGAAGTAACCTCGTTAGATTGCTTCATTCCAGTCGGACTTCCATTTGCAGCGGGAATTGTGTAATTTATTGTTGTATTTAGGTTAAAGGGATTGGGGTAGTTTTGAAGTAACAAAAAATTAATAAAATTTTCATTTGATTCTTTTTTAGTAATATCTGTAATAATACCGTTCTCATTAAAAACTGTAATTCCGCCCCACCATGAAGCAAACCATTTATTATCATATTTATCTATTTCTAAAGGATAAATTTCAAATTCTGCAAATATGCCGGAGTTTTCTGAATTATAAACAGTCCATTCATTCTTACAATCAAATTTAATTAAACCGCCTCCATCATCAGTTGCTATCCATAAATTATTATTACTATCAAAATCTAAATCGTAAATTGTATGTCCGGTAAAACCAGAATTGGTTTTGTTATATCGCGTTATCGAAGTCCCATCCCATTTTATAAGTTCTTCATCTTGTTTCACTTTAAACTCGAGTTCAGTAGCTCCGCTACCCAGCCATAAATTACCAAACTTATCAAAACACATGGATGTAAGAGCATGCTTAATAGTATCAGAAAGAAAAAAGGACTCATCTATTAAAGACCAATTTTGTTCATCATAAATTATTAAGCCAACATCAGAAAGTGCGTATAATTTGTTTTGATTATCAAACAAAAGAAAATAAGTTTTATTAAAAGCAATTGGAGTATTGTTTTTATTAAACAAAGTCCAAGAATTGCCATCATACCTCCATAAACCTTTTCGAGAAACTTGCCAAAGATTATTGGAATAATCCAATTGAATATAAGAACTATTACTTTTATTTTTAGAATTAAAAACACCAACCCAGTTTTCTGGGGTATAAAATTCAACAATAATATCATTTCCTGTCAATACTTGAGTAGTATCACTAGTATAAAACATGTTAAAATTTGTTGACCAAAAGTTCTGATCTTCCCGTTGGTGAACCTGCCAGTTATTACCATCATAACTAATTACTGAATCTCTTGGTTGATAATGGGTTATCCACGCAATTCCTTTATTATCGACTGCAACAAGATTGGGAAAATTATTAAATAGGGGAGAATTACTTGTTCCGAATTTTTTCCATTTTATTCCGTCATATTTTATTAAACCCTGCTCAATCGTTGCAATCCATAAACTCCCGTTTTCATCTATTACGATTCTAAATGGGATGAATTGATCTTTAGGCAATAATATATTCGGTTTAAATTCTATCCAATCTTGATTATCATACTTCCATAGCAATCCATTTATAGAACACCATAAATTTCCATCTTTATCAAATTTATGAATGTAAATATTATTGCCGGGAACGTTAGAATTGATAGTATCGTGAATTGCAAAATATTCTTTGTTATATACTAATAATCCCATCCCTTGGGTACCAAACCAAATGTTCTCATTTTTATCAATTGCAATTGAAGTAATAAAATTAGTTGTATCATTTTTTATTTTCTTAATAACATTGTTTTGTAATGTAAACAACCCATGTGTTGTTGCTATCCAGGCATTGCCATTAGTTTCAAATTCAATATCAAAAAAATCGAAATGACTTAAGTGTGGTACACCAAGTTCAGCATTTGTAAAATAATCCTTATTATAATTATAAATTGAAAAATAATCCCCACTGCCTAAATAAATATTATTATTAGGAGCAACAGAAATACATGATATATATTCATATGGAAGGTTAGAATTACTGGGCATAAAGTTTTGCCAGTTTTCTCCATCAAATTTCGAAACTCCTCCATGTTGTGTACCAACCCATAAATTTTCTAAAGAATCAATTGCCAAAGCAAGTATGTGATTATCCATTAACCCGTTATGAGTATTTGCTTTATTATAGAAAGTTTTTTTTTCGCTTTTTTTATCGAACTTCACTAAACCACCATCTGTACCAAGCCACAAAACTTCATTAGCATCTACTATTGCAAGAACCTTTTCACCATATGTGTAAGTTATACATTTTTTATTTTGAGCAAAGTAAGTTATATTAAAGAACAACAGAAAAAGTAAAATTGTTTTTTTCATTATATCTTCCGTTAAGTTATTTTAACAAAACCATCTTTTTAGTTTCTGCAAAACTGCTCGTAGATAGTCTATAAAAATATATTCCACTTGGTAGATTGCCTGCATTAAACTCTACTTTGTAATTGCCTGATTTTTGTTTTTTGTTTACAAGTGTTTTTATTTCTCTTCCCAAAACATCGTAAACTTTTAGTGTTACTCTGTCTGCATCATTACGAGAAAATGAATTTCTCGAAGTAACCTCGTTAGATTGCTTCATTCCAGTCGGACTTCCATTTGCAGCGGGAATTGTGTAATTTATTGTTGTATTTGGGTTAAAGGGATTGGGGTAGTTTTGAAGTAATTGAAATGTATGAAAAATTTTATTTGTTTTATTGTTCTTTATACTACTTAATATTACTCCGTCCTCTCTAAAAACAGATACTCCACTAAAAATATGTCCAATCCATTTATTATCAAAAGAATCTATTGCAACAGTAGTTTGATCGTCGATTGTAATTCCGGAATTTTGTTGATTATAGAATACCCAATTGTTATTGCCATCATATTTGATTAAACCTCCTTTATTTCTACAATCCATACAACCTCCAGCAGCCAGCCATAAATTTCCATCAGCATCTAAAGTGATGTCATTAATTTTGTTAGAAGTTATTTCTGAATTTTCCGTATTATAGGTTACAAAATTTTCTCCGTCAAATTTTGTTAAACCAAATCCATCATCAATACCCGTAAGGGAGCAAGATAGCCAAAAATTATAGTTACTATCTAATATAAGTACTGACACATCATTGTATGGAATTAAAGAATTACTTGTATCGTAAATTACCCAATTAGAACCGTCATATTTTGCTAAACCACCGTTTGGATCAATTTTACTAGAAGACATTAAGCCTACCCATAAGTTACCTTCTTTATCAAAGAGAATATCGGAAATCCAATTAGTTCTTAAAGGAGTATTTTCTTTATTAAATATTATCCAATCTGTACCATTATATTTTATTAAGCCATTATCTGTACCAAGCCACATATTGTTTTCATTTTCATGAATAATACTATTAACTAATAAATTAGAAAAAGGAGTGTTGCTAGAGTCAAAAGATTTCCAATTCATGCCATTATATTTTATTAACCATGGTGTTGTACAAAATAGTCTAACATACAAATTTTCACCTTTGTCAAAATAAATTAAATGTATTGATTTACTGTTTAGATCTAATTCATTATTCTGTATTGGAATTTTTTTATAACTATGCCAATTATTTCTATCGTAAAAACATAACCCTTTATCATAACCGCCTAAGTAGATATTGTTTTTTTTATCTACAGCAATATCATAAATATAATTAGTAATTATGGAGTTACTTAAATCAAATCTTTTCCAGTTTTTATTATCAAATTTATAGAGTCCGTTTTGTTTTGTACCAAACCATTTTATGTTATTTTTATCAATTTTTATACACATAACAAAATCGTTTTTAGGGAGGTTGGAATTTCCAGAGTTATAAATTTGCCAGGAATTATCTTTATATACTGCTATACCACTTGCGGTTGATATCCAGAGATTTCCTTCCTTGTCAAATTCCATATCATAAATAATATTGTCGGGTATTTCGGAATTTGTAGTATCAAAAACAGTAAAATTTTGACCGTTAAATTTATATATTCCGTTACCATCAGTTCCGAGCCAAATATTATTATCGGAATCAATTTCTACAGTCAAGATCGGCTGAGTAAAATTATTGAATTTTTCAGTTAAGTTGCCGTTCTCAAATTTTCCCAGTCCCCAACTTGCGCCAATCCATCCAATATCATTTTTATCAAATTTAATATCATGAATTGCCAAGTTGGATAAGACTGGGTTACCAGTTTTAAATATCCGCCATATATTACCGTCATATTTTGAAAAAAACCATAATGAGCCAAAATAAATATTTCCTTTTGCATCAAGATTTATAGAAATATTCCACTGATTATGAGGTAAATTGGAATTGAGCGTATTAAAAGTCTGCCAAGTATTACCATCAAATTTACCGACTCCGCTATACTGCGTACCTATCCATAAAGAACCTGATGAGTCCGTTGCCATTGCCCTTATATGATTACCGGGCAGGTTTGCATTAGCTCTATTATAATGTATAATTTCTTCCGTTTCTTTATTAAATTTAACCAATCCGCCATCAGTTCCAATCCAAAGTATATTATTGCCGCCTTCTAAAATTGAGGTTACCATATCACCATTAGTCAAATTTATCCATTCTTTATTTTGAGTAAAGTAAGTTATATTAAAGAACAACAGAAAAAGTAAAATTGTTTTTTTCATTATATGCTCCGTTAAGTTATTTTAACAAAACTATCTTTTTAGTTTCTGTAAAACTGCCCATAGTTAATCTATAAAAATAAATTCCGTTTGATAGATTCTTCTCGTTAAATATTACTGTATCAGATTGCTTTATTTGCAGCCGGAATTGTGTAATTTTTTAGGGTGATCATAGTAAAAACATTGGGAATACTTTGATATTCATTGAATTTTTATATTGTGTCGAGATGCAAGATAATTTTTTCATGATGAACCCCAAATTTGTGAAATTATTAGTTATTTATTTAATCAGCAAAAAGTGGAAGTTTAATCATATATTTACTATCTTTAATTAAATTATAAAAAAAACAATTAAAAATCAACAATAAAACTTCTTTATTAAAAAGGAAAAATTGATTTAATAAAGTTTTCTTTAATTTCATTAACTGCTGTCCAAAATAAAAAAAATGATTGAAAATAGCTTAAGTTAGAGAATTTTATTAAGCAGACAAAAACAATCTTTATTAAAAATTAAAATATTGTTTCAGCTATACCTTTGCAGCTTGCTAAACTCCAGAAACCCTATAGGTCATTTAATATTTTTATTTTGGCCTGATGTAATCGTTTATAAATTTATATTGTATGTTCGCTTATCTTTTTATTCTTAAATTTACATTTTTAATTCACAATACTCACAGTTCATAGTGCGTGTTTTTCAAGTATATTGGCTTGTGCATACGGGTATGTTGTATTAAATTAAAGCTTAATAAAATTTTTGGGTTACTTGTCTCAAAGGGAAAAGCCCGCTTTTTTTAGCTGACGCATCAGGTACTCGGCTTCTTGCCGAATGTAAGAAGAAGGATCATTTAGACAAAGTTTCAGATTTCTTACCATCACTGAGGATATTTCCTCCTCCGGATTCCATGTAAAGAAACCATGAGTCCGATCGTAAATGTAATATCTTAAACCAAACAAGGCGTGTATGCGTATGGATTCCGATTCAATAGCTAAGCATTTGAACCAAAGGGGAAGTAACCGCTTGTCACAAATCTGCCTGACAGCAGCTAGTGCGTTGGAGATGGTATATTCATCATTTGGATCAATTTCTTCAGTTACATACGATATAATACGTCCCTTTGCATTTCCACCGATAGACCGGACATGAAGGTCATCAACAATCACCAATGACTGAATCGTCATTGCTGCCGAAAACCCGATGGTATGGGTACGTTGGAGATGTTTGCCCATTCCGGAAATAGCTCCCGGCGAAGATTGGATTTTTCGAATTATTTCTTGCGAGCTCTGTTCCGATATGTGTCTTTTATCGCTGAGTAATGGAAGGATATGGGGAATCAACTTATGTCCTTTTGCCATACCCAACGCAGATGTTTTCAAAAGAGCCTGTGCGATGGAGCCAGGATCGTCCGATTGCAGTTCCGTGATGGTTTCATCCAGTTCCGGATTGTAGTAGTAGATAAAATGATGCACGCTGAAAGCTAATATCACAAGTCCTACAACAAGTATTGCTCTTTTCCAGTTTGTTATTGGAATTGTTATTTTCATAGGCTGTCTTTCCTTTTGTTTTCATATAACAGTAAGCTCACCACAAGTAAAATAACTTGTTATATGATATTAAGAAAAAAGTAAAAGAAGTTAGTTATAATCGGTATTGGTTACAGGTATTTGTTTAATTATTTTTTGTATTTCTTCTTCAATATTTATTACATTTCTTCTAATATCTCGAATCATTAATTTCAATGCTAATTTTTTAAATTTTCCGGTTTCTTCGGCATTTGTAAAAATATAATTTGCAACATTTTCAGTTTGTAACTTTAACAATTCTTGCCCTCTTTCAATATTTGCCAAAGAAGATATAAGATCGTAATCCAGTAATTCAATTTTTGAATTAGAAATTGCTTTCCACGAGTTTGTTCTTATTGTTGGAGAATGAATTCCATTTCCTTTGACTACAACTTCAAGCAGAGGTGCTCTATCATCTAATAAATAGGCATCTAAGGTGTCAATTAATATTTCTTGGTTAGGTGTTTTTTCAGCAATGCTTTTAGATGTCTCGGTTAATTCTTCACTAATTGAAGTCAATATTTTATTTATATATTTCTTGTCTTTTTGATGTTCATTCCAATTATTTATGAATAAGGCTATTAAAATTCCAATTGTGATTGGTATGATTTCTTTTATTAAAAATTTAATATTTTTTTTCATTTAGTCTTTACTTCTGTTTATTGTCAACACCATGTGTATGAATAGTAGCATAATTAAAGCTGTAAACTTCAAAATTTCCACCACTATTAGCTAAACCTTGTTTTAATTTGATAAGTTAAACAAAAAAATATATCAAAGCAAGAGGTAGCGTATTAAACGTAAATACTTTTTCTGATGTTGCTGATACAAAATGTTGTCTGTTGTATTTATTCTTTCTATATTAAAGCTTTATTAATAAGTTCAGATACTTTATTGTTACTATACTTTGCAATATTATATCCCTTGTAATCTACTTCTTTTTTTATTCTAATTTAATCAATAACGGTTACTAAATCTTTCATCGATTTTCTCACTTTCTGAAGATTGACCAACCAATCTTTTTCAGAATCTCTGTATCCTAATGGCAATAATAAGGTACTGCGCAAGCCTTTTTCTTTGAGATTTAATATTTTATCCAATGCATTGGGGTCAAAGCCCTCCATAGGCGTACTGTCCACTTCTTCATAAACAGCTTGAGCTATTCCTGCCATGAAAGCAATATATGTTTGTTTTGCAGCGTGTTGGAAGTTGGTCTCGGCATCTTGTTTTAGATAAACAGCTAATAAAAATTGACGGTGAGCTTCCAAACCCTCATTTTTGAAACCACGGATTTTATTGGTTAAATCGAAGATATAATTGATGCGTTCTTCAGTGTAGTTGTCCCAAGCTGCAAAAACTAATAAGTGTGAACAATCTGTAATCTGTGGCTGATTAAAAGCTACTTCTTTAATTTTTGCTTTTACTTCATCATTCGTAATTACAAGTACCTCAAAAGGTTGCAACCCACTTGATGTTGGAGCTAATCGAATAGCTTCTAATATATTATCAATTTTTTCTTGCGGAACTTTTTTCCCGTTCATTGCCTTTGTGGCATATCGTTCATTTAGTTTTTCTAAAAAACTCATTTTTACCTCATGCTTTATTTGATTAAAATTTTTTAATTATGGTAGTAGTACCTCATTAGGTTTGTTTGTAGTTAATTACTACCAACTGCACTGTCAAGGGGTAGTTATGTTCCAGATTTTATTATTTTTGTATGATAATAAAAGACTAATATAAAATTACCAAATTTTTTCAACTTTTTGTTAAAGTAGAAGAGTTGTATTTTTATTTCTTAGGAGTTTGATTTGGTAAATGAAAAAAGAGCAGATTAAAATAAAGTTTAACGGATTAAATGTAAGTTCCTTAATTTAATTAGGATGTTGGTTATTTTTTATAAACTTATTTTGTAAGCAGTTATTTATTATTTGCAGGCTCTTTCTTTAATAACTTCTTTTAAAATGAAAGTTCCATTTAATGCTGAAGGAAAACCAGCATAAACTGTCATCAACAACATTATTTCTTTAATCTCAATTTCGGAAAGTCCAATGTTTAAGCCTGCATTAATATGAAATTTAAGTTGCGGTTGTGCACTACCCAATGCAGTCAAAGCCGAAATGGTTGCTATTTGTCTATACTTGGGTCCAAGACTATCCCTTGAAAAAATATCTCCGTAACCAAATTCAAGCACAAATTTTACCAAGTCCGGAGAAAAATCATCGTAGGCTTTTTCTAATTTTTCTACTTGTAAACTGTCCAATTTTGACAATTCTTGTTTTCCTAATTTAAGTCTGTCTGTTTGTTTTTTATTAGTTGCAATTTTGCCAATCTCGTCTTTTATTCCGTTCTTTTTACGTTCTTTCAAGACCTCTTTTAAAGCGTTCATTCCATTTATGCTGCTTGGGAAACCCGAATAAGCTGACATTTGCAAAATAACTTCTTTAATTTCATTTATAGTACTGCCTGTATTCAATGCACCATTGATATGAACTTTCAATTGTGGTTGTGCTGTTCCCATTGCGGTAAGAGCAGCAACTACGGCAATTTCCTTTGACTTCAGGTCAAGTCCTTCTCTTGTGTAAATATCGCCAAAGGCATATTCAATTATGAATTTCCCTAAGTCGGGTGAAATGTCTTTAAGTCCATTAATTACTTTCTCGCCTGCTTTTCCATCTATTTCTTTTAGTTTTTCCCAACCTTTGTTAAATCGTTCTGTTTTTGTACGGTTCATTTTTATTTGATTTTTAATTTGTCCATATCCGTTTATTGTAAGAATACAAATTAATGCTAAAATTATATGTTTCATCTTTTTCTTGCAAAGTTAAGCAAAAACTTTAGTATTGATATAGGACTTTTTAAGGTTAATCAGGTACTTTTAAATTTAGTGGGAGAAAATCCTGTCTTTTTCTTAAAAATCCTAGAAAAATACGAACTATCTTCAAATCCCAAATGAAATGAAATCTCTTTTATTGAAAGTTCGGTAAAATATAGAAGCCGTTTTGCTTCTGTTATTTTTTTATCCAAAATAATAGCTTTTGGATTTTGGCCGTAATTATCTTTACAAATGTTATTGAGTCTTTCAACGGTTAAATGAAGTTTTGTGGCATAATCTTTTACTGAAAGATTTTTAGAAATATTTTCTGCTACTAATTTTGAAAATTTCAATATTAATTTCGGTTTTATCTTTTGATTTTTTAGGGAAGTAAGTCGGATTAGATTATTAAGTAAATAATGAATACCTGAAACAATTATTTTTTTGCTTAAATTATCTTTCTTCTTTGATTCATTGATTAGATTTTCGAACAAATATTTAAATAATTGAATATCTTTTTTGCTTAAATCAACAAATGAATTATTTATTAAGTCTATGGAGAAGTTAATTAAATGTTTATCAAAAGCAAGAATATATCCTTTTGAATTTTTTGAATAAGACCAATTGTGAACTTGTTTAGGACGTACAAAAAAAAGTCTATTACATTTTATTTGGTATTCATCAAAATCAATAACATTTATTCCCGAACTTTCAGTGAACCAAACAATAGAATAGAAATTGTGTCTATGCGGCCATTCCACATTTGGATTTTCGGTATTTTCAAAAGTTCCAATGTAATAAAACTGCTTTTGGGGATTTGAAATTATTATGTCTGATATAGTATATTCTGTTAACAAGATTTTTGTTTTAATTGCTTTTAACTGTTCTGTTAGATATAGTTACGCTTTTTTTTATTATTTCCATGAAATTATTTATAAAAATAATAAAAGATAAGTAAAATATAAGTCAGTATTTTATTAGAATATGTTTTTTCCTCAATGTGTTGGGTTGGTTAGAGTAGCTCCAATACAAAATGAAATTTGTAGCATTTGTCTATTGAAAATTATCTCAATACCAATACGTTTTTATCAATTATTAAACAACTCTGCTGGATTAATTTTAAACTGTAACATGTTTGCCGTATTTCTGCCACCATCACCACCTTTTCTTTGCATTGTTATTCTCCCTATTTTAAAATTTCCTCTCTTTGTAATTTTGATTTCCCCGTTGCCAAAATAATTAAGACAATAATTCATTGGTTTAAGAATCCAACGTGCATTTTTTTCAATTTTTTGAGCTACTAACATCCATTCGGCAGCAAATTTTCCTTGTCCTTTTAATATGTCAGATACAATTAATGCTTGGTTTTTATTTAGCCATTCAATAATGTCATTTTGTTCTGATTCCCGAAACTCATTGGCAAACATTCTACGTTGATTTTTTGGATTTTTTATTGTTGGTTTTTCTTCTCCTGTATATCTCTTTAGAATTGAAACAATTTGCGAAGGAATATTCCACATTTCAGTATATTTATCAACCCATCTTTTATCAATTTGATTAAATCCTTTGGGATTACTTACTAACTTAACTTGTAAATTTTCAACGTCAATTTCTTTTTTTAACTTTATTGTTACTTGTACTTGAACATCTGTTTTATATCCGGATATTTTAATCGCTTCAACATATTCAATCTCTGAAAGTTTATATTGCATTAAAACCAACCATGTTTGAGCATCTTTATCTTTTTTCCAGTCATTAAACTTTTGGACTACATTATTTTCATTTTTAAAGCCGTCTTTCGCTGTTTTAGAACCTCGTTCAACTAAATTCATATTATCTTATTTCTCTGTAAATAAATTATTCAATGTATGTGCTTCTAACCTTTTATTTGCAATTTCAACATATTCTCTTGAAATTTCAGAACCTATCCACTTTCTATTCAGCAAATGAGCAATCTTAGCTGTTGTGCCGCTTCCCATAAATGGGTCGTAAACTAAATCATTTTCATTTGTCCATGTGTTTATTTGGTCTGCAACAAGTTTTTCCGGAAAAATAGCAGGGTGGTTGTAGGCAATTTTATCTTTTGTAGAAATGCCCCCACCTATTGAATAAAAGAAAACATTACCAACCTTTTTTTCTGTTGTTCTTTCAACTTTTTCATAATTCAAAGTGCCGTTTTTTCCTCTGTTTTTCATGTTGGCAAGTCCTTGGTATTTTGTTGGTTCGGTTATGGGATTAAATGTTTTGGGACTCCCTTTCGATAAAGCAAACATGTATTCAAAATGCTGATGATATCTATTTCCTGTCTGAGGCATTGGATTATTTTTATAATATATCATTGTGTCATGAATTCTGAATCCAATTTTTTTGAAGTATAACGCTTGTTTAAATGATGTTCCTGTTTCACTACCTTCAATTGTTGCGTCCGCAACAACCCAAATAAGAATTCCTCCAGTTTTTAAAATTCTAAATAATTCTTTTGCAATTTTTTCAAATTCAAATTGATAACCTTTATAATTTCTTATATTATCATAAGGTGGTGATGTGATAACTAAGTCAACATAGTTATCATGCATATTTCCCATCGTAATCAAACAATCTTCATTATATATTTTTTCGAGTTCCATATTACAAATTTAATCAATTTTCTTTCAAAATAGGTGTTATCCGTTTTAATATATATTATAATTGTAGCGTCTGTAATATGTTGGCAGTTATTATTTTTGAATTTTTAATCGAATTATACATGAAAAATGAAAGCATTAACTATAAAATTTTATTTTATTTTTTTCCCAAATCTCACATCTAACTAAGCAACAAGATAGGCATATTTATCTTCTTTAATGCTTAACATTTCTTTAAGTTCATCTTCAAAAAAAAATTTATTTTCACCAAAAGCGGGACGAAGATCTGTAAACCAAGTTGCACTTTCATCGTATTGAGCAAAATAAGGTTTTTTACCCAATCAGTAAAATTTTGTAATTGGGGTATTTATTCAATTTGTCAAGAATTGTAAAATTTTATTTTTCTTTTTATAATCATAGTAATTTTGTTTCCCTAATAAAAAAAGATTATTTTTGTTAGATGAAAAATTGTTAAGTTTTTGTAAAGACTTAAGTAAAAGTCTTGAGAAATTTTAAAGCGAGGAAAGCGATTGATTTTTCAATCGCTTTTATTTAATGGTTGTAACTTTGTTAACGTCGTCTAATTTGATATAGCTTTCTTGAAATTTGTAACTACCTTTGTCAGTTTTTAATGTTTTTACAACTTTAACATTAACTTCATTCTTTCCTGCTTTACCTTTAGCTTTATCAGCAAATGTTTGCTTTTTTGCCATTGTGTTCTCCTTAATTTAGTTTCCAAATTTACAAAAAAATTACTTTAAATGAAATGAGATAAGTTCACAAATAAAAATCATAAAAATTACAGAAATTTTTTTATAGATCAATATTGTAACTTTAAGGACAACTGTTTTTACCCAAAAGGTTGCATTACGATATAATATATTTGTTATATTAAGCACTCAACTAAATTAAATTATAAAATCTATGAAATATTATATTGGTATTGATGGCGGTGGTACAAAAACGAATTGTATATTATGCAACCAAGATTTAGAAGTATTATTCCGAACTCAATCGGGACCGTCAAATTTTTTAACCATCGGAACAGAAATAGTTGCACAAACTATTCTTAATCTCGTTAAAAAGACTTCGGCAGAGAGTAATGTTAAAATTAAAGATATCAAAGCGGTAGTACTCGGTACAACAGGAGCGGGTAGGGAATCGGATGCCGTAAAACTTGAAAGTATGGTTAAGCAGTTATCTGAAACAGAAAACATAAAATTAAATCAATTCCAAGTTTTGAGTGATGCAAGAATAGCGTTAGAAGGTGCTTTCACCGGAAAACCGGGCAGTATTCTAATTGCCGGGACAGGTTCAATAATGTTCGGTAAAGATGCAGAAGGGAATATACACAGAGTTGGCGGTTTTGGAAGACTTATCGGAGATGAAGGAAGCGGTTTAACCTTAGGCAAAAAAGGATTGAATCTTTATGCTAAGTTTCTTGATGATAGAGGAAAAGATTCCATCTTGTTTAAAATGATAAATGAAAAGTATAATGTTAATGATATTAGTTCTCTAATTACAGAAGTTTATAGTAACAATATGCAAATTCAAGATGTTGCTCCCATGGTTATAAAAGCCGCTGCTGAAAAGGATGAACAATGTCTTGCAATTTTGGAAGAAGAAGCAAATGAACTGTTACTTCACATTGCGGCAATGAGTAAGAAATTACAAGATCCTGAAATGAAATTAGTTTTTATAGGTGGTACTCTTACAAACGATAATGAATATTCCAAAATGCTTGTTAAAAAAATGAGCATTTATATGCCGAAAATAATTGTACAAGAAGCAGACTATCCGCCTGAAATAGGTGCTGTCTTAATTGCGAAAAAAATAGATTAATTATGAAAAAAACAAATAGAAACCCCTGGGCTTGGGTTCCTTCATTATATTTTGCTGAGGGAATCCCATACGTAATTGTAATGGTAGTTTCGGTAATAATGTATAAGAGGCTTGGAATATCAAATACAGATATTGCACTTTATACAAGTTGGCTTTATCTTCCGTGGGTAATTAAACCACTTTGGTCGCCTGTTGTGGATTTGTTAAGAACCAAAAGATTCTGGATTATTACAATGCAGCTTTTAATTGGTGCGGGATTAGCTGGTGTTGCTTTAACTATTCCGGTTCCTAATTTTTTTCAATATACACTTGCTTTCTTTTGGCTTCTTGCATTTAGTTCTGCTACACACGATATTGCTGCCGATGGTTTCTATATGCTCGGTTTATCAAAACATCAGCAAGCATTTTATGTGGGAATTAGAAGTACATTCTACAGATTTGCAATGATTACCGGACAAGGACTTTTGATAATTCTAGCAGGATATTTGGAAAGTTCAACCGGATTAGGACAAGTTGAGTTTGATGTACAAACTGTAAATCAAGATGTAAAAACCGAAATATTTTTTAATGAAAATATTAATGCAGTAAATGGAGATTTAAGAATCCTTCACTATCCAGAAAAATTAAAAATTTCAACTTCGAATATTACTCAAGAAAAGTTAGACTCAATTAAAAATTTTGTAACACAAACTAATATTCAAAACGGCTTTGCCAAAAAAGAGGAACGCAAAACCAACGTAAACAGAACTTCTAAAAGTGAAAAATCTTGGTGGGATAAGATAGTGGTAAATAATTTGGGAGCTTTTATTAAAAAGCATTTTGGAAGAGATGAAGTAAAAAATATAGTTCTGCAAAAAAACGGTAATGTTGGAATTGTACAATTGTACTTATCGTCTGAACCAAATGAAGACAAAGAGATAGTTATAAATTTAAATCAAAGTTCTGGCGATAAAAGTATAAACTTAATTGACGGTCATCGTTTTATATTCAGTAAAGAAAATTGGAATAAACCTGCATTAGCTTTGTTTCAAATTGATCCGAAATTGAAAAGGGAATCAAGTGCATCTTTTCAAGCAATTTCAGGAAACATTCCCCTTGCTTGGACGATTACTTTTATCATTCTCTCAATTTTATTTATTGTCTTTTTTATATATCACAAGTTTGCTTTACCTTATCCTGCAAGTGATGAAAGTGTAAAAAGTAAAAATTCTAATGTCTTTGCCGAGTTTTTTAGAACATTTGTTTTATTTTTTAAGAAAAAGAATATTGGTCTTATTATTGCTTTTTTGCTTGTTTACAGATTGGGCGAATCGCAATTAGTAAAACTTGCTTCACCATTTTTACTTGATAAAAAAGAGCTTGGAGGCTTAGCTTTAACAACTGGAGAGGTAGGATTTGTTTACGGGACCATTGGGATTCTTGCTTTGGTCCTTGGCGGTTTACTCGGTGGATTTCTTGCAGCAAAAGACGGGTTAAAGCATTGGCTTTGGTGGATGCTGATTGCAATCAATTTACCAAATGCAGTTTATGTTTATTTATCTTACGTAGTACCCGATTCATTTTTCGTAATTCTTGGTGTCGTAGCAGTAGAGCAATTTGGTTACGGATTCGGGTTTACGGCTTATATGCTCTATATGATTTATGTTTCCGATGGTGAACATAAAACGGCTCACTTTGCTATAACTACTGCATTTATGGCACTGGGAATGATGATCCCCGGAATGATAAGCGGCTGGCTGCAAGAACTTATCGGCTATCAACACTTTTTTATTTGGGTTATGATTGCAACTATTCCTGCTTTTATAATTACTAAATTTATTCCTTTGGATCCTAATTTTGGGAAAAAGGAAAAGAAAAATAAATAATTATTACAAAATATTATAATAGTGAAATTTAATTATGAAAAATTTTAAATTGTTTGAAAATATCGTAAAGTATTCAATAGCTTTAACTTTAATTATTTTAATTTCTTGCTCGACAGGTATTGAAAAAAAGGAAACTTTTTCTGTAATTGATAATATTATGGAATTGGCTGTTAAAGATTCTGTTTTCCCCGGAGCGGTCTTACTTTTTGGAATTAACCAGAATGTACTTTACAATAAAGCTTTTGGAAATTATACTTATGATAAAAACTCTGCTAATGTAAAGACAAATTCCATATTTGATTTAGCATCAGTTTCAAAAGTAGCTGCTACAACTTCTGCTGCAATGTTATTAGTACAAGAAAATAAATTAAATTTAAATGATAAAGTTGTAAAGTATCTGCCGGAATTTAATAACAATGGAAAAGATGAAATTACTATAAGAAATATTCTTTTACATAATACGGGTTTGCCTGCCTTTAAAAAATATTATGATGAATACTCAACGGCTGCAGAAGTAATAGATGATATTATGAATTTGGAACTGAACAGTAAGCCTGGTGAAAAATATGTTTACAGTGATCTTGGAATGATAACTCTTCAAAAGGTAATAGAAAAAATTACAAATAAAACTTTAGATGTTTTTTTGAAAGAAAATTTATTTGCTGTATTAGATATGAACAGAACAATGTATAATCCGTCTGAAGAGATGAAAAAAGAATGCGTCCCGACAGAAGATGACGATTTTTACAGAATGAGATTATTGCAAGGCGAAGTTCATGATGAAAGAGCTTATATGTTAAACGGTGTTGCGGGACATGCCGGATTATTTTCAACTGCCGAGGATTTATCAAAATTAGTGAGAACTTACTTAAACAATGGCAAGTATAAAAATAAACAGATATTTAAACCTGAAATACTTTCCGAGTGGACTACCAAACAAACCGCTCAAAGTACAAGAGGCTTAGGTTGGGATACAAAAACTATAGATGGTTATTCATCTGCAGGAAATTATTTTTCCGGAAATTCTTTTGGACATACAGGTTATACCGGTACTTCGGTTTGGGTTGATAAAGATTCTAAATTATTTGTAATACTTTTAAGTAACAGAGTTCACCCGACAAGAGCAAATAGAAAAATTTCTCAATTTCGTCCAATTATTCATGATGCAATTTATAGAGCATTGTTTGATAATGGAAAGGATGCTTTTAAAAATTAAGAAGTTGCTATTATGAATATATTCAGGAGTTTAATAAATTAAATGCTGAACTAGTTCGTCAATTGCCGGCGTAACATCACAGTCATATTTTTTAACCTTATCTTTACAGCAAAGTATTTGGTACTCGGAAATTTCTACTTACTTTTCTAAAGCTTTCTTATAAAGCTCAATATATTCTTTTGCAGAGTGTTTCCAAGAATAATCTTTGTTCATTCCGTTGTGTTGAATTTTTCTCCAAACCGGTTTATTATCAAAATCTTTAATAGCGCGTTTTACCGATTGCAAAAGTGCTTTTCCTGAATATTCGTAAAAAGAAAAACCATTACCAATATCTTGTCCCAACTCATTGTACTCATTCCAGTCTTGTACAGTATCTGCAAGTCCGCCGGTTTTTCTAACAACAGGAACAGTTCCGTATTTCAAAGAATAAAGTTGATTCAATCCGCAGGGTTCATAATTCGATGGCATTAAAAATATATCGGAGGCAGCCTCTATTAAATGAGCAAGTTCATTATTATAGCCAAAATAAACGCTGATTTTATTGGGGTGATTATTAAACGCATCTTGAAACATATTTTCATAATGATAATCTCCGCTTCCAAGCACAACAAATTTAGCTTTAAGATTTAACAATTCATGCAAAGCATCACCAATAATGTTAAAACCTTTTTGTACTACAAGGCGAGAAATAATTCCAATTAAAGGAATTTCGGAATCGAATGGCATTCCGAGTTTTTCCAATAAATATTTTTTGTTTTTTAATTTTCCCGAAAGGTCGTTTGCTGAATAATTATAAGGAATTAGTTTATCCGTTTCGGGATTCCAAATATTGTAATCAATTCCATTTACAATTCCGTATAAATCTGAATGACGATACCACAAATAACCGTCCATTCCGTGTCCGTATTCGGGAGTTAACAATTCGTTTGCATAAGTGTTGCTTACAGTATTAATAATATCAGAGTAAAGAATTCCGGCTTTTAAAAAGTTTGAGTCACCTTCGTGAGAGAGCCAACCGTTATTTTCGTAAAGATGAGTCGGCAGTTCCGCTCTTTTATAAGATTCTAAACCGAAACGCCCTTGATAACCAATATTGTGAATTGTTAAAACAGTTTTAGTTTTATGGAACAAACTGTCCCAACCGTAGTTCTCTCTGAGTAAGACGGGAATTAAAGCTGTCTGCCAATCGTTAACATGCAAGATATCCGGTGCCCAGCCAAGTTTCTGCATTATTTGAATTACCGCTTTGGAGAAAAGTATAAATCTTTCATCTTCATCCCAATCATTAGAATTATAAAATTGTTTTCGTTGAAAGAAATTTGGGTAGTGTACAAAATAAATATTAACATTCGAGTGAGGCATCTTGCCATGAAAAACATGAACTGAATGTTCATAACCGTTTGTTGTAATTTTTAATTCGCCAATTAAAGAATCGTAATGGTGTCCGTATTTGTGTTCATCTATTTCATAATACTTAGGCATAAAGACTTTAACTTCATTTCCTAATTTTTCAAGTTCTCTTGGTAATGCACCCGAGACATCAGCCAGACCTCCGGTTTTTGCGTAAGGAACTATTTCACTTGATGCAAATGCTATTTTCATTTTTACCTCTTTTGTATTTATTCTACAACTTTAATTATTATATCTACAGCAAAGTAATTATTTTCAAGGTCAATAATTAATGGATTTAAATCTATTTCCAAAATATCTTTTCTTTCCGTAATAAGCAAAGCAACCGATTTAATAATATCTGTTAGCTTTTGAATGTCGCAACTTGCTTCACCTCTAACACCTTTAATAATTTTACTTATTTTAGTTTCATTTATCATTGAAGAAATATCTTCTTCAGTTAAGTAAGCAGATTTAATTTCTGTATCCTTTAAAATTTCAACATATTTCCCTCCGGAACCAAACATTACTACGGGACCAAAGGAAGAATCTCTAAATCCTCCAATTAATAATTCATGTTTTGTTTGTATAAAAGGTTGAATTAAAAATTTATTTACTTCAAAATTTTTTGTTTTGAATGATGCTTGCATTTCTTTTATGGTTTTATGTAATTCATTTTTATTTTTAATATTTAATTTAACTGCATTAAGTTCTGATTTATGAATAAGATTTTCGTGCAAACCTTTAATCACTAAAGGGAAAGTAAAGTCGGTTGAAGTAGTAATTTGTGCAATAGATACGATTTTATCTTCGACCAATGGAATATTGTATTTGCCGCATACTTCGTAAACTTCCTTCTGTGTTAAGAATCTTGAATTGCCATTTGTTTTAATATGTTCTTTCACCAGAGGAAACTCACTATTTTTTTTGCTTTCGTGGAACAGAATGTTTGATATAATTTCTGCGGGATCTTCCGGATTTCTAAAAATAGGTGTTTTATATTTTGATTCGCTTCTATATTTTGCCCAAAACTCAGGCAGTGGCATACAAACTTGATAAATTGGTTTTGTGGATTCTATTGAGTTTACGGATTCAATAACATTAAAGGCATTTACCATAACAGGTTCAACAAAAATTGCTATAACTGCATCGACATTTTTATCTTCAATTAATATTTTACTTACTTCTTTATAATTATCAGCAGTTCCTCCGGGCAATAAATCAATCGGGTTATTTAGGCTTCCTTGGGGAGGAACTATTTCTTTTAACTTGTCAGTAGATTCGTTGCTCAACTTGGCTATTTTTAATCCGCGTTCTTCTAACTTATCAACAGCAAGGATTGCAGGTCCGCCTGCATTTGTAAGAACGGCTATCTTTTTCCCTTTGGGAATAGGGAAATTCTCAAAGCCTTTTGCCGTATTAAACATTTCGTTAAGATTATTTACACGGATTATTCCAAATTGTTTAAATAAGGAATTAATAATTCTATCATCATTACTTAACGCTCCTGTATGTGATGATGCAGCTTTCATTCCACTTTTAGTTCTGCCGGCTTTTAAAACTATTACAGGTTTTTTGTTGTTCGAATTTTTGATTGTTTCAATGAATTTTAAACCGTTCACAAAACTTTCGAGGTATAAAGTAATTACATTGATATTTTTATCTTCTATCCAAAATTTTAAAATGTCATTTTCGGTTATGTCAAGTTTGTTTCCTACACTTATAAAATGGGCAAAGTGAATGTCTGTATCCCTAAGTGAATTAAGTACGGCAGCTCCCAAGGCTCCACTTTGAGATAAGAAACCAATTCCACCTTTAACAGGTTTCTCTGCAACAAAGGTAGCATTCAGTTTTACTTTTTCGTGAGTGTTTATAACTCCCATACAGTTTGGTCCAATCAATCTAATATTATTATCTTTTACCTTCCTAAAAAGTTTTTTTTCGTCTTCCTTTCCTGCTTTGTCTGTTTCCCCAAATCCTGCAGTTATAAGAATTATTGATTTAACTTTCTTTTCTATAAGTTGGTCTATTGAATCATTTACATACTTTTTAGCTACTACAATTATTGCCAAATCAATTGTTTCATTAATATCAAGAATGGATTTATAACATTGATAACCCAATACTTCTTTTGTTTTAGGGTTTACCGGAAAAATTTTGCCCTTGAAACTATATGTTTTTATACTTCTTAAAATTTCATAACCAATGCTGAATTCTTTTCCTGATGCACCAACAATGCAAACGGAATTTGGATAGAAAAATTTTTTTAGAATAGTACTCATATTTTTAAGTCTGTTTTATTTGAAAAAGTTTATTGTTAAGTTCATCTTTAAATAAAAATATTTACTTGTTAAATTTATAAAACGAATTGAGAAAAGACTTACAGAATTAAAATTTATTAAAAATATAGTTATTGAGTTAATTATGAAAAATATCTTAAAAAGTTATGAAGTTAAACTATTGATAATGGCATTATTAATTATTACTGCTTGTTCAAATAAAAAAGATTCAATTACTCTTCTTTTTTATAATGGAAATGTTGTAACAGTTGATTCTAACAACACAACTTGTTCGGCAATTGCTGTTAAAGCCGACAAAATATTTGCGCTAGGGAAATATGATGACTTTAAAAATTATATCTCAGATGAAACTCAACAAATTGATTTAAAGGGAAAAACTGTAATCCCTGGATTTATTGAAAGCCATGCACACTTAATTGGTACAGGCAAAGCCCAAATGAATCTTAACTTAAACAAAGCAAAAAATTGGAATGAAATTATAGAAATTGTAAAAGAAGCTGTTAAGAAAACTAAACCGGGCGAATGGATATTAGGTAGAGGCTGGCATCAGGAAAAATGGGATGAATTACCTAAGGGACATGTTAACGGTTATCCTAATCACAGAGAATTAAGTAAAGTAAGTCCCGATAATCCGGTTTACTTATCGCATGCGAGTGGTCATGCAGTTTTTGCCAACAAAAAAGCTATGGATATTGCGGGGCTAACATATAAAACTCCTAATCCGGAAGGTGGAGTTATTCTAAAAGACAAGAAAGGAAAGCCAATCGGTATTTTCATTGAAGAAGCAGAAAATTTAATTTCAAAAAAATATCAAGAATATTTAAATACTAAATCTTATCAAGAAAGAAAACAAGATACTAAGAAAGCTATAAAAATTGCTGTTGATAAATGCCTTGAGTTTGGAATAACCGGTTTTCATGATGCCGGAATTTCATTTGATAATGTTAGATTACTAAAAGAAATGGTTGATAGCAATCAAGTGAAAATTAGATTATACGAAATGCTTTTAGAAGATTATGATGCTTTGAGAGACTCGATGAAATCTTATCTAACTATCGGGTACGGAAATAATCATCTTACCGTTAGAGCTATTAAATTATTTGCAGATGGTGCCCTTGGTTCAAGAGGGGCGTGGCTTTTAGAACCCTACAGCGATAGCAAAAATGAATCAGGATTAAATGTTACCGAAATTGAAAAGTTACAAAACATTGCCAAGTTAGCTGCAGAAAATAATTTTCAGGTCTGTACCCATGCAATTGGTGACAGGGCAAACAGAGAAATGCTGAATATTTATGAAGAAATATATAAGGCAAATAGCAACAAAAATAATTTTAAATGGCGGATTGAACATGCACAACACCTGAATAAAGAAGATATTCCCAGATTTGCAGAGCTTGGGGTAATTCCTTCGATGCAGACAATTCATTGTACTTCCGATGCTCCTTATGTGGAAAAAAGATTAGGAAAAAGAAGAGCTGAAGAAGGTGCTTATGTTTGGCAAACTTTAAGTGAAACCGGTGCGGTTATATGTAATGGAACAGATTCTCCCGTTGAAGATATTAATCCGTTCGAAAATTTTTATGCTGCTGTAACCAGAAAAACTTCTGATGGGGAAGTATTTTATGGAAAACAAAAGCTTACACGTTTACAGGCTCTGCGAACAATGACAATCAATGGGGCTTACGCTGCTTTCGAAGAAGATATAAAAGGTTCCTTAGAAGTAGGCAAATTAGCTGATTTTGTCGTCCTTAATAATAATCTTTTAGAAGTTCCGGAAAATCAACTTTTAGAGACAGAAGTTTTATATACAGTAGTTGGTGGTAAAATTCTATATGAAAAATAATTTGTCGAGTTACAATGAATATTTGATAAATGAGAAAAATATTGATGAAAGAGCTTCGGTAATACAAGAAGTTATTTTGCCAAAAGCGGGAAGTAAAGTTAAAGTGTTCCTTAAAAGAGATGATTTAATCCATCCGGTTATTTCAGGTAACAAATGGCGAAAACTAAAATATAACATCAAAAAAGTTCTTGATTCTAAAACTCATAGAATATTAACTTTTGGTGGAGCATTTTCAAATCACATTCATGCAACTGCTTATGCGGGAAAAATATTTAAGATAGAAACAATAGGAATTATAAGAGGCGAGAAGCATTTACCGCTAAATCCAACTTTGGATTTTGTGAAAAAATGCGGAATGGAAATAAACTACATAAGCCGAAGCGATTATAGAAAAAGAAAAGAACCTGAATTTGTTGAGACGTTAAAAGCAAAATTCGGTGAGTTTCATTTAATTCCCGAAGGAGGTACAAATGAACTTGCTGTAAAAGGTTGTACCGAAATAATCAATCAAATAAATATTGATTATGATTATATTGCTTCTGCTTGCGGAACAGGCGGAACATTATCCGGTCTTATTTGTGGAACAAATGGTAATAAAAAAGTAATTGGTATTCCTGTGCTTAAGAATGCCGGATTTCTTAATGAAGAAATTAAAACCTTAACCCAAAGTTTTTCCAATAAAATTTTTGATAATTGGGAATTACTCTTAGATTACCATTTTGGCGGATATGCAAAAATTAACACGGAACTTATTAACTTTATTAATCAATTTGAAAATATTAATCAAATTAGATTAGATCCAATTTATACTGGTAAACTTCTGTGCGGAATAAATAATTTAATAGAAAAAAATTATTTCTCTAAAGGCTCAAGAATTATCTTGCTGCATACCGGAGGTTTACAAGGAAATATGGGAATGGAAGCAAAGGTAAAAAAGTTGGTATCAAACAATTAGGAAAAAAATTATATGAAAACATTTATGAACATAGCTCTAATTATTATTCTCTTTACAATAAACAGTTGTGCACAGGACAAAAAAGAAGACTTTCCGCGGTTAAGTCCTAAAGCCTATGTTGGACAAACAATCGGCTATACTAACGTTGAAATTAACTACGGTAAGCCCGGGGTTAAAAATCGAGTTATTTGGGGCAAGCTTGTTCCTTACAACGAAGTTTGGCGAACAGGTGCAAACGAAGCTACAACAATAGAATTTGACAATGATGTTTATGTTAATGGAAAGTTTGTTCCCGCAGGGAAATATAGTTTTTTTACTATTCCAAGAAAAGATAAGTGGACAATCATTTTAAACAAAGTTTATGAACAATGGGGAGCTTATAAGTACAATAAAGCAGAGGACTATTTACGATTTGATGTTGAACCGCAAAAAAATAATTATGTAGCAAGATTAACTTTCGGTTTTGAGTATAAAGCTCCGTACGAAAGCTATGTTGTTTTTGAATGGGAAAATTTAAAATTTACTTTTTTAATTGATACAAAAGTAAAAGAAAGAAAGTAGTAATGAAAATTTTTGATATACCTGATTATTATAAAAGTAATTTTATACAACAAATAAAAGAACTGCGAAAAGCAAGGGACCATTATAAAAAAGATTTTTCTCCGACAATATTAGATTTCGGAAAAATTAAAATTTATTTTGCAAGGCATTTTGGATTTTGTTACGGAGTAGAAAACGCTATCGAAATTGCTTATCGAACTATAAAAGAAAATCCCGGTAAAAGAATTTTTCTGCTAAGTGAAATGATTCATAACCAGGATGTAAATAAAGACTTGCAAGAAAACGGTATTGAGTTTGTCTTAGATTCTTTCGGTAATCAATTAATAGAATGGAGTCAAATTACATCCGATGATATCGTAATTATTCCTGCGTTTGGAACTACACTTGAAACTGAAAAAATTTTGCAAAAAAGAAATATCAATACTGAACGTTTCAATACAACTTGTCCGTTTGTAGAAAAGGTTTGGAAAAAATCTTACTCACTTGGTAAAGATGATCATACTGTAATTATACATGGTAAGGCAAGGCACGAAGAAACTAAAGCAACATTCTCGCATGCAAAAGAAAGTTCACCCAGTATAATAATACGGGACCTCAAAGAATGCCGGGTGCTGTCTGATATTATCTTAAATAAAAAAAATAAAAATGAATTCTATGAGTTTTTCAAAGGCAAATACTCCAAAGGGTTTAATCCTGAAATTGATTTAACCAAAATTGGTGTTGTTAACCAAACAACAATGCTAGCTTCGGAAACTCAAGAAATAGCTAATTGCCTTGAGCAAACCATGATTAAAAAATATGGCAAGGAGAATATTGATAATCATTTTGCAGATACCCGCGATACTCTTTGCTATGCTACCAATGATAATCAAGAAGCGACAAAAGAGTTGTTGAAGGAAAATGTCGATTTTGCTCTTGTGGTTGGCGGATATAATAGTTCCAATACATCTCATATTGTAGAGTTATTAGAAGAAAAGTTTAAAACATATTTTATTTCCGATCAGAGTAAATTAAATTTTAATAATATAAGTCATTATGATATGCATTTAAAGGAAGAAGTTTTAACAAAAACTTACTTACCCCAAAAAGATCAGATAAAAGTAATTATCACAAGCGGAGCATCTTGTCCTGATGCAATTGTGGAATCTATAATGTTAAAGTTACTTTCTTTTTATAATCTTGAAAATCAAGTGAAGAGTATAATTAATAAGTTATAAAAAAAGACCCATTCTAACAATTGCAGATTGGGCCTTGGTTTCAAATTAAATTAAAGTTCTTATCCTAGAAATACTTTACTTTTCTTTAATTTTTTAACAAGGAGGTAATAAAAGATTACTCTATATTTGTTTCTGTTTTTAGCGCCCATCTCTTCGCAAACACCTTTAATATGTTCGTCCAATTTAGGTGTATCGGCAGCGCCCAATTTTTTAACGCAGAAATTCTTTTTGACTCTATCAAGTTCTTTAGGATCAGAGCACGCAACTTTTTCAGCATCTTTTTTATATAAAGAAGGTCCTAAAGATTTTGCAATGGCTTTTAACAGTTTTGAATCAACCGTTTTCATCCCAAGTTTATTTTTCATTTCTTGGTCCATTTTTTCAAGTAGGTCGTCTAGTTTACCCATTGTAACTCCATTTTTTTGTTTAAGATTGGTAATCTTAAATTAATACAATTTTATATAAATTCAAAATTTAATGACTAATTACTTTGTTATTTAATATTAAATTAGTTCCACTCAAAGTATTTTTCTTTTCCAAGTAGCTTTTGTAATCTTCTTTCGATAATTTTTAATTTATTTTTCTTTCTGATCTCTAAAGATTTTTGTAGTTCATCTAATTCAAGTCTTAACTTTTCAACTTGTAATCTTTTTCTTTTTTCTTTAAGTTCAAATAAAGTACTAAGGTTATTTTGTAATTCTTTTTTCAATTTTTTTTTTTTGCTGCTCGGTGCATTTTTATATTTAATAACTAAATATTCTGTCTTTATTTCTTTATTGAAAATATTACTTTCTTGTTCTCTTAACTGTTTTTCTTGCTTATTCAAAAAAGGATATTTCGCGTTTTTAAATTGAGATTCGAAAAGTAATTGAAAGTATTTTTTACTATTGTGTTGTTTAATTTCTTTTAACTCAGCTGCTATTTCCTTACTTAAATTATTAAGTAATTTATCTTCTTGTTTTTTATCCATTTTGTAAAACTGAAAATCAGTATCAAATTTAATACCTCTTTCATTTGTATTATGTATTGCTGATAACTCTTGTAATGATAGGCTGTCTAATTTAATATTTTCTCTGTCAAGCCAAGTAATTGTTTTTTGGGGTGATACCGGTTTTGCTTGAGTAAATGTAATATTAGCAAAACTAACAAGTGAGATTATTATAGAAACAAATTTTGAGTATTTCATTTTATACCTCTTTTATAAATTGTGATTATTAATTTCTTTTTTTAATGTTTTAAGTTTATCGTTAAGAATATCAATATTTTTTTCAATATTATTTGATGAAATATTGTATTTGTAATATTTACGGTAATCATCATCTTTTGTTATCTTTATTAAAGTTTCAATATTTGATAATTTATCTTTAAATAATTTACTCTCCCATTCAAGTAATTCATCATTAATTTCTTTACTTAATTTCTTTAACGGTGTTTCTTTCTTTGAAAGGAATGATATTCCAATTGTAATGATTATTAGAATTGAAGCAAAAGCAATTTTACCGAATTGCAGTTCATTTTTTCTGTTAATAAAATTTGATACTTTAAAATTTATTTCCTGTATTAAAGTTTTCTTGGCAACAATATTATCAATAATTGAATTATACTTTTCTTCGTTAATGTCATATTGATTATTTTGATTGTACAAATCTAATATTTGAAGACTTTCTTCTAATATTTGTTTCAGTTCAAAGTTCTCGTCTAATTTCTTTTTCCAAAATTCCATTCTTCCTTCAGACAGTTCATTGCTCAGATATAACCAAACTTCTTCTTCAAATATTTTTTTTAGTTTATTTTTCTCTTGTTCCATGTTCTAACTCAACTTCTTTCTTAATTTTTTTTACAGCATAATGCATGTGGCTTAATACTGTATTTAAGGGTTCATTTGTAATCTCAGAAATTATTCTAAAAGGTAACTCGGCATGCTGCCTCAAGAGAAAAACCGTTTTTTGTTTGTAAGATAAATTTTCAACTGCTTTATTGATTAAATTTATAGTTTCGTTTGTTATAAGGTTTTGTTCCGGTGAATCAGATGAAAGCTCACTTTCAATCAAATTTATCATTGTTTTGTTATTTTTTAATTTGTTTTTTCGGAAATTATCCATTGCAACATTATGGGCAATGGTAAATAGCCAAGAGGAAAATTTTTTTTCATCTTTATATTTGATAATTCCTTCCCAAACCTTTATTAAAGTTTGTTGAAGCATTTCATCAGCTTCATCTTTGGAACCGGATAGTTTTAATAAATATCCATATAATTTTGTTCTATAGATATTAATCAGCTTTCTAAAAGCTTCTCCATCACCATTCTTACATTTAGAGATTAAATAATTTTCCAATTTACAATTATGTTTCTTTAATTAGTGAACGCAGTAATTGTAAAAATATTGTATTCGATAAAAAAAAGGGTATTATTTTTTTTTGATACTTTGATATTTTTTACGCCAAGTACTAGGAGAAACTCCTGTATGTTTTTTAAAGAATTTAGAAAAGTAATAAGGAGAGTTGAACCCTAAGAAAACAGATATTTCTCCAATTAACATAGTAGTTTCCACTAAAAGAGTTTTAGCCTTATTTAATTTGAGCAATTGAAAATATCTTGAGGGAGGAAGTTGTGTATAATGTTGAAACATTCTTCTAAACCAAGAATATCCTACATTGAAATCTTTTGCAAGTTTCTGAAAATCAATATTATTACTAGAAATATTTTCAGCAAGAAAAATTTTAGTTTTCAGAATTACTTTTTCGATATTTTTTCCTCCAAACTGACGAATCCTTTCAGCAGAGTTAACTTGTGCAAGAATTTGATAAGTTAAAGCTGTTATTATTTCTCTAAAACCTATAACTTCATTTTCTAATAATATTAGAATTTGGTTAAATAGGGTAACAATAGTTTCATTCAGTCCTATTTCTACTACAGGCTTATTTAGTTGTAATATATTATTTTTAAGTAAAGTTTTAGGTATTTCACCATTAAACGATATCCAATACTCTTTCCAGCCTGTATTTGTGTTTGGACAATATCTATGCCATGTGTTGGGGTAAATGAAAATAATTGACCCTTCTTTGACAGTCCTTCTCTTTATATTTTTTGTTTCAAAAACACCTTCACCCTTAGTTATATATAACATTTGGAAACCAGGTAGAGTTCTACCGTATTTCCAACTAAACATATAATTTGCTGGATGCTTTGTTGGAGGATATTTAACGTTCGGGGGTACGTCTGCCAAACCGGCTCCTACCACATATAATCCCCAAGAATCATCAGAATCTGAAATATTAAGATAATCGAATTTTGAATATTTTGTTTGAATCACTTGATGTTACTTAATTGATATAATTGTATCAAAAAGTACAAAAAAAATCCCATTTAAGCCATTGCTAATTTTTTATTTTATTGCTAACTATACTGTTAAAAATTTATTTATCTTAATGTTAATTAAGTGGCGAAGCTCTAAACAATTTTACTCGTTATGTTTTTTTTTGCAAGTTGTATATTTAACTAATTATTATTTAATTACAATTAATATTAGATTATTAAATGAATATCTTAAAAAAACTTATAAAAACTATGCTTATACTTTGTGCAATAGTAACAATACAATACGGAAAAACATATCAGCTTTACTTTTTAGGAGGACGATCAAATATGGTAGGGTATGGTAATGTAAATGAATTACCGCAAGAGTATAAACAAGAGTTAAAAAACGTTATGATATTTGAAGGAAATTCCACGAAAGATTATCAAGCTGTACAAGGTTTAGGTATTTGGAAGAATTTAAAGCCGGGGCATGGAGAGGGAATTAAATCAGATGGAGACACAAATTACTATAGTTCTAAATTTGGAGTGGAATTATCTTTTGGTAGAAAAATCTTAGAGCTTAGTAAAAATAAGAATATAGCAATTATCAGATCCGCTGATGGTTATGGCTTCAGTGATAAGTACCATTATAATACAAATGGATATATTGACTTAGGAATAAAATGTACGGAAGCTATTTATCAACTCCAAAATAAAAATAATTCTTATAACATAAAAAAGTTTCTTAAAATAAAATTAGGATAACGTATGTTTTTCACTATGACTAATAAAGTGCAAAAATTTCTTTTTTTTAATATTATAAATATTTTTATTTTTTCTTCAATAATGGCACAAGTAGGAACAATAAGGGGTACGGTTTTAGATAGAACTACTAAAGAACCTTTGGTAGGAGCAAATGTAATTTTAATAGGTACCAGTAGAGGAGCTGCTACTAATTTTGAAGGAAAATTTAAGATTCAGAACATTCCTGTAGGTACATATAAACTTGAAGTAAGTTATATAGGCTATTCTAAATATTCTGAAGAAATAAGTATAAACGAAGTTGAAATTTTAGAACTTGACCTTTTTTTAGAATTTTTAACTATCGAAGGTTTAGAAGTTGTTGTAACAGGACAAGCAGAAGCACAAATGGCTGCTATCAATCAACAATTGTCTTCCCGTTCTATTAAAAATGTTGTGTCTGCAAAAAAAATTCAAGAAATACCTGATGCAAATGCAGCGGAAGCAATTGGAAGACTACCGGGAGTTTCTTTAATCAGAAATGGAGGGGAAGGTAGTAAAGTTGTTGTTAGAGGGTTATCTCCTAAGTTTAATAAAATACAAATAGAAGGTGTTTCAATGTCTGCAACTGGGAGTAATGATAGAAGTACTGATTTAAGCATGATTTCTCCTTATATGTTAGAAGGTATTGAGCTAACTAAAGCCGCTCTTCCTGATAAGGAAGCAGATGTTATTGGAGGAAGTGTAAACTTTCTTTTAAGGGAAGCTCCTGAAGATTTTCATTTTGATATACTTGCTCAAAGTGGTTATAATGGCTTAAAAGAATACTTAGGTGATTACAAATTTGTAATGAGTGGTAGTAATCGTTTTCTTAAAAAGAAACTGGGAGTATACGCTCAACTTGATATTGAAAATAGAAATCGCAGTTCTTATGAACTTGATGTTAATTATACAAATCTTACATCGCCGGCTAATCCTGATGAAGTTGATGTTTCTATAGGAAATCTTTATTTAAAAGATATTGATAGAAATAATAACCGTTATGGTGGTACAGTAGTCTTAGATTATAAATTACCGGAAGGAAAAATAAAATTAAGTAATTTTATTAGTGCAATAAATAAGAAAACCTTGAAGCGATTTGATAACTTAAGACCTTTTTTTACTGATCGCTTTTATTCTTTTGAAGATTTGGATAACACCTTAACCGTAATGACAAACTCTCTAAACTTTAAAAATGATTTCAGATACTTTAACTTTACAGGAGGAATTACTTATTCATTTGCAGAAAATAAATCTCCAAGAGGTATTGCATTACAAGGGTACAACCCTGATGCTTTTGATAAAACAAAGTTAAAATATGAAGTCTCGCCTGATAGTATTCCATTATATGCTTTGGACGGAGTTGATAATGCCTATTTATATGATATTACTAAATCTAAAGCATACACAAAAGAGTCTGTGTTTGCTGCAGATATAAATTTTCAACGTCAATTTAATTTCTTTGATGATTTTGGTGTCTCAATAAAGTTTGGTGGAAAGTACAAGTATCTTACTAAAAAATATGACAAAGAAGTTAGCTGGATGCCTATTCACTGGGGTGGAGGTGAGCCGTTATCGAGAATCAATTTAATTTTAAAGAACTATCCATGGATGCAAAAAGTAGCACCAATTGGTTCTAATCGTCTTCCTTATTCATTATTTATTGATGCGGATTATGATCCTGAGGATTTTCTTGGTGGTGGGTATACTATAAAAAATATGCCCGATGGTGATTTAGCTAATGGAATAGCAGATTTACTTAATGGAAAATATTTTTATAATTATCATTCCTCCATTAAAGATGATTATAGTGGTACCGAAGATTATTTAGCTGGTTATGTTATGTCAGAATTAAAATGGGGTCAAAGATTAATAATCATACCTGGTGTAAGATATGAGAATAATTCAACTAGTTATAAAGGTGTAAGAGGAAATGCGCAGAGCATATTAGAACAGGTTGGTTATTCACATAAAGACACAACAACTCAAAGAAATAACAGCTTTTGGTTACCAATGGTACATCTAAAGTATAAACCGGTTGATTGGTTTGATATTAGAATGGCTTATACAGAAACACTCTCAAGACCTAACTATAATCAA
>PDWI01005529.1_pt1 | contig 32202 bp, 30 predicted proteins | sample 1430891 | NCBI WGS metagenome assembly PDWI01 (sample SAMN01162508, study PRJNA174530) | Oral metagenome, whole genome shotgun sequencing project. | biome: Marine environment; feature: Marine mammal; material: Swab sample of the gingival sulcus; isolation source: swab sample of gingival sulcus... | reverse complement strand
GAAAGGTTTTGGAGGAGATGCGGCCTATTGCTAATGCTATGGACCGGGAAAAATTACGTCCTCATTACCTCAGTATTGTTGAACGGCAGCTTGAACTCATTCTTTCCCCTGAATTGACGCCCTCTGCCCGGATTGTGGGGTATTTGCGAGGGAAAGAGGGGAGAGGGGCAATGAGCTATCATCGTTTTATTACTGACCTTAGCCGGCGCCATACAGAAAAGAGCCGTAGACGAGGATTAACCTCAGCAGAAAAATTAAAAGTTGCAGAAGATGCCCGGATTTCCTGGGAAAAAGAGAGAGAGCTGGTTATGCGGTCAGCAGAAAGTGATTTCCTGTCATATGTTAGAGAGTATTTTGCACAGATTGAAAGTTTGGGATAATAAAAAAACCTGAAATATGGTTTTTTCACAAAAAGCATTTAAAATGCTCTTCTATTTTCTATTTTATGCATAATGGTGTTTTTTATTGTGTGATATTGTCTCTTTTTCTTGTTTATATTGTTTGTATTGTGTCTTGTTTGATAGGTTTTTTTTGATGTTTTATCTGCTTTTTGGGTTATTTTTAAACCAATAGAAAAAAAAGCGCAAAGAAACAGAGGAAAGGCTTGCCGAGCAGGTATGATTTCGCTAGATTGGACTGGTTCAAAAGCACAATTTGAGGAGAGAACTCGAGTTGTATTTATTAAAATCTACAGAAGGAGAAGATTAACTTATGAATGCCTTGCTAGCTTTTTCACCAATTTTGCTGACGATCATTTTGATGGTTGGCTTCAACTGGGGTGCGAAGAAAGCCCTGCCGCTTTCGTGGCTTTTGGCTGTTGCCGTTGCCGGACTTGTCTGGAAAATAGACATTCATCACCTGTTGGGATATTCCTTTTTTGGATGCTTGAAGGCACTTGATATCCTGATTATTATTTTCGGTGCGATTTTGATTCTCAACACCATGAAGCTCTCTGGTGCTATGACGACAATCAATAATGGGTTTAATGGAATTACCAATGATCGTCGTATTCAGGCAATTATCATCGGTTTTATGTTTGGTGCCTTTATTGAGGGTGCTGCCGGTTTTGGTACTCCTGCTGCTCTGGCCGGGCCGTTGATGGTTGGTCTTGGTTTTCCCCCTCTGGCAGCAGCAATGGTTGCCCTGATCTATAACTCTGTACCGGTTCCCTATGGTGCGGTTGGGACTCCGATTTTGGGTGGTGCAATGAAGACACTTGGCACCAGTCTCGCCGATGCCAATGTTGACCCGGAAATGTTTAAAATGGCGCTGACTCAATGGGTTGCTATCCCCAACGCTATTGTAGGGGTGTTTGTACCGCTCTTGGGTGTCGCTATTATGTGTCGTTTCTTCGGTAAGGAGCGTTCCATTAAGCCTGCTCTTGCCGTTATGCCTTTTGCAATTTTTGCAGGGATTGTTTTTGTTGTTCCTTACGTACTGATTGCTTCAACTCTGGGACCTGAGCTGCCTTCCTTGCTTGGTGCTTTTATCGGTTTGGGAATCATTATCACCGCAGCGAAAAAAGGTTTTCTTATGCCGAAGGATACCTGGGATTTCCCTGCTAAGGAAGATTGGGAGTCAAACTGGAAGTCTTCAGAAGATACTGGTGATGTTGGCGAGGCAAAAATGGGCCTTTTAAAGGCGTGGATGCCCTATGTGCTGATTGCCCTTATTCTGGTGGTTACTCGGATTCCTTCTCTTGGGCTGAAAGGGCTGCTTGCGGCACAAACCTTTAATCTGAATAATGTGCTTGGTATTGATGGTTTGAATTATGCGCTGAAATGGGCATATCTCCCCGGTACTATTCCTTTTATTCTGGTTGCCATTATCACCAACTTTATGCATGGTATGAGTCCGGCAAAGGTTGTTGAATCATGGAAGACCACCTTCAAGCAGATTACTGGTGCGGCCATCGCTCTTTTTGCGGGAGTTGCTATGGTTCAGTTGATGCTGAAATCTGGTGCTAACCCGGCAGGGCTTGATTCCATGCTTACCACCATGGCAAAATCTGTGGCCAACCTCTCTGGGGAAGCCTATCCGGTTATTGCTACTCTGGTTGGGGTACTTGGTTCTTTTATGTCTGGTTCTGCAACTGTTTCCAACCTGCTTTTTGCTTCACTGCAATTCCAGACGGCAAATATCCTCAGCATGCCGGAGGTTATCATTGTTGCTATCCAGACCACCGGAGCGGCTCTTGGTAATATGATCTGTGTAAATAATGTTGTTGCGGTTTGTGCTACCGTTGGTTGTATTGGTGCAGAAGGGTTGATTATTCGTAGGAATGCAATTCCTGCTTTTATCTACTATCTGGCGATTACGGCTGTGGCTCTTGTTTTCATGTATGTACTGGGTATTGATCCCATTCCGTTGGAGCAGATTAGCTGGTAATTTTTGCTGCCTTTTCTTACGGCTGCCTGTTGTTACAGGCAGCCGTATTTCTTTCCTTTGTTGTTTCTTCTCAAAAATAATTGCTTTTATTACGTTATGAACATAGGTTATTATCTATTCCTGTGATCTTTTTTACAAGGAGATGAGATGATAGCCAGGGATTCATATTATCCTATTGATAGTTCTCATGCAGTTGAAATAGCCCCCCGAGTTTGGTGGGTGGGGACGATGTGTGATGGAGAGCTGCCTCAGAGCCATTCCTATTTGATTGAGCAAGGAGAGCATTCTGTCTTGATCGATCCCGGGCCCAGGCAGGCTTTTGCCAAGACCTTACAGAAAATTAACGAAATTATTCCCTTTGATAATATCAAATATTTTCTTTGTCACCATAGTGCCCCTACCGTTGCTGGAGCTTTACCCCTTATTGATCAGCTTGTTTTTCGTCGTGATGCGTATCTGGTGGTTCATGGTTTGGCGAAAGATAACCTGTTGCCTTACGGCTGCCGTCTTCCGTTGTTCTTGATTGAAAATAATGACTGGAAGCTTGAACTGAAGGATCGGAGTATTGATTTCTCACCCATACCCTATACTCCTTTCGTGGAAGCATTTACTGTTTATGACCAGTTGGCAAGGGTGATGTTCAGTGGAGAGCTTTTTGGTTGTGGAGATAGTTGTATCTCTCCTCTTTTTATTAAGGAGGGGCATTCCCTGAAAGAGCTTACTGCTTTTCATCAATATATGATGCCGAGTAAAGGTGCACTGCTCTCTTCTTTAAAGGTCATTGGGAAATATGATATTGATTATATTGCACCTCGGCATGGATCAATTCTCAGTAAAACCTTGATTCCCTCGCTTATATCGCAGTTGACGAGCCTTGATTGCGCTACTCTTCTTGCTAAAGGTTAATTACTCCACAACCAATCGAGGTCGTATGGAGATTCTTTGCCGCAGAGGAAAGTTGCGTCAATAAAGCGGTGATGCCGGTTGAGTTTTTCTATCTGTTGAATAATTTCTGACGTAAGATTTATTTTTGCGGCATTGAGATTTTCCTGAAGATGTTTTTTGCTGGTTGATTTGGGGATAAGACAAATTCCTCGCTGCAATCCCCAGGCAAGGATGAGTTGTCCGGGGGAGATTCCTGCTTCTGCAGCGAGTTGTGCAATAATGGGCAGTTTAAGTATATCTTGGGGTTCGGTTGCTGTGCGAAGTTTTGCCGGCCGGTCACCCGAGCCGAGGGGGGAGTAGGCGGTAAGGATGATATTGTTTTTCTGGCAATATGCGAGTAGTTCCTGCTGCTGCAGATAGGGGTGACACTCGACTTGATTTACCGCCGGTGGAATTGTCGCATTGTCCAGTAATAACTGAAGCCGGCTCTGTTTGAAATTTGAGACACCAATAGTGCGTAACAACCCTTTTTTTACAAGTTTTTCCATTGCTTGCCAGGTGGCAAGGAGCCTTTCTTCACTCGGTGGGAGGTATTGCTCTCGCTTCTTGGGAAAGACAATATCCTGGCGAAAACTTACAGGCCAGTGGATAAGGAAAAGATCAAGATATTTGACTCCAAGATCTTTTATGCTCCGCTCCACTGCTGGGCGGACATGCTGGGGAAGGTGAGCATTGTTCCATAATTTGGAAGTAATCCAGAACTCTTGTCGCTGGATCTGTTTTTCTTTAACGGCGCGTTGTAAGGCAATACCGATCTGCCGCTCATTATTATAGACGGTGGCGCAGTCGATATGACGGTAGCCAAGTTGTATAGCAGTAGAAACTGTTTGAGTGACGTTTTCTTTTTTAATTTTCCAGGTGCCAAGGCCAAGGGAGGGGATAACGAGACCGTTGTTCAGAGGGAGGCCGGGGATCATTTTTTCTCTTCTTCTGTCCACATACTGTAGGGATAGTGGATAAGGTTAACATTGTAAAATCGCTTCTCTCCTGTTACTTCACGGTCAATCCACGGAGGTAGTATGATTTTTTGACCGGGAGATTGCAGTTCAACTTCGGCAATAATAAGCCCCGCATTTTCTCCGCTAAACTCGTCAATCTCCCATATCACTCCTTCGCTGGGGATACGGTAGCGGGTTTTCTCTATTATTGGTGTAATACAGAGGGTTTCCAGTATGACCGCCGCATCATTTAAAGGGATCTCATACTCAAATTCACTGCATATATTATTAATAGAGGCTCCCTTAATGGTGAGAAAAGCGCATTTCTCCTGTATTCGCACTCGTACTGTTCGCTTTTGGTCACGGGAGAGGTAACCTTGCTGGTAGTGTTGTTTATCAAGGCAGTGTTGCCGCCAGAGTTCGTTTTTCAGCAAAAATTTTCGCTCAATTTCGTAGCCCATTTTCACAGACCCTGTTCCTGACGTTTTTTTGCGATCTCAATGGCGGAAAAATTGAGGCTGGCATGAACGGTAAGGAGAGGGAAGAACAGCGCCATGGCAAAAATATTAATTAATGGAATCATTGAGATAATTGCAGGGCCCAGCCCAAGGCGGAAGACTGCTCCTTTATGTTGCCGCATCCACGCTATCTTGTCACCAAGATGCCATCTGCGTCTTGATGCGGGATAATCAAGAAACATAAGAGCTGAGTAATAGCAGTAGAGGATAAACGCTGCTGCTTGTCCAATGCCGGGAATAACGTTCAGCAGCAGCGCAAAAATGGTGATTACTCCACCGAAGAGTGCAATCTTCAGCCCTTCCAGTATGTCTCGAATGACACCGGCGAGGGAGAAGGCTGCATCTGCATCGAAAAATTCTCCGGCATGCATCTGTTCTGCAGCAGTACTTAGAAAGGAGTAGCCAGGGGTGGTGATGGTATAGGCCAATATAAAGGCAAGGTAGAAGGAGACAACTCTGCTGATAACAAGATAAAACCAGGCGGCAGTTGCCCATGCGGCATGTTTTATCCCGCCCCAGATTCCAGCTGCTGAAGGTTCTGCGGGGAGCAAGGTCTCCTGCAGAGTGTCTGCATAGCTGGTAAGCAGCCAGTCTCCCAGCCAGGTAAGGGTGATGGTGAGACAGACAAGAAGTGCGCTCCAAAAGAAGAGGCGTTTACGAGTGAAAATCAGTTTTATACTGGTGGAGAGAGGAATCCATTCCGCTTGAGCAATGTGTCTCTTATTGTTTCTATCTGTTTTCATAACTGTTATAGTGTGTCGAGTTTTTTCTTAGGAATATCTCCATCTGTGATGGGGAGACAGTATAGCCTTGAATCGCAGGATTGGGTAGCTTTTGTTCCTGGGCAAGAGCGTTTTTTATGGTGTACATTTTATGCGGACAGCTTTGATGAATAGATCAATATGGTAAAAGAGAAAAGGGAACAGCGGGTCTATATTTGTCAGCAGTGCGGTTATCAGAACCGTAAGTGGCTGGGACGCTGCCTTGAGTGCGGTGCCTGGGGGAGTCTTGAGGAGACTCATATCAAAAGTGAGCCTTTTCTGCAAAAGGGAGATGTTTCCCTTCCTGTGTTGTTGGAAGAGGCACCTGATGGTGATGAGGAACGACTGGAGAGTTCGGTAGAGGAGCTGGATCGTGTCCTGGGTGGTGGACTTGTTGCCGGTTCGGTTGTTTTGATCGGGGGAGAGCCCGGAATAGGGAAGTCAACACTCTTGCTCCATTTTTTAAAAGGGATTGCCCAGCAGGGGCAATCTGTTTTGTATGTCTCTGGAGAAGAGTCTGCAAGGCAGATTAAAATGCGTGCAAAACGGCTTGATGCACTTGCTGCTGGTTTTTATCTGGCGACGGAAACAAAGGTCGAGCATATCATTGCAATGGCAAAAGAGATGCGCCCGGCACTTTTAGCGGTTGACTCTGTGCAGACTATGGCATCAAGTGATATTGCCTCATCTCCCGGTTCTGTTACCCAGATTCGTGAGTCAACCTGCCGCTTGATTGATTTTGCCAAGCAGGAAAATATTCCGGTTGTACTTGTCGGGCATGTGACTAAAGATGGCAATATCGCCGGTCCCAAGGTATTAGAGCATATGGTGGATACCGTTCTCTATTTTGAAGGGGATCGCAGTCATGCTTTTCGTATCTTGCGGACAGTGAAAAATCGTTTTGGTGCAACCAATGAAATAGGTGTTTTTGAGATGAAGGAAGAGGGGTTGGTTGAGGTGGCAAATCCCTCAGAGATCTTTCTTGCCGAGCGGCCTCTTGATGAGCCTGGCTCTGTTGTTTTGCCCAGTGTGGAGGGGAGTAGACCAATTTTAGTTGAAGTTCAAGCCCTTGTTAGTCCTACTAATCTGGGAACTGCCCGTAGAACATCTATCGGTGCCGACCATCAGCGTCTTTCCCTGCTTTGTGCCATTCTTGAAAAAAAGGCGGGCGTTGATATGTATGGGCATGATGTTTTTCTTAATATTGCTGGAGGGATGAGGATTGAGGAAACGGCCCTTGATCTTGGAGTGGTTTGTGCCTTGATGTCTAGCTTTCTCAATAAACCTGTTCCTTCGGATATGGCAGTGTGTGGTGAAATCGGTCTTGCTGGCGAAGTCCGTGCCGTGGGGCACATTGATGTCCGGATCAGGGAAGTCGAGCGTCTTGGTTTTTCCCGTGTTTTACTGCCTTTGGGGAATAAAGATCGATTAGGTGGAGATGTTGGTATTGCGCTGATGGGTATAAGTAACATAAGCGAAGTAATGGATATTGTGTTTACATAAAATTTTTGTTAGTGTTTTCTGGTTTTGTTATTTCTATTGCCTTTTTTCACAATAACTGTCAGGAGGAAATATGGCTGAAGTACATGATGATGAATCTGTTAATGTTACTGTGGCTGTTGTGTTGCTTGGTGTTGTCTTTACTCTCGTATTGATCGGGTTGTGGGGGTGAACCGGATTTTCGGTTTAAAGAGTTCTCTGTTTCAGGTCTTTTATTATGGCTGAGCTTGATGTTGAGCGGCAGGTTGTCATTATGATGACAGATATGGTGCATTATTCCAACCTTTCGGGGAAGATGCGCCCTACAGATATCTTTGCTTTTCTTTCTAAATATCATACGAATATTCGCACCATACTCAGTGATGAGTGTTTTCAGCCGGTAGGGATCGAACCTACAGGGGGCGATGGTTCTATAATGCTCTTTGAGTTACAGGAGAAGGATGATATTTCTGATGTCTGTACGAGAGCATTGCTTGCAGCGATGCGTCTTGCCCGTGCTATTTCTGATGGAGATCTCGTTCCTACGCGTATGGGATTGATGTTGGGTTCCATCGTAGAATCCGAGCTGGATGGGAAAGTCATAAAATGCGGCACTTGTTTTGCTGTTGCGAATCGGCTGGAAGAGCTGTCCGGGTATTTTGGTGTGAATTTTCTGATGGATCGGGAAATTGCCCGCTATCAGAGAGGATTTGATGATTTTGTTGTTAATGTGGCAAAAGTAAGTTTGACCAGTGTCCCTCATCCGTTGAATCTTTTTACTGTGTATACCCCAGGGAATTTACTTATTCCTGATGGCGTTGATATGGGGAAGTTGAGAGAGTTCATTTGTATGAAAAATGAGGCAATGGAATTTTTCAGCGGTAATCTCCTTGAAGGGATCCTGCCCGATTTTCCTCGGGTGCGTGATGAGTTACTTAAGGCTCAGACAGTTTTCCGTGAGCTTACAGGTGGTGAAGATTTGAGCACTGCCCGTATTCTTGAGTATATTCGAGAGATGCCGCGGCCTGCGATGAATTTTAAAAGGCGAGGCATGGAGTTGATGGAGAAGAAACGTGACTCTCTGGGAGAGCGGCTTTTTCATTTGTCAAAAGAGTTACTTCGTGCCATGGACCCTGAGTGCTACCACGTGCTTGTTGAAGATACCGAGTGGGAGCGTTATTTCAAACTGGAGTGGTTTAGTAAGGGGGATGTCATTATCGAGATTGATTCCGAGCCGGATGGAATTTATTACATTGATTATGGCCAAGCAATTACTTTCGATGAAAATGGCCGGAAACTTTCTACAATGGGGGCAGGAAGTATTTTTGGTGAGATGGCTTACTTTGGGAAGGAGAAGCGCCGTACGGCTACAGTTGTTGCTGATACAGAGGTCGTTGTACGGAAAATAGCCACAGAAGATTTTGAAAAACTTCCTGCCATTGTACGTATTTTTAAGCAGATTGCCAAAACAAGAATGTTGGATATTGAAAAACGGGATTCGTGAAGCTGGGCTTCCGCTTCCTTTTATTGTTTATGAAAAGCTCCGGGGAAATTTTCTCGGAGCTTTTTCTTTGGGTTTTGTTTGGGAATTGGTCTTTAACCAAAAACGCCCCCTTTATAAATCTATAGAGGGGGCGTTTTCTATGAAAGAAAGCAGAAGCCAGGTAAAGACGGTGCTTAAAGAATCAAAGGGCAAAGACCAATAATAAACACGCTTACTGCAAGAAATCCAGTGGAATATATTGCCCAGGGGGTTCCTTTTGTTTCAATAGTAAACTCCTCCTCTGCATTGTAAAAATACATGTTTACAATTAGACGCAGATAATACCACATAGAGAGAACAGAGGAGACAACTCCAAGCACCGCAAGTGATATGAGGTTTGCATCGACTGCAGAAACGATAATATAAAATTTCCCCATAAAGCCGGCTGTAGGTGGAATCCCTGCCATGGAGAGCAGAAAGATGCTAATTACTGCTGCCGAGCATGGACGTTTTTTCGCAAGGCCTTTGAAATCATTAAACGTAACTCGTTTCTCCCCTTTTCCGCCAAGGTAACTGAGAGCGGTGAACATTCCTAAGGTGGCAACAGAATAGGCAGCCAGGTAGTAGGCGATAACAGAGCCGGTAAAATACTCCGACCGAAGTGCAGCAAGAGCTATAAGTAAATATCCTGAGTGTACAATCCCCGAAGCAGCGATCATCCGTTTTATGTTGTCCTGGCCAATGGCAATCAGATTACCAGCAAACATGGTTACGACAGATATCCAGAATAGCACCGTGACCCAGGAACCATGCAACCCTGCATCAAGAGCAATAAAATTGGCGAAGAGGGCAACAACTGATGTTTTTAGGGCAGTTGCCATAAACCCTGTTACAGGATGAGCCGCTCCTTCATAGACATCAAGCACCCACCCATGAAAGGGAAAGGCGGACATCTTGAAAAAGAGGGTAATAAGAAGAAAAAATACACCACCGATAATAAGCGGGGTATTTATTGTATTTCTTTGCAGATAAGCAGCAATATCAACAAAGCGGGTGCTTCCTGCTGCACCGAAAATCAGAGCTGTTCCCATACAGAAGAACGCTCCTGCAAAGGCTCCAAGCAGCAAATATTTAAATACTGCTTCTGTCGCCTTGGAGCTGTTACGGTCAAAACCTACCAAAACATAGATCGCAAGCGACATAATCTCAAGAGCAATAAATGCCGTTATTAACTCTCTTGCCATGGTAAGAAGGATCATTCCACAGGCGGAAAATAGAAGTAGACTGTAAAACTCAACTGTTGCAAATTTATGTTGCTGAAAATAGGTATTGCAGGCGACAACGGTAAATGCTCCACAAGCGAAAATAATAAGAGAGGCTGCGCTGCTGAAACTGGAGATGCCCAGCACTCCATAAAATACGTTTGGCAACAGTTCTCCTTTTCCACCGCATGTCATGAGTTCAAAGAGAAATGCTGTAATGAAGAAGGCTGTGCCGATATATGATGCTGTTTCCTGCCTGGCCTGTGGGCAGACGGCATAAAGCATCAGCAGAATAGCACCAGCTCCGGTGATGAGAAGAGGCAGTAGGGAAGCAAAGTCTTGCATGGTAAATCCTCGTTCTTAATTATTTATTGCCGTATTAGGCAGGTTCTGCCGAGGAGCCTGCACAGAATTTTGGGCGGCGAGTTGATCGGCGTAGAGCCCTGTAATTGTGTGTTCAACGGATGGAGAGATTTTGGAGAGGAAAATATTGGGAAAAACTCCCATTACCAAAATAAGTACAACAACTGGTAGAAAGCTGACTATTTCACTTGCTCTCAGATCTGTAAAGGTGAGAGAGGAGGGATTCTCCTTCTCAAAAAATACTCTTTGAAACATCCAGAGCATATAGCAAACACCAACAATAAGGGTTGTACCGGCGAGAACACCGAGAAAGACACTATGTTTTACTGCTCCAAGAATAATCAAAAATTCACCGATAAAGCCGCTGGTACCAGGTAATCCTACGGAAGCAAGCATGGCAACTGCAAAAAAGGTTGCGAAGATCGGCGCACGATAAGCGAGTCCTCCCAAGGCATCAATCTTTCTTGTTTGTAAGCGTTCTTCCATGAGCCCGACAAAGAGAAAAAGGAGTCCTGTACTGGTGGCATGAGCCACTATCTGAAAGAGAGAACCTGTTAACGCCTGCACGTTCATGGCGAAGATTCCTATTGCAATAACCCCCATATGAGACGCTGAAGAGAAGGCAAGCATTCGCTTCATATCCTTTTGAGCAATGGCGGCAAGACCACAATACACCATTCCGATAATACCCAGCAGCATCAGAAGACTGGCCCAATTCGTAAATTCAGGTGCAAATACCGGCATCACAAAACGGATGACACCGTAGACGCCAATTTTTGCCATAATGGCGGAGAGGATAAATGTTGTGGCAGGGGGAGCCTCTGTATAGGCATCCGGTAGCCAGGTATGAAAAGGAAATACCGGAATTTTAATGGCGAAAGCGATCATAAACATAAAAAAGGCACATCCTGCGAAGCCTCCGGTCAGGTTGAGCTGAGCCAGTTTGGCCAGGGCAAAACTCCACTCCCCTGTCTGGGTGTGGTAAGATACTGCAACATAAATCAGGGCAACCAGCATCAATAGAGAGCCAGCTATGGTGTAGAGAGTAATTTTCAGTGTTGCAGGCAGGCGTCTGTTACCGCCGAAAAGACCAATGGTGAAAAAGACCGGCAACAGCATAATCTCCCAGAAGATATAAAACAGCACCATATCCGTTGCACAAATAGCTCCAATCATTGCGCCCTGACATATAAGAAGATTGGCATAAAAGGCGTTGGATTCTTTCTTCAGCAGACAAAAAACGAGGGGAAAGAGCAGCACACTTGTCATTAGAACCAACAGACTAATACCATCTACTCCCAAGCCATAATGTATGCCAAGGCTTGCTATCCACTCCTTATATACAACAAACTGGAGCCCTGCGTTTGGGTCAAAGTCAGAAAAAAGCTGAATCCCCATTAGCAGAAGAACGATGGAGGTGGAGAAGCCTATAATTCTCGCTCCTCCCCTGAACGTAGGGAGTAATAATGTCAATCCTGCTGCTATTGGCAGGAAAATCATCACTGAAAGGGCAGCTTCAAACATAGGTGCACCTCACTTAAAAAGATTGGGAAAGAAAGATGCTCATAAGACTCAGGCCTATGACCATGTAGATTGCATATACCCGAACATACCCCGCCTGTACTACTTTAAAGAGCATTCCGCAAAGGCTATAAAGCCATGCAGCTGTTTTTACTGGTAGATCGGTGACTTTTGGCTCAAAGAAGGTTGATATTGCACGTCCACAAGCAATATAGGGCTGAACAAAAAGGGCATTGTAGGCTTCATCAACATAGAATTTGTTGTATCCCCATTTACTGAATCCGCGGTATTCCTCTTCTTTTGCATTACAGGCGAATTTTTTATAAGCAATAAAAATACCAATCAAAACAACCATTATGCTGGTAAGAGTTGCAATAATTTCCAGGGTATGGCTGGTATGAGGATGAACTTCTACAACAGATGGTTCAAGCCAATGAGTGATAACAGCACTTCCTCCAAAAAGTTCCGGCAGATTTAAGAAACCAGCAAGGGCTGCTCCTGCTGCAAGAACAATTAAGGGTGCCGTCATCACCTTTGGAGGCTCCTGTGCATGTTCATACGCATTTTTGTCACGAGCCTCTCCCCAGAAGACAAGAAAAATCATGCGGAAAGTATAGTAGGCAGTCATGCCGGCAACGGCTACTCCGATGAACCAGATAAGATATTGTCCCTTGGCAAGGGCAAGGAAGAGAATCTCATCTTTTGAGAAAAAGCCGGCAAAGGGAGGAAAGCCTGCCAGTGCCAGAGAGCCAATGACCATGAGTATGTAGGTGAGAGGCATCTTCTTTTTCAGTCCACCCATCTTCCAAACATCCTGTTCATGGTGCAGTGCATAAATAACGGAACCAGCTCCGAGAAAAAGCAGCGCTTTAAAGAAAGCGTGGGTGAAGACATGAAAGATACCAGCAGAGTAGGCGGCAATACCGACACCTGCAAACATATAGCCAAGCTGGCTTACGGTAGAATAGGCCAGAATTTTTTTGATATCTCGTTGAAAACAGCCAAAGATTGCGGCCAGCAGTGCGGTGAGGATTCCGACCCAGGCAACAATATTACCAGCCAGTGGGTAATCAGCATAAATAAAGCTGAAGCGGGCAACCATATAAACACCCGCGGTAACCATTGTTGCTGCATGAATCAGCGCAGAAACAGGAGTTGGGCCGGCCATCGCATCAGGCAGCCATACATAAAGAGGAATCTGCGCTGATTTTCCGCAGGCTCCGACAAAGAGCAACAAACATACCGCAATGCCGATACCACTGGTCAACGTTGCTGCATGCTGCCGCAGGTTGATATAATCAAAAGCTGCCCCGTCAAGAGCATTGTGAATGCCCCAGAACAGAACAGACATTCCAAGAACAAAACCTAAATCTCCGACCCGGTTAACGATAAAAGCCTTATTCCCGGCCAATACATTACCACGTTCCGTAGTGTAAAACGAAATCAGCAGGTATGAGCAGAGGCCCACTCCCTCCCAGCCAACAAACATCACGACCGGCCCACTGCCGAGTATAAGAATCAGCATGGAGCCGAGGAAAAGGTTTAAATAAGCGAAGAATTTCCCGAAATTTTCCTCTTTTGCCATATAACCAATGGAATAGATATGAATCAGGGTTCCAATAAATGTGACAAAAAGGAGGAAAAGCGTTGATAAGGGGTCGGCAAAAAAGCCCATATTGACATGAAGATCTCCAACGTGAAACCAGGTAAAAAGCTCCTGACGTAAAAAGCGATCATCTGTGGGTAATTTGCTTAGTGCCGAGAAGGTTCCCAGGGCGAGAACAAACGCAAGAGCTGGTCCAATGCAGGCAATCACGCTATATACTTGTTCCGGCAATACCTTTTTATTGCAGGTAAGCATGTGCAGCATCCCGAGAACGAACGCTCCCATAAGCGGCAGAAGCGGTATCAGGACAAGATAGTTGGCTGAATGTTCCATAGCGTCCTCCTAACCTTTTAACAGGCTGAAAACATTGCTGTCCAGCGCGCCCTTTTGACGGTGCAGCAGAATGACGACTGCAAGAGCAAGTGCTGCTTCGGCCGCGGCCACAGCCATGACCATCATGGCTAATACATGTCCGTCCATTGTCTCGTGAAGCCGGGCAAAGGCAATAAATACCAGGTTAACTGCGTTGAGCATCAACTCAATAGACATAAAGACCGTAAAGATATTTCTTCTGGAGATAACTCCCAGAATACCAATACAAAACAGTGCAACACTGAGTATAAGATAATGTTCAATCATAATTACTCCCTCCTTTTTCCAGCCAGCATCACGGCCCCGATCAGAGCAACAAGCAGCAGTAGTGATACTATCTCAAAGGGTAACAACCAGTTGCTGAAGAGGGTCATTCCCACACCTTGAACTCCACCAAAACCATTACCGACAATAGTTGCTTCAACACCAGGAACACTTTTAATAATTTTGATGAGAAACCAGGCGACGGGTAGAAGGACAACTGCTCCTCCCGCAAGGTAGAGAAAACGGTTCTCTTCTCTGGGGAGATCCTCCTCCTGAATATTGAGGAACATAATGATAAAAATAATGAGCGACATAATTGCTCCTGCATAAACAATAAGCTGGAGGACAAAAATGAGCTTTGCTGAAAGCAGGGCATACAAACCGGCCAAAGAAATCATGGTCACCGCCAGGCTCAACGCTCCCTGCATGGGGTGACGAAAAACGACAAGCCCGATCCCACCCAGCACTGCCAGCAGTGCAAATATGGCAAACAGAGTATCAATGTACATTATTTGCTCCCTCCCAGACCCTTTTGGTACTCTTCCTCGGAAAAACCACCTGATAATGAAAGCATCTCCTCCATCCCGATCTTCATCTCTTCTCTGTTTCCGGCAGTTGCAGCATAAATGCCGGTGTCCATACGAATAGCATCAAGAGGGCAGGCTTCAACGCAAAGGCCGCAATAGATACATTCCGCCAGATCAATGGTAAAAGAAACTGGCATTTTTTCTGTTACGCCGTCTCTTCTCTCTCCGGCCTTGATCATAATGCATCTGGCAGGGCAGTTCGTCTGACACATAAAACAGGCCACACATCTTATCGTGCCGTCTTCATGTTTCATCAGGCGGTGTCTGCCGCGCCAGCGAGCGGGGATTTCTGGTTCCAGCTCGGGATAATGCCGTACATAAAGATTGGAGTTATCCAGCAGGTTTCGTAGAAAATGCTTTAAGGTAAGAAACATCCCTTTAAAGATCTCTACCAGATATACCCGCTCCGTAAGAGTATCGCCTCGTCGCGGTATTTTGGTAACTTTAGCAGCCATGGTAAACTCCTTTATCCGAGGGCGACGACAACTGCGCCAGTAATGAATATATTAAGAAGTGCGAGGGGAAGAAGTTTCTCCCAACCCAGCCGTTGGAGCTGGTCATAGCGAAAACGGGGAATTGTCCAGCGAACCCAGACATAGACAAACAGCATCATTGTCACTTTGATGAGAAAGGTGGCGATTTGCAGAACAGCGACAAAGAGATGAGTCATGTTCTGATCTGGATGGGCAAAACTCACCACCCCAAGCAGAAATAACTCCACTACTATGGTCAAGGCCCAGAAACAGCGGATATAAACAGTTGCCTCAAATTTTCGAGGATCATCTTCCCGTGGGTATTGACTGGCATTGTTTTTACGAATCCAACCGGTAAAGAGATACATGAATATTGGCACCGCCAGCAGTAGTATTGCGGCCACCGGTGTGATATTGTTAATCAGGGTTTCTGTCCCGAGAAAAGGGATATTATAGCCGCCAAAGAAAAGGGTTACGATAATTGCTGATGAGGCAAACATTGCTACATATTCGCCCATGAAGAATACGGCAAACTTCATTGCAGAATATTCTACATGGAAACCGGCGACAATCTCGGACTCTCCCTCGGCCAGATCAAAAGGGGTTCTGTTACACTCAGCAAACGCCGCAACAATAAAGATAACCGCCGCCAATGGCTGGAGGATAATTCCCCACATAGGGATACAGCCAAACAGATTCTGGCTTTGAAAGCGGGCGATATCACTTAGATTAACTGAGCCGTAGACAATAAGCAGGCTGATGAGGGCAAGCCCCATGGGAATTTCATAGCTGATAACCTGGGCTGCAGAGCGGAGACTCCCCAGCAGACCGTATTTGTTGGTAGACGACCAACCAGCGAGGATAATACCATAGACAGAAAATCCTGTAATTGCAAGAAACCACAATATTCCCATATCCCAGGGAATACCCTGCATAACGTAACTTTTGCCGTCCAGTACCAGCGTATCAGCAAAAGGAATCAGAGCAAAGCTGATAATTGCTGCGGTCATAGAGATCATCGGCGCGATAACAAACAGAACCTTATGTTTGATATGCTCGGAGATGATATCTTCCTTAAATGCTAACTTTATGCCGTCTGCCAGGTTCTGTACCAAACCGCCTGCGCGAAATCCGAAGATTGATGCCCGGTTTGGCCCGGAACGGTCTTGTATAAAACCCGCCACCCTTCGCTCCATGGTCACACAGACCGCAAGAAAACAGAGCGGGACGAAGGCGCTGGGTAGCAGGAAGTTCATAGGGCTGGAGACCCTGAAGAAGAACTATTTTCTGCTGAACCAACGCCCAGGCAGACGCACGATCTTTTGCTGAACCTCCAAGACCGCCTGCGATCTCCGTTATCTCCGGCAGTTCAATATTTTTCATGACTCCGCCGACAAATTTTTGTGCCACTCCATCACAGTTAACGATAACTCCGTGGTACTCAGACCACGATTTTACGGCAATGGTGAATGTTGTTTTGCTGTCTAGTACTCCAGGATGAGTTGCACAGTTGACTATACATGTATGTGCCAGCAGCGAAGATAATTGTTCAGCGGTATAGGAAAGATCAAGATTATTGGCAAAATTGATAAAGATATCGGCTTCTTTCAGTGCTGTTTCGAAGCTTTTCTTATCACTGTCGATACCGAGAAGTTCAAGCCCTTTGCGATTAGCGGCCTTGTCGTCACAGATAAGGAAGTCATCACCATCACCCTCCTTGATATAACCGTCACTGAAACCAGAGAGAGCAGCACCATATTTCTCCGCCAATGCCTGCACCGCAGCCATCTGCTCAAGACTGGCACTAGGAGAAAGTAGAAAGAGTTTCTTGCCGTCTCCCTCCAGTCGCTGCTGGATATCGGCCAACACCGCTTTCAGCGGCCTTTCTGTGTTGCCGTGTTTAAAGGAGGTCAGTCGGTTTTCATTCTCTTCCTTGTATGTCATCCGCCCGTCATCACACATAAAGTAGCCGTTGACGTGTTCGTTATGGCGAGGGCGAAGCCGATAGATAATATCATCTTCATATTTTTCCTTGTTATGATCCACCATAATGTTACAGCCTCTGGCGCAACCGTGGCAAACACTCTCGGCCCGTTTGAGGAACCACACCCGCTGATGAAAGCGGAAGTCCTCGCTGGTCATTGCTCCTACCGGGCATAAATCAACGACATTGAGTCCGTAACGGTTATTGATCGGCCTGCCGGGAAAAATCTCTATGCAGGTAGAGTCTCCCCGGTTAACAGCTCCAAGCTCACCCGTTTTGGTAATATCCCGTAGAAAGCGGACGCAACGAGTGCAGAGGACGCAACGTTCCTGGTCGTGTATTACACCGCCGCCGAAATTCAGTGCTTTGCGTTTCAGTACCTGGGGCACCCGCATCCGGCTCTCGGTCTTTTCATACTGCATGTAGTAATCTTGAAGCTTACACTCTCCAGCCTGATCACAGATAGGGCAGTCTGTTGGGTGGTTGATAAACTCCAGCTCCATTACATCCCGCTGAATCTTTTTGATATGGTCTGCATCAAGCAGCACCTTCATCCCCTCAGCCGCAGGAGTCTTGCAGGCAGGAACCAACGGGGGGCGTCCATCTTCGATCCCAACCAGGCACATCCTGCAATTGCCGTCTGCACCTAGAGCGGGATGATAGCAGAAGTGAGGTATCTCAATACCAACGGCGGCAACAGCATCAATCAGGTTTTTTCCCTTCTCGACTTCAACCTCTTTTCCGTTGACAAACAGCTTAATCATTTCAGTCATGATTTTGTCCTTCCTTACTGATTTGTATCAGAGGCGATTGGCTCTTCGTTTTTAATATACGCTTCGAACTCATGTCTGAACTTATCGAGAAACGCCCGTACTGGCATGGTACAGGCGGCAGCAAGAACACAGACTGTTTTACCTTCAATATTGTCACACAATTCCCGCAGAAGTTCTAAATCTTTTTGTTTTGCTTCTCCTGCTAAAATCTGTTTGAGAATTTTTTCAATCCAGCCGAGTCCTTCCCTGCAAGGTGTACACTGGCCACAAGATTCGTGGTGGTAAAACTGAGCAAGATTCAAGGTAAGTTCTACTATGTTGACGGTCTCATCAAGTACAACAATGCCGCCGGAGCCAAACATTGTTTTATGTTCTGCCATTGATTCATAATCAAGCGTTGTCGTAGCAGCTTCTTCGGGAAGCAGTACCGGAGTAGAAGAGCCTCCTGGAATAACCCCCTTGAGCTTTCGCCCTTTCCATACACCGCCAGCCATCTTCTCTATTACATCAAGGAGAGGCAGGCCTAGGGGCAGCTCATACATCCCCGGTTTCTCAACATGTCCAGAAATTCCAAAAAGGTGTGTACCACAACTCTTTTCCGTTCCATATTTTTTATAGGCTTCTGCTCCGTTATTGAGAATCCAGGGCAGGGAAGCAATACTCTGTACATTGTTGATGATTGTCGGGCAGCTATATAAGCCTTCTACTGCTGGAAATGGTGGTTTGGAGCGAGGCTGGCCCTTTCTCCCCTCAATGGATTCGAGCAGGGCTGTCTCTTCACCACAGATATAGGCGCCGGCACCTCGGTGTACTGTGATGTCCAGAGGATAGTCATGGCCGCCTACTTTTTTCCCCAGCAACCCTGCTTTGTATGCTTCATCAATGGCTGCCTGCAACACCTTTACCTGGGTGGTGTATTCGCCCCGGATATAAATGTAGGCTGTATGGGAATTGATGGCATAGCAGCAGATGATAATGCCCTCAATCAGCATATGAGGATCTTGCACCAAAATGTATCGGTCCTTGAAGGTGGCAGGTTCAGATTCATCAGAGTTAACTGCCAGATAGACGGGTTTGTCTATATCTTTAGGGAGAAAACTCCATTTCAGTCCAGTTGGGAATCCTGCTCCTCCACGACCACGCAAGCCGCTGTTTTTTACCTCCTCAATAACCTCTTCCCTCTTCATTGAGAAAAGCTTATCAAGGGTGGCGTAGGCACCATGTTTTTGGGCAACCGCGAGCTTGTTGGAATTTTTTATATCAAATCTTGCGCTGAGAATTCTGACTTCTTCCATAGCTTATTCCTGCCTATTTAAAGGTTGCCAAAAGTTTTTTCACCTTATCCACATCCATGTTTTCATAAAACTCGCCGTTCACCTGAATTACCGGTGCCGTACCGCAATGGCCGAGACACTCTACTTCTTCCAGGCTGAACTTGCCGTCTTCTGTTATTTTGCCGGGAGTAAGCCCCAGTTCATCTTGAAGATAGTCGATGATCTCCTGCTTTCCACGCAGCCAGCATGAAAGGGTACGGCAGACACAGATATGGTATTTACCGTTGGGATGGAGGTTATACATGGTGTAAAAGGTTACCACCTCATAGACCTTGCTGGCAAAGGTCCCTATACGGTCAGCGACATAGGCGACAGCCTCTTCACAAACCCAGCCTTCCTGCTCCTGCACCAGCCAGAGTGCCGGGAGAATCATTGATTCTCTTGTGGGATAACGCTTCACCAGCCGTTCAAATTCTGCATCTCTTTTCTTATCAAAGGCAAACGGTTTTCCGGTTGCAATTAGTTGTGAACGATCACTCATCTATCCAACTCCCCACCGATAATATTGATACAGCTCAAATTAATGACGGCATCAGCAATCATACTGCCCTCAACCATTCTGGGGAATGCTCCCAGAGCGTAGAAGCATGGTGGACGAACCTTACACTTGTAGGGTGTTCCCGAACCGTCTGAAACAAAGTGGAAGCCCAGCTCACCATTGGCTGCCTCATAGCCATCATACCATTCACCTCTGGGGGTGCGTACGCCCTCAAAAATGAGTTTGAAATGGTTTGCCAGCCCTTCAATGTTGCTGTAGACTTGTGCTTTTTCAGGGAGATGAGCCTGGCTGTCATTCACGTTGACCGGCCCTTCGGGAATCATCTTCAGTGCCTGGCGGATAATTCTGACAGACTGTTTCATCTCCTCAAAGCGGATCATATAACGGTCATAAATATCGCCGGTTGTTCCTACCGGAACATTAAAGTCAAAGGCTTCATAGTTGTAGTAGGGAGCATCCTTGCGTAAATCAAAGGGAACGCCGCTGGCTCGTAGATTCGGCCCGGTGAGGCCCCAGCTAAGAGCATCTTCTGCACTCATAATGCAGACATTCTGCATTCTATTCTGTGCGATGCGGTTTTTCTCCATCAAGGCGAGGGATTCTCCAAACCCCTTTTCGATGGCGGCAAGATGAAACTCCATATCTTCTTTCCAGCCGTCATAAAAATCGCGGTACATTCCTCCGACACGGGTAAAATTTGAGGTGAGACGAGCACCGCAGAGTCGGCTGATAAAGTCGTAAGCGGCCTCTTTCTCATTGTAGAGATACCAGTAATTGGTTAACCCTCCCATATCAACACCGGCGGCAGCGAGACAGACCAGGTGGTCAAGTATCCGGTAAAATTCCGTCAGTACAACCCGCATGAATTGAGCGCGTTCTGTAATCTTGATTTCCAGCCAACTCTCTACCGCTTTAACAAAAGCAACATTGTTTATTAGTGATGAGCAGTAGTTCAGCCGGTCGGTGAGAGGAATAATCTGGTTGTAGGTACGCTCTTCTGTCAGCTTTTCAAAGCCGCGGTGTAGATAACCGCACTCCATTACGTTAGCAAGAATGGTTTCTCCATCCAGAGCTACAGCAATCCGTACGGCACCATGAGTTGCCGGGTGAGCGGGCCCGAGGTTAAGAAACATGACGTCTGTATCAAGGTCTGAAAAGGACGCCCCTTTTAACCCTTTTGCGGCCAGGCGTGCCCTTAGTGGAGCCTCAAGACTGTCGCTTTCAGTGAGAATTTGCCGTTTTTCAATGGGGTAGTCCTTTCGCAGAGGATGCCCTTCAAACTGAACGTGATTAAGGATTCTGCGCAAATCGGGATGACCTTGAAAATTGATACCATATTGATCCCAGCACTCCCGTTCACCCCAGTTGGCAGACTCCCATAACCCCGTCGCAGAAGGGAGCCCTTTTTGCGGGTCTGAAACGGGTACCCGCACCTGTATGAGTAGATTCTTCTCCCAGTTTCTGATTGTATATACAACCCGAAACCGTTCTCTCTGAGGAGGATTGGGATAGGTGAGGTAGTCAATTCCTGTGACATCAAGCAGTAAGCCGCAGCCGAAATCATTTTTTAACGTTGTCAGAGTTTTTATCAGGTCAGGGGCGGCAACATCAAGCACTGCTGATTCAACTATCCGGCTACATTGTGCGGAAGGAAACGCCTCCTGTAGAGCAGTAAAAGCTGTGTTATTCATCAGTCAAGTATCCCCCTGAAATCTTTATGCCGATCGGCGAGAATTGTCTCTCCCTTGATCTTTTCCTGCAGGCGGAGCAGGGCATCAAATATGGCTTCAGGCCGTGGCGGGCAGCCGGAAACATACTCATCCACAGGAATAACTTCATCAATTCCCTGTACGGTACAGTAGTTATCATAAATGCCGCCGGAGGTAGCACAAGCACCAACACTGATAACCCATTTAGGTTCACACATTTGATGGTATATCCGGTGTAAAATTGGAGCCTGCTTATAGGAGATTGTTCCGCACACGATAAGCAGATCCGCCTGGCGGGGAGAAAAACGGACAACCTCCGCTCCAAAGCGGGAAATATCGTGTTGCGACGCTGCTGCACTCATAAACTCAATAGCACAGCATGCTGTTCCAAAGACATACGGCCAGATAGAATACTGCCGTCCCCAGTTGATAATATCATCAAGCCTGGTCGTGATGACGGAATCTCCCAGACTTGCTTCGATTCCTAACGCCACTTAAGCACCCCTTTTCTGAGAATATAGATAAGACCCGTGAAAAGCAGAAAAATGAAAACAACCATCTCTGCGAAGCCAAACCAGCCGAGTTCCCGCACTGAAACAGCCCACGGGTACATAAAAACAGCCTCGATGTCGAAAATTAAAAAGAGAATTGCAAGAAGATAGAACTTAACAGAGAATTTCTGGTCGACACCGCCAATGACATTCTTAATGCCACTCTCATACGCCTCATTTTTAATTTTTTCCTTTTTCGAACGAGGCCCAAGGACTGTTGTGGCGACCATTACTGCAGGAACGAGCACGGCAATAAGAAACAGCGCCGTGGCAGAGTAAAAGAGTTCAGAAGACATTTTTTCCTCTCGGTACTGCTTGTTTTTCAGCGAATATCCGCTGGATAAAGGGGGGACAGTTGTTCAATACCAAGAAGACTATCTTTAGTCAAGTCTTTAATCTGATTAAGAAAATGCGTATTTTTTTTGCCAAAACAAACAAAATATACTTCTCTTTGAATTTGCTTTGCTTTTGAAAGTTGTTTTTTGGTTCTTTGATAAGCCAATTTGATCTGATTAGATTTGATCGGGGCTTTTCCCCAAAAAAAGATAAAGAGATATTTTTTATAATTCCCCGGTAGTTACGATGTTCTTTGTGTGTGGTTTCGTTTTGCTATTTATTGAGATTACAGGGTATAGAGAGAAAATGGCTGGTGGTTTTCTCTCTATACCACTGCTTTATGCTGCTGTTTTACAGGTTACTTTGCCGCATAAAAAAGTGGTATCTATGCAGATACCACTTTAGAAATAATTTTTGTAGCCCAGTCAACTTCCTCTTCCGTAATGATAAGAGGGGGGGCAAAACGAATAACGTTTTCATGGGTCTCCTTGCATAGAATACCTTCTTCTTTCATCTTCTCGCAGAATTGACGGGCTCCGCCTGCTTCCGGTAAAAATTCCAGAGCAATCATCAGTCCTCGACCACGAACTTCTTTTATGAGAGGGTTTTTTATCTCTTTGAGTTTGCCAGCAAAGATTTCTCCCATTTTCTCTGAGTTTTCAATCATTCCTTCCTCTACCAGTACTTTTAATGCTGTTCTTGCCACAGCACAGGCAAGGGGGTTCCCTCCAAAGGTTGAGCCATGCTGCCCCGGCTGAAGGACATTCATGACTTCTGAATTAGAGAGAACTGCAGAGACAGGATAGTAGCCGCCGGCGAGGGCTTTTCCTATAAGTGTTACATCTGACTCCACTCCTTCATGTTCTTCGGCAAGAAGTTTTCCGGTTCGCCCAAGTCCTGTCTGAATTTCATCAAGAATAAGCATTATGTTATTAATATTGCATAATTCTCGTGCTTTTTTCAGGTAACCTGCGGGTGGAATAATAACACCGGCTTCACCCTGAATAGGCTCAATAAGCATGGCGACGGTATAAGGGGTGATCGCTTCTTCAAGTGCCTTACTGTCGCCAAACGGAACGGTCTTAAAACCAGAAGTAAATGGCCCGAAATTTCCCTGAGCACCAGGATCGGTGCTGAAGCTGATAATGGTCAAGGTGCGGCCATGAAAGTTCTCAGAACAAACGATGATCTCAGCCTGATTTTCCGGTACGCCTTTTACTTCATATCCCCACTTCCGCACAATTTTTATGGCGGACTCTACAGCTTCTGCACCGCTGTTCATTGGCAGCATTTTATGGGAGTTGGTGAGCTTGCAGACCTCTTCGTAAAATAATCCTAGCTGATCGTTGCGAAAAGCCCGTGATGTCAGGGTGAGTTTTTGCGCCTGCTCAACCATGGTTTCCATGATTTTGGGATGGCAGTGTCCTTGATTGACTGCAGAGTAGGCGGAGAGGCAATCAAGGTATTTTTTGCCGGTAACATCCCATACCCAGATTCCCTTCCCTTTGCAGAGAACAACATCAAGAGGTTTGTAATTTTTTGCGCCGAACTTGTCTTCAATCTCGATAAATTCATTTACTTGCATAATAGCTCCTTATTTCTTGTTGTAAGGATAGAGGGAACGTCCCTGTATCCTGTCTCTATTGTCTGCCGTTTTACTTCATTGCGAGAAGAAGGGCAGCGTAATCCATTTTGAAGTGTAATTGTTCTCCAATCCTGTAGTCCTTCGGGGCATTGGTTATATCAAGCAGAAGATGGTCGCTTGAGGCTCCAATAATATCAATCCCCTGTTCAATAGGTGTAATCCCTGCGATATCAATATCCGCTTTACCTATATTGGCAATAGCTCGTATTCGCTCCCCTTTATCTTCAAATCGAGGGATTTTTCCGAAAGAATCCCTGCCGATATCTCCTGTGGGGAGTGACGGCTTTTTCTTTATTTCAATGAGTTCGGCTGTAAGGGTAAAACAGTCCTGATACATGCCGTCGATGGCTGTGCCATATGCTGTCTCTTTCCCGAGAAAGATAGACTCTCCCAGGCGAAGATGATTAATTTTTTGCGGCAGTTTCCCTTGCAGCAGTAGCGGAAGAGAGCTTGAGTTACCTCCAGAAATATAGGGGAGATTTAGGCCGAATTTCTCTTCAATCTGTTGTGCATATTGACAGAGTTCGCCTAAGTTTTTGTTTGTAGGAATCACGCCGCCAAAACAACTGAGATTGGTGCCAATTCCGATAAGTTCTATTCCTGGAGCGTTAAGTGCAACGGTAATAATTTCGAAAAGATTGTGGGGCAGAACCCCTTCTCGTAAGTCGCCAAGTTCCACCATTATTACAACCTTATGTCGTTTTTTTTGTGTGACTGCTGCAGAAGAGAGTGCCTTAATAACCGCAGGCTCTGAGTTCAAGCTTACATCAGCCAGGGCCACAACCTGCTCTACCTCACTGAGTGCTGGAATACGCAGCAGCCAAAGAGGGGCGTGGATGTCTCCTGCCCGCAGGCGGGCGATATTTTCCAGTCTTGATTCGGCGATGGTTTTTACTCCTCCTGCAAGCATCGCCTTTGCCACATCGGGATTCCCCCAACTCCCTTTGCTGACTCCGCTGATTTCCACCCCGTATAGGGCTGCAATATTACAGAGAAAACGGGAATTGTGGGTTATTTTGTCCAATGATATTTTCAGCTTTTGGGTCATCTCTTTTCGTTGCTGCCGTTGCTGATGGAAATGGTGGTAAGGAGACCATTTGTTTCGGTTTTTGGTTATAACAAAAGACTTGCTATCTATACGGGGGCTACGGCCTTCGTATCTTTTCAAATCGTTTTACAGGCAAGACTTTTATGGCAGGGTGAAAGAGTCTCATCCTGCCATAAAAATAGGGTTATGCAGCTTTTTTATTTGAAATTCCAGAGAGAGTATAAAGAACGGCAAATAACAGCGCACAGCCGACAACAATCAAAAGAACTGGGGAGAGTCTAGCCAGACCATAAAGGAGAAACATGAGTGCTGCAACAAAGGCAACAGCAAGAGCATAAGGAATCTGGGTTGAAACATGGTCTATATGGTCTGCTCCAGCAAAAATGGAGGAGAGTACTGTCGTGTCGGAAATTGGCGAACAGTGATCCCCAAAGATTGAGCCGGAGAAAACAACCCCTGCCATTGCCAGAGAGGTATGAACATCCCCTGTCATTTGATAGGCAAGAGGGATCGCAATCGGAGTAAGAATCGTCATTGTTCCCCAGGAGGTTCCCGTTGCAAAGGAGATAATCATACCAAAGAAGAATATGATAACCGGAACAATGGCAAACGGAATATTGCCGCTGATTATTTTAATCATAAAATCAGCAAGATGCATATCTTTTGTTACGGAGCCTAATGACCAGGCAAGAACCAGAATACAGCCTGCAAGCAGCATAAGTTTCAGGCCGTCAAGCAGGGTATCCATCGCTTCACGGATATCCATAAGTCCTCTGCCGAGAGCAAGGATGACCCCGGTAAATGTCATGGCGATAGCCCCCCATAGAAGAGCTTTTGCGGCATCGCATTTAGAGAGAATATCAACCAAGGTGTCACCTTCCCTACCCGTCCATATAAAACCGAAAAGAGTGACTCCAACCAGTGCCAGCATTGGTAAAAGGAGGTTGCTCATCCGCGGAGTAACGCTGAGCGGTTCTCCAAGTTCATAGCCCACATCCATCATCGGCTGCCCTCCGTCACGCACCAGTTCTCCGGTGGTGAGGGCCCTGTCTTCTGCTTTACGCATAGCACCGAAATCCTTCCCCGTAAAGACAAGTATTCCAACAAATATGACAGAGAATATGCAGTACAGATTCAAGGGAATACTTTGCATATATCCTTGAAACGCAGAAACATTTTTAATATGTGCGGCATCAATTCCAGACTGGATCATTCCAATCTGAAAGGCAACCCAGTCGGAGATGAAAAATGTGGCAACGGGTGCTGCGGTTGAATCCAGGATATAGGAGAGCTTTTCACTGGAAACCCGGTGAGCTTTGGCGACATCCCGAAAAACATTACCAACGATTGCAGCGTTAACGTAGTCATTAAAGAAGATAAAAATACCGAGAAGCCACGCCCCAATTCCCGTCGTTTTTCTTGACTTTATCTTTTTTATTGCCCAGTCGGTAAGAGCCTGACTGCCGCCTAACTTCCAGATAAAGGCGATGCCTGCCCCCATAAGAAGATTAAAGAGCAGCAGGCGTGCATTCCATTCATCAGTCATACTTTTGACCATGGCATCCAGGGTGTATTCAAGACCTGTAAAGGGGTTGCCACCTTGAATAATCATTCCTCCAGAGAGTATTCCTACAAAGAGGGAGAGTAGTACCTGTTTTGTCCAAAAACAAAGAATAATGGCAACCAGTGGTGGAATAAGTGAAAGCATTCCATAATCTTCCATAGAGTCCTCCTTAATCAGATTTTTTGTTTTACTGCCTAAAACAAGAGAGATGTTTCCTGATGTGCGGCAGCCTTGTAAACGACACTATTTTCTTTTTACCTGGGGGATGGAGCGGGGTAAAAGAGAAATAGTAACCTTTGCATTTACGAGTCTTTGAATATATTTGCGCCCGTATTTGAAGGGTAAAGATCTATGTAGATGATGTTTAGAGATAAATGGCCCTCTGTAGCGAGGAAATGGGGGTAATCTATTTCCCGTGTACCGATAGCCATGGGATATTAGTTATACAATACTTAAAAAAAAACAATAAAAATTTTGCAACTAGAAAGTATAACCCATATTTTTCAGCAGTTTAGGCGGTGTCAAGTTCGAAGTTTTTTGCAGTAAGTGAAAGGAGACTGTATTCATAAAATACTCTGGATAGGAGCTGCGTTGTTATGCAGAGAAGAGAGGAATAAATTGATGCAGTGCGGTTGCTGCTCTGTGGCAGGAAGTATATGTTACGAGAGGGGTAGCGGGCCCTTTGCAACGTCTTTAATTTCTATCCTTTTGGCATTGCAAAGGGCGGTTATAACTTTTGAGGCGTTATGATTGCTAGGCTACCAGCCGAGGGTAAGATAATCATGCATTGAGTTGGCAGCTTCCCTTCCTGCCCCCATTGCCAGAATCACAGTGGCGGCTCCGGTAACAATATCACCGCCTGCCCACACTCCAGGTTTACTGGTCTTCCCTGTACCCGCCTCAGCAATAATATTTCCCCATTTGTTTAGAGCCATTTCCGGGGTTTCTCCGGTAAGGAGAGGATTCGCGCCTGAGCCTACGGCAACAATACAGAGATCACAGTCAATGATAAATTCTGAACCCTCTATTGGCAGGGGGCGTCTGCGGCCGGAGGAGTCCGGCTCTCCGAGTTCCATTTTCAGGCACTCCATACCTATCAGCCGCCCCTCTTTATTGCCAATATATCTGGTGGGATTAGAGAGCAGTACCAGCTCAATGCCTTCCTCTTCCGCATGGTGGATTTCGGCTTGACGGGCAGGGATTTCATCTCTGCTGCGGCGATAAACAATCTTTACGCTTTCTGCGCCCATACGCATTGCTGTGCGGGCAGAATCCATCGCCACATTACCTGCACCAAGAATAACAACATTTTTCCCGGGAGGTACAGGGGTGTCCACCTCAGGGAAACGATAGCCGCCCATAAGGTTTGCCCGGGTCAGGTATTCGTTGGCAGAAAGGATTCCCACCAGGTTTTCCCCAGGTAATCCCATAAAGCGGGGCAGCCCGGCACCGACGCCAACGTAAATAGCATCAAATCCCTGTTCAAACAGTTCATCAAGGGTAACGCTGCGTCCAACCACGGAATTGCACTCCATCTTTACACCTTGTCGTTCAAGCAAACTGACTTCCTGGGCAACAATATCTTTGGGAAGACGAAATTCGGGGATGCCGTAAATCAAAACGCCTCCCGGTTTATGGAATGCCTCAAAAATAGTTACTTCATGGCCCTTTTGGGCAAGGTCTCCCGCGACAGTGAGTCCTGAAGGACCGGCACCAACCACAGCCACTTTTTTACCTGTTTTAGGGGCCTGGGGCGGGAGTGCTCCGTCACCATTTTCCCGTACCCAGTCGGCAACAAAACGCTCAAGGTTACCAATGGCGACCGGTTCATCCCGTTTGCCGACAATACAGCTTCCCTCGCATTGAATCTCCTGCGGGCAGACACGGCCGCAGACGGCAGGGAGTCCGTTTTGCTCCCATATTTTATGAGCAGCAGCAGTAATATCCCCTCGAGTGATTAACTCTATAAATTCGGGGATCGGGACACCCACAGGGCAGCCTGACATACAGGACGGTTTTCTACACTGCAGGCAGCGGGAGGCCTCTTCCTGTGCCATTTTTATCGTATAGCCTGTGGGAACTTCGAGAAAGTTATGAGCACGGATATGGGGTTCCTGCTCAGGCATGGGGGTTCTTCCCGATTTTTTATTTTTCGACATTGTTTTTTCCTTCTTTACACTCTTGGATACTCAAGGAGAGTTAAACAGGCGTTTAGTTTTTGCCAATGGAAACCTGCAGACCATCAATGAATTCGCTGTGGCTTTTGCGTTCAATCTCATGATAGGCGCGTAGGCGGAGGGATAGCTCATCAAAGTCAACCTTATGAGCATCAAATTCCGGCCCGTCAACGCAGGCAAATTTGGTCTCTTCGCCAACAGTAACCCGGCAGCAGCCGCACATACCAGTACCATCAACCATGATGGGATTGAGACTTGCGATCGTGTGGATTCCCTTTTCCCGAGTTATATTGGCAACGGCTTTCATCATTGGTATTGGGCCGATGGCAACGACCAGCTTTATCTCTTCTTTGTCGATAATTTCCTGCAGTAACTCGGTGACAAATCCGTGATGACCAAAAGAGCCGTCGTCTGTGCAGATATGGAGGCGGTGCGACGCTGCGGCCATCTTTTCCTGAAGAATAACCAGATCCTTGTTGCGGGCACCGGTAATGGCTGTAACATCGTTACCGATTTTCTTTAAGGCGCGGGTGATGGGGTGAAGAACGGCAACACCTGTGCCGCCTCCAACACAAACCACCTTACCAACTTTTTCCAGATGAGTTGGTTTTCCCAGAGGGCCGATAACATCCTGATAGCCTTGTCCTTCCTGAAGTGTTCCGAATATGGCTGTGGAACGGCCAATAATCATATAGACAATTGTTATCGTTCCCTTCTCCGGGTCTGTCTCAGCCATGGTCAATGGAATTCGTTCTCCCGATTCGTTTGCCTTCAGGATAACAAATTGCCCGGGTTTTGCTTTGCGAGCAATAAGAGGAGCTTCTATCTCATTGAGGATAATTGTTCCTCCGCCCAGCTCTTCTCTGCGAATTATTGTAAACATTTTTGCCCTCATATGTGAAATTAATTACAGAAAGAAAAACCCGTAACCGTTCATCATTTATTGTCGATATAACCGTAATAATATTCGCTGCCAATGAAGCATAATCCTTTATTAAACGCAATATATATATTCGTGTAATAATTATTTGGTTTCGCACTAAAAAATTAATTAAAACTAAAACCTATAGCACAATTAGAGAGGCTGATAAATTTAGAGGTATATATTATTTTCTTAGCCTCAAGTAAAAAATATCATTCTCTTAAACACCTGAAACAGTGAAAAAAATGCTAAATACTATCTTTTGGATTTATTTAATTATTTAGTAAAGTTAGTGGTTTTTTAATGTTCCACTGGTGGGATAATTTAAAGAAAACCCCTTGCTAAAGATATTTTCCAATGGTAGTTAATCCTTATATTACTAAAGACAAGTATTATGCAACTTTTGCACAAAGGAATTGGTATGGTAAAAATATTCGGCTGTGGAAATATTATTATGGGAGATGATGGGTTTGGTCCGGCAGTTGTTGACCTGCTTAATCAACGTTATTTACTCCCTGCCGATATAGAAGCTATTGATGCGGGAACAACGATTCGAGAATATCTTTTTGATTATCTTCTTTCGGAGGAAGGGCGGCCGGAAAAGATAATTATTTTAGATGCGGTTGACTTTACTCATCGCAGTCCCGGAGAGGTGTTTGAGATTCGCCCAATAGAGATTCCTGCAAAGAAGATTCATGATTTTTCTCTTCATCAGTTTCCAACAGTGAATCTACTGCAAGAGCTGGAAGAGAATACCCAGATCAAGGTTGTTATCCTGGCAGCACAAATCAAATATATACCAGATGAGATTGCACCTGGGCTTACGCCGCAGATGCAACAGGCCGTGGAGAAAGCTGCGGCACAAATTGCAGGCATGTTTTCTCTGAAAATGAAGAAAAAGGAGGAGTAGAAGGTCGCGTCTTTACCGTTGGGGAAATCTGTTTCCCGAAAAAGAAAAATATGCAAAATGAGGTGATTTGATGCATTACGAATTCAAAATCAGCCATCTTGCGGAAGAGTTTGGAATTCATCGTAATACTGTTCGCAACTGGATCAAGGCCGGAACGATTGAGGCTCAGGAAGGTCCAGGGCGACGGTATATGATGGAGCTGGATGAATACCAGAGGCTCTGCCGAAAGTTTGGTCGTACCCCCCAGATTCATTCTTCAAATGCGGTGAATCCTGAATCCTTAAGTAAATTTGATGACGATGTCGTTCAGCCTCTTCTTCTCACAGGAAAGGAGAAGAGTGATATTGCTGTCGATCCTTCCTGGGCATCGTCCTGTATTACTTGTGGAACCTGCGCTTCCGCATGCCCTATTTCCGGAGTTGATGATCTTGATCCTCGTAAAATTGTCCGCATGGCAGCATTGGGGATGGATAAGGAGTTGGTTGAAATTGACTGGCCGTGGAAATGTACCATGTGCGGCAAGTGTGAAGAGAGCTGCCCGGCAAATATCGAGATTGTCAAGTTGATGCGCGCTATTCGCGGCAAACGGGATAGAGATAAGGTGCCTGGACCTATCCACAAAGGGGTGCAGCTCTGTCTTGAGCGGGGTAATAACCTCGGTATTCCTGATGAGGACTTTGCTTTCCTCTGTGAGGAGTTGGGTGAAGAGCTGGCGGAAGATGGGTGCCCCGGCTTTAAGACCCCTATTGATGTGAAAAATGCACGGGTTCTGGTTACCGTCAACTCAAAAGAGCCCTTTGCCGAGCCGGATGATATGAAGTTTTGGTGGCGTATCTTTTATGCTGCCAAGGAATCCTGGACACTTTCTTCTGTTAATTGGGAGGGAGTGAACTGGGGGTTGTTCTCCGGTGATAATGAGGCAATGAAGACCATCGTCGGCAGGGTTGTCGATAATATGCGGCGGCTTAACTGCCAGGTGCTGCTTCTGCCCGAATGAGGCCACGCCTATTATGCAACCCGGTTCGGGTTGACCACTTGGTATCCTGAGGCTCTTAAAGAGTTCAGAATTGTCAGTGCCTTTGATCTGCTGCTTGAATATATCGACGAAGGCCGAATTGTTCTTGATAAATCAAAACACACCATGGCTGTTGGCTATCATGATCCATGCAATTATGGACGTAAATCTCTGAAAGCCTTTGGTCAGGGCTATTTTGAGGAAGGCCGCAAGGTGACCAAGGCCTGCTGCGATGATTTTAGAGAATTGAATCCCTCACGTAACGGGCAATATTGTTGCGGCGGCGGCGGCGGTGCCTGGGCGATGCCCTTTGTACAGGAGCGGGTTTTCTATGGACGCACCAAGGCACGCCAGATAAAGGAGTCTGGAGCAGAGCTTGTTGTTGCACCATGTCATAACTGCCGTGATCAATTGATGAAATCTCTTAACCAGGAGTATGAACTGGGAATTGAGGTGAAGTATCTGTGGGAGATGGTGGCAGACTCTCTGGTAATGCCGAAATGAAAAGGAGAAAAATATGAGTGACACAAATAGAGTCGGCTCAGTAATGGTTGTCGGCGGCGGAGTGGCCGGAATGCAGGCTGCCCTTGATCTTGCCGATAGTGGGTTCTTTGTCTATCTGGTAGAAAAGACGGGTGCCATTGGCGGTGCTATGTCGCAGCTGGACAAGACCTTTCCCACCAATGACTGCTCGATGTGAATTATCGCGCCAAAATTGGTGGAGTGCGGTCGGCACTTGAATATAAAATTGATGACGCTCAGTGAGGTTACCCAG
>PDWI01001914.1_pt1 | contig 32215 bp, 26 predicted proteins | sample 1430891 | NCBI WGS metagenome assembly PDWI01 (sample SAMN01162508, study PRJNA174530) | Oral metagenome, whole genome shotgun sequencing project. | biome: Marine environment; feature: Marine mammal; material: Swab sample of the gingival sulcus; isolation source: swab sample of gingival sulcus... | reverse complement strand
ATTCAGCTTTTTCTGGGCAACAGCCCTGGCCAGAGCGCCCTTTGCCGACTGCAGGGTCGCCTTGAATGGACGGTCATCAATGGTAAACAGGGCATCACCCTCCTGCACAAAAGCGCCCTCCTTGAACAATCGTTTCTCAACAATACCGGTGACCCGTGCCCGTACCACCGCGTCCCTTGAAGACTCCAGCCGGCCGGGAAGGTTATCGGTCAAGGTGAGATTTTGCGGCTGCGCTTCAATAAAACCGACCAGAGGAGGGGGGGGTGACTCTGCGGCAAAAAGAGTTGCTCCCCCCTGAATTATAAGTAAAAACAGTGTCGCAGCAAAAACCCGTCGGCACCTCTCCAAACGCACGGCCATCTTGTCCTCCAGAAAGTTGAATATTACCAATAGAAAAATCCAGGCGGGAAGATCGGAACCCAAACGTCAACCTCCAACCAGAAGCAGTATGGTACCATACGAAACTATCTTTGCGAACCAAAAAAAACAGGCTGACAGATAATACCAGCATCGCTGGACCAGATAGCCTCCAGCCTCAGCAAAGTATCAAACAGGGAACTTCGGGATATTAACGTCTATCTTCGCACCGGGTTTCGGATAAGGACAAAAATCAATGCTTTCAGAGGAAAACTTACAATTTATCTCAAGAGGACTCACGCGCTCTTTTCTTGAAAAATCTTGCCACCTTGAGAGACCAGAGCACAAAAGGCTGAACAGCAGGAGTAAAGCTGAAACGAATAGCAGATAAGATGATCATCTCTCCTATGGAAAGCCCACGCGAAGATGTTTCAGGGTACCCCATTTTTTTGAGATAATACCCCATCATGAAATTCATCTTCCTGACTTGCTCATGAGGTATCTCCCTCCTCCAGGCATAAATATTTTGCGGATCAGGCTGTTGTTGCGCTTTCTCTTTCCACTCTTTTTCCCACTCAGGTACTGCCAGTGAATTTTTGTCCGCGACAAGTTGCTTTTGCTCAAAACTTTCCCCAAGAAATGCACAAATCCCTGCCAGCTCCTGCTCTGGATTTTCCACCAGTTTTTCAAAATAGACAAGATGAATTTTAGCCCGCTGCGCTCCTGTGGATTCTGCCTCAAATACACGAATACACTCATTCCACTGATTACAAAACAGCCACATCCGGCGGGGGTTCTCAGGCTCCGCCCAGGAAGTTTTCAACAGGGAACGAACGACATCACGCCCATCCCTGATCAAACAGATAATTTTTGCATCAGGAAAATAAGACCAGATATCATTTAACTTAAAAACATGCCGTGGAGACTTCTCACCAACCATGACTTTGCCACTTTTTTTGCGCCACGCAGAAAGAAGAGAGTAGAAGATGGCAACATCATCACGAGTATCAGTCTTTGACAATTCTGCCATGATTTCATCACCGGTAATCTTGAGATCCGCAACCCTGGGAAAAGCCAATAGATCATCTATTTTCTCCTCAACAGACAAATTACTATGATTTTCATCCAGTCCCGGAATATATTCAGAAAAATAATTTGTTTCAGGAGGAATAGTTATACGAGAATGGCGATCAAGCAGTACGGAAAGCATTGTTGTACCAGAACGAGGCGCACCGACAATAAAAAACGGGGAAGGATTTCTCTTTTGCATGTTCACAATATAGTTACTCCTTTGAAGGGGCTCCATTATCCTTATTCCACAACCTTCCGGTATTACCAGAAAGAAAGTAAAACAAGCTTAGTCCGGCAGCCAGATTAAGCACTGAGAAAAAGCAGATAAAATTACAGTACTTATAACTGCGAAGCCTGGGAAAAAAATAGGCGACACAGGCTATAAGATAACAGAAAACCTGTAAAACAGTAAAGAAAACATAAAAAGGTTCTCTACAGAAAAAACCGGCAACCAGTAACAGTATCAACGCATACGGAACCAGCAACCGACATATTTTATGAGAGATAAAAGCCCAAAACGCAAAGAACCTGCGCTTAATAAACAACTCTGCACCACACGTAAGCAGCTGCCAGTTACCAACCAGAGTTCTCAATTTTCGCGACCACTCTTTTTGCAGATTTTCTGAAACGATATCAATGGCGACAGCTCTATCACAAAAAACAACCTGATACCCTTTTGTTAAAATACGCATTGGCGTTAAAACATCATCAAGAATTGTCTCAACAGGCAGTGGCGAAAACAACTGCCGACGAATGGCATAAATAGCCCCGGTAGCACCAATAAGTGAGCCCGTAACAGCTTCCAGCTTCCTTATTTTTTTTTCATATCGCCAATACGCCCCCATCTCTTCGGCAATCTCACTTGTGGTATCCTTTTGAAAGAACAGCTCTCCGCTGACACAGCCAATTGCAGGATCATCGAAACAAGCCGCCAGTTCACGCAGCACATCAGGTTTAAAGTATTGACGACTATCAGCAAAAACGATAATCTCTCCGCAAGCCTCTGACACAAGCAGATTTATAGCGTAAGGCTTTCCTTTATGCGATGTTAATTCAAACAGGCGAACAGGGGGCCTGCTCTCTTTCCTGCATTGAATAATCTCCCTTACTTTTTCCGCTGTTCTGTCATCAGAGCCATCAGATGCAACAAGAATCTCGAAACTGTCCAGAGAGTAATCCTGCATAAGAAGATTATTCAGGCGTTTCCCAATCTTATCCTCTTCATTACGAGCAACAATAATAACTGAAACACATTTTTTATCTGATTTATGAAGAGTGTTTTCCTTTTTAATAAAAAGAGCGATCAACCAAAGAACAAACGGGAATAAAAAATAGGTATAGACAATAAAAAGGAAAGAACACCAGAATAAAACCTTCATACAGCATACCCCATAATATTTCTAAACAGCGTTTTTACAGGCAAAGAGTTTATAACTCATGCCAGTGAAAAGATAGCCAGTACTCAGGGCAGCGTTGCTGGCGTCCAGCCGGCCTGTAACCATTGCTCTGTCTGCAAATAGAACAGCGGAAGGATAATGGCCATACCAAATTTCCATGTCCCGGAACTTCCGGGAAAAGGGATGCCATACGGCTGCCAAAAAGGCTTTTTTGGGTTTTCCAGCTGTCCTTTTCTAAAGAAATTATACATAAAACGATCTTTAAAAGCAGTTCTTGCCATTGTTAGCCAGATCTTTTCTCCTGTCATTCTGTAAACAAACGCATAAAGATTACACCAGGAGAGAGAATAGTTTGCGTTGAAAACCTTACCTCCCCAGCGGTAGGGGAGAACTTTCGTCAGATCACCCTTTGCTTTGGGATCGATATAAAGAGCATTGGTCGCGGTATATTTATAGTAATCTCTTTTGTGATTTTCATAACTTCCCGGAGCATGATCCCACGCGGTCAGCACCATATTTTTATTCCAGTTAGCCATCGCAAAAAGTTTCTCTTTTAATTGTCGTGCCCGATCCTCCATACCAGCATCCTGCAACGCATAATACAAACGGATAATATAGGGAATACTCATTGAGTCATAGACTATCCAGACCAATTTATTTTTACGAATTCGGCTATCAAGCACAAACATATCTTTTTCGATAGAAAATCCATGGCCTTCCAGTCGCTGCCAAATATCCCAGGCATCTTCCAGAGCGGCAGGATCACCAAACACATCCCAATAGTTTAACGCGGCGCCAATCAGCCTGGAAATATCCCGGATCTCTCCTTGCGCCTGACCTTTCATTTTCGCAGACTGGACGTGTGCCTGGTACGAATCCAGCACTTCCTTATATCGAGGACTTCCGGTAAGAAGATAATAGAGAAAAACACCCTTGGTCCAGGAGTGAGCATTACCAACAAACGGATCATTGGTCACAAATGATCTGTCAGGATAATTGTCACACAAGGCATCCTGTTCTGCTCTTTGCGCACCATGCAGAAGAATTTCATCTTCAGACGCAGAAGATGACTTCGCATCCGGATCATGAAGGGTCAGGACATCAGCAAGATGCTCTACCAGCTCTTCATACAATTTAAATGCTGGATAATACTGCTCTCGCTGGGAAACAAGATATGCCTGCCAGGAGAAATCATAATGCTGATTATTAAAACCAAAATTAAGCGCTCTCGGACTTCCACCAAATCGCAGCCAGCCATACCAGGAAGGGTAAGTATATTTTTTTGTCCCCGTCGTATCAACCCATGACCAGAGAGGAACTTTTCGTCTTTTCCTGTGCGTTGAAAACGCGACACTGTATTTATTATCGAACCCGGGATCCCATATACTTTTTGCATAATTTCGCCATCTATCGATTGCATCCTGCAGTTTTTCACCCGCAGGGAAAAAATGCTCCACGGTGAAATTTGCATCAAACAGTGTTCCAAAAAAATTGGTTCGCCCCCAATATTCAGTTGACAAATCAATCCGCAGAGGCTCCTGCAAGGCAGCCAGAACCTCCTTATACATCGCTGGCCCGGCGGCGTCATAAAAATAGTACACAGTCCGATGGGTCTTCCACATCCCCCCCAACATTCTATACTGATCACCGTTATCAAGATAACGCTCCTCAACATCCGGTGCGGTAAATCCCGAAGGGGGCGTAAATCCGTTATAATCATTGGTGCGCTTCGGGAGAAAAACAGAGGTCAGCTTGTTATGATCAAGCGACCAGGCATTCGGGTAATTCTGCCAGAACCACTTCTCTCCGGTCATAACCCCTCCGCCATCACTCTCTGCAGCGACGAACCCATCGTAATATTGCCATTTTTTCACTACCTTGCCCTCTTTATGCAAAGAAGCGGAAAAATCATATCCCTGAACATCAAAACCATGACTATTCTTTTCTTCCTGCGCAAGAATAAATTTTGCGGGCGTATTTTTCTCCGAATAATCCTGGAAGATAACATCCCTATAGTTGCCCAAAAATGCTAACTCCAGATTTGTCTGCCATATATTCAGATAAAGATGTTTTATCCGATCGTACGGGTAGCGACACCAGCCTCTGCCGTTATTTTTAAGTGTCTGTTCAACAAGGACATAATTTTTCCCTTTAAAGAAAGTATAATAGAAGGCATATTCTACAGGAGAATCAGGTCTCTTTTTTTCTGCACTCTCCCCATACCGTGAAGCGGTGAGGTCCTGTTTCTTCTGATTTTTCAACTTGCCACGCACAACAATTACTGCCGAGTAGCGGCCGTTACGAAAAATTTCTACTGCCGGTTTGGAAAAAAACGATGAATATTTCTGATCATTGACAATAACACTCATACCACTATCATCAGGCTGATCCACCAGAATTTTTTTGCCAATCTGTACACGTTCAAAAAGATTGCCCTTCTCTTTGGAAATACGAAAAAGCGCACTGCCTGTATTTATCTCCACATAATTATCATGTTCCGTCACAAGTTTTGGCCCTGAAGGAGGCTGACCACCAGTTGACGCCAGATGATACTTACGTTTCTGACCAGGGCGGAAATCATCCTGAAAATCTGCCAGAACAACCCTGACAGGCCTGGAGGTATCGTCAACTGCTCCTCCATAACGAGACAACACCGTAAATTCTGCCTCTTTGTCCACAATCTTCAAATTGTCAACATCATAGATACAAGACTCCTTCGCAAATGGAATTGACGCAAGAATATGCTCGTTATGACGCGCAACTCCGGCCCGTTCCTGTACAGAAAAATCTATATCCTTTCGTTTTAACGAATCTGGTTTCATCGCAAAGGCAATAGTTGTGATGAAAATACTCAGAAATGATATGATTACCGGTCCAGTTATCTTCATTGTCTCAATTTCCCTATATTTGAGGGTTAAGCAACATCGGTTCAAAACATCCCCTGAAAATTACCGTCTGACAGGGAGAATACACATTCTTTTTAAAATCATAGTATTTTGATAAATAATTGAAATGTGTCGAGTAGCAGATCAATACAGGCTAGTCAGTTTTCAACTCATCAGACCTCATATTCGCAATTTTACAAGTAGCATATGAAAGAGATGAAAAATAAAAAACAAACAGCCTGTAGGCGAAAGGGAGAAACAGCGCTCCTACAAGAAATCCACAATACAGGACCAAGGAGCTTGAAATAAGAATTTCCATATCTCTATCTCCAGCAATCCGTGTCATCTTTAAACTTTTAAACAGCATTTGAAAAATACTTAGAAGCCACACATAGTAAACTAAAAGTGGAAGTAATCCATTATCATGACCATATTGGAGCAAAAAATTATGAGTTAGATAGCTCCCTTTTGCATCTTCAGAAATTTCCTGAATATCATCTCCCAGCTCTGAAGCCAAATGGTAACTATGGTTGCCCGGACCATACTCACTTAAAAGGTGAGATCTAAGGTAGCGGACACTGATTGTCATAGCATTAACCCTTGCCTGTGCTGAACCCGTACTATCCTCTTCGATATCAACAATTTCAAGAATTCGTTGAAAATAGGCGGCAGGAACATAACGGACAGCAACAACAAAAATAACAGGCGCCAATATGGCAATTATAATCAATCTCTTCTTTATGCTGGTCTGGATAAACAGCAAAACCAAAAACATTGCAAATATAGAAAGAAATCCACCCCTGGAGCGAGCCTCAATAATTGCCAGCAAAACGACAAATACAGAATAGGCCAAAAGTATTTTCAGCAATTTATTTTTTGTTGTAAGAAAAAGACTAATGACAATTGGTAACCCGCAAATAAAGACCATCGTCGCATCATTAGGGTCTTTAATCAAGGTTGAACCTTCAAGCCAGGCACGTCCTTTATCCCAGACTGGACTATGAACTATCTTGATGGCGTTAATGGTTATACACGCAGCGAGGACATATAAAAGCTGACGTAATTGCTGGTAGTTGAAAATCACACACACTACCAAACAATAGACAAAAACACCTTTGGAAAAAATATTTAAAACTTCTTGACTATTTTCCGGATCGACTGTTCTGAAAAACGCTGTCAGTACAGTGCAAAAATATAACAATAACAGCATCACATTCGGAAGTTTAAAAAAATGCGACTTCTGTTGTGAAAAAAAATAAACTAAAATAAGGCTCCCTGTGGATAATAAAATAAACACCTGAGGGAGATGTGGATATTCAATCGCAAAATAATAAGAAGGGTTCAAAAAATTAGTAATAATAAAACCGCTAAGAAATAGAAGCGGGACTCCAGCAAAAAAACTACCCAGCATTATTTATCCTCAATTCGTCTGTTTACAGAGTGTTACAAACTAATCTTAAATTTACGAAACCACAGCTCCAGGATAAGAATCTGCCAGAAGAGATGCGCATAATCCTGTTTTCCTGAAATAAAATGAGACCACATACTCTCAACTTCCCTGACATTAAAGATGCCGCGCTCTTTAAAACGATGATCATGCAGCATATCTTCAATAAGAAATCTCAGCTCTTTTTTCAACCACACCTCTATCGGAAGCCTGAAACCCGATTTTTTTCTGTTTAGCAAATTCTCAGGCACCCTTTTTGCCAGTAACTCTTTCAGTATATATTTTGTTGTTCCGTTACGCAGCTTCAAATGTGGCGGAACAGTGGCTAAAAACTCCAACAACTTATGATCAAGCAAGGGGGCACGAACCTCAAGCCCAACGGCCATACTCATCCGGTCGACTTTTACCAATATATCATCAGCGAGATAGGTTTTGATATCAAGATATAATGATTTATCAAGGAAATGAGTTGCTTTTGCCTGCCTGTACAATTGACGGAAACGTGCAGCGCCGTCGGTGATCATCGCCTCATCGCAATAGACCTTTTCCTTCAACTCACGGGTAAAAAGCAGATTGGAGTACTTTCTCGCCGCAGCCTCAGCCGGTGATTCAGCCAAATTCCCCAAAATATTTTTTCCTTTTGTCCCTCGCGGCAAAATATCGTACATTTTTTTCAACAACAAGGAGGGGACGAACCTGCTATAACGCCGCAATTTCGCCTCAAGAAGCGCAATGGAGTGGCGGGCATAACCAGCCATCGACTCATCCCCGCCATCACCGGACAGAGCCACTGTAACCTTCTCTCTTGCCGCCTTTGCGACGAAATATGTTGGAATAAAGGAGGGATCCGCATAAGGCTCATCGAAAAAACCCAACAACCTGTCGATAAGCTCCACCGCCTGACCTGGCCGGGCTTCCACCATAAATTCATTATAACTGCAGTTAAATATTCGGGCGACCTCCTTTGCATACTCAAGCTCGTTATACTCTTTTTCCCTGAATCCTACAGAGACAGTCTCTATTCTGGAATCCGAGAGCTCAGACATCAGACCAACCACCGCACTTGAGTCAATCCCTCCTGAAAGAAAAGCGCCAAGCGGTACATCACTGCGCAAACGAATTTTCACCGCCTCACGGAAAATCTCCTCAAACTCTTCAATATATTCCTGATCGCTCTGCACTGCTGCCTGATGATCGGAATACTTTATATCCCAATATTGCTTGACGGTCACCCTGCCATCAGCGACGACAATATAGTGCCCGCCGGGGAGCTTTTTTATATCCTTGTATATCGTCTCAGGGGTGGGGACATAGAGATAGCTCAGATAGTTGTCAAGAGCGCTGCAGTTGAGCTGCTGCGAGCACATTCCAGAGGCGGTAACAGCTTTAATCTCAGAGCCGAAAATAAAACAGTTGCCCTCCAGGTGACTATAAAATAGCGGCTTCTTGCCAAGCCTGTCCCTTGCAACAACAAGCTTTTTCCTGTTACTGTCCCATATGGCAAAGGCAAACATTCCCCGCAGCTGGGCAAACATCTCCTCCTGATACTCTTCATAAAGATGAACGAGAACTTCAGTATCTGAATTTGTTTGAAAAACGTATCCCTTCTGTTTCAGTTCTCCCATCAACTCCAGATAGTTATATATCTCACCATTAAAGGATATCCAGACAGATTGATCACCATTGGCAAGCGGCTGTTTACCGAGCTCCAGATCTATGATACTTAATCTTCTGTGGCCAAGCCCCAGATTCTGCTTGCAGTAGATACCTTCACCATCCGGCCCGCGATGGGCCAGGGTTCTCGTCATTTTTGTCAACAACTCAGCATCGACCCTGTTCTCCGCAGAGAAATTGAGCCACCCGCAAATCCCGCACATCTGACACACTCCTTTTTATTTTCCTCGTGAAATCATCGAAGCATAATAGTCTTCATAATGGCGGATCATCGCCGTGAAATTAAAATCACTTTTAAGAATTGCTGCCGCCTGTGAAACAAATTTCCCCCTTATTTCCGGGTTGTTAACAAGAAGAAGTATCGCTTCCGCCAGGCGTTTATCATCTCCTGCAGGTACCAGAATACCTGTCTCTCCATCTCGAACCAGCTCATTTGTTCCGGTTACATCGGTAGCAACAACAGGACATCTCATAGCCATCGCCTCCAAAAGGCAAAGCGGCAGCCCCTCATAAAGCGACGTGAGCAAAAACAGGGAAAACTGGCAGAGAAGGTTTTCTATGTCGGCACGATAACCCAGAAAAAAGACCCTTCCATTCAAGCCCAGCTCTTCTGCCTGTGTTTTCAGTTCACCGGCACACTCTCCATCACCAGCTATGACAAGATAGCTCGTTTTATCATGCCGCGCGACCTGTACCATCGCCCTGAGCATCGTCCCATGATCTTTTTGCCTTCTCAGCGCCGAGATATTCCCCAGGAGGACTGAATCTTCGGCAAGGCCCAGTTTCTCTCTTAAATTTTCCCCTGAAGCCGCTACATCAAAACGAGACATATCCACACAGTTACGAATGGTAACTGTTTTTTTCGTCAACCTGGGAAACTGCTCCAGTACACATTCTGTCAAATGATTGGCAATACTTACGAAACCGTCAAGGAAGCGGTAGAGAAACTTGTTGTAGTAACAATTCTTCCTGCTATAGGAGTATTCCTGCATCATATTTATATGTTCTGTATGAACCAGTTTATGCCGTTTACCAAGAAGACTGGCCAGAACCGAGTAAATAAGAGGTCCCTGATTATGAGTATGGACAATATCAATCTCATTCTCAATGATGATATCTTTCAGTTTTTTTACTATGGAAAAATCCCGCCCCTCTTTTTTTTCGAGAATAAACAGGGGTATTTTATAGTTGCTGATTAGATCCTGTAATGCGCCCTGGCTTGACAAAGAGCAGATAGAGACATTGAAACGTGTTTTGTCCAGATATTTACACAATCTGATCACAAGCATCTCCGCACCGCCGTTATTGAGGGCGGACAGCACAAAAAGTATATTTATTTTCTTTCCAGTCATTCCAGAGCCTTGTTGTAACAATTTTATATTAACGGCACTTCAAAAAAACATTCAGCACAAGAGAGGAGACTGCCTGTGCCTTGAGAAGTACTGCAACACAGCTTTTCTATCAGGAAATAGGCAATCCTTACCCCAGGGGGAACCTGCCTAGAGTTTTCTCCTTCATGGTCCGTATTCCCCCCAGCACCAGCTCTTTTTCTCCCGCTGCCAACACACCTCCAAACCAGAAAAATATCAAACAAAGAGGGACAAACAGGGCAGAGTGGAGAGTAAAAGCCGACAGGGAACTCATCTGCCAGTAACTAACCGCAAGTAATCCGGGAAGCACGGCCACAACCGACAACCCGGCTATCGCAAGAATGGAACCTGCCGGTATCACTGACAATAGGTTGACATCAAGTTTTCTCTTTAAAAACCAGCCGACACAGATTTTTCTGAAAATGGTGGAGGCGACAAAGCCAAGCGCCGCGCCACCAATACCAAAGAGCCGAAGAAAGACAACAGCCAAAACGATATTAACCATCAGGGTGAGAAGATTAATTTTTACGTTAAAAAGAGGTTCACCAAGAGCCCGGGGTAGATATTCAACAAGCAGACCCGACAACGGCAAAATACAGATGAATACACGAAAGACACTGACACTTTCAAGATATCTCGCCGTGTAAAGAGTTTCAATAAAGGCAGGAGCAGTCACTACCAGAAAGATAAAAGCCGGAATGAAGAGCAAACTCAGTTTGCGGAAAGAGTTGGTGAGAAGCCGCTCCAGTTCCTTCTTCAATCGACGACCTTCAATCTCGCCTATCTGCACAATCACCACCTGGGCGACAGACATGGTCATAACACCGATAATCGGGATCTGAAAGCAGCCAATAGAGTATAAAGCAAAATCAGAGACAGAAAGGCTGGAAGAGACGATAATCTGATGACTGTACTCAATAAACGAGTTTGTCGCGACAGCAATCCCCAGAGGAAAACTGTAAAGAAGAATTTGTCTGAAACGTTGCAGGGAGAAGGCGAAACCGGTTAAGCCGCAATACCTCATCATATAGAAAATCATCCAGACCAGCCGCAATCCTCCTGTCACAAGAAAGACCTGCAATACCGTGGCAAGATCTCCGCCGGCAATAACAGCGCCAATAATAAAAAGCCCTTTGACCCCGTCAGAAAAAAAAATAAACAATCCTGAGTATGCGGTCTGCTTCTTCGCCGTATAGAAGATCTCCAAATTGCCTGACAATGCCCAGACAATCAACAGGAGAGAGAGAAGCCCCATATACTCTGCAAGCGCTGTTCCCCCTGACAGGGCGACAGAAATTTCGATGCGAAAGAGATACAGCCCAGCGGCTATAACCAAGGAAACAAGCATTTGCAGAAAGAGGAAGTGAAAAATAATGTCACGCTCTTTTTCTTTTTCCCTTGGCAGGAAATAGATAAGCCCCTGGGTTATGCCAAAGTCGAGACAGGGCCAGGCAAGGGCGAACAAAACAAAAAGCTGTTTATATTGGCCAAACTCATCTATAGAAAAATATCTTGTGAGAACAACAGGAATGAAGAAGGTTACAGGCAATGAAAAAAATTTTCCAAAAATAAGAAAAAGAGACTGCCGAGTCAAACTTGGATTTTCAGAACGTGCCATAATCTTGTTATTTGTGAAAAATTTCTTTACAGAAAACACATTCTGCTTTTTGTTATGATGCCGCTTCCATCAACATCTCATACTCTTCTTTCATGGTATCACGTTTTTCAACGGTTCTTTCGGAAAAACGTTGACGCAGGGACTCAAGATTCTCCACTGCCCAGAGAACTTTTTGACACATATCCTCTTCATCAGCTGTGTACGTCACCACTTCTTCAGGACGCAGAGGGTTATACGCCGCGACAACAGGTACTCCCAACGAGAGAGACTCAAGAACCGATGAACAGACACCATCATTGAAATGGGTTCTTATACAGAGATCGGATTCTCCAAGAAGACTGAGAAAGAGGTCATGATCTACATCACCTGCAAGAAACAGGTAGTCTGCCACTCCCAGTTCCTGGGCAAGGGTAACGTATCGCTCACTGCCAGCAGTTGATCCCACCAGGATAATACCTGTATCCGGATACTTCTTGACAACCACAGCCAACGTTCTCAGCAGAGATTCAATCATAAAACCTTCCCTGAAAAACAGATAGCAGAAAAGCACCAGACGATGTTCCCTGATAAAGCGGAGATGCTCCTTGCTGAGCCGTTTTTCATATTCAAGATACTGCTCACTGAAACAGGGAATCGCAAGAACATCATTATCCCGCTTGCCAAATGTCAGGATCAACTCTTTTACAAGGTCGCTGTTACATATTATCCTGGCCGGAGAGGCAAAGGTAATAAAGGCAAGCAGCCTGTACACAAGCCGTTTTTTATCAAAACAGTGCTGATCCACACCTGCATGAAAGCTCAAATACGGGCGTCTTTTAAACAGTAAACTCAATATCTGGGAAATCACAGTGAGGACAAATCCTTTCCATGAACACCCATCTACATGGTTGTATACTGTGTACCCCAGGGAGAGATAATATCTATGTTTTTTGATATAATCCCAAAGAGATAAAACAGGAATACAACCAGGGATGCTCTCTCGCCGCGAAGCCCCCATATTCAAGACCTGGTTTTCAACACCCTTTTCCGTCAGATACCTTTGAAACTGCTGAATATGATAGGACCATCCCCCCATTGGAGGAGGATAGGGACCGACTTGAAGAATTTTCATATAACAATGTCCTTAAAAATTTCTTCATATTTCGCTATACACTTCTGGCGATCGTGGTGTTCCAGGATATATTTCCGGCCATTCTCTCCATAAAGACGAGACAGCTCCGGGTCTTTATACAATTTGATAACAGCGTCTGCCAACTCTCTTTCTTCCCCGGGAGCAACACAGATCCCCGCATCTGCCTGCCGGATAACAAAAGGCGCATCACCATCAAGATCAAGACTTGTTATTACCGGCCGCCCCCCCGACATATACCCTAAAATCTTTGATGGGATAACAGGGCATTTCAGGCTCTTTTGCAGAGGAGCCAGACAGACATCTGAAGCCGCAACTACCTCTGGATACCTCTCTTTGGAAACAAATTCATGAAATGTAAGATTTGTCAGACGCAGCTCTGTGGCTAAATTGACAAGACGTTCCTTTTCAACACCTTCTCCGACAATTAACACCTCTATCTCTTTATACTCCTGCAACAGGACACAACTCCTCAGTACCGTATCAAGATCCTGGGCGAAACCAAGAATTCCGGCAAAAAGTACGATAAATTTCCCCTGAAGATTGTTCCGTACCCGAAAATCATTTTCCCGTATCCCCGGAGCGACAAGAGAGGCATCGACCCAGTTCGGAATGATTCTGATATCCTTCCCGTCACCGGCGATGTCTTTTATATAACTCCTGTTCCCCCCGGAGTGGACGGTTATCGTGCGAACCCTTCGGTATATGAACCGCTCAATGGCACGGATAATCGCGATAAGTCTTTTATCAGTCAAGACGCCAAGATCAATCGCATATTGCGGCACAAGATCCTGGACATTAAACACATGGGGTACCCTTTTAAACCATTGCAGAAAGAGACCGGCAAGCCCCAAGGTCATTGGCGGAGAATAAGAGATACTGACATCCACCTTGCTCAGAAACAGCCCGATAACAGAGAAGAGAACTCCATTAAGCAGCTGCCCTATTCCGCGAATAACCGCTGGCGCCTTCGCTCTGTGAATAGGCAGCGTCGAAACAGAGATAACCCGAATTCCAGAGACCTCGTATCTGCGATATACCCTTGCCCAGAAAGAGGTGTTGTTATCGTCTTCACCGTCCGGAATGGAAGTGAGCACCGTAACGGCATGTCCCCGCTGCTGAAGAGTCTCGGCCAGTTCAAACATAATCTGGGCTGCCGACCTGACTTCCGGTGGAAAAACTGATGTTAAAATAAGTATATTCATTTGTTTTTGCTGCCTTTACATTCTCTTTTTGAGGATGGCCGTTATCTGTTCGGCAGCTGTACCATCGCCAAAGGGATTGGCCCTGTTTGCCATCTCATCGTACTTTTCCTTTGAGTTCAAAAGAGCTTCAACGTTATCGACAATACTGACAACCTCTGTACCAACAAGCCTTGCCACTCCGGCCTCTATGGCTTCAGGCCGTTCTGTAGTCTTGCGCAGGACAAGAACCGGTTTCCCGAGAGTGGGCGCCTCCTCCTGGACCCCTCCCGAATCGGTTAGCAACAGAGAGGCGTCCTTCATAAAAGCGATAAACTCCTTATACTCCAGCGGCTCTATAAGGTGAATATGCTTCACATGCTGCAGCCGCTCAAAAACGACTTTTCGGATATTCGGGTTCGGATGCACCGGATAGACAACAGAAACATCATTATCACGGACAATCTGCTGCAACGCCGTGCAAATATTTTTTACAGGATCACCAAAATTTTCCCGCCTATGAGCTGTTACCAGAATAAATCTCCTGCCTTCCAACTCATCTCTTAACAACGTCCGCTCAACCCTTTTGCTCCCCCATAACAGCGCGTCAATAACGGTATTGCCTGTGACATAGATCTGCGACTCGTCCACTCCATCCTGCAGCAAGGCCTTCGCCGCGGCCGGAGTTGGCGCAAAATGAAAGGTTGAAAGTGTCGTCAAAAGCCTGCGATTTATCTCTTCCGGGAAAGGGTCATAACTATTACCGGTACGCAGTCCCGCTTCAACATGCCCCACCGGAACCCTGGCATAAAAACTGGCGAGTCCGGCGGCCATTGCCGTCGTCGTATCTCCCTGCACCAGAGTAACATCGGGCCGTACCCTGCCCAACACCCCGCCAACACTGGTTATCGCCTTTGCGGTAAGAGATTCAAGACTCTGATTCTCACTCATGATGTCAAGATCGACATCAGGGCTGATCTGAAAAAAATCAAGCATCTGGTCAAGGATATGACGGTGTTGGCCTGTCACACAGATATGCGAAGAGAACTCTTCCTCCTGAGACTGCAACGCATGAACAACGGGCGCCATTTTAATCGCTTCCGGCCGCGTACCGAACACGACCAAAACCTTTTTTTTCTCCATACTCTTTCCCAAATAAAAAATCGGTAACGTAGCAGAAGTATACCCTTTATTTTTCAGCTACTACTTGACAATTTCACCGGCATCCCGCACCGCGCTGCTTAACCCCGGAGGGAAATCAGCAGCATTCTCAATGAGCTCCCAGTTTTCCTTGAACCAATTGAGATTATGCGTAAGACCCGTTTCAAAATCGACCATTGGTCTGTACCCAATTAACTTTTCAGCCTTGTCAATGGATGCCAGCAACCTTGGCTTGGTATCCCATTTGCGCCGCTCCTTCATTATCAGCCCCGCTTTATTCCCAACAACTGCATTGATCTTTTCCGCGAGTTTAACGATCTCAATCTCCCGGCCCGCAGCAAGATTAAAGTTAGCACCGACGGCGTCAGGATAATATCCCGCCTTGACCAGCCCCTGAACCAGATCGAGAACATAGGTAAAATCACGGGTCTCCTCACCTGTTCCGGTAATTGGCAGCGGCCGCCCTTTCATCGCCCAATAGACAAAGTTGGGAATCACATTACGGTACTGTCCGGGAGCTTCACCGGGACCATAAGAGTTAAAGAATCTGCAGTTTACCGTTTTAAGACCATACATATGGTTGTAATAGTTACAATACATCTCTCCCGTCATCTTATTAATCTGATACGGGGTTGTTAAATGCATGGATATAAAATCTTCTTTCAGTGGCATTTGCGGATAAGAACCATAAATGGCACAACCACTGGAGGCATAAATAAATCGTTCAACCCCTGTCAGCTTGGAAAACTCAAGGAGCTTGGTTATGCCTATAACATCAACTTCCGCCGAGACCTCTGGGTAGTCAACCGAATTCTGATTGGCGAAAAAAGCGGCAAGATGAAAAACAAGTGAAGGGCCTTCGTTAAACACCCTTCTCAGATCAACATCGGTGCGGATATCTCCTTGTACAAACATAACATTGGGCAGAGGGGTAATATTCCAGGGCTCCCTGTTCTTCGTTGCGGTAAGATTGTCAAGAATCAGAAGTTTTCCTTCAGGACCAACCAAACCGGACAGGGCTATCAACAGGTTACTGCCAATGGCTCCGGCGCCACCGGTAATGAGTATAGTACGTCCCTTATAATAGTCTTTAAGTTTTTCCTCTAACTTGACAAGTTGCAGATAATCTTCGACAAGACCAATTCTTGACTGATACATAACGACCTCCATTAACATAGTAAAAAATCAGAATATTCTATAGTATTTCAAACTGTTAAATATTTTTTGAGTCCTGTCCAAACAGCAACGGTCTGGTTTTACCAAAATTACACCAGAAACCTCAAAACAGCCCGACCATTCTATACCTTTTTCCGCCAGCTCTTCTCCTCTCCTTTCAACAAACGGGCAATATTCTCATGGTGTTTTATCCAGATAAGCGCAGCAATACCAACCCCGGCATAGATATACACCTTTGCGGCACCAAGAAAAAAGAGCCATAACGGCAACAGTGCGGAAGCAAGCAGAGAACCTGCCGACACAAAACCGGAAACAGCCACGACAGCGATAAACACTCCAAGGCTCACCCCTACAGCAGCAGGCGACAGAAAGAGAAAAACGCCCAGACCAGTGGCAACACCTTTGCCGCCGGAAAACCTCAGATAGCAGGAGAACATATGCCCCACAACCGCCATAACACCGGTCAAGGCAATGCAGAGAGCAGAATCTCCACCGGCAGGCAGAACCCCTGCTGCCAGCAAGACGGGCAAAAGCCCCTTCATACAGTCACAAAAAAGAGTCACTATTCCCCATCTCTTGCCAATAACCCGACTGACATTGGTCGCCCCGATATTTCTGCTGCCCTGACTACGGACATCAACACCGACGCAACGGCCAATTATCAAGCCAAAAGGGATCGCGCCAAAAAGATAGCCAACAACAGGCAACAGTACATTTACCGTATTCATAACTACTTAAAAAACCGTAAAAAACCAAGCTCGCACACAGTGCCCGTGCTGCCCTACCTCTCCTCTCCCTGCTGCGCCTTCTCCTTATGGTGACGGTGAAACTTTTTGGCCAGTCGGTTACGCAGCTCTTTTTCACGCACCGAAATCAGATTAACCGGGCACTTGCGAAACATCTGCTCCGCCACTGAACCGGTAAATATATGACGGATATCTCTGGTTTTTACGCCCATCACAACGGTATCGACCTTATGTTCCAGTGCCATTTCAATCAACCTGGTTGCCGGATCGCCAATACAGAAGAAAAAGCTTACCTTGTCATCGGCAAGGGTAACTCCCTGCAGAAGCTTTTTCATCTCTTCCCGCCGCTCCTGCTTGACGGTATCGACATAACGCTGCACATCCAGATCGTAACCATAAGAGGCTATCTTGCTCACTGCCTCCATATCCCGCGAGTGGATCACATTAACAATAACCACCTCCGCACCGGTCGCCGCGGCAAGATCGGCAGCATAATTAAGAACTCCCGCACTATAACGGGAGAAGGCGATGGGAACCATAATTCGCTGAATCATAACAGTACCTCCAGAATAAAAATGTATCGGGGAATTTCCCCTGTTTCTATCTTCATTATACCGGTGCAACAGCCAGCTGCCGCCGCCGTTGCGCAAACCAGATTACAGCCAGCAGCAACAGCGCCGGCAAATACATCACCTCCTTGCCCAGCCGCTCGGTGGGCAACTGCAGCGCCAGAATCTCCTGATCAAAAGTAACCCCCGCCTTTGCCGCTGCACTGCCAAAACCAACCATATCAACAAGGACCCGTCCATCCTCATCGCGGGTCTTAATGCCAAGCCCTGCGAGTCTGGCGGCACCGTCCGCCTCTTCGCCCACCGGCAGCATTACTGTCAGTTCAAAGGGCTCCCCTGCCATATCCTCGCCGGCCAGCCGCAGCCGCAGCTGCTCTCCCGGCGTTATGGTGTCAAGCAACGTTATCAGCTCGGCGGGAGACCTCTCTTCCAGCGGTGGGTACAATTTATCCCAGAAAAATCCCGGACGAAACAGGGTGAAAGCGACCAGCAGCAACAACACCGTCTCCCACCATCTGTTTCTGGTGATAAACCAGCCCTGCGTACCAGCAGCAAAAACCAGCATGGCGGTAACGGCGGAGACAACGACAAAGATCAGCTGCCACCAGCTGTCGACGCCAATCATCAGCAACTCGTTATTGAAGATAAAGATAAAGGGGAGTATCGCCGTGCGGATATCATAGGTAAAGCCCTGAATCCCGGTACGAATCGGATCTCCACCCGATATCCCCGCCGCGGCAAAGGCGGCCAGCCCCACCGGAGGAGTATCATCTGCCAGTATCCCGAAATAGAAGACAAAAAGGTGAACGGCAATCAGCGGTACCAGCAGCCCGTTCTGCGCACCAAGCGATACAATTACCGGGGCCATCAGCGATGAGACAACTATATAGTTCGCGGTTGTCGGCAGCCCCATACCAAGAACAAGGCTGATTACCGCAGTAAAAAGCAGGATCAGCATCAGGTTGCCGCCGGAGATCAGCTCAACAAACTCGGTCATCACCAGACCGATACCGGTAAGAGTAACCGTTCCCACCACCAGCCCGGCTGTCGCGGTGGCCACGCCGATACCGATCATATTTCTGGCACCGGCCACCAGACCACCGACAAGCTCGTCCCAGCCCCGCACAAAGGAGTATTCCCTGCCGGAAAGTCGTCGGAAAAAACCTTTTAAAGGATGCTGGGTAAGAACAATGCCGATCAATAGCGCTGTCGCCCAGAAAGCGGAAAGCGCCGGCGAAAACCGCTCCACCACCAGGCACCACATCAACACGACAATGGGCAGCAGATAATGCACTCCGGCCAGGGCAGTTTCGCCCAGAGGCGGCAGCTCGACTATCTCATGCGAATCATCAAGTTCAGGTACCCGACAGGCTGCCCAGAGCAGGAAGATATAGGCCAGCAACAGAATACCACAGACAACGACAAAGGCGTTATCACCGGCAACCGTCTTGATCCAGCCCAGCCCGTAATAGGTCGCACCGGCAATAATTATCGCGCCGAAAATTATCAACAAAAAGGAGATAAGTGTTTTATAAAAAGGTTTCTCCACCAGTTTGGGCAGCCCCTTCAATCCCATCTTGCTCGCCTCAAGGTGGACAATATAAACCAGGGCAATATAGGAGATAATGGCAGGTAAAAAGGCGTGTTTTATCACATCGATATAGGAGATTCCGACATACTCCACCATCAGAAAGGCCGCCGCCCCCATAACCGGCGGCGTCAACTGGCCATTGGTGGAGGAGGCCACCTCCACTGCCCCCGCCTTTTCCGGTGAGAACCCCACCCGCTTCATCAGCGGGATGGTAAAGGTGCCGGTGGTGACCACATTGGCGATGGAGGAGCCGGAGACAAGGCCGGTCATCGCCGAAGAGACCACTGCCGCCTTTGCCGGACCGCCCCGCATATGACCAAGACCGGCAAAGGCGGTGCGGATAAAGTAGTTACCGGCTCCCGCCGCTTCAAGCAGGGAACCAAACAGCACAAACATAAAGACCATAGAGGTTGAAACGCCGAGGGCAACACCAAAAACCCCTTCCGTTGTCAGCCAGTAGTGAGACATCCCCTTTGCCAGGCTCGCGCCCTTATGCGCAACGACATCAGGCATCCAGGGTCCGGCAAAGGTATAGGTCATAAAGACAGCGGCAACAATCATCAGTGGCGGGCCAAGCGCCCGACGGGTCGCCTCCAGCAGCAGGAGGATGCCGCTCACCGCGACCACAAGATCAATGATGGTGGGGTTGCCCGGACGGGTTGATAACTGCTCATAGAAGAGAAAGAGATAAGACGCACAAAAGGAGGCCACCAACGCAAAAATCCAGTCCTGTAGCGGGATATAGCGTCTGGGAGACACTTTAAATGCGGGAAAGGCGGTATATGCCAGAAAAACGGCAAAAGCAAGATGGATTGCCCGGGCCTTCGTATCGTTGATGACAAAAAAATCAAAGAGAAAGGGCAGCGGTGATGCGTACCAGAGCTGAAAAAGCGTCCAGGCAAGGGGAACAAAAAAGAGCACTCCCCTGGAGATGGCCCCCTGCGGTGCCCGGCCGCCGGTATCCACATTGGCAACCATCTCGTCAACATCTGGAGCAGTTCTTGTTTTCTCTTCTGTAACAATCATAGGTTAATTTCTCCTGAGCAAAGATAAATACCCGGACAGTATAACAGATACAGCAGAAAGGGTTGTAAAAAAAAGTCGATGACAGAAATTTCTTCCAACAAACTAAGCGATAAAGCAATAAGGATCTTTTTGCCGGAAGATATCAAGCCCAAAACCATGACTGACCGCCAGACAGCCACCACAAACCGGGCGGATAGCACAACCCTCGCATTGTGACGGGCCACGACGATACCGCCCTGCCTGGCGGGAATGGTAGATATCGTCAAGGCTCTGCTCCAGGACATTTCCCAGCGGCGACGGCAGTTTTCTACAGGCGTGCACATCACCATTGGCAAGCAGGGATAAAAAATTAAAAGCGGCGCCGCAGCCAAATCCGGTACAGCCACCGAACAGTTCCTGTCCTCCCTCATATCGCAGCAGATTAAAAAAGTTATCCTTGAGTGCCATATGGCTATGCTGTCGCGCCACACGACTGTATTGTTCAAGGAATTGCCGATACCCCGCCATCGGGGCAGATGCCAGTGCCGCACCTTCACCAACCATCGCCAGCCGGTTAAAGGTAAAGAGATCGACCTTATCTTTAAGCAACATCGCCAGATCGATAACCTGACCCTGATTAGCTTTCGTCAGGGTTAGCATCACCATCGAATAGAGGCCGTACTTACGGAGCAGGGCCAGAAACGACATCGTTCTGGCAAAATGCCCCTCTCCCCTGATCGTATCGTTATGTTGCTGCAACCCCTCCAGACTCACCTGAAAAAACGCCGGAGCATTAATGGCAACAATCTGCCGTAAAGTATCCTCTGCAACCGGATTGCCGAGAATCGCGGTGATAAAGCCCAGCTCCGCGGCTTCCCTGTACAATGTGAAAAAATGGGGATACAGCAACGGGTTACCGCCAGTAAAACTGATCTGGCCGGAAACGTGGTGCCTTGCGCAGAACCGGTAGAGTTGCTGCAAAACCTCTCTGCCCTGTTCCAGGCTCAGACAGTGGCTGTTGTTACGATCGTAGCAGTGGCGGCAATGCAGGTCGCAAGCCTGGGTAAGATGCCATTGCAGCGTAAAGACTTTTGCAATCGAATATCGTGAACTATTCTTTCTGGCGTTACAATTGACAGCGGAATGCTCCTCGTCCCTTCTGATTCTTGATTGGGGCGCAAGCAGCAGACCGGCGCTAACAGCCCGCTCAAGCAGAGACTGCAGTACAGCAACAGTCGTACCGGTTTCCGCGGCTACCTGCTGAATATCAAGCTCTTCGGCAACAATTTTCAGGGCGAGCAACTGATGATCGGTAACGGAGAGGAGAACAGGTTCTTCCTTAGTCTCCACCGCATAAACAGCGATATAATCCTGTCCCTCCTTGACACTCTCCATCTCGCCCCCGGCAAGCAATTCTGGCAAGCCCTGCCAACGTGCCGCAACAATTTCAAGACACGGATTGACAATCAGCCTGGGCGGAGGAGAAAGAGGAGTACTTCGGCTCTTCTCCTGCTCTATCTGCTGCCAGACCTGATCAATCTCCGCGATATCAACAAGCCAGGGCAAGGCAGGGAGAAGCTCCGGGAAAATTTCAGGAGAGAATTCTCGCCAATCAGGAACAAAGCGGCGTATCAACCTGTAACAGAGTGGATACTCCTTTCGCGGGATATGTACTGTACTCTCTTGACAAGACATAATAAAAAAGGCCGGTATGATATACCGGCCAACACGTAGTCAATATTGCTCTGGTATGTGAACCACATACCTCTATTTAGCCACTTCAGCCACTTTTCGCGGGTTCCTTTTTAATTATCTCTTCTGGCTGCTTTTCCGATTCATCGGCATCTTTTACCGCCTTGTCAGCAGGTTGCTCTCCTTCCTGCTCTGCTGCTTCACCAGTATTTTTCAGCTCTTCCTCTACAGCACTCCCGGTGCTGTCGGTTGTTCCGCCTCAGCCACTGCCTGCTGCCTGCTTTGCCTGTTCGGTGCTCCCGGCACCTGTGGTTGAGCCTCCTCAGCCACTACCCGCGGCATGGGCGCCGGGCAAGGTCATGCCGCCCGTTCCCAGCAGACCGGCAACGCCAAGGCCAGCCAGCAATTTCTTGAGTTTTTCCTGTCGCATATAGCCCTCCTTGATCAAATTTTTCGGCATGCAGGATTTCCTCAATAAAATCCTACAGAAAGAAGGCTACGTTTATTTTTCTCTTTCGTCAAGCATTTTCAACAGGACACTGGTAAAAAAGTGACTCCTCATCACTTACTGCCGCAAGAGTCTGCGTGCTCCAAGGTAGTGTCGCCGCCAATAACCGCCCTCCCTGCTCTTGTCATCAGTCAGTTTCGAGATGGCAACGCCGGTCGATTCACCGGCATGGAGAAAGTGGTTGGCACCAAGATACATTCCGACATGATAGCTCTGCCAGCCTGTTTTAAAAACGAGCAGATCTCCCTTTGTCAGTTGAACAAATGGGACATTATAGCCTTTTACCAGCTGCTCACGGGTTGTTCTCGGCAGCTTGAGATGATAGAGGGAAGAGTAGGCCTGCTGCATAAAGGCCGAGCAGTCTATCCCGGCTTTGTCCTCCCCGCCAAGCAGATAGGGCGTGCCTCTCCATCTCTTGTAAAAGGATGCCACCGAACTATCGATAACCAGCCCTCCTTGCTGCGGCGGCCGCCAGACAACATGGCGTTGAGCGCAGCCGCTGACAATCACCAGAAAAAGGGACACGACAACCCATTGTTGCCGGCCAGCAACGAATATTTTACTTGCTTTATCTCTCATTTCAGAGGAATATCAGAAAAATAGATTACTTATTTTTTAAACCAGCATCGCTGGACCAGATAGCCTCCAGCCTCAACAAAGTATGAAAATCGGAACTCCGGGAAATTAACACCTGTTTACAAACCGATTTTCGGATAAAGGAAAGACCAATGTATAATGCGCATAGCAAAAAAAATCACACTCTTTCTCTTCTTTTTGTCATTATACTGCTGCTGGCAGGCGGCTGTGCAACCAGCCCTACCGGTAGATCCCAGCTTATGTTGACCTCGCCGGAAGCGGCCATCGCCAAATCAAAGACAGCTTATGTACAGGCGCTTAAACCGCTGGCGAAGAAAGGGAAGATAGATAATGACCCGGCAACCACCGCCAAGATACAGAAGATCGCCGGTCGTCTGGTTGCCCAGGCGATAGAGATGTACCCCCATACCCGCAACTGGGAATGGAGTATCAAGGTGATTGACGATCCGGAAACAGTCAATGCCTGGTGCATGGCCGGTGGCAAGATGGCTGTCTATACCGGCATTCTTGACAAAACAAAGGCGACAGACGATGAAATCGCCCAGATCATAGGCCATGAGATCTCTCACGCGCTGGCAAACCATACCGCCGAGAAGATATCGATGGCAATGGCCGCCCAGGGAGGTGGACTGCTGCTCGGTCTGGGTTCAGCCATTCTGCTTGACGACAGGGACAATATGGGCAGCTATATGGTTGCAGCATCAGCTCTGGCCTCTGTTGGTGTCACCCTGCCCAACAGCCGGGACGCGGAAAGAGAGGCAGACAGGATGGGTATTGAACTGGCGGCAAAGGCGGGTTACGATCCACGCGCCGCGGCGACACTATGGCAGAAGATGGGCTCTGTGGGCGGCCACAAGCCACCGCAGTTTCTCTCCACCCATCCCTCCTCCAAAAACAGAGAAAAAACCTTGCGGCTGCTGGCAAAAAAGATGATGCCCTACTATATGGAGAAAAAACCTCACCCTGTCTATCGTTTTAAAAAAGAGCGGCTTGACGGTTGAGCCCGATACTGTTTTGCATATAGTAACCACCCATAAGCAGGCCGATTTTGATGCCCTTGCGTCGACCATTGCCGTTACCCTGCTCTGCCCCGGGGCAGTGGGCGTTGTCCCTTCAGCGACCAACCGTAATGTAGAGCAGTTCCTCTCCACTCACAAGACAGCATTTAATCTTGTATTGCCGAAAGAGGTTGATTTTCAGGCTGTCACCGAGCTTACCGTGGTGGATACCAACCAGTGGCATCGGCTTGATCGCATGGACAGGCTGAAAGCCCGCGACGATCTGCGCATCAATCTCTGGGATCACCATATGTCATCTCCGGGCGATATTGCCGCCAGCTGGCAGTGCCAGCAAGAGATTGGCGCAACAATTTCGCTTCTGACAAAGGAGCTGGAGAAAAGAGGAGTTGCGATCTCCCCCCTCGACGCGACGGTGATGCTGCTGGGGCTTTATGAAGATACCGGCCACCTCTCCTACCCGTCAACAACCGCCGATGACGCGAGAGCAGCAGCCTTTCTGCTGGAAAATGGGGCGGATCTCAATGTCGCTCACTTTTTTCTCAATCCTCCTTATGAAAAAGGGCAGCAGGAAGCGCTTTTTGCGATGATGCAGGAGACCGAGCAGGTAAGGATACACGGGCTGACAATCGGCTTCAATATGTTGCAGATCAACCAGAAAATCCCCGAACTGGCCACAGTGGTACAGCTCTGTCGCCGGGTAATGGGAATCGACGCACTCTTTGTAGTGCTTGATCTTGGCGACAGACATACAGTTATTGGCCGCAGCAGTGCCGAAACCGTCCATATCGGCAAGATAATGAAATCTTTTGGTGGCGGCGGTCATCCGGGGGCGGGTTCGGCCTCGGTAAAAAACAGCGAACAGAGCCCGCAACAGAGCAGAAAGCAGATAGAGGAACTGCTTTCTACCACCCTGCAGAGAGGGGTTACCATCGCCGATTTAATGTCCTTTCCGGTTATATCAATCACTCCGGACACACCGATGCACCAGGTACAGGATATTATGGAAGAGAAGAATGTTCGCGGCCTTCTGGTTATGGAAGATGATCAAATTTGCGGGATCATTGTTCTGTGGGATCTCAAGAAGATAAAAAAGCAGCGTCAGTGGCAGAGCCCGGTAAAGGCCTTTATGTCACGCCAGGTAGAATGCATAACTCCAGAGATGTCTCCGGCGGAAGTGACAAAGACTGTTATGGAAAAGGAGGTGGGTTATCTCCCTGTCGTACAGGATGGAAAGGTTATCGGTATCGTCACCCGTACCGATCTCCTCTCTTTCTACTACAACTTGCAACCATAACCGGATAGCTTGCAGCCAGAAAAAATATAATACTCTCTTAATAACCGCCATTGACAATGAACCTATGGATGTTTTCGTTGCCCGACAACCAATATTTGACCGTAACAAAAACATTTACGCCTATGAGCTGCTGTTTCGTTCCGGACAGACAAATGCGTTCCCGGATATAGATGGAGAAACGGCGACAAACAGCCTGCTCTCTTCTTCATTTTTCACCATCGGCATCGAAAAGATCTGCGCCGGCAGACCCGCCTTTATCAATTTCCCGCAGAAACTTGTTGAAAATGGAACACCGAAGTTTTTCCCGCCGGAAAAAATGACAGTGGAGGTGCTGGAGGATGTGGTTGTAACATCCAGGCTGATTCAGGAGTGTCAGGAACTGAAGCGTGCCGGTTTTCAGCTTGCCCTTGATGACTTTGCCTGTCATAAAAATCTGGAAGAGCTGCTGTCCCTTGCCGACATTATCAAATTTGATTTTCGTATCACACCTGCGGAAGAGTTGACCGCCATGCTTGAAAAACTCTCCGCATATAAATTCCGGTTACTGGCGGAAAAGGTGGAAAATTACGAAGACTTTCAATTTGCCAAGGATCTTGGCTTTCACTACTTTCAGGGGTATTTCTTCTCCAAACCGGATATCCTGAAAAGCAGGGAACTGGAGAGTTCACAGCTCACCACCCTGCAGCTGCTTAATGCCATAAACAGTGAGGAAGAGCTGGATATTGAGCAGCTGGAGCAGATTCTTTCACGGGATGTCTCCATCACGAACAAACTGATAACCTATATAAATTCTCCCCAGTTCGGCAGACTTGAACCAATCTCCAATATCCGGCAGGCGATTGCCTTTCTCGGTGAAAGGGAGATCAGGCTTTTCGTGAATGTAATCGGGACAACGAATCTCTCTAAAGAAAAGCCCAGGGAGCTTATTTGTATGGCGCTGATCCGCGCGCGTTTCCTGCAGAAGCTGGGAGAAGCGAAGAAGCAGAACAGTAAAAAACTTTTCCTCCTTGGCCTCTTCTCTCTTATCGACGCGATGCTTGACCAGAGCATGGAGAGCCTGGTTAAAAAACTTGCTTTGTCAACAGAGCTTAACGATGCTCTTATCCACAGAAAAGGGGATATGGGGGTATATCTGCGTCTGATAGAGTGCTATGAGAGCGGCAACTGGATGCAGTTTCGCTATGCGAAAAAAAGACTGGCGCTGGAAGATGAACTGCTCGCCAACAGCTATGTGCATGCCATTGAGTGGACCAATGTCATTACAGATAATCTGTAACGCAACTCATGCCCGCGAGGTTTATCTGCAAATAAGGGAAAATCACTCCTGAACATAGCCAAAACCAGGAATTTCAAGCCTCCGTTCCAGCCGCCGCAGACAGAACATCGCGCAGGAGACGAGAGCAAGGTAGTAACAGCCGACTATAAGAAAAACCTCGGTAAAACGGAAAGACTCCGTTGCCACCCTGTTCCCCTCCCCGGTCAGCTCCATACAGGTAACCACATAGGCAAGGGAGGAGTATTTTATCAGGTAGATAATCTCATTGCCGCAGCCGTGCAGCGCCCGGCGAAACGCCTGGGGAATAATAATCCACAACACCGTTTTGAAAACGGTAAAGCCAAGCGCCTGCGCGCCCAGATACTGCCCCTGACGGATGGAGAGAAGTGCGCCGCGTACATATTCCGACTGATAGGCCCCGGAGCAGAGGATAAACCCGGTCACCGCCGCCCCGTAAGGACTGAAATAGAGCCCCAGATGGGGCAGACCGTAATAGAGCACAAAAAGCTGGATAACAAGAGGTGTACCGCGGAAAAGTGCGGCATAACCGTCTCCCAGTCTGCGTACCATCCTGTTACCGTAGACCCGCAGTGCCCCGGCTGAGATACCGATAAAAACCCCGCCGCAGGCAGAAGGCACAATAAGGGCGATACTCATCAGCAGACCGCTGTTTAAGTCGATAACAAGATTCTGGTAAAACGGGGAAAGCTCCACTATACCCCCTCAAGATCAACCAGCTTTTCACAAAAATACTGGGTGCGGGTCGTCTTGCCCCGGCCAAGCAGTTCTGCCGGCGTCCCCCGCTCAAGGATCTGCCCCGACTCCATAAACAGTATCTCATCGGCAATACCGGCAATCAGGCCGATCTGATGGGTGGCCATAATCATCGTCATCCCGTTGGCGGCAAGGGCCTTGATAACGGCGATAACCTCGCCGATCAGCTCCGGATCAAGCGCAGAGGTGGGTTCATCAAGCAGCAGCACCTGCGGGTCCATCGCCAGCGCCCGGGCGATAGCCACCCGCTGCTTCTGCCCGCCGGAGAGCTGGGCGGGATAGAGGCTGCCCTTATCACCAAGACCAACCTGTATCAGCTCCTCCCGAGCCCTGCTCTCCGCCTCCCTGCGGGCGATACCTTTTACCTTGCGCAGGGCGACGGCAACATTGGCAGCAGCGGTCAAATGGTCAAACAGATTGAACTCCTGAAAGATCATCCCCACCTTCTGCCGCAGCCGGTTTTGTTCTTTTTTCCTGGTAAAATCAACGGATTCACCGTTGAGCGCGATCACTCCGCTATCCGGCACCACCAGGCAGTTGATACTCTGCAACAAGGTACTCTTGCCGCTGCCTGACGGGCCGATAAGCACCTTTATCTCTCCCTGACGCAGGGCAAGGCTCACCCCTTTCAGGATATGGGCTCCGGCAAAGGATTTATGGATAGCATCCACCTCAAGGATATAGTTTTCACTCGGCATAGATATCCTTCATGTTTACAAAGGACCGGCATAGCCGGGAATACGCATTTTTTTCTCCAGTCTGGCAAGAAGTTTGACGCCGATCCAGGTAAGAAAAAAATAGATAATCGCCGCGGTAACATAGAGCGGCAGGTGCTGATAGGTACGAGTGGCGACAAACTGCGTGCGCGCCATCACCTCCGGCGCACCGATAACAAAGGCAAGTGCCGAATCCTTAAGAACAATGGAGTATTCATTTGACCAGGCAGGAATGGCAATACGCAGCGCCTGGGGCAGAATAATGGTGGTTATCGCCTGCCGTTGAGTCATTCCCAGAGCCGCCGCACCGCGAAACTGGCCACGGGGCAATGCCAGGATCGCCCCCTTGAAGATATTGGCCTGGTAGGCGCCAGTGGTCATGCCAAGCACCACCGCCACCGCAACACCCGCCCCCACATTCCAGCCCAGCCAGGTGAACAGACCAAAGTAGAAAAGAAAGAGCAGCACCAGCACAGGCACACCGCGGAAAAACCAGACATACAGTTCACAGAGCCAGCGCAACGGCCCGCTGCCATAGACCAGTACCACGGCAACAATCACTCCCAGCATCAGGCCAGAGAGCATCGCGCCGACAACGATGGCGGTGGTGATACCGGCGCCCTGCAGCAGATAGGGCAAAGCGTCATAGACCGCAGTGACAGATGATAACAGCATAAATATTCATAAAAAAGCAGCAGGCGGCATACACCGTGCCTGCTGCCGGTCAACAGAGAGCCAGATTATTTTCAGACAGAAACCAATGTTCCGAAGTCCGGTTTCCTTTTTCATTATCGCTGGCAAGCTCCCCCAGCGATGCTGGCTAGTGAGAGTCGTTGAGTCTATATTTTTCAATCAACTCATTCCACAGCGGCATATTCATAATTTTATCCAGTGAAGCGTTAATCTTACCCAACAGCTCACTATTGCCCTTTTTCACCGCGTAGCCGAATTCCTCGGCAGGCATGCCGGCATCACCGATAATTTTTACCGCTTTTTTCGATGCGGCATCCCTGGCGGGAGCATCATTCATAATCGCCGCGTCAATACGCCCGTTCAACACATCTTCCACCGCCAGAGGCGAAGAGTTATAGTAGCGCAACGTGTAATTATAGCCATCCTTGCCGGCGTGATCTTTCAACCATTTGGCATCGGACGTTCCCTGCTGTACACCAACAATCTTGCCCCCCTTCATCACCTCATCCGGGGTTAAAGCCGAATCTTTCTTGGCAACAACAAGCTGCTTGATTACCCAGTAGGGTTTGGAAAAATCCACCATCTTTGCCCGCTGCGCGGTAATACTCATCCCTGAGGCAACCACATCCACCTTGCCCGTCATCAGACTCTGTACAATGCCGGACCAGTCGGTGGGCTGATGCACCACCTCCATGCCATTGTCTTTGGCGATCCAGTTCATCACCTCCACATCAAAGCCGCTGGCGGCACCTGTCTTGTCCACATAGGCAAAGGGCGGAAAATTGGCGTCAATGCCGTTGATAATCTTCTCTGCTGCAACAGCATTTACCGCACACCCAAAACAGAGCAGCACACTCAACAAAAAAGCATTTTTTTGTAACATGGCAACCTCATTCAGTTAAATTATCGGGGCTCCTCCTTTAAAAACAGCGCCAGAAGTGTAGAGAATACAAAAGAGATCAACCTGTGGCAAGCAATAACGCTTCGACAGCTTGTTTTCGCTGATTTTGCAGTAATTATTTGCACTATGGTCACGTTTTCGGCTATAATTGCAAGTTTTCCGAAAGCTGCCCTACCTATAAAGAGAGGATAATATATGAAATCCGCTATCTCTGCCGCTATCCTTGCCGCGCTGATGATGGCTACCCTGGGTATTTTCTCAAGAACAATCCATCTTGATGCCGAAGTTGTTATCTTTTTCCGTCTCTTTTTCGGCGGGCTCCTGCTACTGCTTCTCCTCCTGCTGCAACAAAAACAGCGGTATCTGCTCCATAAACCCCACTGGTCAACGATCTGCAGCGGTATATTCCTCGCCGCCTTTGCCGGCTGCTACTTTAAGGCAATGTCGCTGACAACCCTGGTCAACGCGGTTATTATTCTCTATCTGGCCCCGATTGCCGCTTCAATATTTGCCCATTTTTTTATGGGGGAACGGCTGCGTATGATCAACCTTTTGCTCATCGGTCTTGCCCTGTTTGGCTTTGCGACGATACTGGAATTTAATTTCCACCTTACCGGCGAAAATTTACGCGGGCTCCTCTTTGCCCTCGGCAGCATGGCAACCTATGCCGCCTTCATCTGCTGCAACCGGGTAATACCTGCCACAGCCCCGGTATATGCCAAAAGTTTCCTCCAGTTGCTGGTGGGCACCCTCTGTATCGCCCCTTTCGCCTTTGCTGACGGTGCCGGGATATTGCTCCATTTTTCAGCAACTACCTGGCTCTGGCTGCTGGCAGTCGGTCTTTTCCCCGGATTTCTCGGTACCTTTCTGGCGGTATGGGCCCTTACCAGGCTGTCTGCCGTCACCTTTGGTACCTTCTCCTATCTGGAACCGATCTTCGTTATTCTTTTTGGCTGGCTGCTCTTTAATGAGCAGCCCGGTCTGCTGCAGGCCGTCGGCTGCTGTCTGGTGATTATCAGCGGCATAATGACCGGTATTATAACTGCCAGACAGGTTGATTCCACCCCGGAAAAACAGCTTAATTCCTAATCAATTGCTACCAGTTCAATATCAAATGTCAGATCTTTGCCGGCAAGGGGAGGATTGGCATCAAGGACGATATGGCTTTCGGTAATATCCTTGACCACGGTACGCAGAATTTCGCCGCCGGCGCCGCCAACTTCAAGCATCATCCCCACTTCCGGTTCAAGATCCGGCGGTACCTGCTCAAGAGGCGCTTCAATCACCATATCCGGATTATACTCGCCATAGGCCCTGGCGCAGGGAATATGGACATTTTTTTTATCGCCAACCTCCATACCGATAACACCTTCTTCAAAACCGACAATAACCTGCCCGCTGCCAACGGTAAAACCAAGAGGATCATGCCCCTCAGAACTATCGAAAATCTCACCATTTGCCAGAATTCCCTTATAATGCACTTTTACTTTATCGCCTTTTTTTACCGCCATTTTCATTGCTCCACTGAAAATTATCATCCTTGTATTTTTGCACAACACTTTCAAAAAAACTGTAGCAGTACCTTTACCCATAATGACAGGATTGACAAGGGTATTTCCAGCCGGTTGTCATCGTTCCACCAGGAATATTTCCCTTCTGACGTGAAACAACATGGTGGATAACAACTTTTCCTTATACCCATTTTTCCTGTAACAGACTATTATATTATTTTTAATAACAGTTTTGAGAAATCAGCTGTAAGCCGCTCTTTATCCCTCTTTTACAGGAGAATTTCGTGCATAAAACAAAGATTGTTGCCACCCTCGGCCCCAGTACAGACAGTGTAGAAAAGATATGCGCCCTTATCAGGGCCGGTCTTAATGTCGTTAGAATCAATCTCTCCCATGGGGACCGTAACAGCCACCAACAGGCGATCGCAATGGTAAAAGAGGCGAGAGCAGAAGTCGGCAAACCGGTAGCCATCCTCCTTGATAACCGCGGCCCCGAAATACGGGTGGGGGATCTTGACACCCCTCTGCAACTGGAAGCTGGCCAGGAGTTTGTTATAACCACTGATGAAAAGAGCCGCAGCGCATCAAGAATTACCACCACCTATCCCGGCATTATCAACGATGTGGAGGTGGGGCAGAAGATCCTGCTCGATGATGGCAAGATTATTCTTACCGCCAATAAGATCACCGGATGCGATATTATCTGTACCGTACATAATACAGGTACTCTCAGCAGCAGGAAAAGGGTCGCCCTGCCTGAATCCATTGTCAATCTGCCATCACTCTCTGCAGCGGATATTGCCGATATCGCCTTCGGGGTGGAGCAGGAGGTTGACTTTATCGCCGCCTCCTTTATC
>PDWI01002204.1_pt1 | contig 32243 bp, 27 predicted proteins | sample 1430891 | NCBI WGS metagenome assembly PDWI01 (sample SAMN01162508, study PRJNA174530) | Oral metagenome, whole genome shotgun sequencing project. | biome: Marine environment; feature: Marine mammal; material: Swab sample of the gingival sulcus; isolation source: swab sample of gingival sulcus... | reverse complement strand
GCTGCCCCTGGCCAGGCCCACCATAATGGTGGGTATCAACCAGACAACAATGATGGCCCTGGCCATGGTTGTCGTATCCTCCATGATAGGTGCTAAAGGCTTGGGCCTTGAAGTTCTCCTGGCCATCAATCGCATTGAAGTCGGGCGGGGATTTGAAGCGGGGCTGTGTATCGTTTTCATGGCCATTGTCATTGATCGCATTACATTTGCCATGGCAACGACGAAGAAGAGATGAAGAAGAGCGGATGGGTGATTTTATTTTGACCATGGGCCTAAAAATCTATTAATTTAAGGAGAAAAAAATGAAGACGATCAAGAAAAATGTACTGATGTTTTTAGCGGTAACCATTACCATGGTATTGATGGGCGGATTCACACCGGCCACAGCCAAAAAAACCATTATTTTTGCTGATCTCGGATGGGACAGCGCCCAGGTACATAACCGTATCGCCGGTTTTATCATCGAAAAGGGGCTGGGTTATCCCGTCAAATATGTCCAGGGTGAAACCGTTATGCTCAATACAGCCCTGATCCAGGCCAAGGGCGGGGAAGCGCCCAATGTGAATATGGAAACCTGGACGGAAAACTGGCAGGAACTTTACGAAGAAGGGCTTGCCAAGGGTAAAGATCCCGGAACCAATGAAGGGTTCATCAATCTTGGGGCCAACTATCCCAACAGTGTCCAGGGATGGTATGTGCCAAGATATATGGTGGAAGGAGACGAAAAACGCGGCATCAAACCCGTGGCCCCTGGCCTTAAATCAGTATTTGACCTGCCTAAATACTGGAAGTTATTCAAAGATCCTGAAGATCCTTCAAAAGGCCTTTTTCACAGCTGTATCCCCGGCTGGGGGTGTGCTCTGGTCAATGATACAAAACTCGACGCATACAAGATCAAAAAATATTACAACATCATGCAGCCTGGCAGCGGACCTGCTCTGGCCGCTTCCATGGTAACCGCCTGCAAACGTAAAAAACCCTGGCTGGGCTACTACTGGGCGCCGACATGGGTTCTTGGCAAGCTGGACATGTATCAATTAGAGGAGCCTGCATTTGACCAGAAGATCTGGGATACAACCAAAGCCTGCGCCTATCCTGCTGTAAAATGCGATATTCTTGTCTATAAAAAACTGCCCGAACAGGCCCCTGAAGTCGTTGAAATGTTAAAAAAATATGAAACTACGCTGGAAATTACCAACAAGTTCCTGGCGTATATGCAGGACAATAATGCCCAGCCAGATGAGGCGGCCCAATGGTTTCTCAAAGAGTACGAAAGCTTGTGGACCCAATGGGTTCCTGCTGATATTGCTGCCAAGGTTAAAGCTGCTATGAAATAAAGGAGACCAGAAAAAAAATCGGTGAGAAGTGGAAGCGGCCGCCGCGATTTTCCGATGGCGGAAACAAAAAAAGAGAGGGGGATGGACGTGCCCACCCCCCTCTCTTTTTTTTGACGGCGGCCGCACCTGGAACCTGCGAATGCGACTGCCCGGCGCGGAAAATCAGCTTTGCGAGGGCAGAGAGGCCGGGCCCAGACGATACTGAACGGCTTCTTTCCAGGTGCTGTAACCCCCGATGACGATGGTCAGGACCACCACACTGGCATAGAACACGCCCATCATCTGGATGCCGTTCAGGCCCAGGGCGCCGCCGCCGCTAAAGACAAGAGAGGCAACGACAAAGCCCAGCGCCGTGGGAAAAAAGATGGAAAACAGCATCCATCTGTAGGATGCGGTCTGGACCTTGATCATGATAGTGGTGGCCAGACAGGGCGGATACAGGGCGAAAAAGATCATCACGGCCAGGGCGTGCAGCGGAGTGAAATTCGTGTCGCCAGTTTCAGCGCCCATCCGCTCTTCCAGGCTTTTGTTTTCGTCAGCGCCCTTCTGATATAGAACACCGATGGTGGCCACGCTGGATTCACGGGCCGCAAAAGAGGACATGATGGCCACGTTAATCTTCCAGTTAAATCCGGCAAACTGGGTGAGCGGCTCCAGCCCACGACCAACCATGCCGAGAAAGCTGGATTCGATCTGGAGTTCCTTCATCTGGCGCCGCAAGGCCTTGCGTTTGGAGACCAGACCGCGCAGGGCCTTATTAACCTTTTTGGCGTCCTTATCCTTTTTCGGCTTCAGAAAAACAAACAGGTCGGGGTGTTTTTCTTTGGTGCGGGCGTCAAGGGCTCTGGAGGCATCGCCCCCTCTGATGGTCAGTTTTGCGGTTTTGTAGTCAACATAGGCGTTGATCAGATCCACCAGCGCGGCTTCGTCCTTGAAGCGGTTCGCATGGCTGCTGGAGCTGATTTTTTTCTGAAAGGCCGCCACGGCCTTATCCATTTCCCCCTGAAATTCCGCCGTCTTCTCAGCGCCGATACCGGGGAATTGCAGGAGCGTAAACACGCAGACCGAAACGGCCACCACAATGGAGCCGACCTTTTTGATGTATTGCCAGGTGCGTTCCACGGCCCGCTGGCCCACCCCGAAAAAAGTGGGGGAATGGTATTTGGGCAATTCCATGACAAAGGGCGCGGTTTCCATGGATTTCAGCACCGTGGCCGTGAGCAGGCGGGCCACCAGCAGGGCCACAAAAATCGTGATGGTGGAGAGAAAGAGCATGGCCCAGGATTTGTATTTCGCGAAAAATACGTTGATAAGCAGGGTGTAAAAGGGCACCTTGGCCAGGCAGTTCATATACGGCACGGTCATGATGGTGGCCATGCGCGATTGTTCGTCGGGAATGCCCTTGGTGGACATAACACCCGGCACGGCGCATCCTCCGGCGAAAACCCCCCCCAGAATATACGGCAGGGTGGATTGCCCGTGCAGCCCGAAGGCGTGGAAGAGCCTGTCGAGAATAAAGGCGATGCGGGCCATATAGCCGGAATCTTCCAGAATGGCGATCAGCGCGAAAAGAATCAGGAAAATGGGGATGTAGTTCAGCAGGGCGTTGGCCGAATCGACCATCCAGAGGCCCATGGAACGGATATAGGGATCCTGAAGCAGTTGCGCATCGGGCAGAATGCCGGCGATGGCGGCCCGCACTTTGGCCAGAAGGGGCCACCAGTACTGGGTCAGCTCATAGCCCTTGACGATGGAGAGCTGATAAATCACGAACACCGTGGCCACCAGAAAGATGGGTGCGGCAAAGCGGTTCAGCACCACGCTGTCAATCCGGCTGGAGATGGTGACCTGGCCTTCCTTGGTCTCGGTGACGCAGGCCTCAATGATCTCGGTGGCCAGGGCATCCCGGCAGCCCACCATATAATCGCCCACGTTCGTATCATGGGCGTTTTCGAATTCCTTGCGAACGCGAACGGCTTCCTGAAAAAGCGAATCGCCATCGTCCGCTTTGGTCACCACCCGTTCGGCTTCGGCGTCTCCCTCAATCAGCTTCACGGCCAGCCAGCGGGACGGGTATTTTTCCGCCAGCGGCCCGGCGTCGATTTGGGCCTGTAAATTGTCGATGGCAGGCTCCAGTTCGTCGTAGGAAATGCGCAGCTGCGCCGTTCCTTCCCGGCCAGCGTTATCAATAATGGCGTCGCGCAATTCCTTTTTGCCGATACTCTTGCGGCCCACTGTGGGAATCACGTCCACTCCGAGCTTTTCCCGCAGCAGGGGCACGTCAATTTTGGTGCCGTTTTGTCTGGCCACATCCATCATGTTCAGGGCAACCACCACAGGAAAATCCATCTCCATCACCTGAAAGGTAAAATACAGGCTGCGCTTGAGAGAAGAGGCGTCCAGCACGTTGACGATGACATCCGGGGTTTCCGTGATCAGAAAATCGCGGGCCACGCGCTCTTCCAGGGAAAAGGACGTCAGGCTGTAGGTGCCGGGCAGATCGACGGTTTCCACCTTGACGCCCCGGTAGCTGTAAAATCCGGATTTCTTGTCTACGGTGACGCCGGGGTAATTGGCGATGTGCTGGTTGGCGCCGGTCAGCATGTTGAATGTCGTTGATTTTCCGGCGTTTTGCTGTCCGGCGAGACCAATCAGCAGTTTGTTTTTGCGGGGTGCAGCGGGTTCGTTCATGAGAAAAATATCCTGAAAAAATTGGATGGTTAGTCTTCGTTCACTTCAATCATGGCGGCTTCCGATCTCCGCAGGGTGACGCAGTAATTGGCCACCTTGCACTCAATGGGGTCGCCCAGGGGGGCGCGTCGCACCACGTCCACTTCGGCGTTGGGCACAAAGCCCAGATCCAGAAGGCGCTGGCGAATAGCGCCGCTGGAGTGATGACAATGTATACGGGTCCGGCTGCCGGATTTGACGTCGTTCAGCATGCGGCAGCGACGATTTTTTTTGTGACCGTTGTGACTGGGCATGATATGATCCTCCTTGATTTGATGGGTGGATTGAGTTCTCAGCGCACAGCATACTAGAATACGATGCCAAATATAGGATACGGTGTCAACGATTGTTTCCCACCTGCTTGCTTTTGCTTGAAAAATTGATTAGGCTTATCTAACTTGATTGATCCTCCTGAAAAAATAGAAATCACATCAGGAGGCAGGGGCTGGCCGCCTTCAAATGACGCCGCGAAATATTGATCCCATAAGGAGGGCGTTAAAAATGAACTGGGTGGACGTTATCTTTTTGGCAGGGCTTTTAGCCGGGGCCGGATTTATTCTTTACCGGGCGGTCCGGAAGAAAAAATGGTGCCCGGCCGTCTTCGGCGGCGCGGGGAAAAATTCCGGCGGGGAAAAAGATTTCTCCGGAGATAAAAAGTCTTATTAGCAGGATAAGGCCCCCCCATGACCGATGCCCTGTGCCGGGAAGCCCTGCCCAGGGCGTCATCAGCCCCACCCAGATGGGCGTGGTGTTGGCCAGCATCACGCTGCACGCCACCGTGGTGCAGGAAAGCGAGGAAATCCAGGTGGCGAAATGAAAGGCCAGAAACAGGACAAGTCCGGGGGACACCGGCGGACGGGAGGGAGCCGGGCCGCTCATTCCGGACGGGAACCAAAGCCATAGGCCTCAAAGAGCAGGCGGCGGGTCAGGGGATGGATGGGAAAGCGGTCCAGGTCGTCCTCGAAAATCCAGCGGGCCTCGTCAGCGTCGTCTCCACCCTGCGGGATTCCGGAGATGTATTCACCTTCGAGATCCACCACCACGTAGTGAAATTCCACCTGATCCGCGTCGTCCCGTTGGATGGTGTCAAAGGTGAACACGGGCTTCCCGGCCCGGATCGTCACGCCGGTTTCCTCCAGAATTTCGCGTTCTGCCGCCGTTTGCAGGGATTCACCCAGGCGGACCCGCCCGCCGGGAACGGCCCAGAATCCTTGCGCGGGCGGCTGCCCCCGCCGCACCAAAAGGACGCCCTTTTCGTGAAAGACCACGGCGCCCACGCCCACTTGCGGATGATCGGGATAGCCACGTTTTCCGAATGCCTGCGTCATGTTTCCTTCCTTCCTGCGTTGTTCGGTGATTTTGTGGACGGCGAACTGGCCCGCCCGGTGTATGGCATAATCCGGCGGAAACAAAATCGGCCCTGAGCGCTCGTTTGTGTCCTCCCGTCGCGGAGGAACAAAAGGGGCCAGGACCGAGTTTTCGCGATATCCCGCCGGTCATGATGGACACGGCTGCCTGTTTACGCTTCTTTCTGCCGGGCTTCCTTTTTTCCGGACTTTTTCCCGGCGCGATACACGACATAAGCGGTCACTCCCAGAACCACCCAGCCTAACGGGCTCAATGCGAGGGGATAATGCATGGACGTCACCTCCTTTCAAACGGTCTCAAAAGATCCGCAGCATTCTGAGCCGCCGGGCGCATCCCCCTTGCGTCTGGCTTGCGTCTGGCAAATCGCCCGGCCCGGCCCGTTTCGTCGTTGACAAGCGGGGCCTCGTTATTTCTTATTGTCTTTTGGAGGCGTCCCCGGCATCTTTTTTCTGCTCCTTCACGTCTTTTTCTTCGTCCTTTTCCTCGCTGCGGAATTCATCACGCGCCGCAGCAGCCGCCTTTACGGCGGCGGATTTCACCTTGCCCGCCGTTTCCTTTGTGGAATCCGCGATTTTTTTCGTGGTTTCCTGCACCCGGGTGTTTTCTCCCAGGAGTTTGGCGACGACAAATCCACCGGCAAATCCGATGATGGTTCTCAACATGATACGCCTCCTTTTTTTATGAGTGACGTTAATGAATTGCTTGTGATGAATCAAAGGTGACCGCCGGAATGGATTCCGGGTCCACTCCGAGTTCTTTCAGGCCGTGCAGCTGACGCAGCATGGCGATGTGGATGATGCAGGGAAGCAGCACCCGGTACGCCGGCCCCAGCACTTCAAACAGGGTCCACATGGCGGCGAGACCCAATCCCACGGCGCCGGCAAAGGCGGCGGCCCAGCGGGAGAGCGCGACGCCCGCCGCAAAGGCCAGTCCCCGCTGCAGGGTGGCGCGGGCCACGCCCCCGGCCACGATGAGAGCGAGCTGGTAAGAGGCCACGGCGCCGCCGGCGATGAGGGCCGCTTTCATCATGGCGGCTGGAAATTCTCCGGCTGCGCCCTGATCTCCCGCATCGGTGGCCAGGCCGGTGAGCAGCGCGGTTCTTTCCGGTTCGCTCATTTTCTCCCAGGAGGTTTCCAGCACCTTCAGGAGAATCTGCTGCTCAATCCGGGCCACGGACCAGTCGGCCTCGTGGTCCACTTTCAGCCGCGCGGCAACCTTGCAGACGATTTCCCGGTAGGGCGCACCCATACCGCCGCGCATGAGGTTCAAGACGGTGTTGCCGCCGTGCTTCTGGATTTCCGCAGCAATCTCATCCGCGTATCTGGCGTGGTCCGGATGCCATTCCCGATACGCTGCCGTGTGTTGCAGTTCGGAGACGCCCATCCGTTTTTTCGTGAGATAGCCCACCAGATTGTCCAGCTCTTCGCTGCTGCACTGGCGCAGCAGGGGAATCAGATCGTCGTCCGGTTCGCGAAGTTTTATTTCAGACATGTCAACCTCATTTCAAAAACGCGGCGATGCGGGTTGCCAGCGAGGAACAGAGTTTTTCCCCCAAGGCGTTGCGGGCCGCAAAGGAGCCCGCGATCAGCGTGAGCAGACCCCGCACCCCGGTCACCAGGGTCTGCCCCACTTCCGGTGAATCCAGTCCGATTTCCCCGGCCACTTCGATGCTCTGCCCGGCCCCTTTGATCAGGGAGGCAAAGATGTCCCAGTGGGCCTTGTTCAGATCGACCCCCTGGCGCGCCAGGTCAAAGAAGATTTCGTCCGGACTCTGAATCAGCCCGATCACCAGATGCAGCTGGAAAAAGAACTGCTCGCGGGGGGCGACGCCTTCCTCCCATCGTTTGATTGAGGTGGCCGGCGCACCCACCAGAGAGCCGAACTGCGCCAGGGACAAGCCATAACGCATTCTGATGTCGGATATCTGCGCGTCAAGTTTCGTTTCCATTGATTGCGCCTCTAATTGCCACTGTGTTATAAAATTATAACTTATTAATAATCTCTTACCTTTGTTCCGTCAACCTTTTTTTTCGATTTTTTCTGACCGCAGCCTTTTACGGTGAAAGCGCTGGGACTGCATTCCAAAAATAAATTCCCGGAAAGGACATTGGTTTCGCCAAAGTCCTTTCCGGGAAACAGTATGGTTCCTGATGATTGATGAGGCTCGCCTTGTCGGCGTCAGCAGCTGTTGAACAGATCCAGCAGTTTCTGCACCGCCGAAACGGCCGGCAACTTGCCGCCCGCCACGTCCGCCTCCACCTCCGGCAATGACCGGACGATTTCCGGGTGCTTGAAAAACATGGACAGCAGGTGTTCGTTGACCATGGAATGCACCCATTTCACGGCCTGCTCCCGGCGATGACGCTCGAACACGCCGGATTCGCCCGTCACCTCGCGGAATTTGCGGATGACGTTCCAGATTTCGTCCATGCCGCGCTTGCGCAGGGACGAACAGGTGTAGGCGTGGGTGGTCCAGCCTTCGGTGGCCGGCTGCAAATAATGGATGGCCCGCTCGTACTCGTTCCGGGCCATCTGGGCCCGGATTTTATTGTCGCCGTCGGCCTTATTGATGAGCAGGGCGTCGGCCAGTTCCATGATGCCCTTTTTGATGCCCTGCAATTCGTCCCCGGCCCCGGCGATCATGAGCAGAAGGAAAAAATCCACCATGGAGCGCACCGTGGTTTCGCTCTGGCCGACGCCCACGGTCTCCACCAGGATCACGTCAAACCCGGCGGCTTCGCAGACCAGCATGGTCTCGCGGGTCTTTCGGGCCACGCCCCCCAGGGTGCCCCCGGCGGGCGAGGGGCGAATGAAGCAGCGCTCGTCCCGGCTCAGCAGTTCCATGCGGGTTTTGTCCCCCAGAATGGAGCCGCCGGACTTGCTGGACGTGGGATCCACCGCCAGCACGGCCACCTTGTGGCCCCGCTCAATGAGGTGGCAGCCAAAGGCTTCGATAAAGGTGGATTTTCCGGCGCCCGGCACCCCGGTGATGCCGATGCGAATGGAATTTCCCGTGTGGGGCAGCAGGGTTTTCAGCACCTCCTGGGCCTTTTCCACATGCTTGGGCGCGTTGCTTTCCATCAGGGTGATGGCCTGGCCCAGCGTGACCCGGTCCCCTCCCCTCACGCCCTTTACATAGTCGCTCACGTTCAGTTTGGGGCGGGCGTATTTGCGGCCGGTCTGGTACCGGCTGGTGCCTTCCGTATAACTGGCGATGCCGTCGTGCCCTCCCTGCACGCCGTCCAGCACCTTGGATGCGAATCCCTGGCCGCCGTCCTGCGGAGCCCATTCCGGGAGTTTTCCGTCCACTGTGCATCCGCATCCACCCGCCGGCATGTCCGCGCATTCCGGACGTCCCTGTCTATCCGACATGAATCACCCCTTTCCGGTCGGGCGGCGGAAGACCGAACCGTCGTCGTCCGACCCGGATCTTGAAACAAAACCGACGGACCGGGCTTATGCCCCGCCCGCCGGTTTTCCTCCCATCGGATGTGCAGTTGAGACGTCACATCCGAAATGTCATTTTCCGAAACATCATTTTCCGAAACATCCGGCCTATCGGGCCATCAGCTCTTCCAGCACCTTCTTGGCGGCCACCGGCACCACAGTGCCCGGTCCGAAGATGGCAGCCGCGCCGGCGGACTTCAGGAAGTCATAGTCCTGGGGCGGAATCACGCCGCCGATAACGACCATGATGTCGCCGCGACCCTTTTTTTCCAGTTCTTCCCGCAGGGCCGGCAACAGGGTCTTGTGACCGGCGGCCAGGGAACTCATACCCACGACATGCACGTCGTTTTCAATGGCCTGACGCGCGGTTTCCTCCGGCGTCTGAAACATGGGTCCGATATCCACGTCAAAGCCCATGTCAGCAAAGGCCGTGGAGATGACCTTATAGCCGCGGTCATGACCGTCTTGTCCCATCTTGGCGACCAGGATACGGGGGCGGCGGCCTTCGGACTTTTCAAATTCCTCGGTCAGCTTCACGACCCGATCAAAAATTTCCTTGTCCGAATATTCGGCCTTGTACACGCCTTCAATGGATCGGGTGGCTGCCACGTGTCGTCCCCATTTCTCTTCAAGTGCATCGGAAATTTCGCCCAGAGACGCTCTGGCCCGGGCCGCATCAATGGCAAGGGCCAGCAGATTGCCTTCGCCGGTCTCGGCGCATTGGGTCAGGGCGTTCAGGGCCTGCTTCACTCTGGTGTCGTCGCGGTCGCGCCGCAGAACGGCCAGACGTTCCAGCTGGGCCGCGCGCACGGCAGTGTTATCGACTTCCAGGGTTTCCAGGGCGTCTTCCTTTTCCAGACAATAGGAATTGACGCCGATGATCTTTTCCGTTCCGCCGTCGATGCTGGCCTGACGCCGGGCCGCTGCCTCCTCGATCCGCATCTTGGGCAGACCGGTTTCGATAGCCTTGGCCATGCCGCCCAGGCTCTCAATCTCCTGGATGTGGGACCAGCCGCGCTTCATCATGGCGTCGGTCAGGGCTTCCAGGTAATAGGAGCCGGCCCAGGGATCGGCCGGGCGCAGGATATTGACTTCGTCCTGCAGGTAGAGCTGGGTGTTGCGGGCGATGCGGGCGGAAAAGTCCGTGGGCAGGGCGATGGCTTCGTCCAGGGAATTGGAGTGCATGGACTGGGTATGCCCCAGAGCGGCCGCCATGGCTTCCACGCAGGTGCGGGCCACGTTGTTGAACGGATCACCTTCGGTGAGGGACCAGCCGGACGTCTGGCTGTGGGTTCTCAGGGCCAGAGACTTCACGTTCTTCGGCTTGAAGCTCTTGATGATCTTGGCCCAGAGAACGCGGGCGGCCCGCATCTTGGCGACTTCCATAAAATAATTCATTCCCTGTGCCCAGAAGAAGGACAGGCGCGGGGCGAAGGTGTCGATGTCCATTCCCGCGCTCACGCCGGCGCGAACGTATTCCATGCCGTCGGCCAGAGTGTAGGCCATTTCAATGTCCGAAGTGGCCCCGGCTTCTTCCAGGTGGTAGCCGGAAATGGAAATGGAATTGTATTTCGGCATGTTCTGCGAGGTGAACTGGAAAATATCCGAAATGATCTTCATGGAGGGCGCGGGCGGATAAATATAGGTGTTCCGCACCATGTACTCCTTGAGGATGTCGTTCTGGATGGTACCGCCCAGTTGTTCCAGCTTCACGCCCTGCTCTTCGGCGGCCACAATATAGAAGGCCAGAATGGGCAGAACGGCGCCGTTCATGGTCATGGAAACCGTCATCTGGTCCAGGGGAATCCCGTCGAACAGGATGTTCATGTCCAGAATGGAGTCCACGGCCACCCCAGCCTTGCCCACGTCGCCCACCACGCGTTCGTGGTCAGAGTCGTAGCCGCGATGGGTGGCCAGGTCAAAGGCGATGGAAAGGCCCTTCTGACCGGCGGCCAGGTTGCGGCGATAAAAGGCGTTGGACTCTTCCGCTGTGGAAAACCCTGCGTACTGGCGCACGGTCCACGGCCGCATGACGAACATAGTGGCGTAGGGGCCGCGCAGATAGGGCGCCACGCCGGCGGTGTAGCCCAGATGATCCATGCCGTCGTAATCGCCCCGGGTGTAGAGGGGATTGATCGGGATCTGCTCCAGGCTGTTGTAGACCAGTTCTTCGGCGGTCTTTCCCGTTTCCTTCTGGAGTCTCGCGGCCCAGTCGTCATATCCCCTGGAAGAGGCCCCGAGGTCCAGCTCCATACTGGTGAAATCCGGCATATTCATTAGATCACCCCCACATGTTTCTGAAGTTTTTCAATCAGTTCCACGGCATTGGCCTTGACGTGGAGAAAATCATCCACACCGGCTTCCTTAAAGGATTCGATGTGATCCTTGGGATATCCGGCGACGATAATCATCATATCCGGAACAAGGGCCTTGACCGCCTTGCAATAGGCCGGAACCAGTTCGGGATAGGTGGCGTCCGTCGAGCAGATGATCGAGGCTTTGGCCCCGGAATCGGCGGCCGCCTGGGCGGCTTCTTCCGGTGTTTCAAAACCAAAATTGGTGATGGTTTCGAACATGCCCACATTGACGAAGCCGGTGGAGAAATCGGCGCGGGCCTTGTGCTGTCCTACCGGTCCCATATTGGCCATGAAAACCTGGGGATTCCCGCCGTTGGCGGCGGCCCAGTTTTCCGTGGTCCGGCGCAGTTTTTCCACGGTTTCGGCCACGCGATGAATGTAAAGTGCCGGAATGGTCATGGCTTCGCCTTCGATGAAGACCCTGGCGATATCGCCCAGACCAGCGCCAGCGGCGGCGGCGGCAATGGCATCCGCAACGGATTTGGAACCGGCCAGCACGCCCAGCTCGGCGGCGGCGTCCTTTTTCGCGCCCTTTACAAAGGCGGCGCGGTCGGCCTGGAAGGCCTCGACGTCGAAATCATACTCTTCCACCGCTTTTTCGACCATATTGGGGTACATATTCGTGCCCACAATGCGATCCTTGCGCACGGCCACGGCCTTGACGCGGGCGGCGGCCATCCCGGCCACGGCTTCCTGGGGAATGCCGGACGTCAGGGCCGCGCTCATACCGCCCCTGCCTTCGATTTCCTGGAAGAGTTCCCAGCTTTTTCTGGCCAGTTCGCCGGTGAGATATTCCACATAATAACATCCCCCGACCGGGTCCACGACCTTGTCAAAATGGGCCTCATCCTGCATCATGATCTGGACGTTGCGGGCGATGCGGCGGGAGAAATCGTTGGGCTGACGGATGACTTCATCAAACGGCCCCGTGTGGATGGCGGTGGCGCCGCCGGCAATGGCGGAGAAGGTCTCCGTGGTCACGCGCAGCATATTGACCCAGGGATCCACCTTGGTTTTATTGAACCGGGAGGTGCGGGCCAGGCATTTCAGTTTGGCGGCTTCGTCTCCGGCGCCAAAGGCCCTGGCCACATTGCACCAAACCATGCGGGCCGCGCGGAACTTGGCGATTTCCATAAAAAAATCGGAGGCAATGGAAAAGGTGAAATGCACCGATCCCACGGCTTCATCGACCGACAGGCCGCGGCCCATCAGTTCGCGGACGTATTCCGCGCCGGTGGCCAGGGCGTAGGCGAGTTCCTGCACAGCATTGCAGCCGGCGTTCTGATAGGCGGTTACATTGACGGAGGTGGTTTTCAGGGCCGGCGCGTCGGCAACAGCCCATTTGGCCAGGGAGGCCATCTGGTCGTAAGCGGCGCTCAGGCTCATGGGCAAGGCGCCGGTCATGGCGAGTTCGCCCAGGGGATCCATGCCCAGGCAGCCTTTCAGATCGGCGGCGGATTTTCCGTCGGCCTTCAGGGCCGCAGCGATCATGGCCGCAACGGCGGCGCCCGCCGTTCCGGCTTCCGCGTACAGGGGCAGAGCGGAAAGATCCACGCCCCTGAGCGCGGCGGCGACGTCTTCGGCCACGCCGACGGAAAGGCCGCAACCCAGGCTGTCGGCCGGGGCGTCGCCCGGTTCCAGACCGGCGCGCACGGCTTTGTCAAAGACGATATTGACAGCGGTCTGGCCTTTGGTGAGATCATGGGTCAGGGCCGCGTTGAATTCGGCCGGGTCCGGTTCGGTGATTTCCTGGGCCACATTCCATCCGGCGACGCGGGGGCCGGCGGCGTCCGTGCCGCGCACGAAGGGGACTTCGCCCGGCAGGGTCTGGGTGTACGGACAGGCGTCCAGCACGTCCATATTGTAGATGGGCTGGATATCAATCCCTTCATAGGTTTTCTTGATCAGCACCTTGTCAAACGGTTTCCCCTTCAGAAGTTTTTCCGCGGCCGCCCGCCACTCCTCCGGTGTGGTCGCCGGGAAATCCTCCAGAATTTTCAACTCCTCACTCATGCCTGCCTCCTTCACTTGGGTTGCGGTGATACCGGTAACAGCGAATTAATGATCGACGCTGCGCAAGTCTGCGCGAGTACCATTATCAGATTCCATCATGATCGGACGGAGATTCCCTCTCCACGGGCTCCCGGCTTCTGAAGCGAGACCCGGAGGTGCGCACCCTGATCTGTCCCTCCCTTTTCCTCCTTCGACGGAAACCGGTGCGGACGGACTCCGTCGGTATCAGTGCAACCCTGTGCGAAAATCCCTTCGTTCGCCGGATTCGATAAAAATTCAGGCAGGTCTTCTGACTTCCGGATCACTCTTCTGGCGCGCCTTCCCGATGCCGGTATTCCCTTCGGGATTTTCTTTATTTCAGCGGAATACCGTAGTATCAGTGGTCTTATGCGCCAGTCGTCCCCGGTCACAGCGGCGGGACCGCAACGGATTTTCACCGTCTTCCCTGTTAGGCCGGTGGCGGCACCTGAATTTTCCCCCCATAAGAAAAATATTTTTATGTGATGCAAGACCGGTTTGTCAAGTAAACAATAGAAATCATTTCAGAGCATATAAATTCCGTCAATTATTTTTCTTTTCTTCTAAAAATTGTACGGGCTATATTTAATGAATACCATTATATTTTTCAGACTCATTCTCTGGATGCAAATACAAAAGGAGTATTTTATGAAGAGAACAGCCCCTTTTTCCCGGATACTGGCGGGCCTGGTCATCCTCGGGGTCACGCCGGGTTTGGCCATTCTTTCCGGTTCCATTTCGTTGAAAACGGCCCAAGCCGCCGGCCCCTCGCCCCGGATCGTGGGCGGCCGGAGCGCCGTTCCCGGCGGCTGGCCCTGGATGACGGCCCTTGTTTCCACCGGGTCCGCATCGTTTAAAAGCCGGCATTTCTGCGGCGCTTCACTGGTCCATCCCCGTCTGCTCGTGACGGCGGCCCACTGCGTGGAAAACAGAAGCGCATCCACCATACAGGCTGTGATCGGTCTGACCGGTCTGGATACGGATTCAACGGCTGAAGAAGGGGGGGAATTGAAAAATATCGTGGAGGTCCGCCGCCATCCCCAATATGACGCAGAGAGCCTTGAGGCGGATATCGCCACCCTGCTCCTGAGCACCCCGTCCCGGTTTTCCCCCCTTCCATTATATGAGGGAGACGAAAGCCTGGAGGGAGAATCCTCCGCAGCCCTGGGCTGGGGAAAAACCGATCCGGAATCGCCCTTCTATCCTTCGGATCTCCAAGAGGTCTGGCTGGATATTATCTCCAACGCCCGGTGCCAGGCCGCGTACCAGAAGTATGGCGACACCATTTTTGATACCATGCTCTGCGCCGGGCCGGACACCGGCGGTCAGGATGCCTGCACCGGTGATTCCGGCGGCCCGCTGGCCGTTTCCCTTCCCAGGGGAATGCGTCTCGCCGGCGTCGTGAGCTGGGGGGAGGGATGCGCGGAAGAGGGCCTGTACGGCGTGTACAGCCGGATTTCGGGACTGCGGGATTTCGTTACGGCCGGCATTCCCGTGATCACCGGCGACGCCACGGGAGACGCCTTTCTGGACGCCGGGGACGCCATCTGGTTCCTTCAGGTGGCGGCTGAACTCCGTCCCCTGGAGCCGGAACCGGATACCGCCCTTCTGGATATCGACGGCAGCGGGGATATCGGCGTCGGGGACGCGGTGGGGATATTGCGGATAATGGCGGGTTTATAGCCCTGTCGCCATCATCCGGAAAGCGATGATCCGGCCGCCGGATGCATGAGCAGGGCCAGACGGCGGAGGCGGCTTTTGCGCCGGGCGTTCATCCGCTTTTCCTGCCCCATTTTTTATAAATGATATTGAATAGTTCTTTTCCCTTCCCCTGGTCCAGGGATTCCAGGATTTTATACTGTTTCATGGCCGCATCCCGGTCATTGACATCAATATATTTCATTCCCAGGGAAAAATAGGCATTCACGTAATTGGGATTTACCCGCACCGCTTCCTCGAAAACCCGGATGGCCTCTTTATGACGGCCCAGCTTGTTCAGGGAATGCCCCATATTATAGTGGACCTGGCTCACATTGGGATTCACAGCGATGGCCCGCTGAAAGGTGGCAGCCGCCTTATCATGGGATCCAAGCTGGGTATAGGAAAAACCCAGGTCGAAATAGGCCTTCACAAAATCCGGCTTCAGGCGGATGGCCTCTTCAAAAGCCTCAATGGCCTTTCGAAAGAGCTTGAGCTTGCCGTAATTGCATCCGAGATTATCGAAATAGACTGCATTATCCGGTTCCAGCTCAATGGCCCGCTTGCAGGCGTTGATGGCCGCGCTGTGGTTGCCCAGCTTGTCATAGCTGCATCCCAGATTATTGTGAAAAGAGGCGTTTTCCGGATCCAGGGCGATGGCCTTCTGGAAATGGTTGATCTTGTCCACCTCTTCTGCGGTTTCCTTGAGGCGGAGAATGGCCTTGTCCAGCGGCATGCGGAAACAGCCCTCATGGGCGGGATCGGCGAATTCCCTGAGCTGGCTGTTCAGCACGCCCTCGGCCTTTTCCATATCCGTCACCGCCACGTCAAAGGCGACATAGGGAATATCGTCCGGGGGATTGGTCAGATCGGCCCGGCGGGGCCTGGCATCGGTTTTTCCCAGTTTGAAAAGGGGCTTCGGCAGGCTCGGATCAATCAGAATATACAGATAGCCTTTGCTCATGAGACATCATTCCCTTGGGCCCGACGCTTGTCACGGCAAGCGGTGAGGTTCGATATTCCGGCGGTGTCCGCTTCTCCGGCAATTTAGCTCAAAATTTCTGCGGCGACAAGGATGGATTTTGCCGGGCGGCGGACGCTTTTTCCGGCTCTGTTCTGCGGGCGGATCATTTGAAAAAAGCGGACCGGATCAGAACCGGATCAAAAGAGGGTCTCCACGGCCGCTTCCACCGTGGCGGCGTCGGTAAGGGACAAACCTTCCGGAATGGTGATGCCCCGCCGGCCGCCGGCCGGGGCGATGCAGCGGGTGAAACCCATTTTGCGGATTTCCGCGACCCGGGCTTCCAGGTGGCTGACGGCCCTGACTTCTCCGGTGAGCCCCACCTCCCCGATCACGGCGCAATCCGCCGGAACGGGTCTGTCCAGGAAGCTGGAAGCCACGGCCGCGACGGCTCCCAGGTCCGCCGCCGGCTCACTGATCTTGACCCCGCCGGCAACGTTCATAAAAATATCGTGGCCGTTTAAGTGTATTCCCAGCCGTTTTTCCATGACCGCCACCAGCAGGGCTACCCGGTGGGGATCCAGTCCCAGAACAGTCCGGCGGGGGGTGCCGAAACTCGTGGATGAGGCCAGGGCCTGAAGTTCCACCAGAATGGGACGGGAGCCTTCCATGCAGGCCGTGACCACGGAACCGGGGGTATCGGCCGGACGTTCCGATAAAAAAACCGCCGAGGGATTGCCCACTTCGGCCAGCCCCTTTTCCTTCATTTCAAATACCCCGATCTCATTGGTGGAGCCGAACCGGTTTTTCACGGCCCGGAGGATGCGGAAAACGTGACTCCGGTCGCCCTCGAAATAGAGTACCGTGTCCACCATATGCTCCAGCAGGCGGGGACCGGCAATGGCGCCGTCTTTGGTCACATGGCCCACCACAAACGTGGGTGTACCGGTTTTTTTGGCCATGAGCATGAGGCGCATGGCCGATTCCCGCACCTGGGTCACGCTGCCCGGAGCCGAGGAGAGTTCCGGATTATACATGGTCTGGATGGAATCAATGACCAGCACATCCGGTTTCTGCTCGGCTGCGGTTTTCATGATCGTATCCATGTCCACCTCGGCCGTGACCAGAAGCCCGGCGGATACGGTTTCAAGCCGGTCGCCGCGCATACGGATCTGGCGGGCTGATTCCTCGCCCGAGACATAGAGCACCCGGTGGTGTTTCATGGCCAGCCGGTGCAGGGCCTGGAGCATGAGGGTGGATTTACCGATGCCGGGATCTCCGCCGATCAGGATGAGCGAGCCGGGTACCAGGCCGCCCCCCAGCACCCGGTCAAATTCCGGCATGCCGATAACGCGGCGGTCCTCGTCGTCGGTTTCGATATCCGTCAGCGGAACGGGGCGGTTTCCGGTCGGGGCGATGCGTCCTCTTCCGCCGGATGCGGCGGGCGCCCGATCTTCTTCGCGCAGGGAATCCCAGGTTCCGCATTCCGGGCATTTCCCCATCCAGCGGGGTGTCTGGCCCCCGCATTCGGCGCAGGTGAAAATGATCTTTTTTCGGCTCATGAACGCAGGTCCAGATAATCCCGGCAGGTCAGAAAACGGGCCGCAGAAAAGGAACGGATCAGGCGGCGGAGTTTGGCGGCGGTATGGCGCAGATTGATATAATGGCGGAAGCGGAAAACCGGGGAAGCGGCCCTGACCCGGGGCTGATCCGGATCGATTTCCCAGGGGTGCAGGTAAAACAGATAGGCGTCCTCTTCTTCCAGAATCCGGCGGACCCCTTTGCGAAAGAGGCAGAACGGCATCAGACGGAAATAGCCGCCGCCGCCAAAGGGCAGGATCCGCCCCTTGATATGCAGATTGCTGATGGGCAGCTCATGGAATCCAGGGGACACGGGAACGGCGATTCCCCGCCGGTTTTGATCCAGATTCAGACGGCCATACCGCTGGTTTACGGCAAAGGAATTATAGGAAGAATCATAGCGGTATCCTGCGGAACGCACCAGCCGGAGGCTGGTATCGCTGATGGAAAAACTGGGGGCCCGGTATCCGGCCACCGGTTCTCCGGTAATGGATTCCAGCAATTCCCGGCTGCGGATCAGGTCGGACAGAAGGGCTTCTTCCGAAAGATTGGGACAAAGCTCGTGATCCTGCCCGTGGCTGGCCACTTCATGTCCCCGGTCCCGGATTTCCCTCACCAGGTCCGGCAGACGCTCGGCCAGCCATCCCAGAAGAAAAAACGTGGCCTGCAACGGAGCACCGCCAGGCCGGTATTCCGCCATCAGGTCCAGGATTCTCAGGGTATTCTCCCGTACCCGCAGGCGATGGGAATCCCATTGTTGAAAAGAAATATATTGCTTGAAATTTTCCACCTGAAACCAGTCTTCCACATCCACCGTGAGAAGGAAAGACGGCGGTATTTCGTTGCTGGAAGACGAGGAGCGGGGACCGGGAAACGTCAGGCCGAAGGAAGGATTGGGGGAGGATGGCATAAATTTTCGCATTCCATGGGGGAGTTCAGGTAATCCGCTGCGCGGCAGTCTTTTCAGCTATCTTCATTCATTTCATGTTTTATACACATTTTCATCTCTCTGCACCACCAGCTGGTATGATGCTTCTCCAGCAGTTTTTACCAACCCTGTGGATTAAATCTGACCTGCCCGCGAATTTTTGTGCCTGATATCGGCGCCACCGGCTACGCAGGCTTTTGTACCTGCGGATTACGATGGCAATGAACCCCAGTTTGCCCCCGGATATACCGATAATGCCGGTGTCCGGTATTCACATGAATATATCATATTCGACATTAGATCAAGCCCTGGATTCCTGCTGATTCACGGGCATCAGTCTGCGTTCCGACGGAACCTCACCGTCTTCCGTGATTTCCTTGAGCGCGGGCAGGTCTTTCAGACCGGATAAACCGAAGACCTCCAGGAAACGGGACGTGGTGCCGTAGAGAATGGGGCGGCCGGGGATCTCCTTTCGGCCCATGATGCGGACAAGTTTTCGGTCCATGAGGGTGCGGAGCACACCACCGGAATCCACGCCGCGGATATGCTCGATTTCACTGCGCGGGACGGGCTGGCGGTAGGCGATAACGGCCAGGGTTTCCATGGCCGGGCGGCTCAGGCGGGCCGGGGCGGACTGCAGCATGGCCCGCACCGCCGGACTGCAGGAAGGCCGGGTGCGCAGCTGGTATCCGCCGGCGGCTTCGCACAGAAAAAACCCCCCGCCGCGCACCTCGTACTCTTTGGTCAAATCCGTCAGAATCCGCCGCAGGGCGGCCTCGTCCACGGAAAAACCGGAATTATTCATGGCCGACAGCATCCGGGACGGAGCCAGAGGCGCGTCAGCGGCAAAGAGCAGGGCCTCTACCACGGAGGCAAGAGCAGACATGGATTCCGTCACAGGTACTCCACACGAATCCAGCCGAAACGCCGTTGCTGCATCAGCCCAATGAGGTGGAGCCGCGCCATCTCCAGGACGGCCAGAAAGGTGGTGATCATTTCTTCCAGATCGGCGGACGGGGAAAACAGCTCGTGGAACAGGGCCGATCCGCGTTCCTCCAGCACGGCAAGGATATGCGAAATCCGGTCCCGTACGGAAAAGCGTTCAGGCCGCAGCTTCATGCGCTGTTCCGGATTCATCCGGGCCAAAAGATCCCGGAAGGCTTCGGTCAGCTCGTACAGGTCCACCTTCAGGGGCTGGTCCTCCTTTCCGAAATGCGGCCGCGCCGCATCCGGAATCCGGGGAAAGACATCCCAGCCCAGAAGATCCCGTTTCACCAGTGTTCTGGCCGCGTCCTTTAGCTGCATGTATTCGGCCAGGGGACGGGCGATTTCCAGGCGCGGGTCTTCCTCTTCCCCGTCGCCGTTTCCGTGAACGGGCAGCAGCATCCGGGACTTGATCTGGGTCAGGGTGGAGGCCATGAGCAGAAATTCGCCGGCGGCGTTGGCATCGGTGAGATCCCCGGTGCTGTCTCCGGCAATATCAAGACTGCGTACGGCGTCCAGATACTGTTCCGTGATCAGGGAAATGGGGATATCCCGGATATCCACCTCGTTTTTCCGGATGAGAAAAACAAGCAGATCCATTGGGCCTTCGAAGATTCGCCCCACCCGGACGCCGAAGCGGTCCGTGATGATGAGGTGCGTTCCCGGTTCCGCGCCGGCGATGCCGCCGGCAGGGGGGATATGGGATTCCGGGGAAAAAATCACAGCAGATTTCCGTTTACATTTTGAGAAAACGGAACCCCGAAGCGCCAGGGCGTTCCGGGGTCGCGAATCGAACAGTCCGGCTCAGGCGGCAGAGGCGGAGCCCCCGCCGCCCGCCTCAGTTTTCTGCGATGGTGATGGCGTCTTCGTCACAAACTTCCACGCAGCTTTCACAACCAATGCATTCTTCTTCCTGCTTGGGGACGGAGACTTTTTTGCCGTCTCTTTCCTCGATTTCATACACATCCGTGGGACAGATATCTACGCATTCCTCGCATCCCACGCATTTGCCTTCGTCTACAACCGGCAGATAACCCATTCAACAGACTCCTTTCAAAAATAAAATCAAGATGATGCCAGCTATCATCCACTCCCGGCAAACCCTTGCCGGAGAAAAATTTTTATATCATCGAAAAGATGGCGTCAAGGACTCATCACGGCATTTTCCAACGAAATTTTCCGCCGGAATTCTTCCCGCTGCCCGTGGCAGGCAGATGCCGGATCCGAAAATACCGGATATATCTTTTTATTTTCCCGCTATTCCCCTCCCTGTTCCCGGATAAATTGCAGGGGCGGACGCCGCAGCAGGGGAACGGAAAACAGGGTTCCGGTCAGGGCCACGGTCAGACCGAGCCCGCCGACGGCCATGGCGCATTCTGCGGGAAAAGGACGCCAGCTCATATCCAGCAGGCGGACGCAGACCAGCCAGGAAACCCCCAGGGCCACGGCCATACCCGTGACGGCGGCCGCCAGGGCCAGCATCAGGTGTTCCAGCAAAAAGATCCGGTGAAGAAGGGAGACAGGAGCCCCAACGATCCGAAAACAGGCGGATTCGGTGAGCCGGTCATACCGCGTGGCCGCCAGGGATCCAAAGAGCATGAGCAGACCGGCGGCCAGGGAAATTCCGGCGAAAAACCGGATCACGGACGACAGCCGGGTCATGATGCCGGAAAAGGACCGCAGGGTCTCGGCCGCGTTGATAACGCTGATATTGGGATAACGGGACATAATGGCGGCCCGCAGGGACGAAATCCGGTCCCCGGGCGTTTTCACAGCGCAGAAAATGGTCTGGGGGGCCTCGGCAATCCAGGATTCCGGCGGAAAAACAAAATAAAAAAAGGGGCGGATGCCCACCTCTTCCCGGGTTCGGATGCTGGTGATTTCCGCAGTCAGGGGAAGTCCCTGGACCAGGAAATCCAGCCGGTCCCCGATCCTCATGTCTTTCATTTTGGCCGCAGTATCCAGAACCGAAACCGGGAGGATATCTCCATCCGGGGGCATATTGCCGAACAGGGCCAGGGGAACGCCGGTCCGGCCCGGACCGGAATCCGCTGCCGGCGTTCCCGGAGACTCTGATGATGATTTCAGGGGTGCGGGCTGGATAATCTTTTCATCCGCCAGCAGATCATTTCGATAGGTCAGGTTGAAGGGACGGGCCAGGTTATCGCCCCGCCGCCGGCGCTCGGCCCCGGGATCAATCTTTTCCCCGCGCACGGCTGCCAGACGGGACCGGATCACAGGATAAAAACGCGGATCACCGCCGATTATTGCTGCTGCGCCGTCCTGCTGGTCTGCCTGGATATCCAGGAAAAAAAGATTGGGCGCATCGGGCGGAAAGGTGCGCATGAACCCGAAATCCAGGTTCAGTTCAATGAGCCGGACGGACAGGAGCAGGGCCGCCGCCGCGCTGAAGGACAGGACAAGGGCGAAGGCCCCGCCTCCAGGCCGGAAAATACCCCGCACCGCCAGGCGCAGAGACAGGCGGGAAAAGGGAATCCGCTTCAAAACCGCCAGCAGCAGGCCGGATACCAGGGCGCAGGCGGTGATCAGCGCGGCGATCCCCCCCAGCCAGACGCCGAGTCCCTCCCCTGATTCCATTTGCAGGCGCATCAGCAGGGCCGCGGCGGGCAGGCCCGCCAGCACGGACATCAGAAGCGGCCCCTTCCGGGCCCGGGCCGGCAGGTGACGCAGAACCATGACCGGCCGGATGTCCAGAATCCGGCAGATCGGGGCGAATCCAAATACCAGGGCGGCCAGGAGGCCGGCCAGCATTCCCTGAGCGCAGACAGCGGCCGAAGGCGCGGGCAGGGCGGAAATCAGCCCGGGAGCCGATCCCATGGTCGAAGCGGCTGCAGATCCGGCGGTCGCGGCCGGACCGAACGCCGGCAGCAGACTGCCGAAAAGAGCGGGCAGAAAGGCCATGAGAGCCCATCCCGCCATCAGGCCGCCCAGGGCTCCCGCCAGTCCATAGCAGGCGGTCAGGCCCATATAGCGTCCGAGCAGAAATCCATTGCCCGCGCCCATGACCCGGAAAACCGCGATCACGGACACCTTGCGGCGGACCAGGGCGTTCATGGCCCCGAAAATGCCGATGCCCGACAGCAGCAGGGAAAACAGGCTGGTCAGGGAAAGATAAAACAGGAAATGACCGAAAAACCGCTCGACCCGGGATCCGGCGTTGCGGTACGTATTGATCCGCTCCTCCCCGGCCAGGGCCGATTCCTGCAATTCCGCGGCCACGGCGGCGGCGGATTCCGGTGATGCGCCCGATACATCCCGGGGCAGGCGCAGCCGGCGCTCGTAATGGGCCCGGCTGCCGGGTTTAAGCAGATCCATGGCGTCCAGATCATCCGCCGAGGCGAATACTCGGGGGCCGAAGGCGAGAAAATTCACGGGACGGTCCGGCTCGCGGATTACGACATCCGCGATTTTCAGACGGGCGCGGCCCAGGTGCAGCATATCGCCGACCCGGGCCCCGATCCGCTCCAGCAGGGCCGCTTCCACGATGACATGCCCCGGTGTCAGGACTTCGGAAAAAGAACGGCCAGAGGCCAGGCCCACGCTTCCATAGAAAGGATAGCCCTTCCCCACCGCCTTGACGGCGGCCAGGGCTGCCGAAGCCGCCTTATCCGCCCGGACAACGGAATAAAACCGGAAAATGGACGTTGATTCGGCCCGCCCGGAGGCGGTCAGATCCGCCACGGCCCGGTCCAGTTCGGGGGACAGGGGCGCACGGGAGCGGATGATGATATCCCCGGCATGGAGAGCCCGGGCATCGGCAAATACCGTGCGCCGCAGGTGGTCCCGGAACCCGGCCACGCACACAAAGGCTCCGGTGGACAGGCTCACGCAGAGCAGGATAACCAGGGCCTGGGCCCCGGATCCGGTGAATTCGCGCCAGACAAACCGAAGCCAGCGGATCATGAGGCCCTGCCCGTTCCCGCTTTCTCCGGATCATCCGGGCCGCTTTCCCCTGCTTCCGGCCCCGATATTTCCGGCTCCGGTGCTCCGCTGGCCAGGAGACGGCCCCGGAACAGGCGGACCCGGCGGTCGGCCATATCCGCGATTTCCGGGTTATGGGTCACCATGATCAAGGTGGCGCCCGTGTCCCGGCGCAATCGCAGAAGCAGATCCATGACGGCCCCGCTATTGTCCCGGTCCAGATTTCCCGTGGGTTCGTCCGCAAACAGGACACGGGGGCGGTTGATGAGCGCCCGGCAGATGGCGATCCGCTGTTTTTCCCCGCCGGAAAGCTGGTGGGGAAAAGCCGGGGCCACGCCGTCCACGCCCGTGCGCTTCATGAGGTCCATGGCTGCAGAACCGGCGTCCGGCCGCCGGGCCACTTCTGCGGGAAAGGCCACGTTTTCCAGAGCCGTCAGGGACGGGGCCAGGTGAAAGTCCTGGAATACGAAGCCGATGACCCGGTTGCGCAGCGGGGCCAGTTCAGGCTCGCTCATGCGGGAGATGGGGGCGCCGTCAAGTACGATCTCGCCCTTGTCCGGCTGGTCCAGCCCGGAAAGCAGGCTCAGGAGCGTGGTCTTTCCGGAGCCGGAATTGCCGGTGATCACAAGAAATTCACCGGGTGAAACGGAGAGGGTGATATCATTCAGGACCGTGAGCCCGCGCTCGCCCGCGCCATAGGTTTTGGTGATATGGCTGGCGGTCAGGATCGGGGCGGAAGACGATGCATGAGACGGTGTTTCGGAGATGGGCTGGTTCATGGATGGCGGCTGCTGTTTTTATTCAACCTGTCCTGACGGCATTCTCGCAGTCATGGAACAGGCCGGTTACGATGCACGGGATCCAGAAGTAAAATTTCCTCCGGAATCAATCAGGAACACAGGCTGGTGTACAGGGTGTCGACAAATTCCCGCTTCCGGAGTTCTTTTTCCAGTTCCTCGTCCACGAGCATTTCCCCGCCGATTTTTTCCACGATCAGGTCTTTTGTGTATTCATCGCTAACCAGCCCCATCAGGCGGCATTCCATGTCCTCAATATAATTTTTCAGGCATCTGGCGGTGTATTTATTGATATTTTCCTTATTACCCCGGATCATTTCCGTCAGTTTTTCCCTGTACATGTTCAGGCCCTTCTCAATGACGCTCTCCACGCCTGAGTTTCCTTTCAGGAAGTATTCCGTGGGTTCATCGAAAACCTCTTTATCCGGAACCCCGGAATCGGCTGTCTCGTCCCCCTTTTCCGCCTTATTCCGCAGCCGGGAGGAGGGCCTGTCTCCGTTTTTTCCCCCTGATCCATTTCTTCCCGCGAAATACTGGATCAAATCCGCACCGGTTTTTTCAATGGTATGGCCGTAATCATAAAACAGACAGTCGGCCAGACCGGAAATGCGCGTGCGGAAATCCCGCTCTCCCAGCATGTCCTCGAATTTTTCCTCGATCTGCTGGGGCAGGGCCTTGTTGCCTGTTTTTCTCAGATTATTCAGAAGCTGGAGGGAAAACTGGTCATAAACCGCAGATTTCGTATTCTCGGAAAGAAAGTCCTCCATCATTCGCTGGGTATTCAGGATTTTTTCCACTTCATCGGGCAGGCGGGGAATGATGCGGTCCGCATGCTTTCCCCTGGCGATCAGATCCCGCAGGTGGAGCCTGTCAATGCCGGAGACGGCCTCACCGATTCTGGACAGGAGAACTTCTTCCGTTTTATCGGACCAGACCGTGAAATAATCGGACGTGATCTCCAGACGCATGGCCCGCGCGGATTCCCGGATCTCCCGCTTCATCCGGCGGAGAACCTTTTCACCGTTTTTCCGGGAATACCGGCTGATGATGCTCTGTTTATCCTCAGCGCCGGATTGATACCCGTCATGATGCCGCTTCACCACGGCAAACAGAGCATCCCTGATCTGGCGGTAGGCGGATTCCGCATCAATAAGGAATTCGTTTTTGGCGCCTTTTTCCAGGTAGTGGTAGAGGTCTTCCCTGAATTTGGAAAAAGAGTCCTTTTTCAGTTTTTCCAAAGCCTTTTTCTTTGTGAGCCCTTCCAGTTTCCCGGCGTCGAAATGTTTTTGCAGGCCGGGGGAATTGTCCAGACTTCCGTCCTCCGCGATGATCTGATACAGCAGGTTATTGAGGGCGGATACCCGGTATACGCGATCAGGAGATATATTGAATTTATATTGGCTGATTTTTTCGGAAAAGGTTTCCGAAACTTCATTTTTCTGGCCGTCGGTCAGGGTGTCCCAATGCCCGATAAGCCAGAATGCGCGGCGCAGCACCTTGGAATCATTTATATTCACCCGTTCAATAAATTCGATTTCCTGGCCTTCTAGCAGATGGGTGGGTTTCATGCAGACCACGAATGCCTTGGCCTTTTCTTCAATAAAATCCATGGTGATCCTGCGATGGATTTTATTGGTGACGCCCAGGCCGGGCAGATCCACGAAAATAATATCCCGGGGCAATCTGGTCCGGGACAGGCAGACCTCCACCCGGTCGACCAGCGCGGAGCGGGGTTCTTCCCCCCCAGGCCCCCGGGATTCTTCGGTCACGTATTTTTCGATATCCGATATGCTGATTTCCCTTGCATGCTCTTTCGGTATCCTGTCCCAGTCTTCCAGAATGACGCGCAGTTTATGGCAGACTTCCTGGTAACTCCCCTGGATCTCTTTCCGAAAGCCGTCCTTATGGCCGGGTTTGAGTTCGGAATGGAGCATATTGATGCATTTTTTCCGTTCTTCTTTTTCTTCCCAGCGGAAAGCGGCGTCTCTTTCATCGGGCTGGTCTTTTTTTCGTATGCGATTGATTTCTTTTAAATAAAAATCAGCGATATGGATTTTGTCATCTTGACTGAAATAATGGACGACGGCCCGGTCCTGGTCTCCGGCCTTGATGATGGTGGGTTTGGCTGTAAGGGATTTGGTTTTTTCGGGCAGAATGCAGTTTCCCAGTATGGCGTTGATGGCCGTGGATTTTCCGGCGGAAAAGGTACCCAGAAACGCGATGGGAAATTCCGGCTGGCGCAGGTGCTGTATCCACTTTCTCTGGCTTTCGATAAACCGTTTCAGGCGGGGTTCGATCTCCAGAAAGGACTGGCTGATTTCATAATTTTGATAAAACAAAGAAAATTTTTCCCCGAGTTCTTTGCAGGTTTTCTGAAAATCCTTCATACCAGTGCCCCTCTCTGAAAATCGGCAAAATCAGCCGGTCCAAAATTATCCAATTCTGCCCCAATTATCCAATTCTGATCAATCATCCCTGCTTACATCACCCTCATGAGCGCCGTGCCCGCAGGCAATCATTCTGCCCCGGCGCGATACAAAAAATCAGGATATACCATAAAAACCGGAGGAGGAAGTTTTTTTTCATCATGAGGCTGCGCCTTCGTCCTTTTGCGCCAGCAAAATCAAGGCGTTCACCACTGCCGCCGCCACGTTGGAGCCGCCTTTGCGCCCCTTGTTGGAAATAAAGGGGATCTCCATTTCCAACAGTTCGGCCTTGGATTCTGCGGCGTTGACAAATCCCACGGGCAGACCGATGATCAGGGAGGGTGCGGCCCTGCCTTCCCGGATCAGTTCCATGAGACGCAAGAGAGCTGTGGGAGCGTTGCCCACGGCGTAGACGCCGCCGGCCATCTGATCCACGGCGGCTTCCACCGCTGCTTTGGCGCGGGTGCCGCCGGAGGCCAGGGCCGCCTGCCGGATGTCCGGGTCGCCGATGCGGCAGATCACCTCGCCGCCCCAGGCGTTCACCGCAGCCCGGCGCACGCCGGAGAACAACATCCGGGTGTCGCAGACCACGTTGCCGCCCCGGCGCAGGGCCGCGACGCCGGCGGACAGGGCCTTTGGGTGCAGGCGCACATCTGTCATGTACGCGAAATCGGCCGTGGTGTGGATCATCCGGCGGACGACGCTCCATTCATCTGCCGGGAAATCATGGGGACCGGCCTCTTCATCAATAATGGCGAAACTTCGGGATTCAATTTCCGCTGGCTGCATATAGCCCTCGTCTTTCCTTGCCGTTTTTCCGTCGCCGCGTTCCTTTTTGGGTATCACGGCGTTTCCCATTGCCCTGTTGTGCATATTTGCCGGCATATTGCCGTCTGCGCTCTGCCGGATTTCCTGCCTGCGCTTTGCCCATCCTGTTTGCCGCCGCATCTGATTCTTTTCCGGACGGGGCAAGATCTTCCGCGATGATCCCTTTTTCACGGAGCGCAGCCCTTTGCAATGTTTTTCTGGATTTACTTTTCTTTATTCTCTTCCAATGAATACCAGTCTATTTTTCTTGTAATAAACATTACTGTGCCTAATACTGCGAGGAGTCCAACACTACCCATAATCAAGGCATAGTCCTCTAATTGCAAGACGATATAAAGGTACATATAGAGAATAGTTAAAACAGAAAACACTGTTAGTGTAAAGTATTTATTTCTTAATATACCTTGTGAGTACCCAGATATTAACAGAGTTATAGCTGATGCAGAAATCCAATAAGCATAATCAAAATCTAAGTGCTCAGATATTGATAAGAGCAGAACATAAAACAAAATTACAGCTAAGCCAATTAACAAGTACTGAATCGGATGTACCCTGTTCTTGTTAATTATCTCCGAGAAGAAAAAAGCAGAAAATGTAAATATCACAAACATCAAAGCATATTTCGATATTCTTGTTGCTTTTTGATAAACATCGGCTGTTATCAGTAATTTAAGGCCAAAACAGGATTTGTTGACCTTATATTGACTACCTTCCCAGTATTGTGGAAAATTTCTATTGAGGTGAAGAATTTCCCATGTTGCGGTAAAGCCGCTTTCTGATATTTCTCTTTTCGTTGGCAGAAATGCTCCGTTAAAACTAGGAGATATCCAGCTGGATTCAATAGTTACATTTGTTTTTTCTGCCATCGGAGTGAATTTGATCTGTTCGCTGCCGTTAAGGGATAATTTGAAAGAAAACGGTTTTGAGCTGTCAGTTGGCGATAATGGAATAAGGCTGCTGACACCTGCGGATGCTATATCTGTTGTTTTTAAACCAGAATTGGCTTCATAGCTATTTTCACCAAATATGATTTGAATATTATCTTTAATGCCTCTCATATCTGTAATACCAATTGAAAATATAGATTTCTTCCAGAGAATATTTTCAGCTTCTATGTTCAATGGGCCAAGTCGCGGCACTGTGAATATACCTGCAACTTCAAGTTTACAATTATATAATACGGCCTCATAAATACTTCTATATCTTATGTGAGGATCAATGACTCCTTTAATATTTAATTTCTCTGGCAGGATATGGAAATATTTAATTGTATATTGGCGTGTATCATTTTTATCTTTATAAAATGATTTATACGGGACAGTAAAAAATGGGGCAGTAATGGTTTGGCTGTTACCCCATTTCTGATTGATTTCTTGTACCACAGAATCACGCCTTGATTTCCTTTCTCTCAGCAGTGATGAGATCATAGAGGCCGGGATAAGAAGAATCAAAACAAGTATCCCGATTGAGATAATTTTTATAGTGGCAGAATTACGAATGAAATTACTTGTTTTTTTTATATTTTTTTCTGTATTCATAGCTTTTGGGACTAACGGGGAACTCAGCCGGCCGGGGACGAAGGCCGAGCAGGTTGATGAAGTCAAGTCTTTTAGAATACCAAGCACTTTCGAAACGCCGCTAACCCCCGGGTCAGCTGCAGCATTCTGTGGTCGTGTTCGCTATCAACTTCACTGCGAACATTGGAGAGCAGCCCATCGACGACGCCCTCTCTCGCCCAGTTCTTGCTTTAGCGCTGAGAATTTAAGCCCTGTCGTTTCAATCGTCTCTTTCGATATCATGAGTTGATTTTAGCAAACAGGAATTTTGAAATCAACAAAAAACCGACGAGTAATCTGTTTCCAGATACCTGGTGGCACGGCTGGGTCGCAATAGCAAACAACTCTCAAGCTCACCGGCGGCCCATAAACCGGAACGACAGCGAAAGTTTGCGGGTTCGGTGAATCGCTGGATTTTTGGCGGAAAAACAAATTTTTTAAAACAGTTGCGTTTTTTTCCCGCTATTTCCCCCGGACCTGCGCCAGCATTTTCAACCGCAATTATGCAATTCACCTTTCACCGTTTATGCTTTCACCCAATGGGTGTTTGATTAAAGTTTGATGATTCGCTGATATTACTGAATGTGAGCCACATTTAAATTAGAGAATCGCGCAACTTAGGTTTGCATATCATGTCTTTGGTGTACGTTCGATTTAAATTTTTTTAGCAATTTACAATAAAGCTGCTTCGAGTTGAGGATCTTTTACAAGGATTTTATTTAAAGGATAAGGGATTTGAAGAGTTGGTGAAATTCCAAGCCCTTCTATCTGCTTGCCATCTAATAGCAATTCTGCTGTAGCAAGATACAGGAAATACGGCTGTTTTTCTTTATTGAATATTCCTCTCCCAAGTGAGAAAGATCCTTTGGTTTTTGTTCCTATCAAAGTGGCACGGTCAGATTTTTTAAACTGATAGGCAAGAGCCTCTTTACCTGAACGAACCCCTTCATTAATCAGTACAACCATTGGCCCGGGAAAGTATGACGGTTTGGTTTTAAATTCAGGTTTATGCAAAACTGATTTTCCCATTTTGTCAATCCATGTATATTCAAAAAAATGTTTCCGATCAGGAAAAAACGGGTCTAAATAATCATACCATGTACCACCAAATCCTCCACGAAGGTCCAGTATCACGCCATCTTTGTCATGAAACTCTTCAATGATAATCTTTGTAAACAGGCTTAATATATTTTTGTGTGTTCCGGACCAAAGATGAATGTAACCGATTTTTTCCCCTTTTATCTCGTAAATACGTTTACTGTGAAGCATTGCCTTATAAAATGAATAGTTAGGATTTTCGTTGACAGCATCAATATTCAGAGACACAATTTTTTGGTTCCGGAGAAGTCGGAGTCGGATGTTTTTTCCATCAGGGTTGAATGAATGATAAGGATGAAAAGGGTTTCCATCGGATTCGAGTACAACGTCTCCGCGTCTGATACCGGCAATTGCGGCAGGATAACCATCAAGGACTTCACGGACAACAAAACGGTTATTAATGATGGTATATTGGCTCCCAATGTGATTCACTTTTGGCAGCGATATATCCCGTGTACAAAACATTGAGCGAAACATATAAAAATCTATTAAGTGATTATCAAAAAACTGTGTGTGTGAAATCTGCAACCTCTTTAGAAAATTATTGATAACTGGCTTAAGTTCATAAATATTCTTGGTCTGTTCAGCTTTTTTCTTGAGAATCTGGTAGTTTTTTTCAGTGAAAAACTTTTTTTCGCGTTCAAGAGAATAGATGTTTGGCTTTGCTTCTTGCCAAAATTTCTCAAATATTTGAATTGGCAAAACTGGCACGGAGGTGTCTTCTGCAAAAATATTTTGATCTTACAATCTCTGTATCAGGTAGACAAAGACCGGTAGCTTACTTTCCTTCTTTATCTTATAAAACCGTGCTAAAAGCTCTCTTCTTTTAGGGCTGCCTTTAATCGGGGATACGTATATCGAACCCTTTTTCCCCCCTGCCGTATCAGCATTTTTTAACAGGTCACCAAGGGATTCTTCATGCCCCGGTGATAAATTGTCTCCCACGACAAAATTGCCCGTGACTTCAATAAGGGGGTATGCGGCATTTATTTCAAGCATTTTCAGAAATGCTTGTTTTACCTTTTCAACCGTAACCGGTTTGCCGATATCGGTTAGGGTGTCTGCATCAACAGATTCAAACCCGATATTGATATATGTGTAAAAAGGAAGCCGGTTCAATTCCTCAAATACGCTATGATCTGAATTTAACAAAGAGTCCACACTGCCAAAGAGAAATAGAAACGGCTTTTGATCCACCCGTGGCCTGAGTCCGAATACATCGTAGGCTTCCTGTGCTGCAAAGCAGATTAACTCTGGGCCTGCGGCCAATGCATCATGATTCCCGAGAAAAAGCGCATGGTAATTGACAATATCTGAACTGAAATGATTTTTCAGGGCGGCAATCTGTTCCCGGATACTCTTTTGAGACCTTTTTTGAAATGCCTGATCTGATTTGACACAACAAAATTTACAATGATACAGGCACCCGTCGGCTATGGTCAGGGGGATGATATCATAATCAACATGCCGTGTATCCGGAGGAAGTACAGACACTCTTCCGCCAATGATTTCAATCAGCTGTTGGGATCGTTGATAAAGCTTCTGATCATCATTAGCCAATATCCGCTCAATAAGCTCTCTTGCCTGCGGATACAGACCTTTTTCATTTGCCATATACAGATTGCCAAACAGTTGGAACCATTGCCCCATCGCATTCATAACCACAGGATTGGAAAAATAATTAATCTCCCAAACAGGATTACTGTTATATGGCAGGCAGGGCAGATAGTATTCTCCCATCCAGGATATGATCCCGTCACTACCGCTTTTATCGCCAACTGTATAATATATCCAATCATTACCGATTGTCCGTTTAAACTGCTCTGCCGGGTGGGGCCAGTCCGGCCGAAGCCCTCGAATGAATTTAATTTCTCCATTCAGATTAAAGCAGAACTCAAAGTCCTGTGTCCTGATTTCAGAATATCTGCCAAATCTAAGCGGAAAACTTTGTTTTAGCAATTTGTCAGAGCCTTTTTTTTCAGGACTGATCATTAAATGCCGCTGTGTTATAAATTCCATTATTCACATATTTTGCTTAAAATCTGAAAGATAACGCAGAGTTCACCGACGAGTGTAACGAGTCCGGTGAAACGACTTGTTGTGTGCCGGGCACGGCACGTTCTCTTAAAAGTGCGCCAGATGTATCATGCAGTCACTACATCTGGCAAGTCTTA
>PDWI01001913.1_pt1 | contig 32250 bp, 22 predicted proteins | sample 1430891 | NCBI WGS metagenome assembly PDWI01 (sample SAMN01162508, study PRJNA174530) | Oral metagenome, whole genome shotgun sequencing project. | biome: Marine environment; feature: Marine mammal; material: Swab sample of the gingival sulcus; isolation source: swab sample of gingival sulcus... | reverse complement strand
ATTTATAGATGAATTTTCATGGCAATATGAAGATGAATTTGATTATGAACGAAATTCCAAAGTCGGTAAAAGCGGACTGGAAAAAAAATATGAGGAAAGGCTGAGAGGAAAAATCGGATATAATATCCTGCAGGTGGATGCCAAGGGCAGAAATTTGGGATTTTTTGAAAATTCCGTGGCGGATACGGTAAGAAACGGAGAAGACTTAATTCTTACTATAGATAATGATTTTCAACAGTATTGCCGAACTCTTTTTAAAAAGGGGCAGAAAGGCGCCCTTATTGTTATGGATATAAAAACAGGCGGTATTTTAAGTTATGAGGGATATCCCGAGTTTGACCCCAATATATTTACGGGAAAGCTTTCAAAAGAAGATTGGGATATTTTGAACAACAACCCGGACAAACCGATGTTTGATCGTTGCGTAATGGGAACTTATCCTCCGGGATCGGTTTTTAAACCGGTGATAGGAACCATGATTTTGAGAACAGGCAAAATTGATCCCTATAAAGACAAATTTAATTGCTCAGGAGGACTTCAAGTCGGAAACAGATTCTTTAAATGCTGGTTGGGAAGCGGACACGGTAATGTAAATCTTCATACTGCTTTGCAATATTCCTGCGACACTTATTTTTACGAAGTCATAAAAGATTATGATTTGGAGGATATTGCCGATTATACGGAGAGTAATTTTTTGACGGTAGCTTCCGGGGTTGATATAAGTTCGGAGCAGCCCGGTTTTTTCCCTTCCGATTATTCCCACGATAAGAGCGGACGAAATACTTCTTTGGGAGATTTGATTAATCTTTCAATCGGTCAAGGGGCTATTCTGGTTACTCCTTTGCAGATGTGCGCTTATTACAATGCGTTGGGAAATAAAGGTATATGGATTCAGCCTCATTTCTTGTATGAGTCTCTTTCCGAATCTGACCATGCAAGACTTTTTGTCCCTGAGGAAAAAAGATTGCCGGCTTCGGAAAAAGATATAGTCATAATAAATAAATCCTTGTATGCTGTGGTAAATTCCGAAAAAGGTACGGGGCGAAGAGCAAAATTGAAAGGTATTGATGTTTGGGGAAAATCAGGGTCCGCCGAGAATCATTCCGGAGACACTCATGCCTGGTTTTGCGGTTTTGCAGGCAAAAACATGAAGCCGGAAATTTCTTTTACCGTGTTTGTCGAAAACGGCGGAGGCGGAGGAAAGACGGCTGCCCCTATTGCCAAAAAATTGATAGAATTTTATTTTGATAATAAATAAATGATTTTTGATTAAAATCCGGAGGATTTTTTTATGTTTGGCAAAAAGATAGATATTTGGTTTATTGTCTTATGGATTGCTTTGGTTCTTTACGGAGTTGTCGCTGTTTATTCGGCATCTTATTCTAAAGCAGGAGACGATTTGCCTCATGTCAAAACTTTTTATATTAAACAGATTATTTTTGTTTTATTTTCCGCTTTGGCGGTTTTTATCGTTTATCGCATTCCTTATCCGGTAATTGATGCTTTGATTATGCCGTCTTATGTTATATCGTGTTTGTTTTTGTTTGCGGTTATTTTTTCCCCTGCCATAAACGGGTCGCATCGCTGGCTTGTCTTCGGTCCCGTAAGTATGCAGCCCTCGGAATTTGCAAAATTATCAACTATTCTGTTTGCCGCAAAGATTCTGTCTGACAGTCATTTATCTGAATTTAAAATAATTCTCAGATCTTTTTCCGTTTTCGCTTTGCCGGTTTTGTTGATTTTGGCTGAGCCTGATCTCGGCATGTCTGTAACTATGATGGTTATTGCTTTAGGGATAATGATTGCTGCCGGACTTCCTTTATTTTATGTTGTTATTTTGATAAGTCCTCTGTTAAGCATATTTTTATCATTTAACGGATGGTTATTTTTGATTTATGCGTCTTTCTTGTTTTTTTATCTTTTCAAAAAAAGATTGTCATATTTGCTTATTTATGTATCTTGTTTGTTCAATGTTTTCATTTTTTTCCTGACTCCTGTTTTTTGGAATAATTTAAAATCTTATCAGCAGAAAAGGATTTTAACGTTTCTGGATCCTCGTCTTGATCCTTTGGGAGCAGGTTATCAGGTAATTCAAGCAAAAATTTCCATCGGATCAGGTATGTTTTGGGGAAAAGGTCTTTTAAACGGAACGCAAAAAAATCTTGAATTCTTGCCTGAAAATCACACTGATTTTATCTTTTCTGTGATAGGAGAAGAAGCAGGATTTGTCGGAGCAAGCGTTTTGATTATTCTTTTTTTTCTTTTTTTGCAAAGAGTTCTTGTCAAAATTTCAGACTTTAAAGTAAGAGAGTACAAAATAGCTTCTTACGGTATCGTAACTTATATTGTTTTTCAGATTTTTATAAATATCGGTATGAATACAGGGCTTGTTCCGACAACTGGAATTGCTTTACCGTTTATAAGTTACGGCGGATCTAATCTGCTGGTTAATTCTATTGCCTTTGCAATGTTTTTGAAGTATTGCTCACAAAAATCATTATTAAGATAAAAATAAAGAGGATAAATATGAGATATTTTTGGTTGTTTTTACTGCTCATCTCGGTTTTAATTACAGGAGCATGTGTCTTCGGTTCTTCAATAAGTATAAGAAAAAGAAATGTAGAGGATATGACAAACCTTGTTTTTAACGGAGGTTTTGAAAAATTTAATGAAGATAATGTCCCTTTGGGATGGGTTTCTCTGGATTCCGATAAATCTTTTTTCTCTTGTACTTCCTCAGAAAAATGTGAAGGAAATTCTTCATTGGCAGTAAGAGAAAACCCTAAAAGTAAAGTATTGATTTCAGATGCCTTTGAAGTTAACAAAAATACGTCCTATTACAATGAAGGATTTTTTAAGTCTAATAAATTGCTGGGTTCCAAAATAAGATTTTCTCTGGTTGTGTTTAACAAAGACGGTAAAAATTTAAGCGAATATAAGAAGAATGTTACTTTAACCGATGAATGGCAAAAAATTTATTTTAACGCTTCATTTTTAAAAAGAGAGGCTTCTTTTGCCAGGGTTATTTTGAAATTAAACCCTGAGCGCGGTGAAGTTATTTATGTAGATAAAATTGCATCATGTCCCGATTATGAGTATTATGATTAAATTTATTTAAGGATTTATTTCCGTTTTTTTACCTTTTTCGAAATGAATCGGCAATATAAATTATCAGTTATTGAAAGACAATAAAACAGTATTTATTATAAAAAAATATTAGTCATGCAATTTAACTAAAAGGGAAACAACATTATCTGATGAAACTTACTTTGTATTTAAGGCATAAGATGAAAATAATCGTTTTCGCTTTAATATTTACTTCAATTTTATTGTTTTTGCAAGCTCAGGAAAGATTTGAACTGAAAGCAGATTACGATTTCCCGAAAGAAAATGAAGAAATACAAATGAATTATTTTCAAGGGATTGAAAAATTAAAATTTTCCTTAAACGAGAATGATAAAAAATACTTAAACGGAAAAGACTATATATTGATTATTAAAGAATACCAAGACGGAAAATTATTTAAAGAATCGATTGTTGCGGACACCGAAAAAGAAAGATTGCCCAAGATAGACTCTGATTTCCAATTCAGTTTAATAGCGCAAAATATTTTGAATTATGAAAAAATAGGTTTCTTTTTCCCTAAATTTATGAATAAAAAAATATTTGCCGTAAAAAGCAAGTTTAAAGACGGAGACTTTAGCTTAAGAAAAATTAATATTGCTGAAGGAATTGAATTTGAACTTAATAAACCTTTTCAAATAGCATTGATAACGCCTCCTAACAGAGATCCTGATAAAGGATATTTAGGTTATTGTGAGATTTCGCAAGGTGAAATAGACGTTGAAAAATGGTATGCTAAATACAAAATATCTCAATTTTTTTTAATTTATATGGAAATCAGACAGAACAATGTTTTTCAACGTTAGCGTATGAATAATGCTGTTGAAATTTAATTTTGATCACATAAAGATATTTTACAGGCAATTTATTATTGCGCATTGAAAAATATTTTTATGCATATCTGTAAAATTAAAATGCAGATAATTTCTGCAGAATTATGGAAAATCGGTTTAAATCATGAATATTTTCAGGTTTCGAAAAAGTCCTGATTTTTTCTGAAATTGTGCAAGGAAATCAATTAAGAATAATCGCAAGCTGGAAGTTCAAAAGCTCTATGTTGCAAATATTTTAAAATTAAAAAGTCCCGGATTTAAAACATCTTGACAAGATGAAAGGGTTTTAAAACTTATGATACAAATTTCTAATAAGCAAAAAAAATAAAATAATATAAAATAAGGAGAGATTAAATGCCTTGCGGACGTAAAAGAAAACGCCATAAGATCTCTACTCACAAGAGAAAAAAGAGACTTCGTAAAAACAGACATAAGAAAAAGAATAAATAATTTATGACCTGTTCCCGTTTTAGATTCATAACAGGGGAGAAGCATAAAAATTATTTTTAAAACAGGTTCCCGGTATCCCGACGGATTTTATTTTCTGACTTGATCCGGGAATCTTTTTTATTGCATCTTCTGCAACTCGAAAGGGAAAAATTAAAAAAGAACAATCCAATGTCTTTTCCGGAAGAAATTTCGACAAATTGTATCATTTTGACTAAAATTGATTACGGAGAAACAGCTTCCGTTGTTAAAGCCGTAAGTCCTGATTACGGTCTTTTATCGTTTATTGCCAAAGGAATACGCAAGCCTAAAAGTAAGTTCAGAGAAGAACTCCAATTATTTTCTGAAATTAATGTTTTACTTAAAGGAAACTGCGATAACTCATTGTATTATTTTATAGATGCCCAAATAATAAATAATTATGTAAGAGGTGTTGATTTTGAGTCAACTGTGTTTATTCAGGCAATTTCCGAGCTGTATCTTCAAATTTTTCATTACGGAGAATCTCAATTTGTTGTTTATGAATTATGGAAAAGATTTTCAGAATACATTGTTTCTGTAAAAAAGAATAAAATTCTCATTTTTTGGAGATTCTGCTTCCGGTTGTTTTATGAAGCAGGCATAAACATTCCTTCGGATTTTTGCGGTTTTTGCGGAACAAACGATAAACCTTTTAGGGGGTTTTCGCCGATTGACAACAGTTTTGTTTGCGAAAAATGTTTCAGCGGAACTTTAGAAAAACGATCTTTAAGAATAAGCGATAACCTTTCTTTCATTATAAAAAATATTTATTCAATAGGTAATTTAAAAGATAAAATAGAATTTTCAAAATCAGATCAGATAAAAATGAATCAAATTATCAAAATTCATTTAGGAGAAGCTTATCATCATCGTTTTCATTTAAGGTCTTTGGATCTTTTGTACTGAAGAATAAACATTTGATTACTTGACTTATCCGGGTATTTTTTACTGAACAATGAATTTTCAGAACTATTTTTTTATTGAAAGTTTAAATTTTGATAAAATGAAATCAGGGAGAAAAAATGAAAAAAACTATTCTTATTATTTGTTTAGCATTTTGGGGATTGCTTAATGCTCAAACTTTGGCTCGTTGGGAAACTTCTATGGGAAATTTTACGGCAGAGTTATGTGACCGACAGGCTCCGATAACTGCGGATAACTTTATATCTCTCGCTCGCAATGAATTTTATAATAACCTCATTTTTCACAGAGTTATCGAGGGATTCGTAATTCAGGACGGTTGTCCTTACGGAAACGGTTACGGCGGTCCAGGTTACACGATTGAAGATGAGTTTGATACCGGTTTGCTTCATGACAGAGCAGGAACTCTTGCCATGGCAAATACAGGACAGCCTAATTCGGCAGGTTCTCAGTATTATATAACTCTTGCTCCTCAACCGAATTTGGACGGTAATTACGCTGTTTTCGGTTATGTTGTTGAGGGACTTGATGTTGTTTTGGCAATCGGAAGCGTAGAAACAGGAGCCGGCGATAAACCGATTGAAGACGTTAATATTTATTCTGTTAAGGTATCTGATTTTTATATTTCTTCCAAGTTGCCTGCGGAGGATATTGTTGACACTTATGCAGGCGACAATCTTGCTTTTGCCGTTACTCCTGAAGAAACCGCTCCCGGAGCTGAATTAACTTATGTCTGGTATGTTAACGGTACGGAAATTACCGATCCGGAGTATCAGAATTTTTATTTTGCTTATACTCCCTCAGTTGCCGGAACTGATTCTATTTCTTGTGTTGTATCAGATTCCGAATTTGATATTGTTACTTCATGGATTCTTAATGTAAGCGGCGTTTCCTCAGAGAATTATATATCTGAATCTAAAGCTAAGCTTTATCAAAACAGTCCTAATCCTTTTAAAATAAACGATAAAAGAATTAGTGATACTGAAATTTCTTTTGAAGTTGAAAGAGAAAAAGAAGCCGTTATTGAAATTTATAATGTCAGAGGGCAAAAGGTAAAGAAACTTGAAAAAAAAGATTGTCGATTAGGCAGGAATACTGTTTATTGGAACGGGGAAGACTCGGAAGGAAATGTTGTCGAATCGGGAATTTATCTGTATAAACTTAAAGTCGGAAAAGAAGTTCTCGTAAAGAAAGCGGTTATATTGAAATAACCGAAGAAATATAAGAAATTAAGGGAAAGTTTTGTCTCGGCGGACTTTCCTTTTTTATTTGGAGAAAAATGAAGTTTTTACTTGTGGGCATTAATTCAAAATATTCTCATTCAAATCCCGCATTATATTATATAAAAGAAGTTTTGAAATTAAGATTTTCGGATATTGAAGTTGTTGAATTTACGATAAAAACCCAATTTTTTGATATTCTGGATTATATCGGAGAACGTTCTCCTGATGTTCTTATGCTTTCATGCTACATTTGGAACATAGATTACATGAAATATTTATTTGAAGATATAAAAACGATCAACAAAAATATAAAATTGATAATAGGCGGTCCGGAAGTTTCGTTTAATTCCGAAAAGTATAAAAAAAAATATCCCGATGTTGATATAATAATGATCGGAAACGGCGTGAGAGCAACTGAAATGTTGCTTGAGATGAATTTTGATGTTGAAGATAAGATTATAAACGGGGGCGACGAATCTCATGCTTACATCCCTTTTTCGGAAGAATATTTCTTAAAAACCGTTGCCGACGGAAGAATTCCTTATTATGAAGCCTCGAGAGGATGTCCGTTCAATTGTTCTTATTGTCTTTCCTCCAATAAAACGCAAAATATGTTTTTCAAAACTGCGGAAACCATAAAAAAAGAATTGGATTTTATTGTTAATCTGCGTCCCGGTCTGGTAAAATTTGTGGACAGAAGTTTTAACATAAACCGAAGAATTTCTCATAAAATTTTGGATTATATCGCCGGAATAGAATCGGATATTTGTTTTCATTTTGAGATTCATCCGGCATATTTGAATGAATCTGATTTTGAAAAATTACGCTCTTTGCCTAAAAACAGGATACAGGCAGAAATAGGTATTCAATCAACCGATCCTAAAGTTTTGGAAGCCGTAAACAGAAAAGAAGATATAAAGATTGTCTTGGAAAATACCAAAAAACTGGTTGATTTACATAATTTTCATCAACATACAGACATGATTATAGGATTGCCTTATCAGGATATGGATTCAGCAATTACCTCATTTAACGAGATTCATGAACTTGGGGCGGATCATTTTCAATTAGGCTTTCTGAAAGTTTTGCAAGGAACGGAAATAGCAGGAAGAAAAAATGAATTTGAAATGAAATTTTCGGCGAAACCGCCTTATCAGATTTTAAAAACCAAATGGCTGAGTTATGATGAGATTAAATACTGGCGAAGAATTGAAGAACATTTGTCATCCTTCTCTAATTCAGAACAATTTGACAATACCGTAAAATATTTGCTCGGCAGGGAAGAAAGACCTTTCGATTTTTATTCTAAGATTACTGATTACTGGATAATAGAAAAATTGGATTTTTCCAATCATAAATGGACATATCTCGGTAAAAATTTAATTTCTTTCGTTAAAAAAATATATCCGGAACATTTGGATATTATTATTGATTATCTTAGAATGGATTGGGCTAAATTGGCTTCATCTCATTTTTTCCCGGATTTTTTGACTTCCGCTCAAACCGCTAAAATGAAAAACGATTATTATCTTCGCATAAAAGAATCCGCTTTTTATAAACAAAGAATTAAGCTTCAATATTTAAAAAAAGCGGTTTTCGTGATTCCTGAGTCAGAATATGTGCAAACCGAGATAGGAAATGATACTGTCGGATTTATTTTTTACAGGGAAAATAAGAAGAAATTTTTCAATTATGCAATAAAGCCCGAGCTTCTTTATTCTCCTGATAAACATCCCAAGCCATAGTTTGTAATTGATTTTTCTCTGTTTCATCTATACTTCCGTTCATGTCATAGATTAATCCTTCCGGAGAATTATCTGTTATCAGACAGAAAAACATGCAGGCTGCAAGATAAGTCCCTTGCGGTGAAGGATGACTTCCGTCGTTTGAGTAAATATTTATGTTTGTGTTGGCATAGACTTCACTGAATGCCAAACCGACCGGAGCCAAAGCGGCGTTAAGGGAATCGGCAATTTCTATATAAGCTTGCGAAAGACTTTCTGTCATTGCTTGATTATATTCTCTTGCCCAAGTCATAAAAAATCCCGTATCTTCGCCGTTTTCGGTAATAACGCTGTCTAATTTTGTCGCATATTTGAACATAAGTCTTTTATTCATTATCGGACGCATGGACTGTTCCTGTAAAATAACCAAATCCCAATTTCCCGATTCTATGGCTTCTATTGTGTTGGGATTGTTAAAATGGTCTTCTAAAGTGTATCCTCCGTAAGTAACTCGGGAAGCTGTAAAATTATCTGAATTTTCATATTCGCGCATCATGTTTTCCAGGTGAGTGTCTAATCCTGAATTTGCATAAGTATAGCTGTTGCCTATAAATAAAACGGAATCCCATCTGTCCGGAAAATCAAAATGAACAATAATATTTACGTCTCCCGTCAATTCGTCAAAATGTAAAGTTATATGACATTCTGCGGTTTGACCGGCAATAACCGTAACTTCTCCTTCTCCGAAAGCCAGTAAATTATTTTCGGCGTCAAATGCCGAAACTTCAATCTCGTATGTATCCGGTTCCAAATTCAAGAAGGAACCTGTTGCTATAGAATCTTCTATCAGCAGATTTATTGATTCTGAAAATGCGTCTTTGAAAATTGTCGCCGAAATTCGGTCTATGTCGTACCCCGCTTGATATGCGTTTTTTAACGGTATGTTCAGACTGATATTCTCCGTCAAAAGTTCAGGATTGTTTGATTTTGCGCAACTTAGAAACAATAAAAACGTAATTGCGTAAAAAATAATTCTGATTTTTTTCATTTTTCCTCTTTTTCGTATATGTTTGAATAAAAAATCCCCAATCTTTTTGATCGGGGATTTTAAGGTTCATAATTTTTTACACTTTATTTTTCATCTTGTTAGCGTAGCATTCTTGATGATGAGAATAAAAGCTGTTCCATTCGGTAAAGGATAATTTTTCAGCCCATGATTTTTTTTCTTCATTATTATATTTACGTTGATTATGAATAGGACAATCTGTCGGATTATCTCCGTAAACGGGACATTTTTCCAACAAGGCAAAAATTTCTTCCAATTTAATTTTATCTCTCATCTTTCCTCTGCTAAAAAAATATTTAAACTAATTACGCTCTTCTTTAAATCTTTTTAAGACTCCGAGAACCTCATCAATATCGGCTTCGGTATGATCCGCATTTATTTGGAAACGAATTTCTTCGTCGCCTTTGGGAACTACGGGGAAGTTTAAGCCGGTGGCAAGAACGCCGTTTTCCGTAAGGAAATTAACGATTTCAGCTGTTTTTTGAGTATCTCTGACCATCAAAGGAGTTACCGGATGAGGACCTTCGATCGTTTCCATGCCGAGAGCTTTCAAACCGTTTTCAAATCTTGCGGTTACAGAGCTTAAATGAGCCAGTCTTTCGATTCCTTGCGGAGAATCAAGAATTTCCAAAACTTTTAAGACGGCATTACATTCCGAGCAGGTAATGGGATTTGAATAGATATACATCGGAGCGGTTTCTCTGAGATATTCTATGATTGCGAGATCGGCTGCAAGGTAACCGCCGTTTACTCCGTAGGCTTTTCCCAAAGTTCCGATTAAAATATCAACTTTAGCTCCGGTGATTTCCTCGGTTCCTCTTCCTGTTTTGCCGTAAGCTCCCACACCGTGAGAATCATCGGCTATGGTGATAACTCCTTGCTCGAATTTGTCGTCAAATTTTTTGCATATATCGACAAATTCATTGAAAGGACAAAAATCTCCTCTCATGCTGAAAACACCGTCCGTAATTACAAGACAACGTTTACCTTTACCTATTGCTTCTTCAAGTTTTGCTTCAAGATCTTTCATGTCGTTGTGCTTATAAATATATTTTGCTGCCGGACGGGATAATCTCATGGCTTGAATAATACAATTATGATTAAGTTCGTCGCTGATAATCACTGTTTCTTTATCTGTTAAAGGGAATATTACGCCCATGCTGGTAACGTAAGCAGACGAAAAAATCATGGCTGCTTTGCGTCCGTGGAAATCGGCAAGTTTTTTCTCTAAATCAATGTGAGGTTTATGAGTTCCGCTGATGAATCTTACCGCGCCGGGACCTGCTCCGTATTTTTGGGCAGCTTCTTCTTCCGCTTCGATAACTTCTTTATTTAATGATAATCCCAAGTATGAATTTGAGTTCATTTTTATGAATTTTTGCTCGCCTTTTCCTTCGATAAGATAACGAGGACCGAATTTTCCGGTCGGACGTATAACTTCTTTTATTACAAGCTCGTCACCTTTGGCAGTTCCTTTCTTTTTTAAACCGTCAAGATGTTCGTTAAGAGCTTTTATCAATTTTTCGACAGCCATTTTTATCCTCCGTTCTTTTCCAGAATCACTGTAGCCATTGCCGTTGATTTCAGATGGGACAATGAAACATGAACTTTTGTTATATTGTTTTCTGTTAAAATTTCTTTGGAATGCCCGGTTATATTCATCACCGGTTTACCGTTTTCATTATTTAAAATTTCTGCGTCTGTAAATTTAAGTTTATCTCTTATTCCGGTTCCGATTGCTTTGAAGAAAGCTTCTTTGGCGGCAAACCTGGCAGCGTAAGATTGATATCCTGATTTTCTTTGTTCGCAATAATTTATTTCTTTGCCGGTAAATATTTTTTGCTTAAATCCGGGATTTCTTTCCATCGCTTTTCTTATTCGCTCTACTTCTATCAGATCGCAACCGGTTCCGAAAATCATTTTTTTAAACGTTCTCCGAGAACTTTGAGCATATCTTCGGTCATCATATCCAAATTATAGGACGGTTTCCAACCCCATTCTTCTCGAGCTGCCGAATCATCCATAGAATTTGGCCAAGTATTTGCGATTGCTTGACGAACCGGATCAACATCATAATCCATAACGAAGTCGGGAATATGTTTTTGGATTGATTTGCAAAGCATTTCCGGATCAAAACTCATGGCGGTTACGTTAAAGCAGTTTCGGTGTTTAAGTTTTGCCGGGTCAGCTTCCATAATATCGATGGCAGCTTTTACGGCATCCGGCATATACATCATATCCAGGAAAGTTCCTTTATCGAGGAAGCAGGTATATTTTTGTTGTTTGAGAGCTTCGTAATATATGTGGACGGCATAATCCGTGGTTCCGCCGCCCGGCAAAGTTACGTTTGAAATAATACCGGGATAGCGAACTCCTCTGGTATCTACGCCGAAACGGGAATGATAGTAATCGGAAAGTAATTCCCCTGAAACCTTACAAACACCGTAAATAGTGGCAGGGCGTTGAATTGTATCTTGAGGGGTGTTGTCTGCCGGCGTATCGGGTCCGAAAGCTCCTATGGAACTGGGGGTGAACAAAGCGCAACCTTTTTCATGGGAAATTTCCAAAGAGTTTATTAAAGCGCCCATATTTATTTTCCAAGCGAGTTTAGGATCTTTTTCGCCTACTGCCGAAAGCAAAGCAACCAAGTTATAAATGGAATCAATATTATGCTTTTTTACTATTTCAAAGTATTTTTCCTTATCTAAGGCATCTAATTTATAAAAAGGACCTTCCTTCAAAATATCGTTTACATTTTCATTGAGGTCGGTTGCCACAACGTTATCCGTACCGTAAATTTTACGTAAAGCCGGCGTTAATTCAGAACCGATCTGACCTCCGGCGCCAAGGACGAGAATATTTTTCAAGAGTACCTCCGAAATCTTCTTATTTTATTCGATATTTTTTTATCAAATTGCATGATGAATTTTGGCAAGGATTTTTTTGTCAACATGAAACTTTTAAACTATTATAAAATTCGCGCTTTTTCTCATCAGGAAACTTATTTTGCAAAGAGTAAATTTTCTGTTAAAATTTTTATTGTCGGGAAACAATATCCGCAAAAATAAGTTAATTTTTATTTCAAAATTTTTCTTGCAGCCTTGATAATTTTTACGGAAGCATCTCCATTGTATTTATTTGCAATCAATAAATCGGTTACTTTTCTGTTTTCATGATGAATATCGCTTTTGAGCAAATATATTTTAACTGCTCGTTTAATTTCTTCTAAGCTTGATGTTTCAATACCTATATTCCGGAATTTATATTCAATATCTTCGGGATTGTAATTAGGATATGAAAATCTGCGGGGATTATTGAAGATAACAACAGGTTTGTCAAGAGCCGCAAACTCCATCATGGCGGAAGAAACATCGGAAATCATAACATCGCAAAGAGCCAAGAACGGCGTAATATCGGTTTCTTCCCGGTCGGCATAAATAACCCTCGAGTCCTTTTTTACCAGATTTTTATACATATCTCTGTATTCCTGTTTTGCGCTTCCGTGAAGTTTTATGATTAAAAATGTATCTTTATCCGGAATTGCTTCGTTTATTTTATCTCTTACAAACGGAATTGCCGAAAGTTCGTCATTAAAAGTAGGAGCGAACAAAATGTATTTTTTTTCAAAAGGCAAACCGTATTTTCGGCAAACTTTTTCTTTGGTCAATTCCCCGGAAAAAAGTTTATCCAGTTTAGCCATTCCCGTCGCCGTGACCGGCTTGGCAATAATTTTTCGCATCAAATCTCGGTGATAAGCTCCCGGCACGCAAACCAAATCCGCCTGCTGTTCGCGACGAGCTATTTCCGTATTTGTATAATATTGCCCTTTGGATAAAATGCCGTGTCCGACATGAACCAGTTTTCCGCAGCCGGCAACCCACGGATAAACGGAATCGGCAATAAAAGTCAGATCGGGTTTGAACGCCTGCGGTTCAAAATAAATATTTTCTCCGATGTTCTTAATTATATCCAGCTCTTCCGGTAAAAATCCTGCCCGAATTTGAGGAGCGTAACTCATTACTCCGAAAGAAATTTCATCTTTGGGATAAAGTTCTTTGTATTTTTTGTAAATCGGCAGTAAAACAGGGATATGAACATTTTTAAAGAAATAAAACATTATTTTTGCAGATTTTTTCGGTTTCGCAGAAAATTCGGATGATGCGGTTAATTTATTTCCTGAACGCAACATTTCGGTTATTTTAATATCTTTTTCGATAAAATCGTAAATTTGCGGTATTTTTTTCAAAAGAGGCAAAAGAGATTTTTTGTATTTAAAGTCATAATATCTCATTTGCAGACTATTGATAAGAACTCTCAACAGCTCATTGTCTCTGACAAAATTACCATTCATGTAATCTTGCAGGAGAAGTTCGAGAAAGTCAGGGTAAAAATATTCTTTTGCAATATATTCGTTTAAGGCAACTCTTTCTTTAATATCAATTTCGCTGTACTTTGAGAATAATGTTTTCATGGTTTCAAAATCTCTTTTCGGCACATATTGATAAAATAAAGATAAAGCAACGGGGATTTTATTTTTGCGAAGATAATAGGAAACATGTTTTAAAAGATTATTCTCTTTAATTTTAATATCTTTTTTTAAGGCAAACAAATAAGGAATTGTTTCTGTTTTTATTGCATCAATATCTTTTCCGCCGTATTTCCAAATAAAATTATAAGCATGGCGACTGTTTTTCTCATCTTCTTTTCTCTGTATGTATTTTTGCGAATTGATGTATTCATTATCAGTAACTCCCGTTAAATAATCAATCTGAGGATTATTCTTAAAAGTCTTATAAATAACGTAATCAAAATTTTTAAATAAAATTATATTCGGTTGAGCAAAAATTATATAATCGCCTTCGGCAATATTTTTCGCCCTTAAAAAAACATCTTCCGACGAATCTTCTTTTTCAATGATCTTTATTTTATAAAATTGATTAAATTCTTTGATGTTATCTGTAAAATCATTAATCTTCTTTGATTCTTCTTCTTTTATCAAAATCAATTCCAAGGCGGTAACTGAATAAAATTGAAAATTAAAAATATTGTTTCTTACAGCAAAAAGAGTACTTTTATCGATAGTGATAACCATTGTTATTATCGGAGTATGAGGATATTTATCTTCTTGCAAAACATCAAGAGTCGCTTCCCAGACATTTTTGCTTGCCGAGCCGCTCATATCCGAAAAAAGCTCGGAAGCGTATCTTTTTCTTATTTCGCTTTTTCCGTCTCCGCCCAAAACATGGGGCAGAACTTTTTTTAATTCCGAAAATGAGCTTACGCGATTTCCCAGATTGCGCCATTTGTATTCTATATTGTCAGGCTGATAACCATGATAGTTTTTTAAATTCGGATTATCATATAAAATTACCGGTTTATCCAATGCCATAAATTCCATAAATGCCGAAGAAACATCCGAAATCATAATATCAGCTCCTCCCGTATAAGGAGATAAATTCGGATCATTTATAAAAAAGAAATTTTTATGTTTATCGGCCAAATTTTTATAATAATTGACCATATCCGGAGGAGTTGATCCGTGAAATTTAAGAATAATATAATAATCTTCTGAATGCAGTTCTTCGAAATGTTCGGCAAAATTATAAAGACTGCTTAAATTAATATTAAAAGTAGGAGCATAAAGTATTATCTTTTTGGAGGGGGTTAAATTCAGTTTCTCGCAAAGTTTTTTTCTGTTGAATTTTCCGGAAAAAACAGGATCCAGTTTCGGCATTCCCGTTGCGATAACTTTTGTTTTTAAAATTTTTGAAAATTTATCTTTGGCAAAATTTCCGGGAACACAAAGCAAATCAACCCAATTTTCACGTTCCGTCCAAACTGATTCGGTAAAATAATATCCTTTTGAAATTGTTCCGTGTCCTACATTTACGACTTTTCCGCAACCTTTTGTCTTACCGGCAATAGCATCCGCAATAAACGTTACGTCAACTTTTACCGCCCTCGGGTCGGAAACAACTCTTGCGCCGAGATTGAATAAACTTAAAACAAAATCATAATTCTGATTTCCGATAAGATTGGGCAAATCAGGTAAACAAATGATAATCTCTCCGACATCTTCTGAGGTTTTAAGAAAATTAAATATTTCCTGAAACATGGGCCAGTGAACATTTTTGTAAACGTAAAATTGTACTGTATATTTTTTCATAACTTCCCTTTAATCCAGGTTTTGTTTTCCTAAGATATAATTCAAATTCTCGATTGCTTCTTTGTAATCGGGTTTCAATTCAATTGCTTTTTTAAGGAATTTTTCGGCTTCTTTGATATTATTTAAAGAAAAATGAATAAAACCGATATTGTTATAAGCTTCAGCCGATAAATGATTTATGTTTACGGCATTAATAAAAGATTGAAAAGCATCTTCAATATTTCCTTCTCCAAAGTGTATTTCTCCCAGATCAAGATAAGGTCTGAAATTTTCTCCGTTCAGATTAATGGATTTTTTGAGCAATTCTTTTGCCTCGGCAAATAATTCTTTTTGGATAAGACAGAAAGCTTTCATATAAAGCAGTTCTGCCAATATATTTCCCTCCGCATCTTTCATTTTACTGTCAATGCTTGCTGTTTTATCGTCAATATTTTTTCCGAGTAATTCTGTTGCAAAAAGCAAAGTTTCGTCATCCGAATAATATGTATTTACCTTTTCTTTATAAAATCCTTTTACTCCGTATTTTTCTATTTTTTCTGATATTTCGGATTTTATTTCAGGACAAAAAGTCATAGATCTATAATATTCGTCATAGTTTTCATAGTGTTTTTTCATTCCCTTAATATCGGAATCGTCTTCGCTCATTATTTGTGCCAATAAAATTTGTCTGTAAAGTTTATCATCTCGCGCATATAACGGGAATTCAAATTTTTTACCTGAGTTGTGCCTTACGATTTTATTTCCGGTTTTGACATTATAGGATATTGCTTTTTGATAAGGTATGCCTGTTTTGACCGAAAAATAATCAATTGTCCAATTATCTCTCATAAAATAGTTTGCTCCCATAATCCATTTCGGAATGAATTTTTTTGAAGTTTGATATAAAACATCCTGATTCCCGTCACTTCTTTCCATGCGACCCGGATACATGAACATATAATTTTGTAAAACCGGCATAAGTCCCGCATAAATATAAGTATTGGGCAAATTTCCCCAAACAATCATCCTTTCCGCAGGATTAGTTTCGGATTTATTTATATATTCGCCTGCTTCTTTGCAAATTTTTAAAACCGATCCGAAATGTTTAAAACCGATTATTCTGTTTATATTTTCCTTTTTGTATTGGGTAAACATTTCTCTTATTAAATAAAAATTGGCGGTAAGTATCATAAACGCAATTATTAAATTTAATTGAGCCGAACCGGTTATCAAAAGATATTTTCCGAAAAAAGACGAATCCAAAATCAAAAGCATGAAAATAATAACATTATACTTGGTAATAAAATAAAAATTCTGAATTCTTAAGATTAATATGCAAAGCAAAAAATTTATGACATGAATAAAAATATCAAAATCCAAATAAACGAAGCCGAAAATAACAGCCGGAATACCGGCTAAAATCCACGGCATGAAATTTTCGATAAGAAAATTCGTGTTTGAGTATTTTAAACCTGCCAGAGCGCCTGATTTCAGAGAATGATTGTTGGCAATATACTCGGTTATTCCCTCTTTGTCTTTTTTGAAAATAAGTTTTATTTTATCGATAAGAGGACTCCAATAGAACTTGTTGAAAAAAATTACGGCATGGCGAGAATTTGTAAAAAGCAGGTAAAGATTTGCAATAAGAAAAGAAGAAAAAATTCCTGCTGTATAAAACAAACTGCCGTATAATGAGGTTTGAAAAGCAAATACGGAAACATAAAACAGAACTAAGGGAAGCGAGGTTATTTTTATCAGAAGCATCCAGCCGCCCAAAATTCCCGCAGTAAAAATATAAAGAGAATTAAAATCTCCGTTGCAAAGTTTTAATAAAATATTGATTCCCAAAAAAGGCAAAATATAGTAAGTTTCGCCCAAAAGAATATAAAAATTTAATTTGGGATACTGCATAAGAACAAGGCATAAAAAAGATGCAATAAAAGCCGCCGGATAATTATCGGCGCTTAGTTTTATATAATAAAATAAAGATGCGTTTATAAGGCTTAACCAAGTTATCTGAACAGTCCTGAAGAAAATAAGAGAATCCGTTCTGAACAAGCGGAATAATACGCTTAAAATATCTTCAATGCTTCCGGGATTGATCTCGCGAGTATTGTAATGAATATTTTTAAAATTCGGATTCTTGCACTTTTTAAATTTTGCGGCATGCAAAAAATTTCCGTCATCATTATAAAGAGGTTTTTTATACAGAGGCAAATAAGAAACAAAAGTTATTGCAAATATAACTAAACAAAAATATATCATAAATTCTCCAAATTAAAACCGTATTTTCTTTTTTTTTAAAAACTTATTTCAAGCAAATACTGTGCCGAATGCTTTAAGTTAAAGAATAAGTTGATATTTGCCGTAAATAAGCAATAAAATATATAAAATTAAATATAAAAAATAATCTGCGAGAAAAATTTTCCTCTTCAAAATTTTAATATTTGAGGACGGGCGGAGGCGAAAATAAAAAATAAATTAGCAGTCTCTTTTTTAGATTGACAATTTTTGTTTTGAAATTATATTGTCTGCAACTTAGCGAACAAAAAGCTTAATTGCTAAAAACGGAGATGAAGATGAAAAAAAATGAAATCAGAGAATCTTTGGTTCTTAAACATCTTATAACGGAATACATAAAAACCAATACCACTGTCTCATCTCGCATTTTATGCGATAAATATGTCCCGCATGTCAGCCCGGCTACCGTAAGGATAGACTTGCACAAGCTGGAAGACAAAAACTTTATTTATCAGCCTCATACCTCGGCGGGAAGAGTTCCCACTATTTCAGGATACCGAAAATACTTGGATATGATAAAACCTGAAATAAATCAAACTTCTTACAAACATTCGGAATTGATTAGGGAATTTTTGATTGCTAATTATAAAGACACTCCTTTGGCATTACATTATATAATGCAGCTTTTGGCAAAAGAATCGGATCAACTCAGTTTTGTTGCCGAGCCTGAAATCTCTTTCGGCGTTTTGCGTAAACTCGATGTTTTCAGAATAGACATGCGCAAACTTCTTTTTGTGATCAGTCTTGATTCCGGAATGGACAAAACCGTGATTTTGAAAACCGATTACGATATATCGGAGCAACAATTAAAAGTTCTTGTTCGCTATGCCAACGATGAATTGGAAGGTTTGAGAATATTCGATATCCGGAATAAAATTTTGCCGGAAAACGACAAAAAAAACAACAATAAGCTTTTGGCTTTATTTTTGAACGAAATAAGAAAAGTTTTGCGTGAAATATCAAATTACTATATCCATTTCGACAGCAACATTACTTTTTTGGAGCAACCGGAATTTAATGAAAAATCCAATATCCTGACTTTCATGGATTTTATTCAACATCAGGATTTTTTAATTAAAACCATGCAAAATAATTGGATCGAAAATTCTGATTATTGCGTAATAACCGGAGAAGAACTCGGAAGAACTCAATGGTCAAATTATGCTTTGATTTTTGCCAAATACGAAATTTTCGATGTTCCCGGTTATCTGGGTTTGATCGGTCCGGTGAGAATGGATTACATAAAAAATATCCCTGTTATAAGAGATATTGCCAAAACTATTACCAAAACAACTAAAAAAGGAATGATGGTACCCTGCTATGAATAATATGAACGAAAAAGAAAAAGAACTTCCGGAAGAAGAAGTTAAAAATCCTGAAAATATCGAAACGGAAGAAATAAAGGAATCCGTTGAAGAGAACGAAACAGCTCCGGACGAAAACGAGTCGGAAGAAACGGAAGAAGAAAAACTTCAGCGAGAAAATGCGGAATTGAAAGACAAACTTTTACGTTCAATTGCGGAATTTGATAATTACCGAAAAAGAACGATACAGGAAAAAGCATCTTGGATAAAAAATGCTACCGAGCAACTTGTCTTGAAACTTTGCGACGTACAGGATAATTTTGAACGAGCCATCAATGCCGGAGCCGAAGAAAACCAATTTGAATCTTTTATGAAAGGCGTAAAAATGATTCATGACCAATTTAACAATATTTTGAGCAAAGAAGGCGTAAAAAAAGTGGAAACCGTAGGCAAAGAGTTTGATCCTCAGGTTCACGAAGCTCTTTCTCACATACCGTCAGAATATGATGAAAATATTGTGGCTGCCGTCATTCAAAACGGCTACACCATGAACGACAAACTTATCCGTCCCGCTCAAGTTGCGGTTTCAAGTGGGAAAATTGAAAAATAAAAAAAATAAAAAAATATAAAAGGAGGATTCCAATGGGAAAAATAATTGGAATTGACTTAGGAACAACCAACTCATGCGTGAGTGTTATGGAAGGCGGCGAACCGGTTGTTATCGCCAATGCCGAAGGAGCAAGAACAACTCCGTCCATCGTAGGATTTTCAAAAAACGGAGAAAGACTGGTCGGACAACTCGCCAAACGTCAAGCTATCACTAATCCGAAAAACACCATTGCTTCGGCAAAACGTTTTATCGGTCGCCAATTAAATGAAGTTCAAAGCGAAATAAACACCGTACCTTACGAAGTTCGTTCGGGCAAGCATAATGAAGCTGTTATTCATATAGATTCAGAAAATAAAGATTTCTCGCCTCAGGAAATTTCAGCCGTGGTTCTTCAAAAAATGAAGGAAACTGCCGAATCTTATCTGGGAACTTCAATTACCGAAGCCGTTATCACCGTTCCGGCTTACTTCAACGACTCTCAGCGTCAGGCAACCAAAGATGCGGGTCGTATTGCCGGATTGGACGTAAAACGCATTATCAATGAACCTACCGCAGCCGCTTTGGCTTACGGTCTTCAAAGCAAGAAAGAAGAAAAAGTTGCCGTTTACGATTTGGGCGGAGGAACTTTCGATATTTCCATACTCGACATTGCCGAAGGCGTGGTTGAAGTTCTTTCCACAAACGGCGATACCCATCTCGGAGGAGATGATTTCGACAAAAAAATAATCGACTGGATTCTTTCCGAGTTCAAGAGCAGAGAAGGGATTGACCTTTCTAAAGATCCGATGGCTTTGCAACGTCTCAAAGAAGCTGCCGAAAAAGCAAAAATAGAACTTTCGGGAACCCAAAGCACCAATATCAATCTTCCGTTTATCACTGCTGATGCTTCCGGACCGAAACACTTAAATCTTGATTTGTCCCGTTCTGATTTCAACAGAATGATTGCCGACTTGGTGGAAAGATCAATCATTCCTTGTCGCAAAGCTCTTCAAGACGCAAAACTGAGCGCTTCCGATGTTGACGAGATATTGCTTGTCGGCGGTTCCACTCGCGTTCCGGCTGTTCAGGAAGCCGTTCAAAAGTTCTTCGGAAAGAAATCAAATCAAAGCGTAAACCCGGATGAAGTTGTTTCCGTAGGCGCAGCCATTCAGGGCGGTATTTTATCGGGTGACGAAAAGCTTAACGATATTTTGCTTCTTGACGTAACGCCTCTTTCGCTCGGCATCGAAACTCTCGGCGGCGTAATGACTGCTCTTATTGACAGAAACACGACTATTCCGACTAAGAAAAGTCAAGTCTTCTCAACTGCCGCAGATAATCAAAACGCCGTATCAATCCATGTTCTTCAAGGCGAAAGACCTATGGCTGCCGACAACAGAACTCTCGGTAAATTCGACTTGATCGGTATTCCGCCGGCACCGAGAGGAATTCCTCAAATCGAAGTAACTTTCGATATTGACGCAAACGGAATTATGCACGTATCCGCCAAAGACAAAGGAACCGGAAAAGAACAGTCAATCAAGATTGAAAGAACAGGATCTTTGAGCGAAGAAGAAATCGAAAGAATGGTAAAAGATGCCGAAGCTCATGCTGATGAAGACAACAAAAGAAAAGAAGCCATTACGGCTAAAAACGAACTCGATTCAGTAATTTTCAGCACCGAAAAAGCTCTCAAAGATTACGGAGACAAAGTTTCCGAAGACGAAAAGAAAAAAGTCGAAGAAGCTTTGAAAGAAGCAAAAGAAAAACTGGAAAAAGGTTCAACCAAAGAAGAATATGACGCAGCCAAAGAAGAGCTTGCCAAAAAAGCTCAAAAAATAGGCGAAATCATGTATGCCGAAATGCAAAAAGAACAACAGGGAGCTCAAGGCGGAGCCGGATTCAATCCTAATGCCGGAGCCCGACAACAGCAAAATCAACAGGAAGAACCGCAAAAGGATAACGGTCCCGTGGATGCTGATTTCGAAGTAGTTGACGAATAATATAATTATGGAGGCAAAGGCGTTTTAATGCGTCTTTGCCTTTCTTGAGTTGAAAACGCCGGATAAAAGTCTGAATCTTTAAAATAAATTTTCCAAAAAATTGTTTTTATTTAAACGGAACATTTTTTTGAAAGATTTATGAATAAATTAACGATGAAAAATGAACGGATAATCGGAGATAATTATGGAAAAAAGAGATTATTACGAAGTACTCGGCGTAGATAAGAATGCCGATGCTTCAACCATAAAAAAAGCATACAGAAAATTGGCGATGAAATATCATCCCGATAAAAATCAAGGCAATAAAGAAGCGGAAGAAAAATTTAAAGAAGCATCCGAAGCTTATGAAGTTTTGAGCGATGAAAACAAAAAAGCCCGTTATGATCAATACGGACATGCCGGAATGGAAGGCGCTTTCGGAAGCGGCGGATTCTCTTGGTCGGACTTTACCCATCAAGGAGATTTTCAGGATATTTTCGGCGGAGGTTTCAGCAGTATTTTTGAAACATTTTTCGGCGGAGGTTTCGGAGGCGGTCAAACTCGACGAAGAAAAAATCGCGGCGAAGATTTACAAATTCAATTATCCCTTAACTTGCATGAAATAAGCAAAGGCGTTTCCAAAAAAATAAAAATAAATGTCAAAGAAACTTGTTCAACCTGTAACGGATCAGGTTCAAAAACCGGAAAAACTTCTCAATGCCCCCAATGTCACGGAAGCGGTCAGGTACGTCAAACCAGACAATCCCTCTTCGGGCAGGTTGCAACCGTGGTAAATTGTCCCAATTGCCGAGGCGAAGGAAAAATTATAGAAGACAGATGTAACGTTTGTAACGGGGAAGGAAGGGATGCCGTAACCAAAACCGTTAACGTAAAAATCCCTGCCGGCGTACAGGAAGGACAGTATATAAGACTTTCGCAAGAAGGCAATGTCGGCATGAGAGGCGGAGAAAAGGGCGATATTATCGTACTTATCCACGAAAAAGAAGACGAGGTTTTTGACCGGGAAGGCAGTAATTTGATTTGTGAATTTCCGATAAGTTTTGCTCAAGCTGCTCTCGGAGAAGAAGTATTTGTGCCGACTATAAACGGGAAAGTAAAAATGAAGATTCCCGCAGGAACGCAATCCAATAAAGTTTTCCGCCTGAAAGGGCAGGGATTGCCGGAAGTAAACAGCGCGTATCACGGTGATCTTTACGTAAGGGTAACCGTTGTTACGCCCGCTCATATTTCGGCGGAAGAAAAGGAACTTTTTGAAAAATTGAAAAAATTCGATTCCGAAAAACGTCTTAAACCGGGAAAAAGCTTTTTTCAAAAACTGAAAGAAGAGTTTAAAAAATTCTTCTAAATTTTGTTGTAAAAACAAATTATAAAAGTTAAAGACATCAAGTATAAATTGGTGTCTTTTTTTATTTTATATTTATGCCGAAAAATTTTAAGCATTTCAAATATTTAAATATCGGGAAAAAATATTTTTTTTTGCATTTTTTAAATTGGCTTTACCGGAAAAGTTATTAGTTTAATACCTTAAATAAAAAAATGTATGATTAATAAAGGCGGAAAAAATGGATTTTTTACTTAATATTTCAAAAGAAACTTACAATGTTTTTGTTGATATTTCACCCTACTTGCTTATAGGCTTATTTTTTGCCGGTCTTCTTCATATCCTTTTGAAAAAAGATTTTATCGTTAAGCATATAGGGTCATCGAATCTCAGTTCTGTTTTGAAGGCGGCATTGCTGGGGGTTCCGCTTCCTTTGTGTTCTTGCGGAGTGATTCCCACTGCTCTTTTTCTTCGCAAGAAAAAAGCATCCGAAGGAGCAACCGTTTCTTTTCTTATTTCAACTCCTCAAACCGGAATAGACAGTATTTTGCCTACTTACGGAATGTTGGGTCCGATTTTTGCGGTTTACCGACCTCTCATGGCATTGCTTACCGGATTCATCGGCGGTATAATAGTAAATAAATCGTCTGTCAGAATAGATGAATCGTCTGAGAACGAAAGTTGCCAAAGCGGTTGTTGTTCTTCTGATTCCGAAGCTGAAAAGAATCTCTCTTTCAGAGAAAAAATTTATGAAATGTTCAGATATTCTTTTGTCGAATTTTTGGATGACATATCTGCTCATCTTACGGTAGGCATTGTCATTGCCGGACTGATCAGCGCCTTGATTCCGGATAATTTCTTCAGTAATTACGGAGGAAGCGGAATTCTCGGAATGCTTTATATGATTATTATCGGGTTACCTATGTATGTTTGCGCAACATCTTCCATCCCCATTGCCGTTTCTCTTATGTTAAAGGGAATTTCTCCCGGAGCCGCTTTTATTTTTCTGGTTGTAGGACCTGCCACCAATGCGGCAACCATGACTTTAATAGGACGAGTTTTGGGTAAGAAAATTCTTGCCGTTTATCTTTCCGTAATCTCAATTTCGGCAATTTTAGGAGGTTTCTTATTAAATTGGCTTTATACTTTTATTGATATTCCTGAGTTTAAAGTAATGTGCCATGCTCATGATTCCAAAAGCATGGTAACTTATATTCTGGCGGGAATATTTTTGGTTTTTCTGCTTATATCTCTTTTCAGAAAATATGTAAGCAAAGGACACGGAAAAGCTTTGAGCGGAAATGATGAAGTAAAAATTCCTGTCATAAAAGTCGGAAACGCAAAAACCGTAAAAGTTGAAGGAATGCAATGTAACCATTGCGCAAACAGTGTAATAGAAAGCGTTTCAAAAGTTGCGGGAGTTGAGGATACAGCGGTAAATCTTTCCTTAAAAACAGTAACCGTAAAAGGTGAATTTGACCTCGAAAAAGTAAAAAAAGTTATTGCCGAAGCAGGATATTCCGTGGTAAACTGAATTAAATTCAAAAAAGTTAAAGCTTCCCTAATCATAAGAAAAGGGAAGCTTTTTTTTATTGCAAAATCAAGTTAAAGTTATTTGACAATCATAAATTTTGCGGTTGAGTTTATTTTTTGTCCGGTTATTTTGACAAAGTAAACACCGTTTTCCAGTTTTTTTGCGGGAAGCGATATCTCTCCGTTTACGGCTTGTTGTTTGCCGTTTAATTTATTTTGTCCTTTTATGTTAAAAACAGACCAGCATACGGAATGAGAATAATTTTCGGGGGCAAATTTTACTTTCAATTCATATCTTTGATTATTATTGTAAGGATTGGGAAAGACTTTAGCTGAGTTGACGGCTTCCGTAACATCTTCTTCATTATCTGAAGTTTGTCCGGAGCAATAAAGAATATCCGTAACTCCGACTCCGACATTAAAATCAGCGATAAGATTCTGAGACTCAAGATCGTAAATATAAATATCCGTAAAATCTATGTAATTTCCGGCATCTGCGGAAACAAGTTTTCCCGAAAAAATTTCAAAAGCATTTCCGCCGACAAAAATACCGGAATCGGGGGTTGTTATAAGATTGCCGTTGTCAGCATTGTATGAGTAAACCCCTGCCGGCCAACCGTTGCCCAGATAAACAGTTTCATTACCGTCAAAAATAATGCTGTTGGGGCATCCTCCTATTTCATAAACTTCTTCTATTTCGTCAGTTATCGGATTAATTACGTTTATTTTACCGGTTATATCCATGTAATCTCCCGTGCAGACCACATGAATTTTATCGTTTATAACTGCCAAAGCATTGGAATTCAAATCTGTTTCTACCGCAGTCAATACGGAAAGATCATCACAATTTAAAACAGAAACAGAGCCGGGAACGTAACTTCCTTCGCTGAAAACGTAACCGCAGTTTGCCACATAAAGTTTATTGTCATAAACAGCCATTCCCATCGGAGCTGTACCCGTTGCCTGTGAAGCAAGTACTTCTTCCGCGATAAGATCAATTTTGTAAACTTTATCGGTAACGTTTCCGCTGACAAAGGCAAAATTTTGATAAAGAATAATATCGTTAGGCGTTGATGAATTTTCCAATACGATTGAACCTGTTTCTTCGCCTGTCTCAATATCGAAAACCTGAATTCTGTTTTCATAAGTGATAGCAACATAAAGTTTGCCGTTATATTGAATCATCTTATTCGGGGCAACTCCCGGTCCGTTTCCCAAAATAGCGAAATCATCGTCTGTCTCTTCGCTTTCGATGTCGTATCTGCTGATTGTTGAGCTTATCGAATTTATAAAAAACAATGCCTCCGATGCAAATAAACCGTTTATTATAAGCAGCATCAAAAATATTTTTTTCATAATTCCTCCGTTTTTTTTTATTTTAATTTTTATAAATTTATGTCTGTAATTTTAGATTTCAATGCCTGTGTATTTGGCGTTTAGTTAAAAGTAAATAATTATTTTAAGGATAAAAAACGATAAATTACAAAAAAATATGTCAACTGTTATTTATGGAGAGAAATAAAAAAATCTTTGCGTAAGGTATTTTGTATTGCTCAGCAGTTATTCAGCATTGATTATCAATGTGAAAGAGTTTTAGGGATTGACAATTGATTAATGATAAAATTTCTGTTGTATCATATATTAAAATAAGGAGAAAGCTATGAGAATTTTAATTATCTTAACTTTATTGATTGTTTCGCTTGCCGCTTGCGATCAAACTAAAACAAGTCAAATTAATAATGAACCGCCGTATTTCACGGATTTATTTGATCGAGAAGCAAATCCCGATGTTGCCTGTTACAGAATTCCCGCCGTTATTGTTACTCCTAACGGTGATTTGATTGCTGCCGTTGACGAAAGAGTTCCGTCTTGCGCCGATTTGAGAGGGAATCGGGATATAAATATAATAATAAAAAGAAGTACGGATAACGGAACATCATGGTCTTCCGAAGAAAGAATCGTTGATTATCCTTTGGGACAATCAGCTTCTGACGCTTCTTTTATTTGCGACGAATCAACAGGAACGATCTTTATGTTCTTTAATTATATGGATGTTGATCATGAAAGAAACGTTTATTATCTGCGATACGTAAAAAGTACGGATAACGGACTTACCTGGAGTGAACCGGTTGACATTACTTCTCAAATTACGAAACCCGGATGGAACTATAATTTTAAATTTATTACTTCCGGAAGAGGAATCGTTACGGAAAACGGAAAATTATTGCACACTTTGGTAAATTTACAGAACGGACTTCATATTTTCGGAAGCGATGATCAAGGCGAAAGCTGGTATTTGCTTGATACTCCGTTGCCTGATTCCGACGAATCTAAAATTATTGAATTGGCAAACGGAGATTGGATGGTAAACAGTCGGGTGAATAATTTCGGATACAGAAGAGTTCATGTATCTGACAATGAAGGAGAAACTTGGACTTCGAGAGTTGATTCAACGCTTATTGATCCCGGTTGCAATGCAAGTATTATTAATGTCAGATCCGAAGGAAGAGATATTTTGTTGTTTTGCAATGCCAAAGATCAAAATGAACGCAGAAATCTTACTGTCCGTTTAAGTTATGATCAAGGACGTACATGGACGGAAGGCAAGACTGTTTATGCCGGGGAAGCGGCTTATTCTTCTATGACCGTTCTTGATAACGGGGATATAGGAATTTTCTTTGAAAAAGACGATTATCGTATTTTGACTTTCGCCCGTTTGAGCATGGGCTGGCTTTTTGCCGAAGAGAATCAATAAAAACGTAAAATTTAAAAAGCCGGGTAAGTCTTATATTTATGATTTTATCCGGCTTTGCTTTTTTTCGGAATCGGTAAATGTTGAAAATTTTTAAAAAAAATAAAGCTGTAAAACTTACGGAAGGAAACATTTTAAAAAATTTAATGATTTTGTCTTTTCCGATAATGTTTTCTAACTTTTTTCAGACTTTTTATAATCTTACAGACGCTTTTTTTCTCGGTAAATTAGATGAAAATGCCAGAAATGCCGTTTCTGTTGCCGGGCTTACTTTTCCGCTGGTTATGTTTATTGCTTCTTTCGGAGCCGGATTTATGGTCGGCGGAGTTGCTTTGATAAGTCATAGCAAGGGGAGAGGCGAGTCTGAAAAAATAAAAAAACTTTTGGGTCAGTTTATTTTTTTGCTGTCAGTTTTTTCTTTGTTTTTTATTTCGGCAAAAGTTATTTTTATTCGTAAGTTATTGCTTTTTTTGAATACGCCTCCTGAAATTTTTGATTCTGCTTTGTCTTATATCGGGATTATTATGAACGGGATGATTTTCATGTTCGTTTTCCTTTTGTATCAGAGTTTTGCTCACGGAATGGGGGATACGCTTACTCCGATGAAGATTCAGATTGTTTCCGTCGGCGTTAATATTATTTTGGATCCTGTTTTGATTTTAGGATTATCGGGATTTCAAAAATACGGTGTAAAAGGAGCTGCCGTTGCTACTTTTATTGCCAGAATCATTGCTGCGTTATTTGCCGTAATTTATTTTATAAAAGACTATCGCGAATATTTGCCTGAGTTAAAAGATCTGATACCCGAAAAAAACTTGATTAAACAAATATTCGATATAAGCATACCCGCTTCTTTTGCTCAATCCGCAAGCGGATTCGGATTTTTAATTTTGCAGGGATTTATTAATTCTTACGGTACGGTTGCTATTTCGGTTTATTCCGTATCAGAAAGAATTACAAATGTTTATATGTTGCCGGCTATAGGAATAAGCGGAGCTTTGACGACTCTTATCGGACAAAATCTGGGTGCCGGGAAGCCTGAAAGAGCTGAAAAAAGTTTTGCGATAACGTTGAAAGCTGTCTTTATTGTAATGTTTAGCGGATGTGTCGTTTTGTTTTTGGCAGGCGAACAAATCACTAAATTTTTTATTAATGATCCTGAAGTCGTTGCCGCAGGGAAAAGAATTTTGCAATTAGATGCAGTTGCTTCTCTGATTTACTGTATATTGTCTGTATTTAACGGAGTTTTCAACGGATCCGGGCATACCAAACCGGCGATGCTGTTTAATATTGCTCGTTTGTGGATTTTCAGGATACCTGCTGTTTACATTCTTTCAGGTTACGCATTAAACTTTTCTTTTGCGCAAAATATTCCTTTTTTTTATGACTTTGTCGCTTTTGTTTCGGAACCGTTGAAAAAATATCCTTATGATTCTTTTTGGTGGGCGATGATTTTCAGCAATATTTTGACTCTGATATGGGCTTATTTTATATTTTCCAAAGGAGATTGGAAAAAATTGAAATATACCGGAAAATAATTATAAAAACATAATAGGATTTAATTATGAAAAGATTTTTTTACGCTGCATTAATTATTGCTTTTGTATCTTGTTTGTTTGCTGATCGTCTTTCTACGGTTGAAAGAATAAAAAAATATGCAGGAAATAATGCCGAAGAATTGTTGAAGCTTTACGAAACAGCAAATAATGAAGGTTTTGCTGAAACAGTTTTTTTGCTTGATGTGTGTCCTCCTGCCGATTTGGCAGTAATAGATGCAGGATATATTAGGGAAAATATTGAATATGCCTTAAAAACAAAATCTCTTGCTTATGCAAAAGATATTCCCGATGATGTTTTCAATCATTTTATATTGCCTTACCGAGTATCTCAGGAACCTGTTTCGAATTGGAGAAAAGACTTTTATGATGAGATTTATCCTCTCGTCAAAGATGCAAAATCCGTTGAAGAAGCCGCAATTATCGTAAATCTTTGGGTTTTGGAACAAATGACTTTTACTCAAACTTCAAGACGAGATCAAACAGCTCTTACTTCCGTCAGACGAGGTTTCGGACGTTGCGAAGAATCAATGATTATCTATATTTGCGCAGCGCGATCTGTCGGTATTCCTGCTCGTCCTGCAAGCGTACCTTATTGGAATTTTACAAACAGTAATCATGCCTGGGTTGAAGTTTTTACCGCAGCAGGCTGGAAGTTTCTGGGAGAAGCCGAAAATTCTCTGAACAGAGCCTGGTTCAGTAAAACTGCGGAAAGAGCTTCTCTTATTGTAAGTGAAGTGCAGGGAGATTACGAAAATAAAGACGTTATCAAACAAGTTGACGGTATGACTTATCTCAGTTCCATAAATCTTTACAACGATGCAAAGCTATGTAAAATAAAAGTTTACAATAAGGACGGTTTGCCTGTAAAGGATGCTGAGGTAAGGCTTTACGCAGCTTCTTTCGGCGGAATTTTTATTATGTTTGAAATAAAAACGGATGAATCAGGAGAAGTGAGTCTTCCGCTGGGAGAAAGTTCGATTATTGTTTCAGCTCAAAAAGACGGATTGGCTGATTTTAAACTTTTTAATATAATTAAAAATAATGAAATAAGACTTGATTTAGCTCTGAAATCATCTTTTGACGATGAATTTATTATGCATTTCCTGTTAGCTGACAATAATCCTGTTGAAAATGAACATAAAGAAATTTTGGGTGAAGACTTTTACGACAAACGCGAAATTGCGAATTTAAGAAGATGCGACCGTATTTACGGATTTGATAAATCCGATAAATTTGTCAGATATTTTCAGTTGACGTTTCCTTTCGACGGGACAGACGCTTACTGGGAAAGATTAGAAAAATTTCTTGATAAAATGACTTTGCTTGCCGGAGCAACGGATCAGTATCTGAATGCTTTAAAAGAAATTAAAGATGATATTAAGCGTTGTATTCTTATTGAAATGTTGGAGTCATGGAATATCAAAGATTTGATTGAGATGCCGAATGAAGAAGCGGTTATCGGTTTGGTTGATATTTACTCTTCGGGGAGAAGTTTCTATCCTAAAATTTCAGATTCTCTTTTTTATGAATATGTAGTAAATCCCAATCCTGTTTTAAGCGCTTTGCCTCAAAATGATTGGCAGCGAGAATTTTTTGATCAAATAAAACATTTAAGGGAAAAGGATATAAAATCAACTAAAATAAATATAGATAATTGGTTAGAGGGAAAAGTAAAAAATGATGATAACTATGAGTGGAGTTACTTTACCGCTTCTTTAAATCCTCTTCAAATGTTAAACATGAGAAATATACCGTTAACCTGTAAAAAATACGTCATTTATGCTGCCCTTAACTTGCTTTCCGTACCTGTTCGCTGGCGAGGAAGATTGGAGTATTGGAACGGAGAAAATTTTGAGGTTGCCGTAAAGGCTGATAAAGAATCCGAGGAACTTGAATATTATTCTCTGAAATTGAAAATGCGGATAGACGGAGAATACGTTACGCCTGTTCCCGGAGAGAATTTTTTAATAGGAGCTTTTGACGAAAACGGTATTTATTACACTTATTTTGACGGAGAAGCGAAGGATGATGTCTTTACGCTTGTTTACGGATGCGCAAAAAATCAAATTCCCGTTGCCGAAGCATTTATCCGAAACGATAACGGTGATGCCGATGTCCGTCTTATTTCCCTCAACAAAACCGAAAACGAAAAACTTACCGTTGATCTTAACACTCCTAAAGAACATGTACAAGTTTCTTATTGGGATGAAAATTATCTTTCCGATTTTCTTGAAGAATTTGATAAAAACGATACAACTGCTATAATTTATTATATCTCTTCGGATGTTTCTTCTGAACCTCAAATTCGCATGTTTGATCAAATAATGGACAACAATAAATTGCGTTCTCATCTTAAAATTGCGGAAACAGGGAAGAAGAGTTTATCGGTTCCGAAAGATATTGAAACGAGATTGATTGCGGCTGATAAACTTCCTGTTTCAGGCAATGAACATTTTCCTTTGATAATAATGACCGATAAAAATAAAAATATTATATTTTCTTCGGAAGGTTACGATGCCGGAATTTCAAAACTTTTGGAGCGTAAAGTTGATAAATTAAAATAATAAAGTTTCCCCCAAAAGACAGGTTTTATATCGGTTTATAAAATAGTCTTGACAATATCTTTTAGGACTTGTTAGCCATTTTCAAATAATCGGAAGGAGAGAGTGAAATGAAATTACCTGTCGGTATACAGACGTTCAGTAAAATAAGAGAAGATGATTATGTTTACGTTGATAAAACTAAAGAAGCTCTTGAGCTGATAAACAATTATGAGTATGTTTTTCTTTCTCGCCCGAGAAGATTCGGAAAAAGTCTTTTTCTTGATACTTTGAAGTGTATTTTTGAAGGGAAAAAAGAATATTTCAAAGGTTTGTACATAGAAGACAGATACGATTTCGTGCAGACTTACCCGGTTATTCATATAAGCTTTGCGGGATCTTTGCAGACAAAAGACGGTTTAGACGGCACGATGAAATACATCTTGCGAGAGAATATGAATTATTTGGGTATTGAATGCGACGATAATTTAAATATTCCTGATTGTCTTGCTTCTCTTATCGAAAAATCTTATGAAAAATATCAGCAAAAAGCGGTTGTTCTGATTGATGAGTACGACAAACCTATTTTGGATAATATTACCGACCCGGAAATGTTAAAATATGCGAGAAACAGCCTTAAAAGTTTTTATGAAATCCTGAAAAAATCCGACCGATATTTAAGATTCGTTTTTCTTACGGGAGTAAGCAAATTTTCCAAAGTTTCCGTTTTTTCCGGATTAAACAATATTAAAGACATAAGTCTGCATAAAAAATTCGGTAACATCTGCGGTTATACTCATCATGATATTGAAACTCTTTTCAGACCTCTTTTGACCGGGGTTGAT
>PDWI01005026.1_pt1 | contig 32256 bp, 25 predicted proteins | sample 1430891 | NCBI WGS metagenome assembly PDWI01 (sample SAMN01162508, study PRJNA174530) | Oral metagenome, whole genome shotgun sequencing project. | biome: Marine environment; feature: Marine mammal; material: Swab sample of the gingival sulcus; isolation source: swab sample of gingival sulcus... | reverse complement strand
GCCGGATCCTCCGCCTGGAAACGCGCCCCGGGATCCGGATCCGCCGGCCCCACATCGAAGCGCCGCGCCACCGCGTCCCGGAACCCGTCCTGGATATTGCCCGCCATGGAGATGACCATGTTGGGCCCGCAGAAAAGTCTCCGGTGGGCGTTGTGCAGCACATCGGGCTGGAAGCTACGCACCGCCCCGGGGGTGCCCAGAATGGGCCGGCCCCGCCGATGCCGGCCGTACAGACGCGCCGCGAAGGCGTCGTGCAGGCGGTCGTCCGGCGTGTCCAGGGCCTCCTGGATCTCTTCGATGACCACCCCCTGCTCCAGAGAGACCATCTTGGGCGCGAAAGCCGGCTCCAGAAGCATCTCCCCCAGCAATTCCATGGCCGGGATGAAGTACTCCGGCAACACCTTCACGGTGAAGGCGACGGTGTCCTTGGTGGTGAAGGCGTCGACCACCACACCCATGCCGTCAAACTCACGGGCAATCTCGTAGGCCACCCGGTGCCGGGTTCCCTTGAAGACCATGTGCTCCAGAAAATGGGAGATGCCGCCCAGACCGTCGGGCTCGTCCTGGCTGCCGGTGCGCAGCCAGACGCCCAGGGTCACGGCGTGGGCCGTGGGTATGGGTGTGGAGAGAAGGACCGCCCCACCGGGAAGGACTTCCCGGTGGGGCGGCTGCTCGTTCCTGTAGAGATCGATATTCATGACGGTCGGTCGCCGGGCTAGCGTCGGCCACCACGGCCGCCGCGGCCACCCCGACGATCGCCTCCGCGGCCGCCATCACGCCGACCGCCGTCGCGCCGGCCGCCGTCGTCCTGGGGCATGTTCTCCATGCCTTCGGGAACGGGCAGCAAGGCCTTGCGGCTGAGGCGCACCTTGCCGGTGCGGCTGTCCACCTCCACCAGCTTGACCTCCACTTCATCGCCCAGCTGCAGCACGTCCTCCACGTTGCCCACGCGGAAATGCTCCAGTTCGGAGATGTGCAGCAGACCGTCCTTGCCCGGCAGATACTCCACGAAGGCGCCGAAGTCCACGATGGTCTTGACGACACCCTTGTAGACCTTGCCCACCTCGGGCTCGGCCATCAGGCCCTCGACGAACTTCATGGCCGCCTCGCCGCCGGCCTGGTCGATACTGCTGATGAAGACGAGACCGTCGTCATCCACCTCGATGGTGGCGCCGGTGTCTTCCTGGATCTTCTTGATGACCTTGCCGCCCGGGCCGATGAGCTGACCGATCTTCTTCACCGGGATCTGGATGGTCTCGATCTTCGGAGCGTAGGGGCTCATCTCGGTGCGGGACTCGGGCAGGGCCTCCTGCATGACGTCCAGGATGTGATTCCGGGCGTTCTTCGCGTCGGTCAGAGCCTCGGTCATGATCTCGCGGCTGATGCCGGCGATCTTGGTGTCCAGCTGGAAGGCGGTGATGCCCTCGCGGGTGCCGGTGACCTTGAAGTCCATGTCGCCCAGGTGGTCTTCCACGCCCAGGATGTCCGTCAGGACGGCCACCCGGTCATCTTCCTTGATCAGGCCCATGGCCACACCGGCCACCGGAGCCTTCAGGGGCGCGCCCGCGTCCATCATGGCCAGGCAGCAGGAGCACACGGTGGCCATGGAACTGGAGCCGTTGCTCTCCAGGATGTCGCTGACCAGACGGATGGTGTAGGGGAAGTCGTCCAGATCCGGCAGGATGGGCCGGATGGCGCGCTCGGCCAGCTTACCATGGCCGATCTCACGCCGGCCGGTGCCGCTGTAACGGCCGACCTCGCCCACGCTGAAGGGCGGGAAGTTGTAGTGCAGGTAGTACTTGCTCCAGTACTGGTCACTGTTCAGGGGCTCGATGCGCTGCTCGGCCTGCTTGCTGCCCAGCGTGGCGGTGCCCAGACTCTGGGTCTCGCCGCGCGTGAACAGGCAGGAACCGTGGGCCCGGGGCAGGACGCCGCACTCCACGGTGATGGGACGCACGGTCTTCAGATCCCGGCCATCGGTGCGGGTGCCCTCGCTGAGGATCATCTCGCGCATGGTCTTCTTCTCCACCTTGCCCAGAGCCTCCAGGGCCTCGGGATCGGCGTCGCCGTCCTCGGTGGTGAACTCGGCCTTGACGGCGTCCTTCACGGCGCTGAGAGCCTCGGCGCGCTCCATCTTGCCCTTGACGACGATGGCCTCGCGCAGCTTGGCGCCGACGAAGGTCTCCACCTTGTCGATGAGCTCGGTGTTCTCGACGGGCTCGACGAACTCCCACTTGGTCTTGGCGCCGGCCTTCTCGATCAGTTCACGCTGCAGATTGTTCAGCTTCTTGATCCAGACGTGGGCGAACTCAATGGCGTCCAGCAGGCGATCCTCGCTGACCTCCAGGCACTCGCCCTCGATCATGCAGACGATGTCGTCGGTGCCGGCGACGACCAGGTCCATGGAGCTTTCCTCCAGCTGGTCGAAGCTGGGGTTGGGAATGAACTCACCATCGACCTCGGCCACGCGCACACCGCTGACCAAGGTGGTGAAGGGCACGTCCGAAAGATTCAACGCCATGCTGGCGCCGGTGATGCTCAGGGTGTCGGCATGGAAATCGGTGTCCGCGCTGATCACGAAGGCCACGATCTGCGTCTCGTGACGGTAGCCCTTGGGGAACATGGGGCGCAGGGGCCGGTCGATCAGGCGGCAGCTGAGGGTCTCACGCTCCGTGGGCCGGGCCTCCCGCTTGAAGAACCCGCCGGGGATCTTGCCCGCGGCGTAGGTCTTGTTGCGGTACTCGACGAACAGGGGCAGGAAGTCCCGGTCGCTGGGGTTCTTGTCGGCGGTCACGGTCATCAGGCTCATGGTGTCGCCCATGCGGACGATGCAGGAGCCGTTGGCCTGCTTGGCCATACGACCGGTCTCGAGGGAGAAGGTCGTTCCATTCATTTCCATACTGACGACGTGCTTGGTCATTTCAACCTGGTTGCTCATTTTCTTGCTTTCCTCTCATCATCATCTGCCCGGTCAGTCCGGGGCTTGCGGCAGACCGGCGGCGAATTCCGCCCGGCTACCCTTCGACAGACGCCCCTATGGCGCCCGAAACCGAAATAATATCCATACGAACGATGGCCGCAACGCCACAGACGCCACGGCCATCATCGTTCAAATCACTGGCAGTCCGGCAAGTTGCATCAACCGCGGATTCCAAGTTCCTTGATGAGCTTGCGATAGCCCTCGAGGTCCTTCTTCTTCAGGTAGGCCAGGAGGCGCTTGCGCTGCCCCACCATCTTCAGCAGGCCGCGCCGGCTGTGGTGATCCTTGCCATGGGCCTTGAAGTGGTCGCCGAGGGTATTCAGCCGCTCGGTCAGCTGCTTCTGATCCTTGGTCAGTGCCATCGTCGAGAACCTCCAAAAAAACCGTCACGCTATCGCGTCACGATGGCCGCAGGCCGGCGGCTGCCGGAATGCCCGATAAGGGTTCGCATTCCGGAGCTGGGTTGTTCAGGTCACCGCTTGGCCGGAGCAATTTCCGGTGCCAATGCGCGGCGTAACCGACCCGCTGGTGAAAAACACACAGACTCACCGGGACCAAGGCCTTCAGGCCCGGACCGGGTGGCTTGGGCAGAATATAGATCATCCACGGAACACGGGCAAGGTTTTTCGGTTTCCAGCGTCGCTCAACTGGCGGCGGCGGCAACTTCTTGAGTAGCGGGACCACCTGCGGTCTCATGGGCCACCAGCGGCGAATCGACAAAGGGATCCTGCGTCAGTTCATCCTGCCCCTGGGGTATGATAGTCCGGCAGATGGTGATGATATCATCGGCCAGCGAGTCGGGTGTATCGTTTTCCAGATACAACCCCAGCTTCCAGGGCAACACCTCTTTTACATACATGGCCTCAGGATCAGAGCTGGCAGCCAGAATCTTCTCCTCATGGCGCAACAAGAGAGAAACGCGGTGGGTCATGCCCGGCTTCTGGCGATTGACCTTGGCAAAGTGATCAGGAAAGTACTGGACATACCGGGGGACTTCAGGTCGGGGCCCCACCAGGGACATCTGCCCCAGCAAGACATTGAACAGCTGCGGCAACTCATCCAGCTTCTTCCGCCTCAGGAATCCCCCCAGAGGCGTGACCCGGTTATCGGTCTGGGATGTGACAAGAGCGCCTTTGCCACGAGGGTTGTGGGTCATGGTCCTGAATTTATAAATCCAAAAAGGCACACCATTTTTACCCACCCGTTCTTGCCGAAAAAAAACCGGCCCCGAACTGGAGAGTTTTACTCCGATGGCCACTGCAGTGAACAGTGGGGCCAGCAGAACCAGACCCAAAAATGCACCTACAAGGTCAAGAGATCGCTTGAGCAAGAAAATCCCCCTCGAAGAAATACTCTCAGGTTTGAAAACAAAACGGCCCCAAACTCGTGATCCGGTGACACATTCCGTCCGTTTCCCGTGTTGTCATGTGTCTCATGATGAGCGGAACAGAATACGCTTTTATCTGTGAACGCAAAAAATATGCACAATTTTCAGAAAGTAGCCACTTTTTTTATAAACTTTCCCTTTATCGCTATCTCGAAAAGCCGTATGTTGCTCCAATCGGCCATCCGAAAAACCACTTATCGTTAGAAGCTTGTAAATCCTTAGTATTATGTGGTGTTCTTCCGCAAAGGTTCCGGGCACCGGGCCCAACATCAAAGCGCCCTTGGTTGACGAGCGAGGAAAGCGTAGCCACCTATGACGGCCCCCCCAACCATCATTCCCTTTTTCAAAGGTCGGGTGGCACTGCACGCTATTCTCCGAGCCGCCGGTATTGGTCCTGGAGATCAAGTGCTGTTGCCGGGCTATACCTGCGTGGTGGTACCCAATGCCATCCAGTACACCGGTGCAACCCCCGTTTTTCTGGATATCGAAAACCAGACTTATAATCTGGACAGCACCCGTCTGGAAAGTCACAAAGGACAGACCTGGGTCCCGGGAAAAGCCCGCGCCCTCATCATCCAGCACACCTACGGTATTCCCGCGGATGTGGAACGATTGCTGGCCTTCGCCCGTAAGTACGAACTCCTCGTCATCGAGGACTCCTGCCACGCCCTTTCCTCCACTTGGCAGGGCAAACCCGTCGGCAGCTGGGGAGATGCCGCCTTCTTCAGCAGTCAGTGGTCGAAACCCGTCACCACGGGGCTGGGTGGCTGGGCTCAGATTAATGATCCCGAGCTACGGGCTCAGGTGCTGCAGATCCAGAACGAGTATCCTGCCCCCCCCATGCTGAAGGCCCTGATCCTGGAAATCCAGTTCCTGGCCTACAACGCTCTCAGTTCACCCCGGCTTTACTGGCTGATCCAGAGCCTGTACCGCACCCTCGGTGCCATGGGCCTAGCCATTGGTTCTTCCAGCCTGGAAGAGTTGGCATGTGCGTTGCCACAGGACTACCAGCTCGGCATGCACCGACTACAAAGCCGGCGCCTGCGGCAACTGCTGAACAATCTGGACCATCATATTGAGATTCGCCGGAGGAATAAGTCGATCATCGAGCAGGAACTGGTGCGGCACAATCTTCCCACCGTGAAGCAACCGTCCGAGACCGATGTGGTATTTTTGCGCTACCCCGTTCCGGTGGCGAACAAGGAGGAAGTGTTGACGGCCGCCCGCAAGGAAAGGGTGCAGCTTGGCGACTGGTTCCTATCTCCCATTCACCCCAATCTGGAAAAATGGGAATTGGCGGGATATCGCCCCGGCACATGCCCGGTGGCGGAGCAGGCCTCCCGGGAGGTCATCAACATCCCCACCGACCACCGTTTTTCGGAGGCCGAGATACGGCGTACCGTCAATTTTCTGGGCCGAGTGGCCCGCCCCCGCCCAAGATCTTCCTGTCAGGAGTCCTCCTCATGAGTTCCCCTGTGATCCTATCGCGCCCCGACCAGGCGACCCACTTCCGAGCCATCGCTCTTCTGCATATCGACAGCATCACTTCGGGTTTTCTTTCCATCCTGGGCGCGTCGTTTCTAACCGCCCTTTATCAGGCCATCAACGAAGCCCCCAACAGCGGTATTTTCATTGCCCGGGAGGGCGAGAAGGTCCTGGGCTACATCTCCTACACCCAGGACGTGAAAGCCTGCTACCGGGAAGTGCTGCGCCGCCACGGGTTTCGCCTGATGATCCGCTTGTTGCCCAGTTTTTTCCATCCCTCCAGATGCCGCAAAATGTTCGAAACCTTGACCTATCCCATGCGTCAGTCCAGATCCCAGCAATCTGAGAGAGCCGAGGCTTCCGCCACGCTCCATAAGCAAAGATCCGAACTGCTCAGTATGGCTGTTTCCGCCCAGGCACGCGGAAAGGGTGTGGGGAAACTGCTGGTGGCTGCGCTGGATCAGGAATTAAGGAACAATGATGCGCCCGGATACTTTGTCGTTACCCACGGTACGGATGAGCGCTCCAACGGCTTCTACCAATCCTGTGGCTTCACACCCCAACGGGTTTTCCAGAGCCATGGAAAACCCATGCGTGAATACTACAAATCATTCAGAATCTGAATCACCTGCCATGAGATTTGCAAAAGAGAGCTCCCGTTGAGAATAGCCATCATCGCCAGTTATACGCCGTCCTTGATGAACTTCCGGGGTCATCTTTTACAACGGTTGGTCAAAGATGGCCATCAGGTTATCGCCCTGTCGCCCGAGCCTGATACATCGTCTCTGGAACAGATCTCTCGGCTGGGCATCCAGCACCAGGCCTTCCCTCTGCAACGCACCGGACTGTCTCCGCTGGCCGACATCCAGACCGTTTCCGTACTCACGAGAATCCTGCGCGATTTCCAGGCCGACCACGCTCTATCCTACACGATAAAACCCGTTATTTACGGCAGCATCGCGGCGGAACGGGCCAACGTGCCCCACCGGCATGCCTTGATCACCGGGCTCGGTACGGCCTTCCAGGGGGCCAGCCCCAGCCGCAAGGCCCTGCATGTGCTTGTCAAGTTGTTGTATCGGAAAGCCCTGGGAAAATGCCAGTCCGTAATCTTCCAAAACCCGGACGATAGGGCTCTATTCCTGGAGCATCGTCTGGCCAAACCCGAACGCACCCATCTCGTGGCAGGTTCCGGGGTGGACCTGGCTCATTACGCGGAAGCTCCCCTGCCCGACGGCCCGCACTTTCTGACCATTGCCCGCCTGATCCGGGAAAAAGGAGTGCGGGAATACGCCGCCGCCGCCCGTCAGGTTCGCCAGGAATTTCCCGGCGCTACCTTCAACCTAGTGGGATACCACGAAGACCACATCTCCAACATTCCCGCCACCGAAGTAGAAAGCTGGCAGAAAAACGGTATCCTAAACTTTGCCGGTCGCATGGACGATGTACGGCCGGCTCTCCGAGACGCCTCCATCTACGTCCTGCCATCTTATCGCGAAGGTTTGCCGCGGACGGTGCTGGAGGCCATGGCCATGGGGCGCCCGGTGATCACCACCGACGCGCCCGGTTGCCGGGAAACAGTGATTCCCGGCGAGAATGGCTATCTGGTTCCGGTGGGTTCCGCCCCGGCTCTGGCCGAAGCCATGATCGCTTTCTGTCGAAACCCCAAGACCATCGCGACCATGGGCCAAGCCTCCCGTCGCCTGGCCCGCGATCGATTTGACGTCCACAAGGTGAACCAGGATATCCTGAACATCATGGGACTCAGCGCTTCCTGAGACGAGCCCGCAAGGCCAGGGGTAGCATCACCGCCCACCCAAACAGGCGCTTGCGGGGCGTCAGTGTGTGGTTTTCCAGCCCGCGGAAATCGTTCACCGCCATCTTCTCATAACAACGTCGCAGGTCATCCCAGCGGGAGGCATCCCCATCCGGGAGTTGAGCCTGCTCCATGGCCAGGGCATGGAGCACCCAGGCGTCGGAACGGGGATAGAAATGGGTATCAAGGGGCTGGCCCGAGGCATGAGAGACAATGGGGTAGAAATGCTCGCCCGACCAGGCATGACGCCAGAGATAATCCGCGACACGACCGGCCGCCACCTTCCCGCGCTCATCGCCACAGATTTCCGCCGCTGACAAAAAACCGGTTATGGTAGACGAGAATCCCCATGTATCCACCGCGTCCGAGACCTTTCCCGACTTGATGGTGTACGGGATGAAACCATCCTCATCCTGTAGGCTGATCAGGTAGTCCAGCACCGCGCGAATGATGGCCGCGTTCTCCTCCAGAGGGAAAACCTTGTGCGCCAGGCAGTGATGATACAACTGCTGGCCGATATGGTAATTGTCGATCTTGTCCGCACCCGGTTCGCTGGCGAGGACCGCATCGGTCTGGTGGAAGTAAGGCCAGTAGGCACCGCCAACTTCGGCCCTTTGCAGCTGGCCCTGCATGAAGGTCACCATGCCCTGGATCTCCTGCTCCACCTCGGCCCGGCAGCCCAGCACCTCGGCACAACACGCAAGGGCGGACAGAGCGAAGCTGGTGGCATTGGTAATATGAACTTCCCGAGAAGTCAGGGGCGCGTACGGAACGGCGTAGCCACCGGCAGCCGACACCATGTGGCTCCTGATCCAGTCGTAACCACGGCGCAGAGCCTCAAGGACATCGGCATCCTCATAGCGCTGGTAATAAAGAGCCAGGGCGGTCAACGAAAGGACCTCCGGCGTGGTCCCCTCCTTGGAATGGCTCTTCTCCATACCCCGGCCAAACCGGAAGTTGTAGCCGATATCAAAGCCCCCATCCGGCAGCTGACTCGCCACGATGAGATGGGCGACCCGGCGGGTCTCGTCCCGCACAGACTCGGCGGGTTGAGCCTGAGCCCTCTCCAGCAGATAGAACAAGCTCTCATAAAGAGTCTGGGAACTGCGGACGCCGTCTTCCGGAGCATTCACAAAGGCCAGGATCCTGTGTTTCCATCCCAAGGTGATCATCCTTTCTGGTCATACGAATCCAAACCGATGTCTTCATGATTCCCGAACGATGAACTGGAACTTCCCATTGGGCCGAGTGGGAATACGATCCACCACTTCCACATCCACGGCGATGGCCGATTCGAGATGCTCTTGCACCGCTCGGGCCAATGCCGCGCAGGTCGCATCCTTCTGAAAATCCGGTCCGGGAACGATACGCAACGTGAGCCCCCCATCCGCCCTCTGAATATACTGGCTGGCCCCCACCTGTCCCGCCATGTGCTTCATCGGCTGATTCAGGGAACCGCACCCCACCCGAGCCCCTTCGGGTGTCTCGATGATTTCATCATCCCGTCCATCCAGGTTCAGCAACTTCTGATGATGACGACCGCATGGGCAGTCCGCGTCGAAAGGCCCCAGTTCGCCGCGATCCCCCACCGCATACCGGATCAGAGGCATGGTCGTGTTCATGAGATGGGTGCTGACAAGACGCCCCACCCCGGCCTGGACAGATTCCCCAGCGTCATCCACCGTCTCGGGGATACAGCTCTCGACGTTGATATGCATGCCGGTATGCGCGACGCATTCATTGGCTGTCAGACTGTCTTCGTTCTGTCCGTAGTGATCAAACACACCACAACCAAAGGCCTCAGTCATGGCCTCTCGGTACTGAGGATACAGGGTGTCAGAGGAAGTCAGGACCGCTTTCAAGGGATAGGTCTCACCACGGTCCAGGAGACGACGCGCCAGCAGATAGCACCCGGAGGCATACCCGCGCATGTAATCGGCTCCGAACCGGCGAAGATCCTTCAGGAAGCGATCCAGAACCGCGTCCGTCATCTTGGTCGTGCCCAGGTGCAAGCGATCCCGGGTCGGAGAAAGGACTCCCCGGTCCACCACCGCTCGTCGCCCCCCTTGGTACGGAATCCCCCCGCAGTACACCATCCGATCCCGATACAGATCCACTCCCGCCATATCCGACCAACGCCACCAGTGCGCTCGGCGCACACCGTCCATCCGGGCATCGAAAACGAACTCCATGGGAGTGCCCGTACTGCCTCCTGTACTCACTGTGATGCGTCTCCCCTGGTCAGGGGCCGTGCTCAGAAAACACCGCGGGGCTTTCCGGATGATGTCCTTGGTCAGCAGAGGCAACTTGGCAAGGTCCTCAGGCTGAGTGAAATCAGCGGGCCGCAGGTCACGCTCCAGCATGAGATCCCGGTAATAAGGCACGTGCTCATGGCAATGGACCATGAGATCATGAAGACGTTCGGATTGCAATTCCCGCAGCTGTTCCGCGCTCCAGCCTTGCGTCTTCTGAAGTTCTGTATGATAAGCCACTTCCTCGGTCCCCGGCCTCACCTGAAAACGGGGAACTCGACGCAGACCCGCACCCAGAAGATCCTTACAGGGTTCGGGGAGATTCCAGTACAGGGCCGCCAATGATTTTTTCACTAGACATCAACTCCATCAAACCTCAAGTCGCAGAGCCACCGGCGGGTCAGGCCACTGGCTTCTTCCTTTGATACTGAAGCCACAAACTCCACAGTTGCCGGAATTCAGCAAACAGGACAAGCCCCAGCCCACCAACGATGGCCAGTGCCACGACCAGAGATGGACGATAGAAATAAGCCCACGCCATGAGAGCGGCGAAGGTCGTAAATTTCAGAGACATCTTCATGATCAAGGGGTCAAGCTTCCCCATCTTCCGCACCGCCATCATAGTCGTGACATTGCCCAGCAACACTGCTCCGAGCCGGGAAAGCGCCATGGCCTTTATACCCTGCGAATCCACCGTAAGCGCCATGATCGCCACTTGCAGCATGACCGTGGTAGTGGAAATCCCGAAGAACGTAGCCCCCTCCCCACGAGCATTGATCGTGTTTGCCAGAACAAGATTCACCACGCCCGCGACCCGGGTGACAGCCATGATCATCAAGACGCTTTTGAGAGCCAGATACGGCTCCCCATACAATCCCAGCAGAAAATCAGCCCCCAAGCAGAGCCCCACGGCCGACACCACCGCGATGATGTAATTGATCCGTAAAAGGAATATTTCGATATCCCCTTGCCCACCACCACCGGTTTGCTCCATCCGACTCATGATAGGATAAGCCGCTTTGACGATGATAGAGGACAGCAATCGGACACTGAAGGACATTTTGTAGCAAACGAAATAAATGCCCAAAGTTGCCAGATCGAAGTAGTGCAGAATGAGAATCTGGTCGATCCGCTCGTAAAAAAAGATCATTGCGTAAGTGGCGGTATAATAAAAAACTGGTCGGGTGTAATAAGATTTCAGTCGGGACCAGTCGTGAGCCGACGGTTTCCGAATCTTCCAGAACCCCAGCAAGGCCACCAGACCGAAAAGGATCAGAGCCAGAACCAGTATGGCTAGGCTAGTAAGAAGCCCCGCCCAAGTCAGCAGGATCATCCCCACTGCCAGAAAGAAAAAACCGCCCTTTTCCTGAAAATTGCTGAAACGGAAATCCAGGAGAGCGGCCCGCTCCGCCGCGAACTGGTTGGCCGCCAGCCCGGCCAATCCACAGCCTGCCAGGAGCAACAGCTGTCCCCTGCCCAGGCTATCACCCCACCCCAGTCCGAACATGAGCAAAATGCCAACAACCGTCACCACGACGGCCCCACCCAGATTGGCGACTATCTGAGGCAGAACACTCCGTTCGGGGTTCCGGTTCATATGGTTGGCCAGGGAAACACTGCCGCCCACGAAACAGAAGGCCAGATACCCCCCCACCACCACTTCCAGGGTATTGAGCAAGCCCAGCATTGCCGACGATTGCCGGCCCACCACGAGAGTCATCAGCAACTGGATGAGAATAACGCCCACAGAAGACGTCAAACCCCAGAATATGCCACGAAAGAGGTGCCTATACATGGGCTCTCTCCACGACATCGAGCAGGTGACGCAGATGTTGGTCCCAAGAGAAACGTTTCCGGGCATATTCCCGACACCGTCCGGCCGGGATACCCCCACCATCCCGAAAATGGTCATCCATCATCGCCGCCCAGGTCGACGCGGTATTGTCGCGCACAACATATCCCACTTCCGGGCTGATAATTTCATCCGTGGCGGTGATCACCTCCGGAGGATTGTGCCCCAGACCCGCCACGGGGACATCACAAGCCAGAGCCTCGAGAAAGACATGGCCGAACCCCTCGTAGGTAGAAGGCAGGACGAACAGGTCCGCCACCCGGTAATGATCGGTGGGATCGGGAACGTACCCGAAAAAGACCACCCGCTCGGTAAGCCCCAGATCCACGGCCTGCTTGGCCAGCATAGGGGCCAGCGGTCCGTCACCGACCACGTACAGGACGGTCTCTGAATCCTGGCACCGGGACAGAGCCTCCAGCAAGATTGCCGTGTTCTTCTCGGCCACGAGTCGACAGACCGTCAGTATTATTTTCCGATCAGCGTCCTCTGGCCGACCGAGTTCCGTCAAAATAGCCCGGCGATGTACCGGATCCTTCACCGGGGTGTGGACATCGAGGTCAATACCGGGCGGGATCACCTCTGGCTTCCGGGACAGACGATAATAATCCTGAATTTCGTTTCGTTTGCTTTCGCTGAGCACGGCCACATGGTCCAAGCGCCGCAACACCCACCATTCCAGCAGATAGACTTGGGGGATAAGCCACAGGGTGTAAAGCTTGCGCAAGAAGCCCGCGTCATCACGATTGATCCACATGAGGCGGGACGCGGCCAAGGGAACCAGATACACCACCCGCGCAGGGTCCGCCCCCGCGATCAGGAGAGCCGCCGCCAGATAGAGATGGCGCACCAGGACCAGATCCGCTCCCGTTTCCTCGGTCCTCAAACCCCGAACCAACCGCGCCACCGCCACGAAAGGCTTGAAAAGCGCATCGAAAACATTACTGCGCATGGCATGGACACGCCGGACGGGAATACCGGCCATTATTTCAGAATCAGGAAGATCATGGGCTGGCCTGTTGGAGCAGACAATCCGTACCTCATGCTCCGAGCGATTCAAAAACCGGCCGAAATTTTCCAGATAGGAAACCAACCCTCCGACGGATGGCAAGTAAGAAAGAGAAGCCAGGAGGACCTTCATTCAGAAAGCTCCCGGGCCTGCTTCTGACGATAGGCGAGAAAGCCATAGGGGGCGGAAAGTAAAACTCCGGGAACCACCGCATTGAATTTCCAGCTGCGCCGGCGTAGCAAAACACCTTCATAGAAAAGCAACAAAGCGACACCCGGCCAGGGAGTCCGCAGCCCGAAGAAGGCCAGCAGTGCCAACAGCAACAAAAAGGGTTCCGGAAAATGCCGTATCACAGCCCCCAGGAAACCGCCCCGCAAACTGGAGTGGATAACTTTGCCAAAGGCTCCGTAACGACGCGGTGCCACCCACGGTATGTACAACGCCGCCAGTTGGTTCAAAGGCGAAGAGTGAAAGCCTGTATGATGAAAAACACGAAACTCCCGGCGGTAGAGAACCCGCTGGCCTTTTCGAGTCAGACGGCAATGCAACTCCAGCTCTTCATTGGCGCAGAGTCCGGAATTCCAGTTACCCGCCTGCAGGACCGCCTCCCGCTCGATTATCAGAAAGCCCCCGAACGAGGTGGCCTCATGCCGGGGCCCCACCTTGCGCACACGCAAACGTCGTGTACCATCCGGCAAGACGTCCACCACCTCCCCCACGACGCCACAAAAAGGTGATTCCAAAACCTGGGCCGCCAGTTCACCCACCTTTTCGGGGTGTTCCAGTTCCATATCCGAATCCAGGTACAGAATAAGGTGGGACTGGCTGGCCGCGGTACCGACGGCGCGACCGGCCGCCGCATTCATGACCCCATCGGGGCACAACCTCCGCACAGCGAAACCAGCGGCGGCCATGAATGCCGCCGAATCATCCCGAGAAGCGGAATCGACATAGATCAGTTCCCCGCACATTTCACGCAGAACTTCCAGATACCGCCCGTGATAAATGGACCGCAGCGTATTTTCGCTATTGCATCCGATAACTACCAGAGAAATGGTCGGCGGCCCATTCATCTTCAAACACTCACCTCTCCCACGAGACCACCCGGTTCCGAAATTTCTTGTGAATAACGAATCCCCGGGCAGGCAGGCCCCAGAGCCCAGACAAGCGCCAATAGCCACAAGAGCATGACCTGACCGGCAAAGAAGTACTCACCGGACAGAGACATCACCGCCAGGGCCGCCGTGAACAAGCAAAACCCCAGACTTGGAGAATGCCCAAAGCGCAAATAGCGTATCAGCGCCTGAAAAAAGAACCACCCCACGAAGACCAACAACCCCACCAAGCCCGGCCACCCCATGGCCAAAGCCACCGACAGGTAACTATTGTGCGGTAAGTAGTCGCCGGGCAGGGTGCCATACCCTAGAGCGGGCCTCATCTCATACCAGGTGAATCCTTCCCGCCACAGACTGATACGACCGACCATGCTGTTATCGGCCTGACCATCGAGGAGCACGGCCTGAAACGAGAGATACCGATCCACCAGCTTGCCGAAAATCTCCAGGTACTGAGATCCCCAACCCAGGAGCACAAACAGTACGGCCAAAGCCACCAGGAACCTGGTTTTACGAACCATCCGGACCAGGAAAATCCCCAAGGGCCAGACCGCCAGCATGACCACGATACCAGCCCCCACCAGTGCGGTGCGCGAACCTGAAAGAAAAAACATCACCATCAGGGCTCCGAAACGCGCCATGTCCCGCATCCGGAAATCACGAGAGTCCTTCAATTCACTGACCCATACGGAAAGCATGAAAACGAGATAAATACCAAACCAGTTGGCGTTATAAAAGGCGCCGTAAACCCGAGGATAGCCATGCCAGATATCCCGCAACTTGACACTACCCCAGATCATACGCACCAGATCGCCCAGAACAGGGGGATTCAGCAGTTGCAACAGCACAATGCCCAGCATGACCCAGAAGAACCCGTCCAGAACAGATCGCCACCGGCTGTCCTCCACCTCAGTATGGAAATAATCCAGCAGGAGAACCAGGAAAAGCCCGAGCAAAGTGAAGCGCACAACATCCGGCTGGATGCCGCCCAGATGCAAATTGAAAAGAGCCAACCACCAATCCACAACAAGAAACACGGCCCCGATCAGCAAGCCGGTTCGGCTGGCGGGAACAAGCACCAAACTCTTCTTACGCGCCACGATGAACAACAAGAAGCCGAGCAAAAGAAGATCGCCCAGATAAACAGCCAGTTGGCTCCCCAATATCTCCGGGTGCGGACGCAACATGATGAGACCCAGGATCCAGACCAGCCCTTTCTTCATCAGGCCCGGTCCTTAACCATACGCTCCCTGCCTGCCATCCTCTGCCGGATGTCCTGCCGCAGCCAGCGTCCACCCAGAACCACCAACGCCACGATGAACCCGACAATACCGCCGAAGATCAGAAAAATAATCAGTCCGGGCCCGGAAGGTCCCAGGGGTAATAAAGCCCGGTCCAGGACATCGACCGTGAGAGTCTCCCGATTCTCCTCTATCTTCACCAATTCGTACTGGCGTTTCAACTCTACCCAGATGGTTTCCTGGGCCCTCAATTCACGTTCCAGTTCCCCGTGGCGAGCCTGCAATGCCGGTGAAGAGTGGAAATTCCGGTTCTTTTGCCGAAAATCGGCTATCCGGGCGGACGCCTGCTCCAGGGCCACATCGACATGGGCGAGACGTTCTTCGATAAAAGCGCGTTTATCCCGGGATTTCTTGGTGCGATACTCAATGTTGAATCGGTTCAGATAGTCGGCGATACCATTGGCCAAGTCCCGTGCCAGCCGAGGGTAGCGCGGCACGGACACGGTCAACACCATGAAACCTGTTTGAAAATCCCGATGAAAGCGGATCACTTCGCTACGCAATTCTCGCTTGGTCCGCAGCAGTTGAACTTCCCGGGAAGCGTTCTCATCATCCAATTCCAGCCAGCGAACGAGAGTTCCCTGCTCGGGAGGATCTCCCACGGACCATTCGCGCAGACTCAGAGAATCCAGAACGGCATCGGAAATCACGATCTTGCCGTAAAGGTCTTCGAGGTTGGTATCGCCCTGGGGCAAGATGTCACTGAAGCCGGTCAACCGCCCCAGCAGCCCCGTGCTGGACGCCCCGCCACGGGGCAGGATGGTCACCTCTGCCTTGTAAATCGGGACCCGGGTCCAGAAAATAGCGGCAGCTCCCAGGACCCCTAGCAACACCAGCACCAGAAACATTTTGCGATGAATCAGCAAAGTGTCCAGCAGGTCTATACTTTCGGTCTTCATCTGGCTGCCCGAATCCTGATATTCAGCCAATGCTCCGCTCTCTTGCTATTTGTCCACGATCAACCACACCGTAGCCAGACTGGCCACGACACTGCTGATATCACGGATGATTTCCCAGGTATCCCGGCCTTCCGGCGGGGGCTCCACCGGCACGATGATAGTGGCCCCCGCCACCACCTTGCTGCTGCCTTTGTTGGGCAAGCTCAGGCCGTTGGGCCATACCACCCGGGTCCGGCCCTTGTCGGCCTTCTCCAGATACCCGCCGGCCATATCCACATAGTCATCGATCTTCAGACCGTCCTGGAAAACCAGGCTGGTGGGGAAGCCCACTTCGCCCCGAACGGTGACGGTGAACATACGGTCCGGGATGACCAGCCGGTCGCCGTCCTGCAGAATGATGTCCTGCTCGCTACCGGGATCTTCCAGGGCCTTTTTCAGATCGATGGCGATGTTCCCCACATCCTCCTGCTCTCGCACGATCCGCGCCCCCAGCAGGTAAGCATCCGGTTTCAATCCACCCGCCCGGGCGATCACCGAAGACAGACGCTCGTCCTGCCGTTCCAGGCTGAACGTTCCGGGGTAGAACACCTCACCGAAAATCTGTACCGTCCGCTGGTTTTGCCACCAGGGCAGCTTGCGGATGTAGACCCGGTCCCAGGGTTGCAGGACAGGAATATCCTGACGAAGCAAAAAATCATTCCCGAGGCTGACCTCCAGTACCTCCACCGTCTGCTCCGGCTGCCGCCTCAGATCATGGCTCCTGACCGCGGCATCCAGAAGACGGGCGATCTCGGCGTGCAACCAGTCGGCGTGGGCGCTGAGCCCCCCCGCCTTGAGCACCAGGTCGCGCAAGGTCATACCCTCGCGCCAAGGCACCGACATGGCCTCGTGCACCTCTCCCGAGATATACACCATGGGGCGGTCCTGAATATCCCAGCGCGTGAAAACCTCCAGGATGTCACCGTCCTGAAGGGCAACATCAGCACTGGATCCATCCAGGATCTTCCCCAGAGGGACACTCAGGGCGAAGAACCCCCCTTCCCGGCTGGTTCGATCAATGACCGCGCTTTCCAGCAGGGCATCCGGCCAAAGGCCGCCGGCCACACGCACCAAGTCCCCGACCGTTATACCAGGTTCCAACTCATACCGGCCCGGTCTTTTCACCCGGCCCATCACCTCCACAAAGTTCCCCATACGCTCGCTGATGGTATCGACCAGAACGACATCCCCGTCCAGAATCGGCACCGGGCCCTGCCGGGAATGCATGGCTTCGGCATCGAAGGGCACATCCTCGAAGGTGTAATCCGACTCTCCCGACCGACGTTCTTCCGGAGGCAGGATCCGCTGGATATGGACCGCCTCGGTGGCGGCTCGGGACGTGAAACCTCCACAGAAGGTCAGCAGATCTCTCAGCGTTTCGCCGGGTAGCATTTCGTAGTAGAGAGGCCGCTTGACCTCCCCGCTGATACGCACAATGGGCCCCACGTCGGGCACGAAGACCGTGTCCCCTTCCCGCAATTGGGCGTCGGCGGAACGGTCACCGCTCAGCAGGTAGCGATAGAGATCGAAATTCGCAATTTTCTCCCCTCCCCGAACCAGCCGCACCGACCGGAAAGAGCCATCCACGGTAGGGCCGCCGGCGGCGTAAAGGGCCGTCAGCATGCGGGAAACACTGCTCAGTTCGTAGCTACCGGGACGTTGCACCGCCCCCACCACGTATACCCGAATGGAGCGCAATTTACCCAGGGTGACCTCGACCTCCGTGTCGCCCCCATCACCCGTGTCGATGGTGGAATGGCTCCGCGCCAGGGACTGGCGCACCGCATTGCCCACTTCGGCAAGCCGCCGTCCGGCGCACATGATCTTGCCGCCCCCAGGCAGAATGATGCTGCCATCCCGATCCACCAGGCGGGTTTCCTGGTACTCGATGGCCCCCCACACGTTGACGATGACTTCATCCCCCACGCCCAAACGGTAATCCTGGGGCACGGGGCCGAAGGAAGGCGGGCTGAACACGCCGTCGTCCAGCTGAAAAAAATCAGTCCCGAAAAAGGCGATGCTGTCTTCCGCGACACTCTGGGCAAGCAAACTGTCGGCAAAAATATCGGCCATTTCTTCGGTCAGCAGATTGCTGAAAGGAAGAGCCACTTCCTGATCCGAATCCACGAAAGGTTGCTCCACAGTGCTGTCGTCAACACCTTCCAGAGATGTCCGCCCCGGCTGATTCACCGTTTCTGCGGCAGGTGTGTCCGCCTCTCCCGCGCGGGCCTGGTAGCGGCGCAGCAATTCCTCTTGACTCAGCCCGGTACGCCGGGACGCCTCTGCCAGCATCTCCGGTGTCAATTGCTGGGAGGAAAGCTGTTCCTGGGCGGAGACACAAAGGGGCCACCCCAAAATGGAGGCCGACACAAGGAGGAAAAGGACCGGAACGGCCGCACGGAGATGCTTTCTCAAAACACGCATATTCAGGCCCTCCTTGGCCTGGTACCGAAGTTGACGGAAGATTGTATTCATCCAGAGTATTGGTCCGCCGCGCTTTGTCGTCAAGTGATATCCCTCCAAGGTGATATCCCGTTGCGGGATTCCCGCCCGATCAACCCGCAGATTGCAGGAACGGCCAAGTCTGGCCGCACGGAGAAAACAAGAGAATTTTCTGTATCACGGGCCGATGCCGACGTATTTTTCTCCCATGATGAAAAACTCCCAAACCAAACTCCGCGCCACCGTCATCGGCACCGGCTACCTGGGCCGCTTCCACGCCCAGAAATACGCCGCCCTGCCGGATGTCGACCTTGTCTGTGTGGTGGACAGCGACCCGGACCGCGCCGCGGCCATGGGCGCTGAATTAGGCGTGCCCCATACCACCAGCCTGGATGACCTGCCCGGCCGCGTGGATCTGGCCAGCGTCGCCACCCCCACCGTCACCCACCATGCCGTGACCCTGCCCTTGCTGGCAGCGGGTATCCACGTCCTGGTGGAAAAGCCCATCACCAGCACGGAAACCGAAGCCCGCGAGCTTTTGCAGGCCGCGGAAAAGGCCGGTGTCCTGCTGCAGGTGGGCCACCTGGAACGCTTCAATCCCGCCGTGCAGACCTTGCGCGAGGAGGTCCGGAGGCCACTCTTCGTCGAGGCGCACCGCCTGAGCCGCTTCAGCGGTCGGGCCACGGATGTGGATATCGTGCGGGATCTGATGATCCACGATCTGGACATCCTGCTGTCGCTGGTGAAGGCCCCGCTGGTGGAGATCCGCGCCACGGGTGTGCCCGTGGTGACCCCCAACGTGGACCTGGCCAACGCGCGGCTCAGCTTCGCGGATGGGTGCACGGCCAACCTGACGGCCAGCCGCCTCAGTTTCAAGGATATGCGGCGTTTCCGAGTGATCCACACCAGAGGCTATGTGGTGGCCGATTGCGCCAGCCGGCAGAACCAGATATTCCGCAAGCCCGCCGGCGCGCAGGACCTTGCCCTGCCCCAAGAGGTGGAACACGGGCCCGCGGACAATCTGCTGGCAGAGATCCGCTCCTTCGTGCGGGCCATCCGGCAGCAGCAACCGGCCGCCGTCAGTGGCCTGGACGGGCTGAACGCCCTGCAGCTGGCCCTCAAGATCAACCAGACCATTGCCGAGGAGATGGAGAAGCACGCCCAGGCCAAGGGCTGATCCGCCGATCGATCCGAGCGAATCCTCAATCCTGTTCCAGGACTCCCTTGGCCATGCGCCGGTCCTTTTCCAGTTGCGCCACCAGGGCCCGCGCTCCGGCAAATTTCCGCTCGCCACGCAGGCGGCGCACCCACTCCACCTTCACGTTGCGACCGCGCAAATCCCCCGTAAACCCAAAGAGATGGGCTTCGATGCGCGGGCTGGGCAGCCCCTCTCCGTGGAAGGTAGGCACGTGCCCGAAATTCAGCATGCCGCCGAAAACCACCCACTCGCCGGCCCCCGTGCCCAGGGGCACGCCGTCCGCGTCCACCTCGGGCAGGCTCTCGGTGACACGGCCCAGGATCTCGCGGCAATCCGCTCCCACCGCGTCCCCGGGGACCTGCACCCGCGCCGCGAAAACTCCTGACCGGGGCAGCAGCTTGAGCGGATCCAGGGGCTCCACGTTGGCCGTGGGAAAGCCGATTTCCCGGCCCCGGCGGTCGCCCGGACAGACTTCACCCCAAAGGGCATAAGGGCGCCCCAGCATGATGTTGGCGCGCTCCATGTCGCCGGCGCGCAGAGCGACGCGGATGGCCGAGCTGCTGACCACCGCGCCCCCTTTCCTCACCGGCGTCAGGGCTTCCAGGCTATAGCCCCGCTCCGGGCCCAACTCTCGGCCCAGCGCGGCCAGGGTGGTGGCCGTTCCCATGCGGTCGGCCCCCAGGTGGGCATCGTGCCCCACCACCAGATGCTTCATCCGCCAGGGCGGGGCAGAAATCCGCCGCCACGATGACCCGGCAGCCGCCATCCTCCAGCAGGCTCAGCTTCTCGCGCCAGGTGGTCAGCAGGAAGGGTTCACAGGCGGAATCCAGCAACTCGCGCGGGTGCTGGCGAAAGGTGAAGACGACGCTCTCGGCCAGGTTCAGACGGTCGCGGGCCTCGCGCGTGCGCCGCAACAGAGCGCGATGGCCGCCGTGCAGGCCGTCGAAGCTGCCCAGGGTCAAGGCACAGGAGGCCAGCTGGGGTCCACGCACCCCCAGACGTCCCGCGATGATTTCCTGGATGTACGGTTCCGTCAGGCGGATCAGCCTCATGGGTCCTGCTCCCGCGAAGGTTCGGCCGCGGCGGGGATGACAGCCACGCAGCGCGCGCCCGGTGGATCCGTTTCCCGCCGACCCACGGCCACCAGGTTCCCCTCGGTATCCACCATGCGGAAGATACCCTCGGCTCGGCCCTCTTGGAAAGGGGTTTCCCAGGGGCCATCCAGCCAACCGGCATCCGGTTGCCCCCCCTGCCGCACGAAGGCCGCGCGCTCCATATCCAGCAGCAGGCTGGGCCGATGGGGCAAAGCTTGCGCCAAGGGGCGCAGGGCCGCCGCCATGGCCGCACCGTCTTGCTCCATGATGCCGTCCAGCGCGTCCCGCACACCGAAAGGGCCCACCCGGGTGCGGCGCAGGGCCGTCAGATGGCCTTCCGTGCCTGCGGCCTGGGCCAGATCCCGGGCCAGAGAGCGGATGTAGGTACCGCTGCCACAGTCCACGCGCAGGTCCACCTCTTGCGTCTCCCAGCGCACCGCCGTCACCTCCAGCCGGTGGATGGTGACGGGCCGAGCCTTCAGCTCCGGCAGCGGCCGGCCCTGGCGAACCAACTTGTAAAGGGGAGTGCCCTCGTGTTTGAGGGCGCTGACGGCGGGCGGAACCTGCAGGATATCACCCGTGAATTCCGGCAACCGTGCCAGCAGCGCCTCCGGGCCGGCAGGCAGTGGAGCGGTGGCGCAGATCTGGCCATCGGCGTCCAGGGTGTCGGTGGCCACGCCCAGGCGCAGGGTGGCCAGATAGGTCTTGTCCATGCCCAGCAGGAAAGGCGCCAGGCGGCTGCCCTTGCCCACCAGAACCAGCAGCAGGCCCGTGGCCATGGGGTCCAGTGTGCCGGCGTGGCCGCACTTGAAGCGGGGTGGGCGCGAGCCCTTGCCCAGGTCCTTGCCGCGGCTTCCGCTCCGCCCCCGGGCCCGGCCCGCGGAAGGTACCGCCCGGCGGCGCGGGTCCCAGCCGGGATGGGCGCGCAACAACTGACGGCGTACCCGGGCAACCACGTCGTGGCTGGTCATGCCTGCCGCCTTGTCCACCAGCAGCAGGCCGCTGCTTGCCTGGATGGCGTCCCGCATCAGGACAGGACCGCCCCCAGCTCGGCCACCAGTTCGGCCGTGACATCCTCGGCACTGCCGGTCATGGTGCAGCCGCTGGCCTGCTTGTGCCCCCCTCCGCCATGGCGGGCGGCAATCTGCTGCACATCGCCTTCGCCGCGCACGCGCAGGCTGACGCGCCACACGCCGTCTTCCACTTCCTTCATGAAGGCCACGAATTTCACGCCGTCCACGGCGGTGGCCACGTTCACGAAACCTTCGGTGTCGGACAGAGCCGCGCCCGTGTCGCGCAGCATCTCCCGGGTGGCGCGCAGGGTAAGGATCTGGCCGCTCCGGTGATACTCGAAGGAGGCCAGCACGCGCTGCAGCACGGCCACACCCTCGGGGCGGTAGCGGTGCATGGTCTGGCGCGAGACGGCCGCAGTGTCCACGCCCATGGCGGACAGGCGCCGGGCCAGTTCAAAGGTCAGGGGCATGGTGTTGCTGAAACGGAAGCCGCCCGTGTCGTTGATCAGCCCGGCGTAGATATTGGTCCCCATGCCGCGGGTCAGATCGAAGGCGGGTTCATCGCCGGAGGCATCGCCTTGGCCCAGAACCGTGTTCACGCGGTAGATGAGGGTGCAGGTGGAGCAGCTGCGGGCCTCGATCCAGCCCCGCTCCGGGGCCTTGCGCCCGCTTACCAGGTGATGGTCCACGCACCAGCGCGTCTCGAAACGAGCCAGCACATCCTCCAGGGGGCCGCAACGGTCGATGCGGTGGCAATCCACCAGCACCAGGGTATCGGGTTCCTGGGTCCGGTACAGCTCCTCGGCCTCGTCGCTGGTCACGACGCCGTCAAAGCCGGGCAGATCCGAAAAACCCGCGGGGGGATCCGGATAACTGACGACGGTGGCCTCGCGGCCGGTGGCCGCCAGGGCCTCGCGCAGGGCCAGGGCGCTGCCCATGGCGTCGGGGTCGGGATTGAAGTGGGGCACGATCCACAGGCATTCCGCGGCGCGCAAACCGGCGATGAGATCCGCGGGGACCTCCAGGTCCTCCAGGTCCATCTCCCGTTTCTTGTCGGCCTCGGATTTGAATTCGCCCTGCTCGGCCAGGTCGTCCAGCACGTGGTCCAGGTTCACGCTGCGCTCGACGGTGTCGTCGTACTCGAAGCGCAGCTCCGGCGCGGCGCGCAACCCCAGGGTGCGCACCAGGTTGCTCTGCATGAAGCCGCGGGCCTTCTTCAGACCGGCAAAGCTTTTCTTGCGATCCTCTTCATCACCCAGGACGGACCAGAAGACCCGAGCCACGCTGTGGTCCCGGTTCAGCTCCACGCTGTTGATGGTCACGAAGCCCACGCGCGGGTCCTTGACGCTGACCTGCAGCATCCGGCTGAGCACCTCCAGGATGGACTGGCTCAATCTATTGGTACGGTAGGGATCCATCGTTCATCCGTTTCTCAAAAGGTCCTGACAAAAAACCGGGCCCCCGGAAGCATGCCGCTCCGGAAAGGCCCGGCCGTTCTCGACGCTCAGCCAAGGATCACAGCTCGGTGCGCTCGATCTCCTCGATCTCGAAGGTCTCCAGATGGTCGCCTTCCTGGATGTCGTAGAAGTTCTCCAGGCCGATACCGCACTCGTAGCCGGTGGCCACTTCCCGCACGTCGTCCTTGAAGCGTTTCAGGCTGTTGACCTTGCCCTCGTAAACCACGACCTCGTCGCGGATCAGGCGGGCCAGGCTCTTGCGCTTGATGACGCCCTCGATGACCATCGAACCGGCCACCTGACCGGTCTTGGGAATGGTGAAGACCTGGCGCACCTCGGCGCGCCCCGTCGAGACCTCACGCTGGATGCTGCCCAGCAAGCCGGCCATGGCCTTGCGCATGGTGTCGACGGCCTCGTAGATGATATCGAAGACCTCGATGGTCACATGGTGCTTCTTGGCCAGATCGCGGATGGCCGCGCCCGGACGCATGTGGAAACCGATGATCATGGCGCCGGTGTTGGCCGCCAGCAGCACGTCCGACTCGCTGATGGCGCCCACGGCCTTGTGCACGACCTTGACCACCACTTCCTCGGTATTCAGTTCCATGAACTGATCCGCCAGGGCCTCCACCGAACCGGCCACATCACCCTTGATCATGATGGGCAGTTCCTTCAGATCGCCCGTCTCCATCAGGCTGGCCAGGTTGTCCAGATCGATGGTCTGCTTGGGCCCCATCAGCTGTTGCTGACGGTGCACGTTGCGGCGCTTGGCGGCCATTTCGCGCACCTCGCGCTCGCTGTCCAGGACGTAGAAGCGGTCGCCGCTCTCGGGCACGTCCGCGGCGCCCAGCACCTCGCACGGTTCACCCGGCAGCACCTTCTCCACCTTCTTGCCGCGTTCGTCCAGCAGCGCACGGACCTTACCCTCCTGCAGACCCACCAGGAAGTTGTCCCCCACCTTCAGAGTGCCGCGCTCGATCAGCACGGTGAACAGAACGCCACGGCCCTGCTCCTTCTTGGCCTCGACCACCACGCCGCGGGAATTCCCCTCGGTGGTGCTGGTCAGCTCCAGCATCTCGCTCTGCAGGTGGATCAATTCCATCAGTTGCTCGATGCCCGTTCCCTGCTTGGCGCTGATCTCGGCGCACTGGGTGTCGCCGCCGTATTCCTCGACGGTGATGTTGTGCTGCAGCAGCTGCTGCTTGACCAGATCCGGCCGGGCGCCGGGCTTGTCGATCTTGTTGATGGCCACGATGATGGGCACTTCCGCCGCCTGGGCGTGGTTGATGGCCTCCACCGTCTGGGGCATGACCTGGTCATCGGCGGCCACGATCAGGATGACGATATCCGTCACCTGGGCGCCACGGGCGCGCATGGCCGTGAACGCGGCGTGACCCGGGGTATCCAGGAAGGTCACCGGCCCGCCGTCGGTCTCCACCTTGTAGGCGCCGATGTGCTGGGTGATGCCGCCGGCCTCGCCCGCGATCACGTTGGTGTTGCGGATAGCATCCAGCAACGAGGTCTTGCCGTGGTCCACATGGCCCATGACCGTCACCACCGGCGGGCGGATCGTCAGCTCGCCCTCGGCGGGCTCTTCGATTTCCAGGACGTCCTCGCCGAACTCGTCCAGGAACTCGACCTCACGATTGTACTCGCCGGCCAGCAACTCGATGTTGTCCTTCTCCAGGCGCTGGTTGATGGTGGTCATGATGCCCAGCATGAAGAGCTTGCCGATCAACTCCTGGGGCTTGACCAGCAGCTTGTCCGCCAACTCCTGCACGGTGATGAACTCGGTGACCTTGAGCACCTCGGCCACGGGGGCCTGTTCCTCGGCTTCGACGTTGCCGCTGCCACCGCCCTTGCGACGCTTCTTCTTGCCGCCGCCGCCTGACATCTCGGCCAGGGTCTGCTTCATCTGACGTTCCACTTCCTGCTGATCCACCTTCTGCTTTTTCTTGCGTGTCCGTTTGCGGCGCGAGGGCGTCTCCGGGCCGGCCGCCGCCTGATCCTTCCGACGCCGCAAAGCGGCCTCGATATTTTCGCGCACGTCCCGGCTGCTGACCTCGGTCTTGGGCTGAGTCCGCGGACGGGCCGGCGCGGGGCGAATGATATCGCCCACCTTGAACCCGTCGTTCTTCTTGGTGCCCACCCTATCGAGGCGGTCCTTGGGGCGAGGCGGTTCCACGACGGGGGCGGGCGACGCCTTGGTCTCGGAAACCTTGCTCTCGGAAGTCCCGGTACCGGAAACCCCGGTATCGGAAATCCCGCCTTCGGCAATTCCAGTGTCCGAGGTCTTGGCATCCTCCGTTTTGGCGGCTTCCTCCGTCGGCGATGTTTCCGCGACCGTTCCGGTCACGTCTTGCACCCCACCCGGGAGCCCGCTCTGATCCGCGTCCCGCCTTTCCTGCGACGTTTCGTCGGCAGCGGACCCCTCAGCTTCGGCAGCCGGTGCGGACTCTTCCACGGCGGGCGCCTCCACGGTGGCCGCGGCCGTGTCTTCCGGGGCCTCGGGGACGACCGCGGGCATATCGGAAGAGGTCTTGGTCTCGCTCTGGAGCCCGCCGGTGGCCGGGACCTCGGGGGCGGTGTCGCCGGTCGCCGCGGCGGAAGTCTCGACAGCGGCGGGAGCTTCCTCGCCTGCGCCTTCACCCTCGCCCGCAGCGATATCGCTCTTCTTGACCAGCTTGGCGGCGCCCTTGACGATGCGGGCGCGGGCATGCTCTTCCCGCTTGCGGGCCAGTTCCTCGGCCTGGCGCTCCTCTTCCTCCCGCCGGCGGGCCGCTTTGGCCTCGGCGGCGGCCCTTTCCGCTTCCTTCTTGGCCTGGGCTTCCTTGGCCACCTTGGTCATGGTGCCGGCCTTCTTGATGACCACCACCTTGGGCTTGGCGGGAGCCTTCTTCTTGGCGGCCCTCTTCTTGGGGCTTTTCTTCTTGGGCTTCTCGGGTTCCCCCTCGGGCTGAGGCCGCTCCAGCGGTTTGAGAGCCGCCACATTCTTCAGCTGATCGGGGTTCAGACCATGGGCCTTGGCGTAGTTCTCCCGCGCCAACTCACGCTTGCGCTGAAAAACGGCATGGACACGATCCACGTCCGCGTCCTCCACCACGCTCATGTGGCTCTTGACCGTCACCTTCATCTTCTCCAGAAGCGCGATGATCTGCTTGCTATCCACCCCGTAATGGCGGCCCAGTTCATAGACCCTGAGGTTTTTCGACAAACCCAATACCTCCAAGCCGTGAGGCTCTGATTGCGTGCCGACGCTTACGCCCCCCCGGACGGCGCGTCCAGCAACTTCTTGATCCCCTTGACGAATCCGGGATCGTTCACACCGGCGATGACCAGCTTCTCCCGCCCGAAGGCCGCGGCCATCTGCCGCCCCGTCAGGGCATCGTCCACGAGCCCCGCCAGGTTCTCAAATCTTTGCACCTTGCTCTTCTGAGCCGCACCCATGTCCGAGGCGGCGATCACCATGGTCCGGCCGGGCTTGCGCACCAACTGCTCCACGGCGCTGAATCCCAGGGCCAGCTTCCCGGCCCGTCGCGCCAGCCCAAGCAGGGCCAGCAGTTTTTGGTTATCCACTTCACTCACGCCGGGCCCGCTCAGTCGTCCAGCTCGGTGTTGGCGAAGGGATCAATCTTCTTCGTCTCCTCAGCGGCCGCGGCGGCCTCCTCCTCGCTCTCGACGGGGAAGTCCTTGAAAAGCTCCCCACGGTCGGAGGTCGCGACTTCGTCCTGGTCCTCCGCGACATTCTCGGCATCCGTCGTAAAGACATCCTCGCTGAACAGGTCACCACCGTCGGCGGCATCCCTTTCCAGCTCTTCCTTAACGGTCTTTTCGATCATCTTCTTCAGCTCGTTACGGGTGGCCTGAGCGGTGGCCAACAGGGTGTCCGCACTGTCCTCGTCCAGCCCTTCCAGGGCCGCCAATCGATCCAGCGGGGCATCGGCCAGATCATCGATGGTGATGATGCCGAAAGCCTCCAGGTGGACCAACAGGTCCTCCGTGACACCCGGCAGATCCGACAGGCTCATCTTGATCTCGTCGGAAACCCGCTGGCGCACGCCGTGCTCACGGGCGCTGATCAGGTCGATCTTCCACTCGGTCAGCTTGGCGGCCAGGCGGACGTTCTTGCCCTCCTTGCCGATGGCCTTGCTCAGCTGATCGTCATTGACGATGACCGTGGCCTCGCCCCGGTCCCGGTTCAGGATGATGTTGCTGACGATGGCCGGGCTCAGGGCGCGGGTGATCAGCAGGCTGGGCTCCGCGCTCCAGGGCACGATATCCACCCGCTCACCGGCCAACTCCCGGGTGACGGCCTGCACCCGGCTGCCCTTCATGCCCACGCAACTGCCCACGGGATCCACACGGTCGTCGTTGCTGGTCACGGCGATCTTGGAACGGGTGCCCGGTTCCCGGGCCACGGCCTTGATGCTGACGATGCCCTCCTGGATTTCGGGCACCTCCTGTTCGAACAGGGCCTTCAGGAAACCCGGATGGCTGCGGGACAGGATCACCTGCGGACCCTTGACGGTGTCCAAAACCTCGATGATGAAGGCGCGCACGGTCTTGCCCTGCCCCAGGCGCTCGCCCTTGATCTGCTCACGGTAGGGCATGAGGGCCTCGGTGCGCCCCAGGTTCACCAGGACGTTGCCGCGGTCCACCTGCTGCACCGTCCCGACAATGATCTGGCCCACGCGATCCTTGTATTCCTCGAAGATCTGGGCCCGCTCGGCCTCGCGCACCTTCTGGACCAGGATCTGCTTGGCCACCAGGATGGCGTTGCGGCCGAAGTCGCCCAAGGGCAATTCGAAACGCACCTCGTCGCCCACTTCCACCTCGTCGCCGAATTCGATCTGGGCGTCCTCCAGGGACATGTCCGTGTCGGGATCATCCACCTCCTCGACCACGGTCATCACCCGCTCCACCACCATGGCCCCCGTGTCGGGATCCACGCGCGCGTCGATATTGGCCTCGGCACCCAGCTTCTTGCGGGCCGCGGACTGTAGGCCCGACTCGAGGGATTCGATGATGATGGCCTTGTCGATGCTCTTCTCCCTGGTGATCTCACTCAGGGCGTTCAGAACGTTGTGATCCATGCGTGTCTCCTAGGACTCGTCGTGGGAGGAACGGTCATTCCTGGCCAGGCGATCCGCCCGGGGCCGACTCCTCTTGGTCTTCTTGCGGCTTTGCCGCTTCTGCCGTCGTTCCTGCTTCTTGCGGCGGCGATCGGCGTTGATCAGGGCCCGGGCGTCGAATTCGGGATCCAGATTGGCTTCCTGGATACGCCCCAGTTCCACCGCGATGATCTCCGCTTCCGCGGTGTCTTCATCCCCACGGCCTGGGGCGGGAGGCCGCACCCGCAGCCGCTGCCCATCGAAATCCACCAGGATCCCCCGCAGGCGCTCCCGCCCCGACGGGGCGGAAAGTTTCAGATCCACCTTCCGACCCACCGCCGCCGCGAAATGGCGCGGCAGGCGCAAGGGGCGGCGGATACCCGGGGACGAGACCTCCAGCACATACTGCCCGGCGAAGATGTCGGCCTCTTCCATCAGCATGTTCACGGTGCGGCCGGCGCGGGCGCACGCGTCCAGGGTGATCCCCCCGTCCGGATACAGGTCCACATAGATGCGCACCTGCAAGCGCCCGCCGCCCTGAAAGACGCGCACATCCAGGATCTCGAAGCCATCCCGGGCCAATTCGGGCTCCAGCAACGAGAGCACCTGGCTGGACATCTGTTTGAGGTCGCCGCGTGCGGCCATGGCGTGATCCGCCTTCGCTCCATGAAAAAAAAGAAGTGGACTTCTGCCCACCTCACCAAGTCCCCCTGTATTAAAGGGGACGCATTGAGATGCGCCCAATATACCGGCCGCCGTGCCCTGGTGCAAGCGAAAAACCCGGAATTTTGGGGTTTAGAGGGGAAATCACCAGGGTACGCGGAGCCCGCGGAATCAGCCCGCCATGGTGCCCGCCACCGAGCCGAAAACCTGCTCCAGCAGCACACCCAGGCGGCGCCCTGCCGGGCTGTCCAGATCCGGGTCCCGCTCCAGAAAGGCCCGGCTGTCCTCGCGGCACAACCTGATCAGATCCGCATCCGTCACCGGGTTCAGCAGCCGGAAGCCCGGCAAACCGCTCTGCCTCACTCCCCAGGCCTCTCCCGGACCGCGCACGCGCAGGTCCTGCTCCGCCAGAGCAAAACCATCCAGATGGCTGGCAAAGAAGCGGATCCGTTCCCGGCTTTCGCCCGCCAGATGGCCGTCGCACACCAGGAAACAGCGGGAGGCATGCTCGCCGCGCCCGATACGCCCCCGCAACTGGTGTAGCTGGGCCAGCCCGAAACGCTCCGGGTTGTGGATCACCATCACCGTGGCCCGGGGCACATCCAGCCCCACCTCCACCACCGTGGTGGCCACCAGGACAGAGACCTCGCCCCGGTTGAAAGCCTCCATCACGGCCGCTTTTTCCCGCGCCTTGAGGCGACCATGCAGCAGCGCCACGTTCCGGTCCGCAAAAATCTCGCCCCGCAGACGCTCGAATTCGGCGGTGGCCGCCTTCAGATCCTGCCCCGCCGTCTCTTCGATGACCGGATGCACCACGTAGACCTGCCGCCCGGCCGCCACCTCGGCGCGACAATGCTCCCAGACGCGGGCCTCATCCCTTTCCGGGACGATGTCGGTGCGGATGGGCTGCCGTCCCCCGGGCAAAGCGTCGATGACGCTCAGGTCCAGATCCCCGTACAGGGTCAACGCCAGGCTGCGCGGGATGGGCGTGGCGCTCATGACCAGCACATGGCTCTGCCGCTCATCTTGCCCGCCACGGCCGGAAAGCCCCCGCTGGCGCACCCCGAAACGATGCTGTTCATCCACCACCGACAAGCCCAGGTCCGGCACGTACACTCCGTCCTGGATCACCGCGTTGGTGCCCACCAGCAGATCGATTTCCCGATCCGCCAGGGCCGCCAGGACAGCCCGGCGTTCCGCCGCCGGGGTGCTGCCCGTCAGGGTGGCCACGTTCACCTGCAGCGGTTCCGCCAGCCGGGCCAGGCTCTGGCCGTGTTGCCGAGCCAGAACTTCCGTGGGAGCCATCAACAGGGCCTGGTACCCCTGCTCGATGACGAAAAGACAGGCGATGAAGGCCACCAGCGTCTTACCGCAGCCCACATCCCCCTGCACCAGCCGGTGCATGACCCGGCCGCTGCGCAGATCCGCCAGGATCTCTGCCAGGACCCGTCGCTGCGCCCCCGTCAGGGCGAAGGGTAGCGACCGCACCAGATCCCGCGTCAGGTCTCCCGGCTTGCTGAGCATCAGCCCCTGTCGACGGCCGTAACCGTTCCGGCGCCGGGCCATGAGGGTCTGCACCAGGAAACCCTCCTGGTATTTGAGGCGCTTGAGGGCCCCCGCCAGGGCCTGCTGGTTGGCGGGGAAATGCACCGCGCGCACGGCCTCGTCCCAGGTGAGCAGCCCCCGCCGGCGGCGCAGATCCGCCGGCAAGGCGTCCTGCCGCGAGGACGGCAGCTTCTCCAGGGCCTGGTGCACCAGGGCCCGCAGCCAGTGCTGCCCGATGCCCCCGGTCAGTCCGTAGACCGGCACCATGCGGCCCGTGTGCAGGGAGGCGGCGGCCGGATCGGCGGCCCCATCGGCGCCCCCAGCCACCTGCAGACGCCCCCGGAATTGCTGCGCCAGGCCGCTGATCATGATGCGGCGCCCGGATCGGAACTGCTTCAGCAGGAAACGCTGGTTGAACCAGACGCAGAACAGCACCCCCGTGTCATCGCCGATGCTGATGGTCTGCACGGTGCGGCCCCGCCCGGTGGCCCGCTCCCCCACGGTCAGGATCTCTCCCTGCACCGTCACCTCCTGGCCGGGCCGCACCTGAGCCACGGGCAGGCTGTGGCTGCGGTCGAAGTAACGCCGCGGGTAGTGCTGCAGCAGATCCCCCACCGTCTCGATGCCCAGCCGGGCCAAGTTGCGCGCCCGAGCCGGGCCCACGGATTTGAGGAACTGCACGGAGGTGGTAGTGTTGAATTCCTTTTTCATCTTCTCCGCCGGTGGGGGAAATTTCTTGCTGGAAAGACCAGAGGATGTTAAATTGCTCTGCCTTGGATTTCAACTCGCGGGAGAGAGCTCGCGGAAACATACTTGCCCCCAGTACGGCAACCGGGTCAGCCACGCCCACAACCAGACCCGCCATCGCTGGCTGCCCAACCTGCAGAAGATCCGCTTCGAGCAGGACGGCAAGGTTCAGCGCGGTTACGTCTGCACCCGCTGCATCCGCACCGGCAACGTGAAGAAGGTCGTCTGAGAAGACGCCTCTCCAGTCGGGCGCGACCTCGCTCAGGGGAGCCTTTTGAAAATGTGATATAGCCCTCTCGATTCAATCGGAGGGCTTATCTCATATATTTCCAGCCCTTCGATGGCTTCCCGCATCTCCTGCACCATCTCCGCCGGATCAATCCAGCCGATATCCCCGCCCCGAACCGCTGCCGGGCCGATGCTGAACTGCTGGACCAGACTGCCGAAATCCGCTCCTGAATCCAGATAATCCTGTACCTGGCGCACCAGGGCTTCGTCCGGCAGGACCATGTGCAGCAGATGCTGCTTGCCCTCTTCCCGCTTGCCGGAAGCCACATCCCGGGCGCGGACCAGGCGCTCCTCCCAGCTGAGCAATTCCGGGGAGGCCTCCGGGTCCATCCCCTTCAGGTGCTGAATTTCCGCGATCGCCTCATCGAACTGGCCCATCTTCTCCAGCAGCTGCACCTTGACCACCCGGGCCGAGACCATGCCCCCGTCCAGGGCGATGGTGCGGTTGATGTGGTAAAGGGCCTCGACGGGCTTGCCCTGCTTGTCCAGATGGATGCCGTAATTGAAGTGGCCCACCACGTCATCGGGTTGGGCCGCCAGGAAATAGAGAAAATGCTTCTCGGCCTCAT
>PDWI01009938.1_pt1 | contig 32260 bp, 25 predicted proteins | sample 1430891 | NCBI WGS metagenome assembly PDWI01 (sample SAMN01162508, study PRJNA174530) | Oral metagenome, whole genome shotgun sequencing project. | biome: Marine environment; feature: Marine mammal; material: Swab sample of the gingival sulcus; isolation source: swab sample of gingival sulcus... | reverse complement strand
CACCGAGTTGGGGCTGCACCTGGCCCGGCACGGGTGCGAGGTGCACTTCATCTCCAGCCATCTGCCGTTCCGGTTGCGCTCCTACGCCACCAACATCTTCCACCACCCGGTGGAGCTGCCGGAGTACCCGGTCTTCCGCAGCTCGCCCTACACCCTGAGCCTGGCCACGACCATGCACGATGTGGCCCGGCAGCACGACCTGGACATCCTGCATGTGCACTACGCCATCCCGCACACGGCCAGCGCTTTCCTGGCTCAGCAGATGCTGCAGCCCACCAACCTGAAGGTCGTCACCACCCTGCACGGCACGGACATCACGCTGGTGGGGCAGGAGCCGTCGTTCTTCCCGATGACGCGCTTCCTCATCGAGCGCAGCGATGCAGTGACCGCTGTTTCGACCTTTCTCAAAGAAGAGACTGTGCGCGTTTTCGGAGTGGGCGAGGATATGGAGGTCATCCCCAATTTCGTGGACCCGCGCCTTTTCTTGCCGGTACAGGAGTCGGAACTGCGCCGGCGCCTGGCGCCCAAGGGCGAAGCCCTGCTGCTGCACGCCAGCAACTTCCGCGCGGTGAAGAACGTGCCGACGGTTGTCGAGGTCTTCCGCCAGGCGCGCGCGCGGCATGCCGTCCGGCTGGTCTTGGTGGGCGAGGGGCCGGAGCTGAAAGGCATCCGCCGCCTGGTCCGGGAACAGGGGCTGCAGGACGATGTGGTGTTCCTGGGCCCGTCCGACAACCTGGAGGAGATTTTGCCGGTGGCGGATATCCTGCTGCTGCCCAGCCGGCATGAGAGTTTCGGTCTGGTGGCCCTGGAGGCCATGGCCTGCGGCGTGATTCCCGTGGCCACCTCCGTGGGCGGCGCCGGGGAGTTCATCGTGGACGGCAGCAACGGTTTTTTGCGCCATCCCCAGGACGTCGGCGGCATGGTGGAAGCGGTGGACGGGGTGCTGGGGAATCCGGCGCTGAAGCTGAACATGGCCGAGGACGCCCGGCGGGACGCCACCCTCGATTTCGGCGCTTCTTGCGTTATCCGCCAGTATCTGGACCTTTACGAAGGTTTGCTGTCCCATCAGGGTTGACCGTCATGGTTGACACCTGAGCCAATCCCCTTAAAATGATGGCAGCCCTACCTACACCCGGGAGGTGTCCTGTGACGACGGCTGCCGATCTGCATCGCATTATCGAAGAACTGGCCGCTGAACGTGGCGTGTTCCGCGCCGAGGCCTATTTCTTTGCCCTCGAAGCCCTGGAGCAGGCCATGGAGGCCCACGCGACCCCCAGCCATATCTCGGGAGAGGACCTTCTGGAGTGGATCCGACGTCTGGGCAGCGAACGCTTCGGGCCCATGGCCCCGGAAGTCTTTGGTTCCTGGGGAGTGCACAGCACGCTGGATTTCGGGCGCATCGTTTTCCATCTTGTGGACCGCAAGCTGCTGCACAAGCGAGACGAGGACAGCCTGACGGACTTCCTGGACAAGTTCGATTTCGAGGAAGCCTTCCGGCTGAAGAACCTCAAGGGCCAGGCCTGACCTCTTTCCGCCCCCGGCGGGAACTTTTGTGCCGGGCGGCGGTATTCTCCCATTCCGGCGGGGGCTTGCCCGCCAACGGACCACGGACGGTCCGCATGGAGACGGCCACGAAGGAGCGAGGCCGAATCCCCGAACACAAAACACCGAGGAGTGCTCATGTCCTCCGTTTCCCTGCTGGCCATTCTCGGACCTGCCGAAATGATCGATCTCGTCGTGGAATCGACCTTCTTCGGCAAGGGTATTCTGTTGGTGCTGGCCTTTCTTTCGATCATGTCCTGGGCCGTGGTCTGGGACAAGGGGCGCACCCTGGCCGGCATCCGCAAGGGCCATCAGGAATTCTGGCAGAAATGCGACGCCTGGCTCGAGGGCCACAGCGACCGTCAGGCCCTGGAGAGCTGGAGCGAGGAGCACACGGATCTGCCCCTGGCCAATCTGATCCTGGAGACGCGCGGGGTGGACAACGCCCCGGCCATCCGGCGGGCCAGCGAGCGGGTCAGCTACCTGGAAATAGAGAACCTGGAACGCTACCTCATCCTGCTGTCCACGGCCGTGACCATTTCCCCCTTCCTGGGGCTGCTGGGGACGGTGTGGGGGATCATGAGCAGCTTCTATGACATGAGCGCCATGCAGAGCGCCAACCTGACGGTGGTGGCGCCGGGCATCGCCGAGGCCCTGACCACCACCATCGCCGGCCTGGCCACCGCCATCCCCGCGGTCATCTTCTACAACATGCTGGTGCGCAAGATCGATCTGGTGGGCAACGAGCTGGACCGTCTGCGCACCATCCTGGAAGAGGGCGCGGGCGGGGGCTCGGGTGCCGTAGGACCGGCCGGGCGGGATCTGGCGCGCCGGCCGGATGTGCATCGGAAGGGAAGCCTCTGATGAAACGCCGGGGCCATTTCCGCAGCAAGGCCGACATCAACATCACCTCCCTGGTGGACGTGACGTTGTGCCTGCTGATCATCTTCATGCTGACCGCCCCCTATATCCAGGGCGGGGTGGAGGTGAACCTGCCCGAAGCGGAGACCCGCAAGACCCTGGTCAAGGAGGGCCCGGTCATCTCCATCACGGGCAACCGTCAGGTGTTCTTCCAGGAGAATCCCACCACCATGGATGAGCTGGGCGGCCTGCTGGCTCCCTGGCTGGAGGATAAGGACACGGTGCCGGTGTACCTGCGCAGCGACGAGGAGGTGCCCTACGGCTTCGTGGGAACGGGAACTGAGATGACCCGTGGGCTGCCGGTTTCCCTGGTGATCCACATCCTGGGTGTGGGCCTGGTGCTTTGGCTGGGCAACGCCGTCAACCGCCCGGTGTACGAGCCGCCCCGGCGGATCAACGTGCAGGTGGTGCATCTGCCGTCGGTGGCGCCCCAAGCACCGCCGACGGAAACGACGCCATCGCCGGAGCCGGAGGTCGTCCCGCCCAAACCCAAGGTGGAAGAGACCAAGCCGCCCAAGGAAGTTCCCGAGCCCCGGCCCGAGGAGAAGAAGCCGGAGCCCAAGGTGGAAGAAGACCCTCGGCCCGAGGCGAAGCCGGAAACCCCGCCCCGCCCCGTTGAGGATTCTCCGCCGGAAGAGGCGCCGCGGGATCAGCCCCGGGAGGCGGTGCCCGTAGCGGCGGGCGCGGCCGTTTCCGGGACGTACTGCACGCTGCACTTCACCATCATGAAGAACGGCACCGTCACGGGCCTGACGGTGGTGCGGGGCAGCGGGATCGGCGTCTATGATCGGGAGGCCCGGCGGGCGGTGCAGGCCGTCCGCTTGCCGCAGCTGCCACCTGATTTCGGCTCCAGCAGCCTGGGTGTGACCATGACCTTCAACCTGAAAACGGATAACTGATGAGAGATCCCATGAGACATGCCACCGTCGGCTTCCTGCTGGGCCTGCTGCTCCTGGCTTCCGCCGGCAGGGCGATGGCCCAGACCGAGGTGGTCACCAGCATCACCAAGCGGGCCTACCTCAAGACCGACGCGCTGGTCAACATGCTGGACGTGCTTTCCGGCGGCCAGGCCGCGGTCCGCAACGCGGATCTGCTGGAAACGGTCATCCGCCAGGACCTGCTCTACAGCGGCTTCTTCCGTGTGGGCGCCAGTGATGACCAGGCCGACACCCTGGACTTCGTGTACATCATCGAAGGCAGCGTGGAAGGCCCCCTGCGCGATGCCGAGGTCACGGGAGAGGACGCGCCCACCACCGTGACCCTCAACTTCCTGGATTTCACCAGCCGCAGTCTCATCTTCAGCAAGCGGTATCGCCCCCTGCCGGCTCAGATGCGGGCCACGGCCCACCACTTCGCCGCGCAGGTCATCGAGTACATCACGCCCTCGCCGGCCATCACCACCAGCCGGGTGGTCTATTGCCGGGGCGGGGGCGGGCGGACGGATCTGTTCGTCACCGATTACGACGGTTTCGGAGAGATGCGCCTGACGGCCAACAGGACCCTGAACGTGTGCCCCTGCTGGTCCCCCGACGGCTCGGAGATCGCCTTCACCAGCTACCGCAACGGCATGCAGGGGCTGTTCAGCCTGGACACCAGCACGGGCCATGTGCGGCCCATCATCGAGCTCGAAGGGCTCAACTTCGGAGCGGACTGGCATCCCCAGGGGCATGAACTACTTTTGTCCATGTCCCGGGGCGGAAATCCGGAGATTTACCGCATCTCGCCGGAAGGGCGCATCATCAAGAGGCTGACGGTGGCCAAGAGCATCGAGATCAGCCCCAGCTGGGCGCCCAACGGCCGGGAGCTGGTTTTTACCAGTGACAGAACGGGCACTCCTCAGTTATATATCATCGACGAGGAAGGCACCGGAAGACGCCGCCGGACTTATGAAGGGCAGTACAACGATTCGGCCGACTGGTCCCCGGACGGCAAGCGGGTCGTGTACACCAACCGGGAGAAAAACCGGAACCGGATCGTGGTGATGGATGCCAGCGGAGAAAATCGCCGGGTCCTGACCGCGGATCCGGCCTGGGGCAACTGTGAAGACCCCAGCTGGGCGCCGGATGGCCGGCACATCGTGTTCGCTTCGGACCGCACCGGCGTGTTCAAACTTTTCGTTTACGACGTTGACGAGGACACGGCTCGTCAGCTGACCTTCGGGAACGATCCCGACACCACCCCCGCCTGGTCCCATTGACCGGCGGGTCACAACCTCCAAGGAGCAGTCTAGGAATGAACTTTCGTATGATGAAGCGGCGTATCCACATGGTGCTGGCCCTGCTGGCCATGGGCCTGCTGTTGACCGCTTGCAGCGGCAAGGCCCCCGTCAAGGACGACCCCATAGCCGATCAGGGCATCATTGTGGAGGAGGATGTGTCCACCATCCAGGAGCCGGTTGTGTCGGAAGAGGTCGAAGAGATCGTCGAGATCCAGCCCGACTACGCCGCCATGGCGCCCGCCGAGTACGGCGTGGGGGATATCTTCTTCGCCTTCGACAAGTACGATCTGGATCGCGAAGCCATGAGCATCCTGTCGGCCAACGCCCGCGCCCTGCGGGAGGCTGACGTGGTGGTGATGATCAGCGGCCACTGCGACGAGCGCGGCACCGTGGAGTACAACATGGCCCTGGGTGAGAAGCGGGCCCTGGCCGTGCGCGACTACCTGGTCAGCCTGGGGGTGCCGGCCCGCAACCTGCGGACCACCTCCTACGGGAAAAGCAAGCCCTTTGCCTGGGGTCATAACGAAGCCGCTTGGGCCAAGAACCGCCGGGCCCACTTCGAGCGTCCGTAAGAGGATCCCATGTTGCGTCTCATCGGCCGGAAGGCCCGCATTCGTCTGAAATTGGGGACCGCCTGCCTTTGGGGGGCGGCGGTCCTGCTTTGTGCCGGCTGCGCGCCCCAGTTGGACCGCATCGAACTGGCCGTGCAGGAAAACCATGACGAGATGTCCCTGCTCAAGGCGGAGAACAAACGCCTCATGGCGGAAGTCCGGGCGCTGAATGAACTGCTGCGCATGGACCGCAACGCCGGAGACGAGAGCACGGCCATGCGCCTGAACCGCCTGTCCATGCTGTCCAACCAGATCGACCAGCTCATGAACAAGCTGGACGACAACGCGGAGTACATGCGGGATCTCAGCGCGCGCGTGGACCTGTTGGCCACCCGCACGGGCACCCCCACCCTGGGCGAGTACAAGCCCCCCACCCGGGATGCCGCCGCCAGCGGCGCCCCCGTGGAGGAGGGGCAGGCCATCTTCGATATGGCCGTGCTGGACCACAGCCAGGGGAACACGGACCTGGCCCGCCAGGGTTTCGAGGAATTCCTGCGCAAGTATCCCGACAGCGAGGTGGCGGATGACGCCATCTACTGGCTGGGCGATCTGGCCTACGCCAACGGGGAGCAGGAAAAGGCCCTGGAGTATTTCGGGGATCTGCTGCAGAGATACCCCGTCGCGGAATTCGCTCCGGCCGCTCTGTACAAGAGCCGCTCCGCGCTGCTGGCCTTGGGCCGCAAAAAGGAGGCCTGGGATATGGGCGGTCGGCTGCTGAAGCAGTTCCCCGACAGCCCCGAGGCCGCCTTGCTGATAGAAGAACGAAAAGAGTAGGCTCCGGCCAAGGAGAATGACGTGCCCAAGTTCCCGACCCTGAACAAGTTCTCGACCCTGAAACTGGCCCGTGGTCTCAACCAGGCCTTCCGACCCGTAGAGATCACGGACATCGATGAGAACTACCACGCCTTCATCGTGCGCTACAGCGGAGACTACATCACCCACAGTCATGACAAGGATGAGTTCGTGCACATCCTCGAAGGCAGCCTCGAGGTGGAGATCAACGGCGAGACGATCGAGGTCGTCCAGGGGGAAAGCATCCTCATCCCCGCCGGCGCGCCCCATCAGCCCCGGTGCGGGAACATGGCCCTGGGCTTGGTGATCGAGCGCAAGGGGCTGCAGAAGCAGACCCCCAAGTCCTGAGCGCCCGACACCGCACAGCAAAAAGGACCCGGCCAACAGGAGAAGGCCGGGTCCTTTTTTTTTTGCCGGTTTCTCTACCGACCGCAGGCGGCGGCGTCAGTCCACCAGCATGCTCTCGATCCACATCACATCCCCGCGGCTGCCGATGTACAGGGGCACCCGCATGTGCATGTCCGTGGGCACGATCTCCATGATGTTCCGCTTCCCGTCGCTGGCGTATCCGCCGGCGGCCTCGGCGATCATGGCCAGGGGGGCGGCCTCGCACATCAGGCGCAGCTTGCCCTCGGGCTTGTCCAGGGTGGGCGGGTAGAGATAGACCCCGCCGTAAAGCAGGTTGCGATGGAAGTCCGCCACCAGCGAGCCGATGTAGCGGCTGCTTTTGCCGGCACCTTCGCTGGGGGAGTCGCCGCGGGTGGTTTTGGTGTCGCGCCCGTACTTGAACTGGCGCACCACCTCGCGAATCTTGGGATCCCACTTGGGCTCGTAGGCCTCGTTCACGGAATAGATCTTCCCGGTGAAGGGGGTGGTGATGTGCTCGTGGCTGAGCAGGAACTCGCCGATGCTGGGATCCAGGGTGAAGCCGTGCACCCCGTGACCGGCGGTGTAGACGAACATGGTGCTGGACCCGTAGATGACATAGCCGGCGGCCACCTGCTCGTTCCCGGACTGCAGCAGGTCGTTCATCCCGACGGAGTCGCGCCGGCTGTTGCGTTTCCAGATCCCGAAGATGGTGCCCACCGAGACGTTGGCGTCGATGTTGGAGCTGCCGTCCAGGGGATCGAAGACGACGATGTAGCTGCCCGTCCCGCCCTGGGGATCCACGAAGATGGGATCATCCAGTTCCTCGCTGCCCATGATGCAGACCTGGTTGCGGGTACCCAGACACTTGATGAAGACGTTGTTACCGAATTCATCCAGCTTCTGCACGACCTCGCCCTGGATGTTCTCGTCCCCGGTGGCGCCCAGGATGTCCACCAGCCCGGCCTTGTTCACCTCGCGGCTGATGACCTTGGCGGCAAAGGCGATATCGCTGAGCAAGCCGGTGAAATCCCCGCTGGCGCTGGGGTGCAGGGTTTGCATCTCGAGGATGTGGCTTTCGATGGTCTGCAAGTTCTTGGGGGCCTGGGTCATGGCGGACACCTTTCGCGAAATACCGGAATCAGGCTCGGTAAGCGGATGAGTCGGATCACCCAAAAGAGTACAACGGGCCCCTTCCGGTCAACAACCAACTTCTGGACCTATCTCCTTGCGAACTTGCGCTATCTTTGCCATCCTGACAAGGAAATGAGGGTCATTTGACCGGAATCGATTTTGCCCGCAATTCCCTTAGCCCACCGCGGCAGGACCGCCCAGGAGGAACCATGCCCAACGCCCAGTACAAAGTCCCCACGCCGACCAACGAACCCGTCAAGGGTTACGCCCCCGGGTCGCCGGAAAAGGCCGAGATGAAGGCCGCTCTGAAGAAGATGAGCGCCGAGAAGATCGAGATCCCCATGGTCATCGGCGGCGAGGAGATCCGCACCGGTGATCTGGGCAAATGCGTCATGCCGCACAACCACAAGAAGGTTCTGGGGCAGTACCACAAGGGTGGCGAGAAGGAAGTCAAGCTGGCCATCCGGGCCGCCCAGAAGGCCAAGAAGACCTGGAGCGCCACGCCCTTCGAGCACCGCGCCGCCATCATGCTGAAGGCCGCCGACCTGCTGGCCGGCCGCTACCGCCAGACCCTGAACGCGGCCACCATGCTGGGCCAGGGCAAGAACCCCATGCAGGCGGAAATCGACAGCGCCTGCGAGCTGATCGACTTCCTGCGCTTCAACGTGTACTACGCCCAGCAGATCATGGCCGAGCAGCCCAACAGCTCGGCCGGCATGTGGAACCAGCTGGAGCAGCGCCCCCTGGACGGCTTCGTCTTCGCCGTGACGCCCTTCAACTTCACGGCCATCGCCGGCAACCTGCCCACCGCGCCCGCCCTGATGGGCAACACCGTGGTCTGGAAGCCCGCCAGCAGCGCCGTCTTCAGCGGCCACTACCTGATGCAGCTGTTCAAGGAAGCGGGCATGCCCGAAGGCGTGATCAACTTCGTGCCCGGCAGCGGCGGCCAGATCGGCAACCCGGTCATGGCCAGCCCGGACCTGGGCGGCGTGCACTTCACCGGCAGCACCGGCGTGTTCCAGAACATGTGGAAGCAGATCGGCACCAACATCCACACCTACAAGTGCTACCCCCGCATCGTGGGCGAAACCGGCGGCAAGGACTTCATCTTCGCCCACCCCAGCGCCGACGTGGCCGCCCTGGTGACGGCCATGGTCCGCGGGGCCTTCGAGTACCAGGGCCAGAAGTGCAGCGCCGCCAGCCGCGCCTACGTGCCCGCTTCCCTGTGGAAGCAGGTCAAGCAGCAGTTGCTGGACATGGTGGCCACCATCCAGCAGGGCGATCCGGCGGACTTCCGCAACTTCATGGGCGCGGTCATCGACCGCCACGCCTTCGACAACATCAAGGGCTACATCGACCGCGCGAAGAAGGCCAAGGGCAAGGCCAAGATCCTGATCGGCGGCGGCTGCGACGCCAAGAAGGGCTACTTCATCGAGCCCACCGTCATCGAGGCCACCGATCCCCATTACGAGTCCATGGTGGAAGAGATCTTCGGCCCCGTGCTGACCATCTTCGTCTACGAGGACAAGGACCTGCTGAAGACCCTGCGCCTGTGCGACAGCAGCAGCGCCTACGCCCTGACCGGCGCCATCTTCAGCCAGGACCGGGCCGCCATCATCAAGATGAAGGACGAGCTGGAGGGCACCGCCGGCAACTTCTACATCAACGACAAACCCACCGGCGCGGTGGTGGGCCAGCAGCCCTTCGGCGGCAGCCGGGCCAGCGGCACCAACGACAAGGCGGGCAGCTACCTGAACCTGATCCGGTGGACCAGCCCGCGGACCGTCAAGGAGACGTTCGATCCGCCGCGGGATTATCCGTACCCGCACATGTCGGAGCGGTAGCGCCGGGATAGCCTGCCGACGTGGCAAAGGTTAGATGATGAGGGGCGACCTTGGTGGTCGCCCCTTGTCGTCAGTCCCTGTCGTTGGGAGGGTGGCTTTGGGGGGCCGGAATGATGGGCGGGTCACACCAGAGTGCTGGTCGCAAGAATGTCCAGCAGCTTCTCTGGTGAGGCCGGAGACAGCGCCGCCCGCCATGCCTGCTGGAAATCCTCGGTGTGGCGGATGACGACCCAGGGCAGGCCGGCGTGGGTGTTGAGGGCGTTGAGGGCCAGCAGGGCCATGCGGCGGTTGCCCGCCGTCCAGGGCGCCAGGCGGGAAAGCCCCAGGAAGGCCAGGATACCGCGCCGCGCCGGGTCCTTTTCGTCGGTCACCAGACGGATCCACGTGTCCATGAGCCGCCGGGTTTCCGGCGCTTTGTAACGCAGGATCTGCCCCCGGGGCAGGAGACCCGCTTCGACCGTGGGGCCCATGAGGGCCAGCCGCCAGCCCCGCATGTCCTGCCGCAGGACGGTTTCCAGGCGGCGGCCTTCCAGCATGCGCACCACGCTGCGCTTGACCAGCTTCAGGGCGGCGGCGTAACCCTGCAGGGCCAGCAGGGCGGCCGGATCCACCTCGCCGGGCAGGGGAGGGCCGGCGCTGCGCTGCAGGCGGCGGGAGATTTCTTCCCACTGGGGCCAGCCGGCGATCTCGGCGGCCCGCTCCCGTTCCAGGAAAATGGTCTGCGCCGCTGTGGTGGGGATGTCGTAACCGGCCAGCCGCAGGTGGTTCTGGGCGTCTTCCGGCAGGCCGTTCTCGATGGCGGCCAAGCGATGCAGGAGATTGCCGGGAAGATTGTCGGGACGGAACCGCCCGGCGGGGATGTGGGCGGACCAGAATCGCCAGCAATCTTCCAGGGAGGAGGCGGTGGGGGGCTCTGGGTTCGGGGCTGATTCCGGTTTCCGCCGGGCCGCCGAAGGCACGCGGGTGGTTTTCGGAACAGCCAGGCCGGCGGCTTGCAGGCCTGTGGTCACGATCCGGGCTTCCTCTTGCTTCCCCAGGGTGACAAACCGCTCCAGCAAGCGGTACAGAGCCTGATGGCGGCCTTCCTGCAGGCAGCGCCAGACGAAGCTCTGCCAGTCCGGGATCCGGGGCAGCAGTTGGTCGACCTGTTCCAGAGAATTCTTCCACTGGGAGGCTGTCAGGCGGGTCAGGATGGCCTCCGGCGTCATCACCCGCAGCCCGGCGATGGTTTCCTGGCGGGCGGGGAAATGGTTTTCCTCCTGGTAGATGGTCAGGCGGGTGCCGTCGGCGAAGGTGTGCACCGTGGTGCCGGCGGAAGGGGAGATGACGACCAGGCGGGAGGGCAGGGCCCCGTCGTTGCCGTGGATGGCCAGGCTGGAGGCGGCGGAAAGGCACCAGCGGCTGCCCAAGCGGTTTTCCAGGTACAGTGGCAGGAAGGCAGCCAGGTCCGGCTTGGGGGCTTCCGTTGGGGAATGGGGCTGGAGTTGGTACCAGCCGCGCATGATGGCGCGCAGGCGGCCGGCCCGGAGCAGGGTTTCCCGTTGTTGGCGGGTTAGCTGGGAGGATTGGAGGATGCCCTGTTGCTGGTTTTGGAGCGCCGTTCGCCAGGCCGCCAGGAGATTGGGGGCGGGGGGCATTTCCGGGAAGTGGTGGTCCATGGCGGGGACTCCTGGCTTGGGGGAGGGCTTTGGATTGGTGTTGTGGGGGGGAGGGAGCAAGGGGGATGCCAATGTCGATGTTGATGTCGATGCCGATGCGTCTAATGTCAGGGCCAATGCCGTAATGCGGGTTTGGGGCATGCTGAAGGGGGGCCCGGTCGGGGCAGATCAAAGGAGGAAGGGAACGGGCTCTGGGGGGATTGTGGGAGAAAGGGGAGGGGGTGGTGCCGGAGGTGGGACTCGAACCCACACGTTCCAAGGAACAACGGATTTTGAGTCCGTCACGTCTACCAATTCCATCACTCCGGCACCTTGGGTTGGGCCAAGAGAAGCCGCAAGGCGTTCCTGGACCCGAGGCGGAGTTTAGTCATCTTGCTGCCCAAAGTCAAGTTGCACAAAACACAGAGAAAAATTTGACACCCATGAGGATCCTGCTAGCATGACTGGCAGTCATGAGGTCAGGGGTTCGATCCCCCTTGGCTCCACCAACTAGAATTTGAGGACGCAGGGAGTGGCATGGTCGCTTCCTGTGTTTTCGTATCTGGGTTGTAGGCGACCTAAGGCATGTTTGTTGGACGGGGTGATCATGTTCAGCGGACTGGAAATTGAATCCCAAATCAGAGCGAAAGTATTCGAATTTCTCTCTGCCGCCACCGATCGATACGGCGAAGTTCTTCGCTGGGACCTCCTGACCAAAGGTTTCACGTTCCAAGGTGAACGTGTGCCTCTCTTGGGAGCCAGTGGTATTTGGAAACCCAAGGTTTTTGAATCCATCCCACTGAGTATTACCACAGCACCTCCCAAGACAAACAAAGAGGCCCCTTACAATGATGGAATGGATTCCTTGGGGCGTTTAGCCTACAAGTACAGGGGAACGGACCCTGGACACCGTGATAATGTTGGCCTTAGACTGGCCATGCAAAAATCTATTCCTCTGGTATACTTCTTTGGAATTGATCAAGGTCTATATCTTCCAACCTGGCCTGTTTTTGTAGTAGCCGATGATCCCAGAAATCTGACTTTTAGTGTCTCAATTGATGACAAAGCCATGGTGGGGCACACGACGACTGGCTTGGCGAGCGAAATAAGGGATGCCCGAAGACAATATGTCACAACTGTAACCCTTCGGCGTCTGCATCAGCAAAAATTCCGGTCGAGGGTAATTAGAGCTTACAGAAGTCGGTGTGCAGTCTGTCGGCTCAAGCACTCTGAATTGCTGGACGCTGCTCACATTATTCCTGACTCTGATCCACGGGGTGAACCGATCGTTCCGAATGGCTTGGCTCTGTGTAAGATCCATCATGCAGCATTTGATCGTCATATTCTGGGGATCACCCCAGATTTAAAGGTCCAAATCAGGGCCGACATCCTCCAAGAAGTGGATGGCCCCATGCTTAAACACGGGCTGCAAGAAATGGACGGTACTTCAATTGTTCTTCCATCAAATATTGAATTGAGGCCCAGACGAGATTTGGTAGAAGCCCGCTTCGAAGAATTCAAGCGGGCTGGGTAATGGGGGACACCCTATTTTACCGGTCACACGGGAAACCTATGTCGCCGCTGTTCAGTTCATGGGTGATGGCAATCGTAGGCTTGGAAATGAGTTCTGGAAAAAGAAGAGACTGTTTTGTAGGAGAGCTCGTACGAAAGCATTTTGAGGGGTATAATTGTTTGTGTTAAAATAATTTACCCGCCCGGAAGGTTTTCGTTGTTTAATATTTCTGAATTTTCCGATTTAATACGGATATGTGAGGGCTGTGATCATTGGAGCGTTGCTGGAGGATTTTTATAGACAGGCGAGGGGCTAATGAAGCAATCCAAGAATCGACAACAGGTTGACACCTTATATGTGCTTGGGGCTGGTGCCAGTTATGGCTTGTCGTACATCAACTCCCAAAAACGGAAATTCGTCCGTGCGATAACTCCCTTAGACAAGGATTTCCTTTCGTGCTTGGAGCAAAGTATTCCGGATAAAGGTTGGCGTCGTCAGGCAATTGAGTTGGTCTTGAAGGATTGGTTTGATAGGACAGAGGCAACCAAGTTCGGCCTTGAGCAGGCAATAATCAAAAGGGTGAGCGATTACGAGTTTCTTGCAAAGATCCACCCGACAAGGATAAAAAGAAAAATCTCCAATGAAGAGTACCTCAATAATCTATCGCACCTCCTGACCGATTACTTGGACAAATGTAAGTCCAATCGGTCCGGGAATACCAGCAGGTTCGTCAATGCGGTTTTCCCTCCCCGTACTACCCCTGAGGACTATCGGAACAGGGTGATCACATTCAACTACGATATTCTGATTGAGCGTCCCCTAATTGAACGAGGCGTGTCCCGGCGGAAGATCTACTTTGATCGATTGGGTGATGATCGGAAGGCCGGTAAGGCAAGAAGGATGTCGGAGTGCTTTGCCCATCCGTTAATTCTCAAGTTGCATGGATCGACCAATTGGCGTTGTGAACGAACGCTGTTCGACCAAATGATCCGTGGTGATATTGACCAAAACAAAACGGTGCCTATTTGGATCGATGGGTCGAAGATTCCAAAACCATCAGATGATGTTTCCCCGCTGATAATCCCGCCGATTCCGAACAAGCCAATCACTAAGACCAGTATATTTAGGTTCTTATGGACCAAAGCCTATGAGTATCTGCATGAGGCAAAGAAAATAGTGATCGTGGGCTATTCTTGTCCGCCAACTGATGCATTGGCCCGAACCATGTTTACGCATTTCAAAAACAAAAAGATAGAGGAATTCTATGTGGTTGATCCGAATGCGGAAGCCCTAAAAAACTATCGGGAGATGGTGGATCCCACAGTGGGGCGGAAGGCCAAGTGGAGATACTGCTCAGACTTTTCTGAATACATTTCTGAAGAATTGGGTATTCCGGCCAAAGTGGCCACTCATTCCGGCTGACCAACTGCTCGACGATTCCCTTCCGGAAATCCCCACGCCCTCCGAAAACCCCTGGCCATCCCCAACCCCCTGTGCCACTTTCCTCCCATGAAGACCCCAACCCCCTCCACCGTCTTCCGCGCCCTGCTCGGCCTCATCCTCCTGGTGGGGATAGTCTTGGTCGCCACCCAAGGCACCACCTGGTGGCCCACCCTGCGCGAGGCCATCAGCCAACAAGGCCGCACCGGCTATCTGATCTTCGTGGCCACCTTTGTGGGCCTGACCACTCTCTGCTTCCCCGTTTCCGTCCTCGGTTTCACCGCCGGCGCCCTTTATGGCCCCGGGCAGGGCGTGGGGGTGGTCTTTCTCTCCGTCCTGCTTTCCGGCAGCCTCATGTTCCTTCTGGGCAAGGGCGTCCTGCGTGGGCTGACCGGCCATCTGGTCCGCCGGGATGCCCGGCTGGAAGCCATGGAGCACCTGGCGGCCCGGCAGGCCGTGCGGCTGAATCTGCTGGCGCGGCTGTCGCCCATCAATTTCGGGGTGGTGTCGTACACCCTGGCCTCAGGACGTTCCTCCTACCGGGCCTACTGCATGGGGTTGCTGGCCACCCTGCCCAGCATCCTTTTGCAGGTCTGGATCGGGGTCCTGGTGACCCGGGGTGGATCGTTGCTGGCCACGGAGGGGCGGGTGGGGGTCTTGCGCCTGGCCGGGCTCGCGGTCGGGATCCTTTTCCTGGGGCTGCTCAGTTGGCAGGTGGCGCGGTTGGTGCGGCAAGCCGTGGCCGACATCCAGGCCACGGAAACGGAAAATCGCCCGGCCGATGATACCTCCGGCTAAACGTGCGCTTGGTCGCACACTTGATAACCAGGCAATTGGGGGACATGCACTTGGGGTTGCCCCACGCCACGCCGTGCCCTAAACTTCTTCGGTGTCCCGCTACCCGTTGTCCCTGTCACCCCAATCGGATGTGCCGGCAAAACCATGTTCCCGATCTGGCTCGACATCGTCATGATGATTCTCCTGGTGGCCGGGTGGCTGGCCTGGTTTCGCCAGCGCCAGGCGAACCAACGGAATGCTGCTCTGCCTGTCGACGACCGCCCGGAACCCAACCCGTCGCCACAGCAGGAGCAGGGACAGCAGGCCCCGCCTCTCCAGAAGAACCCGGCGCGCATGATCCAGGGGCTCGAGGAGTTGGGTGCCGAACTGTGGGAGTGGGATCTGGGGCGGAAGCGCGTCCAGGTGTCCCCGCTCATATTGGAAACCAGCGGCTATGCCGACCGCCGTTTCCCGAGCACGCCGGAGGGCCTGCTGAAGCTGGTGTATCCTGAAGACCGGAGCAAGGTCTGGTGCCACTGCCGAGGCCTGTTGGTGGGCCGTCAGAGTGAGATCACCATCAAAGCCCGCTTTCTTTTTGGCGACGACACTTATCACTGGGTCCAGACCCGGGTCATCCCCCGGCGCGACGACACCGGACGCGTCAGCACCTTGGTGGGCAATTTCCAGGACATCACCCAGCGTGTCGCCGCGGAGCAGGAGCGGGATCGGCTTTTCAACCTGTCCATCGACATGCTGGCCGTCTGGGGTTTCGACGGGAAGCTGCAGCAACTCAACCCCGCCTGGGTGCGGGTGCTGGGCTGGTCTCGGGATGAACTCATGGACAGGCCCCTGCTGTTCTTCGTGCATCCCGATGACCAGGATCTGACCCGGGAAGCCCTGGAGGCCATCTACCAGGGCGATCCCATCGACGAACTGGACATGCGTTTCCGTTGCCGCAACGGCAGCTACCTCTGGCTGAGCTGGAGTTCTTATCCTTACCCGGATCGCCAGGTGGTGTTTTCGGTGGTCAAGGACATCACGCACAACAAGCTGGCGGAGCGGAAACTGCTGGACTATCAGGAACGTCTGCGGGACCTCAGCTCCCAGCTCAGCCTGGTGGAAGACAGGCAACGCAAGATCCTGGCCTCCGCCATCCACGATGGGCTGGCCCAGCAGCTTTTCGGCATCCGGGCCAAGGTCACCCTGATGAAATACCCGGAGAAGGTGCCGGATCTGGCCGCGCTGGTGAACGAAACCCTGGGCATCATCGACGAGACCATGGGCCAGGCGCGCAACCTCAGTTTCGAGCTTTTCCCGCCGGTGCTGCATGAGGTGGGGCTGGGGGCGGCCCTCAGCTGGCTGGGGCACCAGTTCCAGGAGCGCACCGGCATCAACTGCCAGGTTTCCGTCGATGGGGAAGGCCCCGAGCTGGGCGAGGACCTCCGGACCATGGCTTTCCAGTCCGTGCGGGAGTTGCTGGCCAACATCGATAAGCACAGCCAAGCCAGAGAGTGCGCCATCTCCATGAATCATTTGGAGGGCTTTCTGACCATCCTGGTGGAGGACAAGGGGCAGGGTTTCCACTTCCATGAGGCCCGGGACAAGGCTCTGGATCGGGACTCCCGGGGCGGGTTCGGGCTGTTCAGCATCCGCGAGCGCATGCGTTCCATCGGCGGTCGCATGCTGGTGGACACCCAGCCTGGCAAGGGCTGCCGGGTTTTCCTGACCTTCCTGAACGACGACCAGCCTCCGGCCGGCCGGGACGGCTCCCTCATGGAGAACTGATTTGGGAGAATTCTACGCCCTGGCCTGTGCCCTGTTCTGGGCCTTCGCCGTCATCTTGTTCCGGAAGTCCGGAACCACCATCCCGCCTCTGGCCATGAACCTGTTTCGGGTGGGGCTGACCAGCGTGCTCTTTCTGGGCACGCTGCTTCTGCTGGGCATTCCCTTGCTGGGGCAGGCGCCGGCGCGCGACTACGGCATTCTCATGGCCAGCGGCGTGATCGCCATCGCCGTGGCCGACACCCTGTTCCACATGAGCCTGAATCGGGTGGGTGCGGGTATCAACGCCATCGTGGACAGCCTGTACAGCCCGTCGGTGGTGCTCTTCGCCTATATCCTGCTTGGTGAACGCATCGGGTCCTGGCAGTTTCTGGGGATGGTCATCATGATCCTGGGTATCGTGCTGGCCACCCGGGTGCAACCGCCGGCGGGGACCACGCGCCGGACCCTGGTGTACGGGGTTCTGCTAGGGGTGGCGGCCATGCTGTTCCTGGGGTTCGGGATCGTGCTGGCCAAAGGTGTGCTGGAAGGGGCCAACGTGCTTTGGGCCACCACCATCCGCCAGTTGGGTAGCCTGGCGGTGCTGGTGCCCGTCACCCTCATCCATCCCGACCGGCGGCGCCTGTGGCGGGTGTTCTTGCCGGACCGCAGCTGGCGCTACAGCGTGCCCGGTACCCTGATGGGCTCCTACTTCGCCCTCATCCTGTGGATTGCCGGCATGAAGCACATTTCCGCCGGCCGGTCCGCCATCCTGAACCAGACCAGCACCATTTACTTGCTGATTCTGGCCAGCGTGCTGCTCAAAGAACCCTTCGGCTTGCGCCGCGCTTTCTCCGCCTTGCTGGTGAGCTTGGGGGCGGTTCTGGTGATTTATTTGTAAATCGCTTGTTTTTATTGGATTATTGTGAAACATTTGTTATATAACGTCCGTTATGCAATATCCCAAGTTCCCTGAACTGAGGTGATTCATGGTCAGGACACAGGTTTTCAACCCCGAGGATGTGGTCCAGGCGGGTTTCGACGTGGTGGATGCCGAAGGCTGGGACCAGCTCTCGGCCCGCCGGGTCGCCGAGGTCCTGGGCAGCAGCACCGCCCCGGTGTACAGCAATTTTCGGAACATGTCCGAATTGGCGGCTGCCGTGGTCCAGGAGGCCATTCGGCGCTTCATGGCCAAAACCAGCAACCCCCAATCCGGCAACCGGTTCCTGGATTTTGGCTGGGGGGTGTTGGATTATGCCCTGGCCCATCCCCGCTGGTATGACGCCCTTTTCCGGGAGGTCCAGCTGCCGGACGACCAGTACCGGCAACTGGTGGCGGGCATGGCGCGGATCATGGCGGCGACTCCGGAGCTGAGCGTGTTGCCGGAATTCGAGCGCCAGCTGGTCCTGAAGAAGATGACCATCTTCACCCATGGGTTGGCTTCGGAAATATGCACCGGCCACGCCGGCCCCCTCAATCGGGAGGGGATGCGGCTTCTGCTGGAAGAGGTGGGGCACGCGGTGATGGACGACGCCCTGAAAAGACCGCCGCGCTCCGTAAGGGAAATGGAGATGCTGGACACCTGCCAGAACTGCTGCCCGGCGGAGCGTGAACCGGGGAAAGAAGAACATCATGAATAATAAGTGTGGCGGTTTGTTGTTGGGGGCCCTGTTGCTGGTGAGCGGTCTTTTGGCCACGCCGGCCCTGGCCCAGACCCAGAACCAAGACCGGGCCGACGACGTGGTCATCCGGGCGCGCGGTGGCCTGGACGCGCCCGTCATGGACCTGGAAAGCTGCGTGGCCCAGGCCCTGCGCACCAATGACGCCCTGCAGGCCGAGCGCCTGCGCATGGAAGAACTGGACGGTCAGATGGACCAGGCCCTGAGCACCGGGCTGCCCACCCTGGATCTGGTGGGCAACTGGCGGCGAAGCCGCAACCCGGCCATGGCCCTGGATGAAACCTTTGCCGGTGGCGGTGGCGGGCTGGCCCCGCCGGCGGGCTCTCCGGACTGGTTCAACCAGTGGATCATGGGATTCGGGTCGTTTCTGCCGGCCGTGGAAGATATCCCGGCCCAGAGCTACCTGTCCGCCAGCCTCAATCTGAACTGGAAGATCAACCCCATGAAAACCGGCGGAGCCGTGGGGGCCGCCCGGTTGGGTATCCAGCGGCAAGAGTTGAACGAGCGCGCCGTGGAACACGCCACCACCCAGCAGGTGATGGTGGCCTACTGGAGCATCATCCGCGCCGCGCAACAGGTGGAAGCGGTGCGGGCCCAGCTGGTCAACCAGACGGAGTTGCTGGACATCATCCGGCTGCAGTACGATCTGGGACTGGTCACCCGCCTGGACACGCTGCAGGCGGCCGTGGCCCTGGCCAACACCAAACCCCGACTGGAGGTGGCCCAAGCGGAGCTGCGCAATGCCGGCGCCCACCTCAACACCCTGATGGGGGTGGAGCCGGGCAATCCCCTGGCCGTGGTCAACGACTCCCGCCTGGAGTTGCAGCCTTTGCGCGACGACGTGGCCTTGACCCTGGCCCAGCAGCGTCCGCAGCTGCAGGCGGCGGAAACCTTCACCGACATCCTGCGCCGCAACCGGCGGGCCCAGAAATCGGAGAACATGCCGTACCTGAGCCTGGCCGGCAGCTACGGTTACATCGGCAAGAAGTTCGATTCCGTCTTCGACGACGGGCATGACAACTGGAGCGTGGCCGCCTCTGTCACCGTGCCCCTTTTCGACGGCATGCTGAACCGGGGGCTGGTGGCCCAGACCGAGGCCCAGATCCGGCGCACCGAAACCGAGCTGCAGGGGCAACGCCGCCAGGCGCAGGTGGAAGTCCTGGACCTGCTGGCCAACCTGCGCCTGGCGCGGGGCCTGCTGGATGCCGTCACCCTGAATCTGGAAAACGCGGAAGAGGTGCTGGAGGAAAGCCTGCTCATGCTGGAGCTGGGCAAGACCCGTTACCTGGACGTGCTGGTGGCCGAAGCCAACCGGACCGAAGCGCGCAGCAACGTCATCGCCGCCCATCATGAAGTCCTGACCCTGACCGCGGGCCTGAAGCGCGCCCTCGGCTATTCGCCCCTGACCCAGCTCCAGGACATTCCGAACCTGGTCGCGGAGGTTTCCCGATGATGACCCAAGCCCAACGGTTGCGCGCCCTGGCGGGTGCCGCCCTGATCCTGCTCGTTCTGCTGGCCGGCTGCCAGGAAGAGGAGAACACCCGGGAGAAGTCTCAGGAGAAAGCCACCAACGTGCGCATCCTGGAAATGGCCCCCGGCAGCATGACGGAGTATTTCGAGATCACGGGTCCCATCCAGCCCGTGCGCGGTGCCGACCTGAGCGCCGAGGAGATGGGCCCGGTGGTGGCCCTGTCCGCCGCCAAGGGACAGGCCGTGCAGGCCGGAGAAGTGATCCTGCGGCAGCAGCGGGACATTCTGGAGGCCGAGATGAAGGCCCGCGAAAGCCAGGCCGATGCCGCGGCGTTCAATCTGGATAAGGTCCAGAAGCTGTTCGACGCCCAGAAGATCAGCCGGCTGGAACTGCTGAACACCCAGGCCGCCACCCGGCAGGCCCGCAGCGCCGCCGATGTGGCGCGCCGCCGGTTCGAGAGGGCGGCCATCCGCGCGCCCTTCGACGGCATCGTCGTGGACCGTTACGTGGAGCTGGGCCAGTTGCTGGCCCCCGGGCAGGCCGCGGTGCGGGTCATCGATCCTTCCGTGCTCAAGTTGGAAGGCTACCTGACGCAGGAAGAGGTGCCCTTTGTCGATCTGGGGGCCGAAGCCCGCGTTACCCTGGGAGACGAGGGCCCCACCGTGCGCGGCACCGTCGCCTGGGTGGGGATGGAGGCCGACCGGGCCACCGGCAAGTTCAAGATCGAGATCCGCATCCCCAATGAGGACGGGCATTTGCGCAGCGGGCTGATCGGCCGGGCGCAGCTGCCCAAGGTCGTGCGCCGGGATGTGCTGACCATCCCACGGGATGCGGTGCTGCCCTATCGCCATGGGGATAGCGTCTTCGTGGTGCGGGGCGATCGGGCCAAGCGGCGAACGCTGCTGCTGGGGCCGGATCAGGGTAATCTGGTCACGGTGCGCCGAGGACTGGAGCCCGGGGACCAGCTCATCGTCCGGGGTCATCGGGCCCTCAGTGACAGCAGCCTGGTGCGGGTGGTGGAGGTGTCCACCAGACCGGACGGCATGCTGCCCACCGATCCGGAAGTCTTGCTGGATGCCGGCTTGCCCGGGGAGGAGGACCGATGAGCCTCACTGCCGGAGCCATCAAGCGCTACCCCATGATCTTCGCCTTCATGGTGATCATCGTGATCATGGGCGTGCAGGCGTATATCGAGCTGCCGCGCGAAAGCAGTCCCGATGTCAAGATCCCCTTCGTCTCCGTGGCGGCGCCCTATCCCGGCACCAGCCCCGTGGACATGGAGAACCTGGTGACGCGCAAGCTGGAGCAGCAGCTCAAAGGGGTCAAAGATCTGGAGGAGATGATCAGCATCTCCACCTACGGCGTTTCCGTCATCAGTCTGGAATTCCAGTCCGATGTGGAGATCAGCGACGCCTTGCAGTCCGTGCGCGACCGAGTCGAGCTGGCCAAACCGGATCTGCCCGAAGATCCCCGCAACGACCTGGTTGTCCAGGAGGTCAGCGCGGCCGACCTGTTCCCCGTGATGCAGGTGAACCTGAAGGGTGATATCGACCTCTTCAAGCTGAAGAAGCTGGGCGAGGATCTGCAGGAAGATCTGGAGCAGATCCCGGGCGTCCTGTCGGTGGACCTGATGGGCGGCATCGAGAATGAAGTCCAGGTCATGGTGGATCCGGAGAAGCTGATCTACCACAACCTGAGCCTGAAGGATGTGCAGGATGCCATCGCCCTGCAGAACATGACCATTCCCGGCGGCAAGCTAGGGCTGGGCATGTACGACTACCAGGTGCGGGTACCGGGCGAGGTGGAGAATCCGGAAGAGATCCTGGACTTCGTGCTGGAGCCCGGGGCGAACCCGCCCTTGTACCTGCGGGATGTGGCCACCGTCACCTTCGGCATCAAGGATCGCGACACCATCAGCCGGGTCAACGGGGTGGACGCCGTGGCCCTGCTGGTCAAGAAGCGCAGCGGCGAGAACATCATCAAGATCGCCGAGGCCGTCAAAAGCGTGGTGGAGGCAGCGGAACCCCAGTTCCCCGTCGGCGTGAGCACCAGCATCGTGGCCGACCAGTCGGTGTCCATCAAGAACATGGTCCATGAGCTGGAGAACAACATTCTCAGCGGGCTGCTGTTGGTGGTGCTGATCCTCCTCAGCTTCTTCGGGGTGCGGAACGCCGTCTTCGTGGGCATCGCCATCCCCTTCAGCATGCTCATCAGCTTCATCGTGCTGAAATTCCTGGGCATCACCCTGAACATGGTGGTGCTTTTCAGCCTGATCCTGGGGCTGGGCATGCTGGTGGACAACGCCATCGTGATCGTGGAGAACATCTTCCGGCATCGGGGCAAGGGCAAAGAGGGCGACGAGGCCGCGGACACGGGCACGCGCCAGGTGGCCACGGCGGTCATCGCGTCCACCCTGACCACCGTCTGCGCCTTCGGGCCCATGGTATTCTGGCCGGGCATCATGGCGGTGATCATCACCCTGCTGAGCAGCCTGCTGGTGGCGCTGATCTTCAATCCCGTGCTCTGCGCGCGGTTCATGCCCCTGCCGTCGGCCAGCCAGGGCCACGAGTTGGTGGGCGACAAGCTGCTCCGTTTCGGGCTGCGCACCTACCGGCCCACCCTGCAGTGGGCCCTGGGGCACAGCTTCCTGGTCATGGGCGGGATGACCCTCATGCTGATCCTGGTCTTCCTGGTCTACGACCGGTTCAACCACGGCGTGGAGTTCTTCCCCGAGACCGATCCCCACATCGCGGCCGTGAACATCGCCGCGCCCAGCGGGACCCGTATCGAGGCCACGGACCAGTTCGCCCTGATCGTGGAGCGGGAGGTGGACACGGTGCCGGACCTGAAGGCCTACAACACGGTGGTGGGCGCCGTCTTCGCCAACGAGTTGGGCAGTCACCATCCGCCCAGCCACCAGGCCACCGTGACCATGGAGTTCGTGGATCTGATGGAGCGTAGCCGTTCCTCCAACCTGAGCCTGGATATTCTGCGCGACCAGCTGACCGATCTGACGGGCGCGACCATCACGGTCGAGAAGCGGGAAGAGGGGCCGCCCCAAGCCAAGCCCGTGAACATCGAGATCAGCGGAGACGATTTCCAGATTCTGGGCGAGCTGGCCGCCAAGGTGCGGGAACGGATCAAGAGCCTGGACGGTCTGGTGGATATCGACGACAACTTCGACAACGAGTTGCCGGAGCTGCTGATCGAGGCGGATGTGGAGCGGGCCGGCCGCTACGGGCTGCGCACCTTCGACATTGCCGGGACCATGCGCACCGCCCTGCACGGCTCTGAAACGGCCAAGTACCGCACCGGCGAAGACGAATACGACATCGTGGTGCGCTATGCCGAAGGTTCGCGCCGCCGGGTCGAGGATCTGGAAAACATGACGGTTTTCCATGAGGGCCGCACCGTCCCGCTGAGCGCCTTCTCCAAGGCCCGCTTCACCAACGGGCTGGCGGCGGTGCATCGCATCGATGCCCAGCGCGTCGTCACCGTCACTGCCGACGTGCTGACCGGCTACAACGAAAAAGCCCAGCTGGCTCTGGTCCAGGAACGCCTGGCGGACCTGAACCTACCCGCCGGCTACAGCCTGGCCTACACCGGCAAAAGCGAGGACGAAGCCGCGGCTTCCGTCTTCCTCAAAGAGGCTTTCAGCGTGGCCATCATGCTCATCTTCGTGGTGCTGGTCAGCCAGTTCAGCAGCATCACCGTGCCGCTGGTGATCATCTTCAGCGTGCTGCTGTCATTGATCGGGGTTCTGACCGGGTTGCTGGTGACGGGCACCCCCTTCGGCATCGTCATGACCGGCGTGGGGGTGGTTTCCCTGGCGGGCATCGTGGTGAACAACGCCATCGTGCTGCTGGACTATATCATCCAACTGCGCAACAGGGGGATGGACAAGATGGAGGCCATCATGCACGCGGGTGAGACGCGTTTCCGCCCCGTGGTCCTGACCGCCTTGACCACCATTCTGGGTCTCATCCCCCTGACCACGGGCATGTCTCTGGATTTCACGGCGTTGTTCGCGGGTAATCTGGACGGGGTTCTTGTCCTGGGCAGCGACTCCAGCGCGTACTGGGGCCCCATGGGGGTGGCGGTCATCTGGGGGCTGGCGGTGGCCACCTTCCTGACGCTGGTGGTGGTGCCGGTGATGTACTCCACGCTGGAGCCCATCAAACGCGGCCTGACCATCGCCCTGACCTTGGGACGGCGAGGGCGCTGACCCCAACGGGGCAGACCCACCTTACACGAACGGGCCCCGCGCGCGTGTACTGCAGACCCGCCGCGCGCAGGCGGTACAGATAGACCCCGGACGGCAGAGCCCGGCCGGCGTCATCGGTCCCGTCCCAGTGCAGGACGTGCTCACCCGGGCCATGGGTTCCCCGGGCCAGGGTCCGGACCTGGCGTCCGCGCATGTCCAGGATGACCAGTTCCGCTTCTCCCGCGAACTTCAGCTCGAAGCGGAAGGACGTGGAGGGGTTGAAGGGGTTGGGGTAGTTGGCGTCCAGGGTGGCCGCCGCCGGGACAACCTGACCCACGGCCGAAGAGGACGCCGGCAGATGGGCAAAGCTGTAGGAAGCCGCCGGCTCGGAGCGGGGCATGCCCGCACTGCGGCCGCTGGCGTCCGAAACATGGATGTAATACTCGCAGGTGGTGGCTTCTTCCGGGGCGGGGATGGTGGCCTGCCAGGTGCCGTCAGCGGCGGGGTTCATGTCCGTCGTCATCCAGTACCCGCCCGCGTGCTTGTAGTAGACCACGGCGTAGGTGATGTCCGCCCCGCTGTAGGCTGTGAAGCGAGCCTCGATGGTGGCGTCGCCCTGGGTCTCTTCCCGCAGGGGGATATGGCCCACCCGCAGCATGCCGCCGTCCATGATGCCCTTGGTGCGGCAGTGCAGGGCGTCGTCGCTGAGGAAGCCGTTGTAGAGGTAGCCGCTGACTTCGTACCCGGGCGCGGCCGCGCGGTAGGCCTCCAGGGCATTCGCGTCATGGGTGCTGTTGCCGAACAGGGGCACGTAGATGTGGTTGTTGAGGATGAGGCTGTTGGTGTAGGCCGCCGGATCGCCGCCGGAGGAGTTGAAGCAATAGACCCGGTGCACCTGGTAGGGACGGCCCGTGCTGGCCGTCAGAGAGGCCAGCAGGGTGGCCCGCTGTTCCAGGGTGTCGTGGGTGTGGTGCCCGGGCCAGACCTCCTTGACCAGCACCGTCTCCTCATCCAGGAATTTGGCCCAGGTGTCGATGTGGTGGATCCCGCCAAATTCGATATAATCCAGCACGGCGTAGTTCTCGATGCCGTAGTACTGCTGCATCAGCGCGTCCACCTCGGCCTGGGTCATGCCGTTTTCGCTGGCGGCCTCGTCATAGACCAGGCGGGTGCTGGCGCTGATGTGGGCGCCATCGGTCATGTAGTTGCCACCGGTGTGGTACATGCTGTGGCTGTAGACGGGGATGCCGTTTTCCTGGCCGAAGTACAGGGGGATCAGGTTGTCGTTGGGGCGGTAGGGGCGATTGTAGGTGTGATTGACGATGCCCAGTTCCCCGTTGCCGTCGAAAATGAACCAGGGGCCGTAATCCCGGGTCCAGATGCTGTCATTGTTCCTCACCAGGAACTGGACCTTATCCATATCCACCCCGCTGGCGGCCAGGTTGCTCTGGGCGGTGGACAGGTAGCCGCTGCTGACCACCACGTGCAGGGTTACCTGATCGTCCATATCCCGCAGGAGATCGTAGGGCAGGCCCAGAGGGTAGCGGATCATGACGCCGGTGGTGGGTTCCCATTCGGCGCAGTTGCGGATGGGCCCCAGGGGCGCCTCACGGGAAAAATCCAGCCGGGGCAGGGGATAGCCGGGCGCCTGGTAACGCTCAATCTCCAGGGTGCCGGGGGCGTGGGGGATCAGTTCCTCCAGGCCGTCCACATCCTTTTCCGCCAGGGCGGGCACGGCACCCAGGCTCAGGACGAACAGCAGCAAAAAACAAGAAGCGACAAAACGCATGGCAATCTCCGGGAAATGGGGGGAACAAAGAATCGGGTAGCTGTGATTATAACACATTTCCCGCCCCAGGCGGTCCGTCCGGCTCAAAATCATGAAAAAACCAATAATTTTTCCCTTCTGGTGGGGTTTTTGCTATAAAATTAATGTTTTTCGGATTATCGTGACGATAGTCCTCCCTGGCCCAAAGTCGCCATGAATAATCCGTGTTGACCCTCTGCCCGGTTCCCCTAGTATTCTCCGGTGCTTGTCCGCCCACCAATGTTTCAGCCAAGGATGCCGCCGTGAAGCCGACCGTCGTTCTCTTCGAAGACCACACCCTGCGCCACTTCCGCCCCGTCAGTTGGTCCCTGCCGGTGACCGAGCTGCGTGTGGGCATGTTCAACTTGCGCGAAAGGACGGAACTGGCCGGAGGCCGCGGCGCCCTGCTGACTCGGCCCTATCTGGCCCCCCTGCACACCTGCGCCGACTGGTCCATCAACCCCCGGCAATTGGATGCCGCCGGCCCGGTTCTGTGGCTGAACGGGCGCTGCCGACTTTCGGTGACCCTCCTGGAGGACCTGCTGCAAGGCCTGCCCGGCACCCCGCCTTTCGTCCATGGCGATGAACACGGCCCGCTGGTGGCCTGGCTGGAGGCCGCCGACAGCGCCGCCGCCCTGGCTTCCTGGTGGCGGTGGGCCGCCGGACAAGCCGACCGGGAGCATCCCGCCGCCTGGGAGGGGCTCCAGCCCCACGGAACCTGTCCCTGGGATATTTCCGCCCTGGGTTACCTCTTCGATGTGGTCCCCGCCACCGCGGCCACCTTGCGGGACGACGCTCTCTTCCTACGGCAGGGACGTCCTTGGCGACGCTCTCCCTTCGGGCTGTTCCCCGCGGAGAACGCGGCCAAGCCGGTGTGGGCCCTGCAAACCAGCCTTCGCCCCGCCGGCGAGCACCCCGAACACGCCGGCCGCTTCCCTGCTCAGGACCCAGGGCAGGGCCGGAAACAAGGGCAAGACCGGAAACAAGGACAGGGCATTTTCCTGGGCGATGACGTGCGGCTGGCCGACGGCGTGGTGCTGGACGACAGCGCCGGCCCCGTGATCCTGGACCGCGGGGTGCAGGTCATGCCCTTCAGCTACCTCGAAGGCCCCCTGTACGTGGGTCCCGGTTCCCGCGTCAAGGCCGGCGCGGCCATTTACGGGGAAAGCAGCTTCGGGATCGGGAACCGCATTGCCGGGGAAATCGGGGAAAGCACATTTCTGGATTTTGCCAACAAGCAGCACGACGGGTTCATCGGACACGCGGTCATCGGCAGTTTCACCAATCTGGGCGCCATGACCACCTGTAGCGATCTGAAGAACAACTACGGACCGGTACGGGTGGATCTGGGATTCGGCACCCTCGACACGGGCCTGCGTTTCGTGGGGCTGATGATGGGGGACCACGCCAAGACCGCCATCGGCACGCTCTTCAACACCGGCACCTGCGTGGGCTTTGCCAGCAACATTTTCGGAGGCGCGATGCCCCCCAAATTCGTGCCCGGTTTCTCCTGGGGCGGGGGACCGCAGGATCCTCGCTATGACGTGCAGCGGGCCATGGCCACGGCCGAAGTCGTGCTGGGCCGGCGGGGTTGCCGCATGGTGCCGGCCTATCGGGAGATGATGGTTTTTCTGGCTGGGTTCTGAGACGCTTTTCACCGGTCGGCATTCTGCAACGGTGTTCTTGGGCAATGTTTCCAATTGCCCTCCTGTGTCCGTTGGACTTCCCTCTGGCGCCCTCGCCCGCCCCCTTGCCGGCCGCGACATAAGTCATTCATCGAAAGCCTCTTACAAAACATCAGAGAACAACCGGAGCAGGCCTTCATGGTCCTGGTCCACCCTTTGCAAAAGTCCGATAAAATGTTCTCTGCACTGTTAGGGCTTGGGCATTGAGGAACTTACGCGAATTGTGTTGTAAGCTCCCGTCAGTGGTCACCCGGCAGAATGCGGGGGACATTTTTTTCTTGGCTAAATCCCATAGTTGTGATACTTCTAGATTATCTAAGTGTTTCAAATCATAGCAGTTTGAAAACCTGAGGAACCTCGGCTCAGCCGAGGTGGAAGCGTGTGGAAAGGTTGCAGGATGACCAAAGCCGAGCTGATCGAAATCATCGCCGACGCGACGGGAGTCAACAAGAAGGACACCGGCGTGATCGTGACTCTCATCATGGAAAAGATTGGCCAGGCTCTTGTGGAGGGCGACAAGGTCGAACTCAGGGGGTTCGGCTCCTTCAAAGTCAAGACCCGCCAGGCGCGTCAGGCGCGCAACCCTCGGACCGGTGCCTCGGTTCAGGTCGAGGCCAAGCGGGTGCCCTATTTCAAGGCCTCCAAGGATCTCAAAGGTCGCATCAACCAAAAAGATGGCTAGCCGGGGAAACTCTTATTGTCGAAACCCCCGGCGGCGCTTATCTTGACGTGTCGTTTCAGGTTGCAAGGCCCTCTGGCTCCTTTGCGCCTTCTCATTCGCGCAGGAAGGGTGCTGCGGCACCGTCCCTGAATCTAGTGTTCTCAAGGAAAGGCTGGTCGTTATGCCTAACGGGCGTAAGCGGAAGCGCAAGAAGATCGCGACGCACACGGCTCTCTGAAAGCAAAATCCTCAAGGTCGTGGCCCACTCTCCGAAACCTTGCCCATGGAAGGAGTTCCGGCATGACGGATCATAACACCAGGGTGAAGAACGAGAGGCGCCGCGCCACGCGTGTCGATGCCAATCTGCATCTTGAAGTCCAGATTCCAAGCCCTGAGGGCGGGCAAGAGACCGCCAGGCTTGAGACCATCAACATTTCCTCTTCCGGCATCTATTTCAAGTCGGACCACTTCATCGAGCCCATGACCAAGCTGAGCATGGACCTGGAAGTCCTGGTGCCCGCCGAGGATGGCACCCCCTCCGGGGAAACGGCCACCGTGCCTTGCGAGGGGCTGGTTGTACGCGTCAAGCCGGAAGGTCCCACCGACGGCTGCTCGGAATACGAGGTGGCGGTCTTTTTCACCCACATCGAGCCCGCGGGCATGGTCAACCTGGAGCGCCATATCACGCTTCTGATCGCGGCTGACAGCTGAATGGCCGGGCGCGCCCGCCAACCCCATGGCCGGAATCCGGCCCCTGCCTGAACTATCCGGATTCCGCCGGATCAAATCCCGGGGAATTTCATCAAATCCTGGGGAATTTCTCGGTTTTTTTCTTTCAAGCCCTCATTCCTCCTGCCGATGACAAGAAGGCCAAGCTGAATTTTCGGCCCCAACGACAGAAGAGCGAGGGATGCCCAGTCCAAGAAAACGAACCATTCTGGTCGTGGATGACGATAAGTTCACCTGCACCGTATTCAAGCGCCGGCTGGAAAAGGACGGGTATCGGGTTCTGTTGGCCCATGACGGCCTCAGCGGGGCGAAATCGGCTCTGGAGAATCTTCCGGATTTGATCCTCTTGGATAAGGAAATGCCGGAGATGCACGGCTTCAAGGTGAGCCAGACCCTCAGGGACCATCCGGACACCAAAGGCATCCCCATTCTCATGATCAGCGCCGAGGACGACACCCGGGAAAAGATCCGCGGCCTGGAAATGGGGGCGGCGGACTACATCTCCAAAAAAATCACCCACAAGGAGATGCTTTCCCGAATCCAGGCTTTTCTGCGCATCAAGGACCTGCAGGACAAGCTGCAGAATGAAAGCGACAAGCTCAACCAGATTTTCAAGCATCTGCACGAACCGGTGGTCATCTGCAATCCGGAAGACAAGATGGTCCTGGCCACCCAGACCTTCCTGCACCTGATGCACATGCCCCGCGAGGTCTGCCGCTTCAAGACCATGAGCGAGATTCTCGAAACCCACGATGTGCCCGCCGAGGTCATCGACCGCTTGCGTCGGGGGTGCAGCGAAGAGATCCAGCTCAAGATCCATCTGGATGGGGCCACCAGCTACCTTCTGGCCCGGACCGCTCCCATCGAACTGCAGGACGGCGACATGGCCATGGCCTACGTCTTCCGCGATGTGACCCGTGAAGTGGAGAACCAGCGCATGCGCGCGGATTTCCACAGCATGATCGCGCACGATCTGCGCTCGCCCATGTCCGTCATCCAGGGCTATGTTTCCCTGATGGTCACCGGCAAAACCGGCCCCGTGAACGAAACCCAGCGGGAATTCCTGGAGAGCGTGAATCGCAAGATCGCGGAGATGACGGCCCTGCTGAACGACTTCCTGGACATGAGCAAGATGGACGCGGGTTTCGTGAACCTGAAGAGTCAGAACCACAACCTGGGGCAACTGCTGCACGAGGTGGTGGAGGACCTGGAACCCATGGCCGAAAGCCGGAACATCCGTATTTCCATCAATCTGCCGTCCGACGCCCTGAACGTCTATGGGGATCCTCTGCGAGTGACCCAGATCCTGCGCAACCTGATCAGCAACGCCATCAAGTACAATGTCGACGACGGCTACATCCGTCTGACAGCCATCAAAAAGAACGGATGGGCCCAGGTTTCCATAGCCGACGGAGGAATCGGCATGTCCTCCGAGGAACTGGCTGTGCTCTTCGAGCCCTACACCCGCGGCAACTCCCAGCGCACCATCAAGGGGGTGGGGCTGGGCATCGTCATCGTCAAGAAGCTGGTGGAGGCCCACGGCGGGCATGTCACGGTGGCCAGCGAAGCAGGGCAGGGAACCACCTTCACCTTCACCCTGCCCCTGGCCGATAGCGACCGGGCCTGCATGATCGTGGACCAGGAAATCCTGGCCGAAGAGGATATCCGGCTGCTTTGACCCGGATACCCCATGAAGGAGTTGCCGCGGTTGGTTGAACCACCCTCGTGACGCTCCTGCGGACATGCCCCACAACACGCCCCGCAACCACGGCGGCTGCCTTGCTTCCGGACGGAACCGGTCGATTTCCATTCAGCGCGACGCGTCAGAGAACCACCCGGCACATTCTGCTTCGGGTGGAACTTTTTGCCGGTTTCCGCGGCCTGTCCCGAAAATTCCGCCATCAACCCTCCTGAGCGGCCTTTCCGCCCGGTAGATTTTGCCTTCGCTGCCCGCAGCCCATGGTCCCGCCCCGCGCCATCACAAGGCACGGGTATTGCGTTTTCCTCGCTGTCAAGTGCATTCACCAGGGGAGGCGAATTGTGATCCGCAGCATGCACACGGCCGAGCAGGCCATGAAACGGCAACAAGTGCGTATTGACACGTTGGCCAACAACCTGGCCAACGTGAACACCACCGGCTTTCGGCAGATCCTGACCCGGGTCACCGAGGCGGACGCCGAACAGCCCGGCATCACCGCCGATGGCATGCAAACCCGGAACGCCCTGCGCAAGACGCCGCTGGAGCCGGGGTCGCGGGACCAGTGGGTGCAGATCAACCCTCTGGTCATGAGCCAGGCGACCGATGTGCGGCACGGCCCCATCACCAGCACCGGCCGGGAAACGGACGTGGCCATCCTGAGCGATGGTTTCTTTGCCGTCCAAACTTCCGCCGGGGAGCGTTTCACACGGGCCGGGTCTTTCGTCCTGGACGACCAACATCGCCTGGTCACGCCGGACGGGAATCCCGTTCTGGGAGATGGGGGCCCCATCGTGATCGGCGGAGAGGATTTCTCCATCGGCACCGACGGAACCGTGATGGTGGATGGCGCGGCTGCTGGTCGGCTTCGGATCGTGGATTTCTCGGCCCCCAACAAGCTGCAGCATGAGGGCAACAACCTGCTGAAACCGCCCGCCGACATGGAGGCCCAAGAGCGGTCCCCGGCCGATGTGATCGTGGCCCAGGGGCAGGTCGAGGGCAGCAATGTCAACGCCATCGACACCCTGGTGGCCATGATCAGCGCCCAGCGCGCCTTCGAAATCCAACAAAAAACCTTGACCACCGAGGACGAGATGCTGGCCACCACCGTCTCCAAGCTGCCCCGGACTGCCGGCGCCTAGTGGGCCCGGCAGGCCCAGTGAAGGGATCCAGTGAAGGGATAGACTGATGATCCGAGCCATGGGAACCGCCGCTTCGGGCATGAAGGCCCAGCAGATGAACATCGACACCATCGCCAACAACCTGGCCAACGTGAACACCACCGGCTACAAGAAGAGCCACGTGGAGTTCCAGGACCTGCTGTATGAAAAGGTCACGCCGGGAGCGCAGGTGGATGCTCAGGGACGCGCTCTGCCCGCCAAGGTGGAGGTGGGGCACGGGGTGAAGATGTCGGCCACCAACAAGAGCTTCACCCAGGGAACGGTGGTCAGCACCGGCAACCCCTTGGACCTGATGATCGAGGGCGACGGCTTTTTCCAGGTCCGCTTGCCCGACGGCACCATCAAGTACACCCGCGACGGCAGCTTCAAGCTGGACGCCGACCGCAACATCGTCACCAGCCAGGGCTACACTCTGGAGCCGGCCATCACCGTGCCGGCGGACGCCACGGAGATCTCCATCTCCCGGGGCGGGATCGTGGCCGTGCTGACCAATGGCGATGACGCCAACATCCAGGAGATCGGGCAGCTGGAGCTGGCCCGCTTCCCCAACGCCGCGGGTCTGGACGCCCGGGGCGGCAACATCTTTGCCCA
>PDWI01002246.1_pt1 | contig 32267 bp, 27 predicted proteins | sample 1430891 | NCBI WGS metagenome assembly PDWI01 (sample SAMN01162508, study PRJNA174530) | Oral metagenome, whole genome shotgun sequencing project. | biome: Marine environment; feature: Marine mammal; material: Swab sample of the gingival sulcus; isolation source: swab sample of gingival sulcus... | reverse complement strand
TGGTCAAAAATATCGGAAAATTACAACTTTATTTTTATGCCTGAAATATCGTATATGGCTACCGATAATGCCGAATTATCTTTGACAGCAAGTATTTTTGACGGAAAAGGGAAAAATATTTTTTCAAAGCTGAATGGGTTTGATATGGTAATGTTTCGGTTGAAGTATAGTTTTTAGAGCATTAATATTGCCAACGCACACAGTCAAGCATATTGTCAAGTCGCACAAGCTAACGCACAAACCGAAACTTGCCAAAGAGCTTGCCTGTTTTCCAACGCTTTTTTGCCCCCTTAAAAAGCAAAATAGAGCACGGGTAAATGATAACAATAGGTATATTGACAAGTATTTAAGCAGCAGGTAACACGGTATATATGTTATGGCGGCAAACGTGCTTATTTTGAACATTTTCGCATTTCTTCCGCCATATTTGCCATATTTTGCCTAAAAAGATTAAATTCGCAAAATATAACAAATCTGGCTCACGGCGTAGCGTATATTGGAGGTTTCTGTTTTAAAACCGCCACAGCATATATACTTAACCGTTATATTATAGTATCGAAATATGCAATGGTCTTTTTTAGACCTTCTTCTAGTTGAACCGTAGGTTCCCAATTAAGGTTCTTTTTGGCTAAATCGATATTGGGTTGACGACGAACAGGGTCATCTTTAGGAGCTTCCAAGTAAACTATTTTTGACTTACTGCCTGTCAATTCTATCACTTTATTAGCAAGTTCAATCATACTAAACTCATTCGGATTTCCGATATTAACAGGACCGTTAAAACCTTTGGGGCTTTCCATCATTTTTATCATGCCGTCAATCAAGTCGCTTACATACTGGAAACTTCTTGTTTGTGTACCATCTCCATAAATTGTAATATCATCTCCCTTTAATGCTTGCACAATGAAGTTGGAAACAACTCTACCATCGTTGGGGTGCATTCTAGGACCATAAGTGTTAAAAATACGAATCAATTTGACATCTACATTGTTTTGTAGGTTATAATCCATAAATAAAGTCTCTGCACAACGCTTCCCCTCGTCGTAACAAGAACGAGGTCCCAGAGGGTTGACATGTCCCCAATAATCTTCTGTTTGAGGGTGAACTTTAGGGTCTCCATAAACCTCGCTAGTGGAAGCTTGTAGAATACGCCCTTTAATTCTTTTGGCAAGCCCTAGCATATTAATGGCACCCATTACAGACGTTTTTATGGTTTTAATAGGATTGTATTGATAATGAACCGGAGATGCAGGGCAAGCTAAATTATAAATCTCATCAACCTCAATAAAGAAAGGTGTTGTGACATCGTGCCTAACCATTTCAAAATAAGGGTTGTCGAATAGATGAATGACGTTGGCTTTGCTCCCTGTAAAAAAATTATCCAGACAAATAACTTCATTCCCTTCGTTTAACAGCCTTTCGCATAAGTGAGAGCCTAAAAATCCTGCACCGCCCGTAACTAAAATCTTTTTCATTTTTGTATTGATGTTATATTTTACATTGATGCTTTTTTTCCAATACCTTCGTAATACCAACCGTTTTGTGTTAAATCTTTGGCATCGTAAATATTTCTTCCGTCAAAAATAACCTTGTTTTTGAGTAGTTCCTCCATACGCTTAAAATTAGGCATTCTAAAGTCCGACCACTCTGTAATGACTAATAATGCATCTGCTCCGGATAAGGCGTCGTACATATTTGAAGCATATTCGACAATATGACCAATTTTTCGTTGCGATTCTTTCATAGCTACGGGGTCGAAAGCCTTAACTTTAGCACCTGCCTCTCTTAATTTATTAATCAAAACAATCGAAGGAGCTTCTCTCATATCATCGGTATTAGGCTTAAACGATAAGCCCCAAAGAGCAAATGTTTTTCCTTTTAAATCGTGATTGAAATACTTTGCAGTCTTATTGAACAACACTGCTTTTTGACGCTCGTTGACATTTTCGACAGACTTTAATATTTCTAGAGAATACCCGTTGTCGTCGGATGTTTTTATGAGAGCTTTCACGTCTTTTGGGAAACAGCTTCCTCCGTAACCAGCTCCGGGATAGATGAATTTATTTCCAATTCTGGCATCAGACCCAATACCTTTACGCACATGCTTAGCATCGGCACCTACTATTTCGCATAGGTTTGCAATGTCGTTCATAAAAGAAATTTTGGTAGCAAGCATAGCATTAGCTGCATATTTGGTCATTTCTGCCGAAGGAATATCCATAATTATTACAGGATGATTATTTAATAAGAAAGGTCTGTACAATTTGTTCATAACCTTTTCGGCTCTCTCCGAATCGACACCAACAACAATTCTGTCCGGCTTTAGAAAGTCTTGAATAGCACTTCCTTCTTTCAAGAATTCGGGATTAGATGCAACATCGAAAGGTATATCGACCCCTCGTTTATTCAATTCTTCCTGAATTACTTTCCTTACTTTTTCAGCTGTCCCGATAGGTACTGTACTTTTGGTTACAATAACCAAGTAATCGCTCATATTTTGCCCTACTTCTTTGGCGACTTCAAGTACATACTTTAAGTCTGCACTGCCGTCTTCATCGGGCGGAGTTCCTACCGCACTAAACACAACATCAACATTCTTCAAGGAGTCTTTTAAACTTGTAGAAAAACGCAGCGTCCCTTTCTTGGTGTTTTTGGAAACCATATTTTCTAAACCTGGTTCCCAAATAGGCAAAATGCCTTTATTTAAGTTGTCTATCTTTGTCTTATCAACATCTACACAAGTAACATTAATACCTGTTTCTGCAAAACAAGTTCCGGAAACTAAACCTACATAACCGGTACCCACCATTGTAATCCTCATTATTCAAATTTTTTTATAAATATTCACAAAGGTATAGAATCAAAATTAAAGTAACGAATTATTAACCTGAGGCGTTCCCCTCCGGGTCGGGCTTTCCGTTCCAATCTTTTGTTCGTACCCTCACAAAAGGATTTCCTCTGCAATCCCTAACGCAGGGCGTGCGTAATGCCTTCGCGAGTGCAGAAAACAGTCATCCTATATTAATTTCTGTGAGGAAAACCTTATCCCGAACTCACGTTATATTAATTTCTGTGGGTAAAGATTATTCCGAATTCATGTTGTTAAATATCGAGCTTGTAAAAAAACAAAACTATTTAGTATATAAAACCATCTTTTTTATTATTTTGGGACTTTAATTTATAAGGATGCGTCTTATAGTTAAAATACTTTCTTTTGTCTTGATAGCGTTGAGCTTTACGGCTCATGCTCAGGCTTCTTTTGTTGAAAACAAAGGGCAGTACCCCAAGCAAGTCGCTTATAAATTACCCTCTGCATTGCATCAAGTTTATTTCGAAAAAGATGGATTTACTTTTAACTTGATAGATGGAGAAGATTATTTTGCATCGTCGGTGCATCATGGAATGCAAAAAACAGGGCGTAAAAAGAATGAAATTAATGCTCACGCTTACAAAATGCACTTTGTGGATGCTAATCAAAATGTGCATTTGGAGGGAAGGGAAGCCTCTTTTTTTTATGAAAACTATTTTTTGGGAAACAATTCTAAGCAATGGGCTAAAGAGGTGCATCGTTTTGAACGAGTAGAATATAAAGATTTGTACTCCAATATTGATATGTTGGTTTATCAGAGCGAGGGGCGTTTGAAGTACGATTTTGTGCTTAAGCCCGGAGCGGATGTGAATAAAGTACAAATTCGATACGAGGGCGTAAACCGAATGGTTTTAAGTCGTGGCGTTTTGAAAATTATCACCTCTGTAGGAGAGGTGATAGAGTCAAAACCTTTTGCTTATCAGTGGGTTGATGGCAAACAAAAAGAAGTTTCTTGCGAGTATGTTTTGCTTGGTAATACTGTTTCTTATAAATTATTATCGTCTTACGACAGGAGTAAAGCATTGATTATAGACCCTGAATTAATTTTCTCAACTTACAGTGGTTCTGTTTCCGACAATTGGGGATTTACAGCTTGTAGCGATAAGTTAGGAAATGTTTATTCGGGAGGGATTAACTTCACCTCGGGATACCCCGTAACATTAGGGGCGTATCAAGTGGATTTTGCGGGGAGTACTCCGTCGAGTACTTATATGAATTGTGATATTACAATTTCTAAATACACCCCCGATGGAACGACTTTGCTTTGGGCAACTTATTTGGGTGGGGCTGATGGAGAAGAAATGCCGCATAGTTTGGTTGTGAATGAGTTTAACGAGTTGATTATTTTTGGAACCAGTGGCTCGGAAGATTATCCGGTTACCTCTAATGCTTACGACCCTACATTTAATGGAGGTACTAACCTCACGTATGATGGCATAATTTCTTTTCCCAATGGTTCTGATATTATTGTTTCCAAATTGAGTTCGGATGGAACTGAATTAACGGGCTCCACCTTTGTGGGAGGTTCAGGAAATGATGGTTTAAACTGGAGAGATTATTACGCTCCTTATATTAGGTCGGGGAACGATTCTTTATACTATAACTATGGAGATGGAGCTAGGGGAGAGGTTATTTGTGATGTTAATTCAGATGTGTTTATTGGTTCTTCAACTTTTTCGGATGATTTTCCTATTGTAAACGGCTTTCAACCAAATACCAATGGAATGCAAGAGGGCGTTGTGATGAAGCTCTCTCAAGATTTAAGTTCTTTGGAATGGAGTTCTTACCTTGGAGGCTCGCACGATGATGCGATTTATTCGGTAGAGCTTAACGATTCGGGAGGGGTTTACCTTGCCGGAGGAACTTCCTCGTACAACTTCCCGACTACCGGCGATGCTTATAAAACGAGCTTTCAGGGAGGAACTACCGACGGATTTGTCTCCTACATTAGTGCAAATGGTTCTCAGATATTGGCTTCTTCTTATTTTGGTTCTTCGGAATACGATCAGGCTTATTTTGTGCGTCGAGATAAAAATAATAATGTTTTTATTACAGGACAAACAAAAGCTCCCGGTAATGAGTTGATTTATAATGCATCTTACAATCAGCCTAATAGTGGGCAGTTTATAGCTAAGTTTCATCCGAATTTACAGAGCTTGGACTGGTCAACTACTTTTGGGACAGGTAATGGGAAACCTAATATTTCGATTACGGCTTTTGCGGTAGATATTTGCAATCGTATTTATCTCTCCGGATGGGGGAGAGAGTGGGGCTCGAATATTTCTTCAGATGCGACTTATTGGGGAAATAATTTTGGAACAAAAGGAATGGAAGTAACTTCGGATGCCGTTCAGCCGGAGACTGATGGGCAAGATTTTTATGTGATGGTGATGTATGGTGATGCTTCGGGTTTGGATTATGCGAGTTTCTTTGGCGAACAACATGTGGGAAATGGCGGTTGTGGACATGACCATGTGGACGGAGGAACCAGTCGCTTCGACCGATTAGGAAATATTTATCAGTCGGTTTGTGCCAGTTGTGGTTTTGTATCTTCCGGAGGAAATGTTTCTTGCAACCAGTTTCCGACCACTTCGGGGGCTGCTTTTGAAGATAATGGAGGTCTTAACAATAGTGTGTGGACTTGCAATAATGCTGTTTTCCGCTTTTCATTTGTAGAAGATGTTACGCTTGCCGATTTTTATGCACCTCCGGTTGTCTGTGAAAATACCGTGGTCAATTTTATAAATACCGGTTCAGGAGTTTATTATTACTGGGATTTTGGAGATGGTTCGCCTATTTCAAATACCGAAAACCCGACACATCAATATTCCTCCTCAGGAACATATCAGGTCAGTTTATGCGTTGTAGATTCCAATACTTGTAATATTTCTGATACTATCACTAAAACGATTGAGGTGCAGGCGTCAAATTCTTGGATTCTTCCTCCCGATACCGTTTGTTCCGGGGAGTTTATTCAAATAGGGGTCACGCCCGAGTTTGGAGTGGATTATACTTGGTCTCCGAACTATGGATTGTCCGACATCAATATTGCAAACCCGTATGCTTCCCCGAACAGTAGTACAGATTATACCCTTATTATAGATTATGGAGCGTGTGTGGATACTGTTTGGCAACATATAGAAGTTTCCATTGTTCGTTATGAGATGGAAGCTAAACAAGATACCTTTATTTGTTTGGGAGACAGTGCTTTGTTGCAAGTCGAAGCTACGACTTCTATAGGTAATTATATTTGGGCAACCGATATTGACTTTAACAATATCATTAGTCATAGTGCTAGTTCAGACTTGATGGTGGCTCCTTTGCAGAGTACACATTATTATGTAAAGACCTTAGATTCGATTTGTTTGGTAGAACGCTTAGATTCCGTTTTTGTGGAAGTGAGCAATCCTATGGTTGATATTATAGGAGATTCTTTGGTTTGTAAGCATCAGGAGAGTATTTATCAGTTGGAGGTGGGTGAAGGTGTTTTGCAGAGTATGCATTGGAGTCCGGAGGATAAAATAATAAGCGGGCAGGAGACTAACAGTATTGTGGTACGGGTTGATACTTCGTTTTGGTTAACGGTCGATTTTGTAGATGAGAACGATTGTCAGGGGCAAGATTCTTTATGGATAGCGGTAGATGAGCTAAATTTTTCTTACACCCAAAAAGATTTGCGTTGTTATGAAGACTGCACCGGAAAAATCTATTTGTCGAAGCAAGGAGTCCCTCCTTATGCTTTTATTTGGAGCGATTTAGATACTACGTACACGACCGTTCGTACTAATTTGTGTGCCGGAAATTACAGCGTGACACTTGTCGATGGATTGGGTTGTATGGACAGTTTAGATATTGTTATTCATCAGCCAGATGAAATGATAGTTCAGGTAGATTCTTTAGCTAATACGGGTTGTGGAGACCTTTGGGAAACGGGGTATGTGAGGCTTTCTGTAACGGGAGGAGTTCCGTCTTACGAATATGTTTGGACTAATGGTGAGGCAGAACATTTTATAGATAGTTTGCGTGAAGGTACTTATTTTGTGACAGTGACAGACCAAAATGGATGTAGGGATACTTTGGGATTTGAAATAGAAGATTCTTCACCTTTAGAGGTGGTTCTGTCTGCTAGCCCTATTTCCTGCAACGATTCTTGCGATGCTACAGCCTTGGTGACAATTGTTGTGCCGAGTGTTCCTGAATATAGCTATGCTTGGAGCACCGGAGAGACAGATACAGAAAGTATTGATAGTTTATGTTCAGGTTTTTATACGGTGACCGTTTCGGATGGCGATTTATGTGCACGAGTGCGTTCGGTTCTGATTCAGAATCCGCTCGAATTATCCGTTGGAGTCGATTTATCGCATCAGGTTTGTTATGGCGATTCGGTAAATGCTATCGCTTTTGCTTCGGGAGGAACAGAACCATATACTTATTATTGGAGCAATTCGGAGACTCAGCAAGCGGTATATGGTTTAACCGATGGGAATTATAGCGTAGAAGTGTTTGATGCAAACGGTTGTTTTGCAAGTTCCGTTTTTTCTATTGTAAGTCCACCTCCAATATCGATAGAGCCTTTGATTACGGGTGTTAATTGCGAAGAGGTGTGTAATGCTTCTGTCGAAGTTCTGGTTGAGGGGGGAGTGCCGCCTTATAGCTTTACTTGGACTGATGATGGTGTAAACACTTATGTCGGTACGACTTATTATGCCGATTCGCTTTGCTCAGGATATTATTCTCTTTGGATGGAAGATAGTAATGGTTGTGTTAACCTTATTGAAGTAAATATAGGTGTTAACCCTGATGCATTTTTGATGGGAGCAAATGCAAGTCCTCGTACTATTTTCGAAGGCGAAAGTAGTTTTTTAAGCGTTTGGGAGGACACCTCTTATATTTATCAATGGACGCCGGGAAACAGTTTGAATAATGATACAATTTCTCATCCGATAGCAACCCCTCTCGAAACCACAATCTACAGTGTAAATGTTAAAGATAAGTTTGGATGTGTCAACACCGATACAGTGATGGTTAGGGTTGAAAATCGCTTTTGTGGAGAACCTTACATTTTTATTCCGAATGCTTTTTCGCCTAATGGTGATGGTAATAACGATGTTTTGTATGTGCGTGGAGAGTATATCAAAGAGCTTCAATTATCTATTTTCAACCGTTGGGGAGAATTGGTTTTTGAGAGTCATCATCCTGATATGGGGTGGGATGGTACTTTTAGAGGGGAGCCACTAGACCCGGCAGTATTTGTTTATTATTTAAAGGTTACTTGCCATAGTGGTGAAGTGTTTGAAAAGCAAGGGAATATTACTTTGATAAGATAAAATGTATTGTCGCAGCAACATATTATTTACAATAAAGAATTTCCTTTTAGGAAGTTTATTTGTGATGGTGTTTTTTTTAGGAGATGATGCTGTTGCTCAGGATATTCATTTTTCGCAATTAGATGCTTCGCCCTTAAACTTAAATCCCGCAGAGACGGGGCTTTTTGAAGCAGACCATAGGGTGGTGGCGAATTACCGCAATCAATGGGCTTCAGTTACGGTTCCTTACAAAACATTTTCGGCATCTTACGAGAATCTGCAAAAACAATGGCTTAAGGACATTGCTCATGTTGGTTTAGGGCTTTTGTTTAATTCTGATGTTGCCGGTGATGGTAATATGGGAACCGTTCAAATTAAATTCTCCCCGGCTTTGCATTATAAGCCTTTGATGGATAGTTCGTTGTATATTTCTTTGGGGTTTAATGTAGCCTACAATCAGTATTCCTTAGATTATGGTCGCTTGACTTTTGATAATCAGTATAATGGACTTCAGTACGATGCTAATATTTATTCGGGTGAGGATTTCTCTAGGGAGCAATTTGGCTTTGTGGACATGAGTGTTGGAGCGTATCTTACTTATTACATTAAGGAGATATATCCCATTCATTTGGGGGTCGCTTTTAATCATTTAAATAAGTCTAAACAAGGGTTTATGCAAGTGAAAGAAAATATTTTGAAAGGGAAATTTAATGCCTATATATCTTCTGATATTCCTTTATCTCGTTATTGGGAGTTACGCCCGATGGTGTTTTCTTACTTACAAGGTCGTTCTGTAGAGTTGGTAGGAGGGGCGTTGTTGACTAAAAAAATTAACGATGTTAATTTTAAGTATTTCAATTTTGGACTTTTTAATAGAAATTACGATGCTATCATCTTTCGTGTAGGAATCAATTATCAGTCTTTCGATATAGGCTTTTCTTACGACTTGAATTATTCTAAATTGCGAGTTGCCAGTCATGGTGCGGGGGCTTTTGAAATATCACTGAGGTCTCTTTTGTATAATCCTACGCGTTACGAGCCTTACCGTAATCAGCAATGCCCTGTATTTTTATGATGATTTTAGCTTGTATGCTTATAATATCCCGAGTTCATGTTATTTACTATCTTTGTTTCGCTGAAAAAAGTAATGACTTAAGTTTCTATGAATTGGTCTGATGTAAAAAAAGAATTTATCCAAAACTTATCCGTATTTTATCCAAAAGAGGAGGCGGAAAGTTTTTTTTGGGTGCTGTTGGATGATGTTTGGGGCATTGGTAAATTAGATTTTTTCTTGAATAAAGACGCGGAAGTTTCTCAAAATAAGATTGATATTTTAAGTTCAGCTGTTTTGGATTTGAAAAAATCTAAGCCGATTCAACATATTACCGGAAAAGCCTATTGTTTCGACAGGGTCTTTAAAGCTACCCCCGATGTTTTGATTCCCCGTCCCGAAACAGAAGAGTTGATAAGCATTATTTTAAAGGAAAATGCGGATGCGAATTTGCATATCTTGGATATTGGCACCGGCTCAGGGATTATTCCAGTCACTTTAAATTTAGAACGCCCAAACTATCAACTTTCGGCGATTGATGTATCTGCCTCAGCCCTTGAAGTGGCTAAGTATAATGCTGAAAATTTAAACGCAAAAGTTCAATTTTATAAAAGTGATATTTTAGATAAAACCCTATGGGCTGCCTTTCAAGACCAATCTTTTGATGTGATTGTTAGTAATCCTCCTTATGTTTTGGAGTCTGAGAAAAAACAAATGCACGCCAACGTTCTTAATTACGACCCTGCTTTGGCTTTGTTTGTGGAAGATACCCATCCTTTAGTCTTTTACGAAGCCATTACCGAATTTGCTTCTCAAAAACTGAAGTCTAACGGTAAATTGTACTTTGAGATTAATGAGAAGTTTGGAAAAGAAATCGTCCAACTTTTATCGCCATACTTCTCGGAAATTTCTACCCTCAAAGATTTTAGAGATAAAGTTCGTTTTGTGGTTGGTAAGAGGCAAGTTTAACTTTCTTCAAACTCCTTAATAATGGATGATAATTCTTTATAAGTGCTTTTATTTTTCAAGTAAAAGAGAAGCATGAAAGCGATGAACATAAGTAGATACTGAATATGTATTATTAAACAATTAGAAAGAGGACTAATACAGTGTCCTATATCCAAAAGTCCCAAAATCATTATTGTCATTGCTATTTTTTTGATATCAAAAGGATTGTAATATTGCTTCATTTCTTTAAGTAAATCTACAGTTGATAAAGCGTAATCAAGTTTGAGTCGATATTTAACCTTATAGAAAATAATTGCCAGTATTAAAACAAAGGAACTAAAGATGAATATTTCCGATAAAATGTATTGGTTGAATTCGAGTTTCGATATTTCTTTAAAAATATAGAATCCATAAATAATAAGGAAAAATAAACTTAGAACCAAAAAAAATTTAGACCAAAGTATCCTTTTTTTGATGTTGTTTTCGTACTCTGTTTTGATGTCTTCAAAGCGTTTCAAGACATTGATGTTTGTCTCTTGTGAGTCTTTATTATTCATAATCTTTCCCTTTTAAACGATTCGATAAATCTCTCTTAATTCTGTGGATTTTAACCTTAGTATTAGCTTCTGTAATTCCGATTACTTCAGCAATTTCTTTTATAGAAAGACCTTCTAAAACCAATGATATCAGAGCCTTTTCTACGACGGAAAGTTGATTGATTTCCTTTTTTAGAATATTAAACCTTTTTTCAAATATTTGATTGTCAATATCTTCGAATGCTATAAGGTTGTCAAGGTTTTGAGTATTGGAATCAACATATAAATTGAGGGCTTTGTAAGAATTTTTGCGAAAAGTAAGCGATACATTAACCGCTACTTTATATATCCACGTACTTATTTGAGCATCTCCCCGAAAATTATCCAAACTATTCCAAATTTGCATTAAAATTTCTTGATGTAAGTCTTCTTGGTCTTGAGGACTGTTACTATAATAGCGACAAATACGCTCTATTCGCTCGTTATTTTCTTGAATAATTTGCTTAAACTGTTTTCGACTCATACAATAGGGGACATGTTCTATTTATATTAGTAACATAATCTAGTGAAAAGTTACAAATGGAATTAAAAAATTATCGAAATTTACGTTTTGTGTACCAGTAATATAAGTAAGGTTTATGTTGGAAGAATTTAGAATCTTTATTGATTTCTAACGCTTTACAAAGTTTGTCTTTTTCGCTTTCTAAGTAAGCTCTTAATAGTTGAGAAATAGCTGCCCCTTGACTGTGACCTGTTATTATAAAATGATACACACCTTTGTCGTTCATCTTATCATTTTTTTCAATAATTTCCTTGGATAAGAATAGGGTAGAGAGCGTCTAGCCGGAATGGACAGATGCTTTTCTCGTAGGACAAATGTCGTACTGAAGTTTTGTCTCACCAGGGAATGTAACCTCACCTTTGCTTGGTGTCTGAGCCGAAAATAAATTCCCGAGCCAACTTAACATGCTACTGGAGGAACCTCTTAAGCTAATAACCGCGTAATGTTTATTTTTCCACATTTTCCATTGATTATCAAGTCCAAGTTCTTCCGATTCATATACTTTTTATATCCCCTTGGAATGATTTTTTGTCCTTTTTAAGGAGTTTTATGAATGTAAAACTATTATTTAAAGCAATCATATCAGACGCTTCTTTTGGAGAGAAGTCTTTTGAAAATTGTGCATCAGAGTTTGTGGTACAAAAAATAAATGTTAAAATAATTAAAATATACTTCATGATATTTTTGATAAGCAATTTATGTTCCAAAAGTAATAAATGAGAGATGTTTTAGTCGAGTATATTTGTGATTTTTGTATTTTATCTCTATTTTTATGTCATAAATGTAAAAATGAAGTAATTTTGTGATGTAAAAAATATAATTATAAGAAATTTTTTATGATATTTGCATTTTGAGATTGGGGTCGCGTGTTTATTATCCTTTATCTTGAAGCTTATTAAAAAGAAAAAATTAAATATCATGATCAAAAAAACAACATTATTAGTTACCGTTCTCTTGTTATTGGCGACACAAGTTGATGCTCAGTTCTCGAATCGTTGGAAGCGTTACAGACTTGAGTTAGTTGGAGGGATAGGCCCTACAGTTTTCTTAGGAGAATTAGGGGGAGCAAATAGAGAGGGGTCTAATTTCGCTCGTGATTTTGACTTCAAAATGACTCGTTTTGCGTTTAATATCGGGGCAAGATATAAAATTACGGAACGCTTATCAACAAAGTTGTCACTTTCTTATGCTATATTGAGAGGAGATGATAAAGAGACAGAGCAAGCAGATAGAAATTATCGTAACTTGAATTTTTTCTCTCACGTTTTAGAACTATCTAATCAATTTGAATTTTATTTTTTAAAAGAAAAATATGGTCATCGTTACAGTTTAAGATCGACTCGTTCTAGTTTTAAGGCAAGTAATATTAGTGCTTATGCTTTTCTAGGTGTTGGAGGTTTATGGTTTAACCCTTATGGTAAGCATAAGGATACAGGAGACTGGGTGGCTCTTCAGCCTCTAGGTACGGAAGGTCAAGGTAGGGTTAGCTCTCGTGAGAAGTACAGTAGGTTAACGTTTGTTGTTCCTTACGGTATAGGGGCTAAATATAATTTAGATAGGAGATGGACCGTAGGTTTGGAATATGGTGTTAGAAAAGCTTTTACGGATTATCTTGATGATGTTAGTACTACTTACTACGATTTTAGTAACACAGATGCTAGTCAAGAGACTATTGATTTTGCAGATCCTTCTACCGGAGAGTTTCCCGGTAAAACGGCTCCTAATCAACAAAGAGGAGACCCTACGGATTATGATTCGTATTCTTTTTTGCTTATTACTTTATCTTATAGATTGAAATCAGGAGTTAAAGGTTTCCCTAAATTTGGAAGACGAAGTTGGTAATATTAATATAAAATACTAATTTTATAACTCCATAAACTTATTATATATGAAAAAACTTACGATATATACCTTTTTGATTCTGTTTGTAATTCCTTTTGCGTCTGATGCACAAAGGTGGAAGAGGTATCGTTATGAGTGGATTGTTGGGCTTGGAACCGTTAATGTTTTGGGTGATTTTGGTGGTGGCTCAGGTGTCGCTCGGCATAATACTTTAGATTTGGATTTCCAATCAACGAGACCCGTTCTTATGGGAGGGTTTCGTTATAAGATGAAAGAGAAGTTGGCAATGAAAGCATCCTTGGCTTTGGCTTACGCGAATGCTAGTGATGATTACACAACTAATAGCGGTCGAACAAGAAGGGGAGGTACTTGTAATACTTTCTTTATTGAGCCGGGGGTGCAACTCGAATATTCTTTAATAAAGGAGAGGTATAGTCGATATTATACAATGTCTAATATTAGTCGTTTCAGCTTTAATCATGTAAATACTTACTTATTTTTTGGTTTTGCCGGTTTAATCTATTTCCCCTCTAGAGATGTGGAGGTGGAGACAGGATTGGGGGAACCTAAAAATATTGCTGTTGCGTTCCCTATGGGAATAGGGTTTAAGTACTCCATCAATAGAGTGTATGCCTTTGGTATTGAGTTAGGACATAGATATACGACTACGGATTATTTAGATGGACACTCCGATAAATATTCTAAGGCGGATGATTCCTATATGTTTTTAATATTTTCAATTTCAAAAAGATTAAGATCGACGAGAAGAGGTTTACCTAAATTTTAAATTTTGGTTTTATGAGAAAGATAGTTTTGCTCACAGTGTTTTTAATTGTGAGCAATTTCTTTTTGAAGGCTCAAAAGACGATTGAGTTTGGGGGGCTTGTTGGAGGCGTGTATTATCTCGGAGATATAAATCATTCTACGCAATTTTATTCAGTAGAGCCTGGAGTTGGGGTGTTTGCTAGGCATAACCTTAATAAGAGATGGGCTTTTCGTCTCAGTTTTTCAATGGGGAGGTTGTCTGCTCGTGATAAGGATTTCAATAGGGAGTATCAACATGTAAGGAATGCTAAATTTAGTACGGTTTTTACGGATTTATTATTTCAGACGGAGTTTAATTTTCTACCATACAAGTTTGGAAACAGAATGTTGAGGACTTTTCCTTATACTCCTTATATTGCTTCAGGAGCAGGCTTAGCAATCATTAAGGAAGCCGATAAACCTTATAAATTTCTTCTCCCCATGACCGTGGGATTTAAATGGGCAGTGTCTAAGAAGTTGGAATTAGGTTTGGAGTGGTCTTTTAGAAAAACTTATTCTGATAATGTTGATAACTTTTCCGGAGAGGAATATGATGTTTTGGAGATGAAAACCTCTGAGGCTGATAAATACAGGCAGAGAGCTGATTTTTACGGTAAAGATTGGTATTCTTTTGCCAATCTGTTTGTCACTTATAAAATATTTCAGTCTGGGGGTCGTTGTAAAGCATATGATTTTTAACTTTGCAAGCTATGAGTAATTTGGCTAAAATTGATAAAACAAACTTGCCGGAGCATGTTGCCATTATTATGGATGGTAATGGAAGGTGGGCTAAGAGTCGTGGTTTGGAACGTTTCGAAGGACATCAAGAAGGCGTAGCTTCTGTTAAGGCTGTTGTAGAGTCGGCAGGAAAGCTGGGCGTTAAGTATGTTACTTTTTATGCTTTTTCGACAGAAAATTGGAATAGACCTAAGGAAGAAGTCAATGCTTTGATGTCTTTATTGGTAACGACTATTCGTAATGAAGTTCTTGGGCTTAACGAAAATAATGTTCGTCTGAAAGCCATCGGGAATTTAAAAGCACTTCCGGAAGATGCTCAGACAGAACTTTATGAGGCTATTGAGGAGACCAAGGATAATAATGGTTTAACGGTGGTTATAGCTCTTAGCTATAGCTCTAGATGGGAAATTAAAAATGCGATAAGTCAGATTTTAGAAGATTCTAAATCTAAGGAGATAGATGCTTCGGAGATTACCGATGAATTCGTTGCAAGTTATTTAACAACTAAAGATGTGCCGGATCCTGAGTTGCTAATTAGAACCAGTGGAGAACATAGAATCAGTAATTTTTTATTGTGGCAAATAGCGTATTCAGAATTATATTTTACAGAGAAATATTGGCCTGATTTTCGAGAAGAAGAATTTTATGAAGCCATCGTCAATTATCAAAAAAGAGAAAGAAGATTTGGAAAAACAAGTGAGCAATTATAAAGTATTATTATTATCATTTATAATACTGGTACTTTCTTTGGGGCAGGGGCAAGCACAAGTTATTTCTTCAGGTAACTTGGATAAATTAGAATATGGTCATCCAAAAGAGTATTTGATAGGAGGGATTACAGTTACCGGCGTTAAATATTTAGACCAGGATGTCTTGATTAATATTTCCGGTTTAGAAGTTGGTAAAACCATTAAGGTTCCCGGAGAAGAAATAACAAAAGCTATCGAGAAGCTTTGGAAGCAAGGCTTGTTCTCGGATGTTCAAATTCTTGCCGATAAAATTATTGAGAATAAAATCTTTTTGAACATCAAATTGATGGAGCGTCCCAGACTTTCTAAGTTTGCAATACAAGGGGTGAAAAAGTCTGAGGCTGATGATATTCGTGATAGGATTAAATTGGTAAGAGGTAATCAAGTTACCGATAATATTATTTCAAACGCTAAGAATAGTATTAAGGCATATTTTGTGGACAAAGGTTTCTATAATGCAGAAGTCGAAATTACACAAAAACAAGATTCTAACTTTGTTAATAGTGTGATTTTATTCATCAAAGTAAAAACTAACAAAAGAGTAAAAATAAAGAATATTCGTTTTCATGATAACCTTTCTAACGAGGAGTTTAAGAAAGAGTTGATAGCAAATAATGCCGGTTTTTGGAAACGTAATTTTAAGAATTCTCCTTTCAATGACGTCAAACTTCGTCGAAAAATGAAGGATACTAAGCAAAAGAAATGGTATCGTATTTTTAAGACTTCGAAGTATGTAGAAAGTAACTTGGAGATGGACAAAAAGAATGTGATAGCCAAATATAACGACAGAGGTTATCGCGATGCTAGAATTGTTAAAGATTCAATTTCCGTTGTGGATGATAAAACACTAAACCTTGATATATGGGTTGACGAGGGTAAGAAATATTATTTTAGAAATATCACTTGGGTTGGTAATACAAAATTTAAGTCCGACTTTTTAACACGTTATCTAGGTATTAAGAAGGGAGATATTTATAATCAGAGTTTGTTGGACAATAAGCTATTTGTAGATGAGCAGAGTTTAAGTTCGTTATATTTAGATGATGGGTATTTGTTCTTTAATTTAAATCCGGTAGAGATAGCGGTGGAGAACGACTCTATTGATATAGAAATGCGTATTACCGAAGGTAAGCAAGCACGCGTTAACAGGGTTACGGTTGTGGGGAACACCAAAACAAACGACCATGTTATTTTGCGAGAAATAAGAACTAAGCCCGGAGATTTATTTAACCGTTCTGCCATTATTCGAACACAGAGGGAGTTAGCTCAGTTAGGGTTTTTCGACCCTCAAAAGTTGAATGTTACACCAAAGCCCGACCCGGTAACAGCTACCGTAGATTTGGAGTATATTGTAGAAGAAAAACCCTCCGACCAGATTGAACTTTCAGGTGGATATGGTGGAAATATGATTATCGGAACGCTTGGCTTGACTTTTAACAATTTTTCTACCAGAAATATTTTTAATAAGGAAGCTTGGAGACCGATGCCTACCGGAGATGGTCAAAAGTTGAGTTTGAGAGCACAAACCAATGGTATTTGGTATCAGTCTTATAGTATGTCTTTTATGGAGCCTTGGTTGGGTGGTAACAAGCCTAACTCCTTATCGGTTTCTTTGTATCACAATATTATATCGTCTTACAGAGGTAATGGTAAAATGAAGATAACAGGAGCAACGGTAGGACTGGGAAGACGTTTAAAATGGCCGGATGATTTCTTTACGCTTTATAATGATATTAGCTATCAGGTTTATACACTTAATAACTACGAAAAAGGAGGGTATTTGAAATTTCCGTTTGAGGATGGAAACTCTAATAGTTTAAGTTTTAAAACGGTATTTAGTAGAAACTCAACCGACCAACCTATTTATCCACAAAGAGGTTCCGATTTTACGCTTTCTTTGCAGTTAACACCGCCTTGGTCATTGATGGATGGGCGTGATTATACAACGGTTTCCGATACAGAGAAGTATAAATGGATAGAGTTTCATAAGTGGAAGTTTTCAGGAGCTTGGTTTCACGCTATTGTGCCTAAGTTGGTATTGGCAACAAAAACCGAGTTTGGTATCTTGGCAATGTATAACGAAGATTATGGGCATTCGCCTTTCGAAGGCTTTACAATGGGAGGAGATGGTTTAACCAGTTACAATATGTATGGTAGAGAAACCATATCGCTTCGAGGTTACGAAAATAACTCCATTACAGGAGGAAGAGATGGGAATTTGTACGATAAATTTACGATGGAATTACGATATTTAATCTCTCCAAACCCATCAGCTACACTTTATGGCTTGGTATTTGTAGAAGGAGGAAATGCATGGAGTTCTTTTGAGTCGTTTTCGCCTTTTAATCTATATAGGTCGGCAGGAGTTGGTCTTAGAATCTTCTTGCCAATGTTTGGTAAGTTAGGAATAGATTGGGGATACGGATTCGACGATAAAGGTTTAAGAAGCGACCAGCATAAAGGTCAATTCCATTTCTCGATAGGTCAGACTTTCTAGAAGTGGGCTTGGTATAAAATACATGCAGACTGAAAACAATACAAAATTAAAAATATATGAAACCGATTTTGTCTGATATTATGTTGATAAACACCGTGGAATAATTAAAAATATACCTTATATTTCAGACTTAGTCACAAATTTTTAAACATATGAAAAAACAGTTAATTTTATTCGTACTAGCTATTGGAATAAGTTTTTCTTCTTATTCTCAGAAATTTGGATATGTAGATACAGAGTATATCTTAAAGAATGTACCGACATTTACAGCGGCTCAAAATAAATTAGACCAATATTCGCAAGAATGGCAAGAGGAGATAGAGGGGATTTATGCTGATATTGAGAATATGTATAAAGAATATCAGGCAGAAAAGGTTCTTTTAACAGAGGACTTGAAGATTAAGCGAGAGAATGCTATTATAGAGCGAGAAAAACAAGCCAAAGAGTTACAGAAAAAGTATTTTGGACAAGATGGATTGTTGTTTACGAAGCGACAAGAGCTTGTAAAGCCTATTCAAGATGATATTTATAATGCGATTAAGGAAGTGGCAACAGAGGCTAACTTAGATTTTATTTTCGATTCGGGAAGTTCTTCGGTTAATATCCTTTTTGCTAATCCTAAGTATGATAGGAGTGATGAAGTTCTTAAAAAGTTGGGATATAAAAATTAACAATTCAGTATATCGGGATTGAAAAATCATTTATATTTGTGGACTTTTAAGAAAGAGTAGTAATTTAAAATAAAAAACAGATTGTACCATTTTAAGTGCAGTCATAAATTAAAAACATATGAAGAGAGTATTAGTAGCATTGGCTTTATTGGTGTCGGTTTTGGGATTTTCTCAGAATACTCAAAAGTTTGGACATATCAATTCTAACGATTTATTAATGGCGATGCCTGAAAATCAACAAGCTAAGGATGCTTTACAAGCACACTCAAAAGAGTTGGAAAACCAATTGATGACAATGCAAGCTGAATTGGAACAGAAATACAACGATTATTTGACCAAAAAAGATTCTTTATCGAAGTTGTTGCAACAAACCAAAGAGAGAGAATTGCAAGATTTGAATGTTCGTATTCAGTCGTTTCAGCAAACTGCTCAGCAAGATTTGCAAGCAAAGGAAGCAGAGTTGTTGCAACCTATTATAGAAAAGGCTAGAAATGCGATTAGAGAGGTGGCTAAAGAGCAAGGTTATACTTATGTTTTTGATGTAAGTACCGGAGCTTTGGTTTACTGGCCTGAAGACTCTGATGACGTTTTACCTTTAGTTAAGAAAAAATTAGGCATTCAATAGTCTTTTAAATTGAAAATAAGAGAGTGTCTCAAAAGTTAAGATATAAATTGAGTACAAGTAATTTGTAAATGACTAGACCTCAAAGGTTTTAAAAACCTTTGAGGTCTTTTTTTTTGTTGCTTTAAGTAGTGATTAAATTTATGGAGACAAATCGTCCAATTGGTATTTTTGATTCGGGAGTAGGAGGGCTTTCCGTTTGGAAAGAGTTGTATAAAATACTTCCTAACGAGCATTTTATATATTTTGCCGATTCAAAGCATTGTCCGTATGGTTCGAAGTCGCAGGAGGAAGTCATCCATCGCTCTGTTAAGATTGTGGATTATTTTATCAGTAGGGGAGCAAAAATGGTCGTAGTGGCCTGTAATACAGCAACTGCAGCTGCCATAGATTATCTTCGGAGCCATTACGATATTCCGTTTATTGGTATGGAACCTGCTATTAAGCCGGCAGCGAGTTTGACACAGAGTGGTGCAGTTGGCGTTTTGGCAACAGAAGGAACTTTTAAAGGGCGTTTATTTAACGAAACATCTCAAAAATATGCCGGAGATATTCAAGTGGAAACCGTTGTAGGGAAAGGCTTTGTTGAGTTAGTAGAATCTTGTGATTTTGATTCCGAAAAAGCCAATCGTATTGTTAAAGATGTAGTGTCTCCTTTGTTAGATAAAGGCATAGACCATTTGGTTTTGGCTTGTACACATTATCCTTTTTTAGAGGATACTATTCGTAAATATACGAACCCTAAAAATATAGAGATTATTAACCCTGCATTTCCGGTGGCAAGACATACAAAAACGGTCTTGGAGCAATATGATTTGATGTTCAAAAAATCGGATAATGCTAGAAACGAGTTTTACTCCTCTTTAGAGACCAACACTTTAAAGCGTTTGGTCGATAGAATTGTAAAAACAGAGCATTTTTCTATTTATCAACCTATTTTTGAAATAAAGGCTTCGGTTTAAATTAACCTGAATTCGAGATAAGATTATCCCGAACGTTAAATTATTCCCGTCTTACAATTATTTTACTGAAGTAGTTTCCTGCTTTGAGGATATACATTCCCTCTCGAATATCTGCTAAGGATATGGTTCTTGTATTCTTAGTGAAAATTTTAATCAAACGCCCTTGAAGGTCGTATAACTCTACTTTTTCGATGATTTTATCCGATTGAATAGATACCCAATCGTTACAAATGGTCGGGTATATCTTAATACGTTGATTATCAATTTCCGTAATTGAAAAATTAACCTTGTGTAATCTGTCGTATAGGAGTTTCAGATTATGTGCCTCCTCCATAAAACTACTCATAGAAGTGTCCGCAACGATGGCAAAACTCAAATTAAGGGTGTCGGAACTTTTTAGAAAGAAGGGGCCTGTTGTCATCAGGTTAAGGATGTCAACACCATTTTGTAAAATACCCTCATTATTATTATTACGTTTTAATGCGATACGCAATTCGTTGCTCGTAATGCCGTCGGTACTATTGATGCTGTCGGCTTTATTACCATTTGTGTTGTCGAAAGCAAAATGTTTCCATGGAACGTAGGAGAGGAGTTGTATTCCGGCAATTCTATTGTCGGAGAAAGAACGGGTTTTTACAATCTTTAAACCGGTATCTGTTTCGGTATAATTTTTCTGATAATTACCTATATTCCAATCGGCAAATAAACCGATGTATAAATCTTCTAAGTCTAAAGAACTTGGGTTTACAAATTGATAATTTAAAATGATAGAATTATCAAAAGTATCATTCAAAAAGACCTGATATTGAGCTTCTATGTTTATAGGGATAAACGCATTGTTGTAAAATTGGGCATTCGCTTGCCAAAATGTTTCTGTTCGGTTTGAGTCCATAACAGCTTTAGCCGCAAAATCGATTCTGTTTAAGGTGTTTGAAATGACAAATCCTCCGGATGAAATGACTATTCCTATTTCTTCAAGAATATTGTCGGTATCGTCTAAGTTTAATCCTAAGCCTTTTTTAGAATGTCCGTTCCCAATATTCCCTTCAGGGAAAAAAGAGGTACTTAATCGGTTGATGTTAGCATTTATATGAGGATGGAAAACAGAAGTCTCTCGAATCTCCTCGGTATAAAAATCTCCCGATTCATATTGAATCAAAAACTCAATTTTTTGTTGTGAATAATATTCATTCCCGATAACAATACTTATGGGATAGTTGTTTGTAACGATACTTTCTTCTTCGCCGAGATGAGGAATCGTAAACGAACTGTCGCTGATAATTTTAATGTTTTCGTTCAGAGAATGAATGCTTACTTTTAAGTTGTCGATGGATTTTAAATAGTTAGTAATGGATAACTCTAGTCTGGCAGTATCGCCAATATATGCTTGATGATTATTTTTTATCAATTTCAAATCGCGACTATTAACCGCATAGGAGAAGTTACCCGAGAGAGCATTATAAAGGTTCAATCTAGATTTTCCAATCTTGTTTTTATAGGCTTGATTTTCGTTAATTGTATCTACAATATCGCCACTTGTCTTTAAAATTTCGACAAGTTGTTTATTGGATAGGGTATCGGGATAATAAGAATAGATTAAAGCTAAAGCCCCTGCTACCATAGGAGAGGCAAAAGAGGTGCCTGAACTTTTTCCATACGAGCCGTTGCCCAAAGTCGATAAAACTTTTTCTCCGGGAGCTATAATATCTACTCTCCAGTTGTAGCTTGAATTATTCCATTTTTTATCTTCGGAATTACTTGCCGCAACAGAGATAACATTGTCGTAAGATGCGGGATAGTAAAGTTTTTCGTCATTAGCATTACCTGCCGCAGCAACAACAATAGCTCCCAGTGTTTCAGTGACATATTCTATAACGTCTTTACCAAACTGATGAGGTGTTGTACTTCCCCAAGAGCAGTTTATGATTTTACAACCGTGTTGTGCCGCATAAATAATACCTTCGTATCCGGCATTAATGGTACCGGCATCGTTAGATATTTTTATAGGTAAGATTTTGGTTTTAAATCCGATAGAAGATATTCCTATATTGTTATCGGTTCTTGCCCCTGCCAAACCACTCGTGAATACACCGTGTACAACATTTCCTTGTCCGCCTTGATTCCATTGAGGATTATTATCGTTTGAGCCTAAATCCCAGCCCATGTAGTTGTCTATGTATCCATCGTGGTCGTTGTCTAAGCCGTCTATCATATCGTTGATGTTGTAGGCAATATTGCTTTTTAAATCGGGGTGGTCAAAATCGATACCGGTGTCTGTAACGCCGATTACAACGGTAGAGTCTCCTTTGTGAATATCCCAAGCATCGAAAGCTTTACAAACCGATAAGGCATACTGAGAGGAAGAACTAGGGTCATTTGTTTCGTATAGTAATTCATCGTGATAGGCAGGTTCGCAGTATTCAAAAAAATCTAGGGTTTCTAATTTTTTAGAGAGCGTGATAGGGTCTATATCATCGGTGTATTTTATCTTGTAGATACAATTTAACCCTTGTGAAGACTTGTTAATCTGCCTAAAGAGGGGCTTAACTTCTTTTATGTCAATATAGGGTATTTTGATATTAGAGCGTTTTTCGAATAATGATTTGTGACTTTTCTTTGTTTTGATAATGAGAGTTTTAGTCTCGTATGTTTGAGCTTTTGTGCATAGAAAACTGAAAACAAATAAGATTAATAGTACTTTATTAACAGATGCTTTTTGAATATTATTTTTTAGATTCATAATATTTTGGTATTATTGTGTGTTGTTAGGTAATTCTAGTACACTGTCAAAAGTACATTTTTTATGAGAACTATTATTATAGATGATGATCAATTAACAAGAAAAATTTTAGAGGAGCATATTAAGAAGACAACTTCTCTCACTCTTGTAGGGTCTTATACAACTCCGATAGATGCTGTACACGATATAAAAGCAAATGTTAAAGAGTTTGATTTAGTTTTTTTAGACGTGGAAATGCCTGAAATGACAGGTATTGAGTTTTTGGATACTATTGATATAAAGCCTAGTGTAATTATTGTATCCGGGAAAAAAGATTATGCTGTAGATGCTTTTGAATATGATGTGGCTGATTTTATACTGAAACCAATCACTTATTCCAGGTTTTACAAAGCTGTCGAGAAAGTGGAAAACAAACGTAAATATAATGGTAGTACAAAAAAAGTATCAGAACAGAGTGATCAGATGTTTATAAAGCACAATTCCGTTTTTACGCGTTTAAGCTATAATGATATTGTTTTTGTAGAAGCTTTGGAAAATTATATTGTTATTATAACTTATGATGATAAGTTTACCATTCATTTTACGATGAAGGCTATTTTGGAAAAGCTACCGGCAGATAGATTTAAAAGAATTCATCGCTCATTTATAGTGAATGTGAGTAAGATTAGAGAAATTGAAGATAATTGTGTGGTTCTTGAATTACAAGAGGGTAAAAGGTCACTGCCGATAGGGAAGTCCTATAAGGATGGACTTATGGGTGAAATTAACTTAATTACAAAATAGTGTTTCAACGCTATTTATTATTTACAAAGGCTGTGATAAAAAGCATTTCTATCATTCCATTTCAGAAGAGAAATCATCATTTTATATTATAGTAATTTTAAGAGGTATATTACGTTATTGATTTTGTAGAATACTGCATCAAAGCTCCTTAAAGATATTTAAAATTCTTTTTATGTTAACAAACAGACAATTGTTTAAGTCTTATTTGGCTCAGACTTCCGAAGAGCCAATGTCCTTAGAAATAGAAAAAGCCAAAGGTATTTATATGTACGATGCTAATGGTAAAAAGTATGCCGATTTAATTGCAGGGGTATCTGTAAGTAATGTGGGGCATTCTCATCCTAAGGTAGTTGAGGCGATTAAAAAGCAAGTGGATGATTATATGCACCTGATGGTTTATGGAGAGTATATTCAGTCTCCGCAAGTCCGGTTAGCAAAGGCAATTGTCGATTTATTGCCTGAAAATATGGAATCTTGTTATTTCGTAAATTCGGGAAGTGAAGCTAACGAAGGAGCTTTAAAATTAGCTAAAAGGTTTACCGGGCGTTCTAAAATAGTATCGTTTAAAAATGCTTATCATGGAAGTACGCATGGAGCTTTAAGTATATTGGGAGATGAATATTACAAAAACGCATTTCGACCATTGTTGCCGGGGGTTTCTTTTATTAATTTTAATAAAGAAGAAGACCTGCCTGAGATAAACGAAGACGTTGCTGCTGTTATTGTAGAGCCGATTCAAGGTGAGGCTGGTATTATTTTGCCCGAAAAAGATTATCTAAGAAAACTTAAAACTAGATGCGAGCAAGTAGGGGCTTTGTTAATTTTTGATGAGGTTCAAACTGCTTTTGGAAGAACCGGGAAAATGTTTGCTTTTGAGCATTATAATGTCAAACCTGATATTATTACCTTTGCTAAAGGTTTGGGAGGAGGCATGCCTATAGGGGCTTTTGTTTCCAGCCGGGAAATTATGTCTAAGTTAACGCACAATCCTGTTTTGGGTCATATTACAACATTTGGAGGACATCCGGTTTCTGCCGCTTCTGCCTTGGCTTCTTTACAGGTTATTGTAGAAGAAGATTTAATAAAAGATGTGATTCGTAAGGGGGAATTATTTATAGAACTTTTACAACATCCTGCGTTTAAAAGTGCCAGAGGTATTGGTTTGTTTTGGGCTGTAGAATTGGAAAGTTATGAGTTTTTAAAGGTCTTTTTACAAGAATCGATTAAGCAAGGTGTCGTTTTTGACTGGTTCTTGTTTGAAGATAAGTATTTTAGAATTTCTCCACCCTTAACGATTACTGATGAAGAAATTAAAGAGGTTTGTCAGAACCTCTTAAAGGCTGTTGAAAGTACCCTTGATATTTTAAATTAACGTGAATTCGGGATAATCTTTCCTCACAGAAATTTACCTTCAATTAAAGGTCTAACATCTTTGTTATTTTAATCAGCTCTTTAGCTTTTTTTACATCGTGAACCCTTAAAATTCCGGCTCCTTTCAAAACGGAAATCGTGTTGACGATAGTTGTTCCATTGTCGGATTCTAAAGGAGAGCAGTCAAGGACTTGTTGAATCATCGTTTTACGAGATACCCCTACCAAAATAGGCTTTTCGAGTATTTTAAATAAACTCAAATCCTTTAATATTTGGTAATTATGTTCTAAGGTTTTTCCGAATCCAAATCCGGGGTCTATAATAATATCTTTAACCCCTAATTCTTTAAGTAATGAGATTTTTTCTGCGAAAAAGCGAAGTAATTCTTCTGTTATATTCTGATAATCAGGGTTCTTCTGCATGGTGTCCGGTTTTCCTTGCATGTGCATCAGGATGTAGGGGACTTGAAGCTCAGCAACGGTCTTAAACATCAGTTTATCAAGCATTCCCGAAGAAATATCGTTAATAATGGCAATGCCGTATTTTTCAACGGCCCATTTGGCTACTTCTGCACGAAATGTGTCTAGAGAAAAAATAGTGTCGGGAAACATTTTCGGAATCATCGATAAGACGGGTTCTAATCTTCTTTTTTCCTCTTCCAAACTTAATAAGTCTGCTCCCGGACGAGAAGATATAGCTCCAATGTCGATAATATCAGCCCCATCTTCAAGCATTTGCTCAATACGCTCTGTCGATTTCTCCCGGGTATTATAAACATTCCCATCCGAAAAAGAATCAGGAGTATAATTTAATATCCCCATAACCTTGGGTGAACTTAAATTTATTATTTTTCCTTTACAGTTAATTAAATCCATTTTTTTTGATGTCTAATTAATACAAATGCTTGTTTTTAAAGCAAAAGTAATGGCTTTGTTTTAAGTTTTATAAAAAATACTTAAAAAAACACTCCAAAGAAAGCAACTTATTTGTTACTTTAGAGTCTTGAAAAAAGAGTAAACAAAAATTGGACAATATGAAGCGAATATTATTATTTTTAACAATTCTGATAAGTTCTTTTTTTCTGAATGCAACCATCGTTTATACGGATGTTGACCCGGATGGGGTGCCTGCTGGAATTGACTTTAATCAGGATGGAACGTATGAGTTTGAAGTTAGTAATGGCAATGCAACAGGAGATTATCTTACATATGCCAACAATCCCGATAATAATATTCATGCCTTAGGAACAGCTGATGGCGGTTGGGATGTTCCGGATTGTGTAGCTGAAGGCTTTGCAATCGGAGCCAATGGGAATTGGATAGGTCAAGGCGATTGTGCCATTAATGGTTGGGGAGACCCGAACTCTTCCATAACCATAGGGCAAGATGAATACCTTGCTGTTAAGATAGTACTTCCTTCGGGTACGCACTATGGTTGGATTAGAATTTTAGTTGATGCTGATGGCAATGTAACTTACAAAGATTATGCTTACGAGGATACTCCCGACGCTTCAATAAATGCCGGAGATTCGCAAGGTGGAGGAGATACTCCCGTTGTTTTATCTGCTAACTTTAGTGCTGACATTACTTATGTCCCGATAGGGGATAATGTTACATTTACAGATTTGTCTAATGCTTCTAATCCTATAAGTTCTTGGCAATGGAATTTTGGAGATGGCGGAACTTCTACACAACAAAATCCGGTACATGCTTACAATTCTGTAGGAACCTATACTGTTAGCTTAACAGTTAGTGATGGTAATGAGCAAAACACCGAAACAAAACAGGCTTATATACAAGTGTACGACCCTTTGGTGCTTAATATCATCAATTTTACCGGAACACCAACAGTAATTAATAAAGGAGAATCTGTGAACTTTAATTTAGAGCTCAATATGAACGATAACGACGTGGATTCTATTCGTTGGATTTTGCAGGGAGCAGATGTTCCAACTGTGCTAAAAACAAGTACAGTTCCTTTCGATGTAACTTATTCGACAGGCGGTATTTTCGATGTGGAAGTGAGGGCTTATAGGCATTATGGTTCGGATGGAGATACGCTTATTAAACAGGGCTATATTACCGTCATAGATAAGGATAGTGTTCCTGTCGCCAATTTTTCTGCCAATCATACCAATATTCCTGTTGGAACAAGCATCAATTTTGTTAATCTAACCTCTAATATTAATCGTTTAGAATCTGTTCTCTGGACTATAGAAACGGATAATGGCACGATAACAAGCACAGATTTGCACCCTGCTAACATAACTTACAATGCTGTGGGTGATTTTGATGTTAAATTAGAAGTGTATAGCCCGTTTGGGAATCACGATACTTTAAAGACGAATTATATTCATGTTTACGACCCTGAGAATATGGGGGAGATAAAGGCTAATTTCGAGGCAGCAAGCGTTCGTTTAATAGCCGCGGGCGAATCTGTTCGTTTCGAGGATTTATCGGATGGAGATATAGAAGATTGGATTTATATTTTTGACAGGGGAGCCGGTGATGCTAATTTAGAATTTTCGACCAGTCAAAATCCGGAACATTATTTTGGTAACCCGGGTATCTATACGGTCACTTTAATAGCCAGTAACAGTTCTTATAAAGATACTGTCATAAAGGATAATTATGTTGTAGTTACAACAACAAATTGGCCTGGGAATGGAGCGTATTGCGATACCATTTCTGCTATATTGGACAGCGAACGCGACAGTGTTTATAGAACTATAGAGGGAGAACCTAAATGGGGATATTTTCCGGGACACTGTGCTTTGCTTGAGGAAAACGGAAGTTCAACGCCGAAAAATATAAAGCAGTATGCCGAAAAGTTTACGACCTATCATCCGGATTATATCAGTGCGGTTTCCATACCTGTATATAAGGCGTTTAGTGGTGATGAGGATGCCTTTATTCAGATTAGAATTTGGAATGCCGATGCTAATGGAAGACCGAAAGATGTTATCTCCGGAAGTCCTTCTTCTAATAAGATTAAAATATCATCTCTTGTAGAGAACGAACATAATTTAATAGAATTAGATCATCCGGTAGAAGTAGATTCTGTCTTTTTTGTTGGTTTTAAACTTGATTACCGAACGATTTCCTCTCCTCAGGATACATTTGTTACGTATATGTCTAAGAATAGAGTGTATTTAGCAGATAATACTCTGTACCTTTCTAAAAACAGTAACACGGGACCATGGAAAACACCTTCTAATTACTTTGACCCCGATATTAATACCGGCTTGGATATTAGATTAGTGAGCTGTATTGTTTCTGTTCCTGAAGTGGAAGAAATAAAGGCTTCTTTGGAGTTATATCCCAATCCTACAACAGGAAGTGTTTATGCAGATTTTGGAGATTTCAATCTTCAAGATTTTGATGTGAAAGTGTTCGATGTCTTAGGAAAACAAGTCGATTATCGTTATTCTTGGGAAGGCGGTACGCGTTACAAGATAGATATATCAAACAATGAACAAGGTTTTTACTTGGTGAATTTCTCTGTAAACGGATATGTTTTTACAAAGAAAGTTTTGTTGTATAGATAAATCTAAAATATTTGTGAATTTCGGTGAAAGAAATCTTATTCCGAATTCACGTTAATAAAAAAGCTGTCCAGTATTTTCGGACAGCTTTTTGTATGTAATGGTCTAAATATTTTATTTCTTTGCAAGCTCGTTTTTGAACGTTCTAATGTGAGTTAAATCTTAAAAGATGAAGCTCGTTTAGTTCATTCTTTTTATAAATAAAAAATGAAAACAGTACATAAAATATCTGATTTGCAATCTTTTATATCTTCCTTGAAAGAAGATGGTAAAAGTATAGGTTTTGTTCCCACAATGGGAGCTTTGCACGAAGGGCATCTGTCGTTGATTCGTCAAGCACGAAAGCACAGCGATGTGGTGGTTTGTAGTATTTTCGTAAACCCTACTCAGTTTAACGATGCCGAGGATTTCGAAAAATATCCTCGAAATACGCATCAAGACCTCAAAATGGTGGAGCAGGAGGGCTGCGACTTGGCTTTTGTTCCTGAAGTGGAAGAAATGTATCCCGAAAAAGATGAAAGACAGTTCTCTTTTGGAAACTTGGAAAAGGTAATGGAAGGGCGCTTTCGTAAAGGGCATTTTAACGGAGTGGCTCAGGTTGTTTCCAAATTGTTTGATATGGTGCAACCCGACAAGGCATTTTTTGGACAGAAGGATTTTCAGCAGTATGTTATTATCAAAGATTTGGTAAAGCAATTGTCCTTACCGATAGAAATTGTTGCCTGTCCTATTATTCGCGAAGACAGCGGTTTGGCTATGAGCTCTCGAAATCAGAGATTGACCGATGAGCAGAAAGCAATTGCTTCAGAAATATCCAAAACTTTGTTTTGGGCAAAAGATTGTCAGAGTGAATATTTGGTAAACGATTTAAAAGAACAAGTGGTTCAAAAAATAGAAAGTATTGAGGGACTACAACTCGAATATTTCGAAATAGTTGATGATATTAAGCTTGAACCGGTTTCCGATTGGCAAGAAAATACCACAAAAGTAGGATGTCTTGCTGTTTTTTGCGGGAAAGTTAGGCTAATAGATAATATTGTATTTAATTTGTAGTTTTATTTTATTAGAGATAAATAAGTGGTAAATCCTTGATAATTAGTCTTGAATTTACTTTTAGAAATTAGTTTTTTGCAGAATGAACATAGAAATCGTTAAATCGAAAATACATAAAGTAACAGTTACAGAAGCTAACTTACAATATGTTGGTAGTATTACTATTGACGAGGATTTGCTCGAAGCGTCTAATATCATAGAAAACGAGAAAGTTCAAGTAGTTAATGTAAACAACGGCGAACGCTTAGAAACTTATGTTATTAAGGGGGAAAGGGGCAAAGGCGAAATATGTTTGAATGGCCCGGCAGCTAGAAAAGGAACTGTTGGCGATGTGGTTATCATTATTTCTTATGCTTCTATGGATTTTGAAGAAGCCAAAACCTTTAAGCCTACGGTTATATTCCCGGATACGGCAACGAATACAATTATTAAATAAGCTATTTTGAAAAAGAGGCTCCTCAACGTCTTTAAGGTTCTCATCTTTTTGGGTGTGGGGCTTTTTTTGTTTTGGTTGATTTATAAAGACCAAGATTTGAATGTCCTTAAAAGAAGCCTAAATAATATTAACTATTTTTGGCTTGCTCTTTCTTTATTAGCAGGAGCTTTAAGTCATGTTGTTAGGGCGATAAGGTGGCAGCAAATGGTTCGTCCGTTTGGCTATAAGCCGCGTTTTTCGAATTCGTTTTTCGCTGTAATGAGTACTTATTTTGCGAATTTGGCTGTGCCTCGTTTGGGAGAAGTAACGCGTCCTACTATTCTTAAAAAATATGAGGATATTCCCTTTACCACGAGTTTTGGAACCATTGTTTTGGAGCGGATGATAGATTTGTTGATATTGCTCCTCTTAACCTTAATGTTAATATTGACACAGACGCATATTTTTGTCGAGTTTGTCGATAATCATCCCGAGGTTTCTTCTAAGTTAGAGGGTTTACATTTTTCTAATTATTTGTGGATATTGGCAGTCATATTTTTGGGAGGGCTCGTAAGTGTTGTCGTTTTTTGGAAACGTATCAAGCAAACAGCCTTATATCAAAAGTTCTCCCATTTAATAGAGCAATTTACCGATGGTTTAAAGTCTTTCAATAAAGTCCCTAATAAACCTTTGTTTATTTTTTATTCTTTATTGATTTGGGTATTGTACTTTTTGCTTACATATCTTCCTGTTTTTGCTTTTGAATCGACTGAACATATTAATGTTTTGGGTGGTTTAGCATTTTTTATCATCGGAAGTTACGGCATGGTCGCTCCGGTTCAGGGTGGGATAGGAGCTTGGCATTTTATGGTTGCCGGAACCTTAGTTGTGTTAGGAATTAACGACCAAGATGCTAGAGTGTTTGCTTTGGTTGTTCACGCTGCTCAAACATTGATGATTGTCGTGTTGGGGCTTATATCTACCATTTTATTACCTATTGTTAATGCGAAACAAAAAGATGAATCAATTACAAACTCTTAAAGGCAAAATCGTAAGCCGGACAGAAATACAAGAAATTGCTTTGGAACTCAAAAAAGCATCTAAAACCATTGTTTTTTCTAATGGTTGTTTCGACTTGGTACATCGTGGGCATGTAGAGTATTTAGCACAGGCACGAGATTTAGCCGATGTCTTTATTTTAGGTTTAAACACGGATGCTTCTGTGCGTCGCCTTAAAGGAGCTCAGCGACCTTTGCAAGACGAAATGGCACGAGCCGTTTTAATGGCAGGGTTTTCTTTTATAGATTATGTGGTTCTTTTTGATGAAGACACGCCTTATGAATTAATCTCCGAGATAATCCCTGATGTTTTGGTAAAAGGAAATGATTATAAGCTTGAAGATGTCGTTGGTTACGATGTTGTTACGCAAAATGGCGGAGCTGTAAAAACAATTCCTTTGGTAGAAGGTTATTCGACCACTAATATTGTAGAGAAAATTAAAAAGTCTATGTAACTTTTAACTTGTGTCGTGCTTTCGTACTTATTTTTTCAACTTCTTTTGATGTTCAATATACATATCAACAGTAATTATTTCTGCTATTCTTCTCATTTTTTGGGTAAATTTTAATTTTATATTGCTATCTTAATATGTACATTATAGAGGTTAAAATAAGGTTATAAAAGACTTTTTAGCTTTGCCATTTGTTTTTTTGAATAGCCCTGTTTTATAAAATAATCTTGAAAATCTGACCAAGAAACGTTCTTTAAATTTAACTTCATAAAAGAAGAAAATGTTTTCCAAAACATTTCAGTATTATTTGTTTTTGAGAATTCATAAAGAATATATGGAACCTTGAAATATATTACGCCCCATGAATCTTTGTTGTTTTCTGTTATATCAAAAATGCTAGTTGTATTAGTATCAAAATTTTCAATATAGAACCGATGGGTTTTATTAAACGCTGAATCTAACCCTTTATCTTTATATAACGAATATATTGTAAATGTTTCAATAATTGATTCATTGAAAAACACTAGCATCCGAAAGTTTTTGAAGAAGTGATAAAAAAAGCTCTGTATCTCAATAAAACCGTTCAAAAAGTATAGTTTAACCGGAAAATAAGTTTTTCTCAAAAGCAATTTCTTTTTGTTTCCTGAGCTTAATTCTCTTCACACCTTCTTTAACTTCATTGCACACATATGCC
>PDWI01001911.1_pt1 | contig 32277 bp, 26 predicted proteins | sample 1430891 | NCBI WGS metagenome assembly PDWI01 (sample SAMN01162508, study PRJNA174530) | Oral metagenome, whole genome shotgun sequencing project. | biome: Marine environment; feature: Marine mammal; material: Swab sample of the gingival sulcus; isolation source: swab sample of gingival sulcus... | reverse complement strand
TCTACATTTTTGACTAGTTTGATTTTGTGCAGAAAATTCAAACCATTTATCAGAATAAATCGGCTTAATTTTTCATACTTTGACACTAGCACCAAACCAGCAATTACAGCAAAATTTATCATAAAGCCCGTAAATATCACAAAGTTCACATGGCTAGTTGTCGTAATATACATATCACCAAATGTCAAATGTACAAATACAGCAATAAAGCCAAAGATAACAAGCGAAGTCTGATAAACTATGAAATTCTTAAGTGATGTCGAAGTTACTTTACCATAGCCGATTTTAGTTTTTTTGTTAAGTACATAAATCTGAAACGGTTGACCACCGCTTGCAAAAGGGGTGACACCATTAAAAAATTGAGTAGCTAGAGTGACTTTGGCAATCAACCAAAAACCAACTTTTTTTGCAGTTTGCTTAAATATCAAATAATATGCTCCCGCTTCAAGCATCCAATATATAAACATCAAAAAAGCGGAAAACATTAACCAAAATATATTCGCATTGCCCAGTACAGAGATAACGCCAAAAAAGTCTTTCTTTAAAACTACCGCCATAATGACAAACGTAACTATCATTATAAAATAAAAGTTTTTTTTGTTTGATTTTATATCCATTTTTACCACCAGTCTTTATTACTACTCGCCTAGCAACTCTGTATATATTTCCTTTAACTTTTTACCAATCTTATGTATATCCCTCTCTTTAGCAACTTGATAACCCTTTTCCAGCATTTCTACATCTCTTTCAGAACCAGTAATCTGCCTAATCATCTTTTCAAATTCATCATTATTACTTGCCATATGACAATTTTCGCCATTTTTTAGCCAAGGCTTATAAACGTCAATATCACGAAGTAATGTCGGCACTTTCATCGACAATGCCTCTAAAACAACTATCCCCTCGGTTTCTTCATAAGACGGCATAAAAAACAAATCTGCGCCCGAATAGGCTGACACCATATCATCAACATAACCAATGAAGTGTAAGTTGTCAAGTTCTGTCTTTAGAAGCTGTCTAGTATCTTTTGGCAATAAATTAGGATTGACATAACCACACCAAACAAATTGATAATCCGGCATCTTTTTCGCCAACTCTACAAAGTCAAAAATACCTTTTCGTCTCAAAAACAGACCTACTGTCATAATGATTTTGTCGTCTTTTGTAAAACCGTACTTCTTCCTAAAATTTTCAGCTTTTTCCTGTGACGCCTCAAATTTTGATAGGTCAATACCATTTGATATATCTAAGATTTTAGGTTTGATGCCATAAGACTTAATCAGCTCCCTTGAATATGGTGTAGGAGTTAGAATCAAGTCACCTTTATTATACACCATCATCAACCACTTTTTAAATAGCGGTGACAAGGCGTTGCTAAACATAAATGAATTTCTAAAATCTTCTTCGGTCGAGTGCGCATGAACCACAACCTTTTTGCCTTTACGCTTTGCCTCTCGTATCAACCTAATTGTCGATAGGCTACGCGTGTTAACATGAATTAAATCATAATCACTACCTTCAACAACTTCGACACCGTTAGACTGTAAGGCGTATTTTTGTTGTTTGATAGCCCTGCCTATCCCTGATTTCTCAATAATTTTAAAATTAATAGGATATATTTTAACTTTCATCTAAATCTCCCTAACCAAGCAAGCTCAATTTCTAGTTACTTACCAAGTTCTTTTTTCTACATTTTTATTGGCATATTTTTCTTTTTTATTAGCCTGTCTAAGTACCTTTTTTGCCATAGCCTTTTCAGCTTTCTGCTGTTTTGCTCGCTCTTTCTGTAACTCCGCCATTTTTCGTTTTTCGATTTCTATCTCTTTCTTTTTTTGCTTTTCTTCATTGAAAGCTTTTAATGTAATCTCATAGATTTTTTCAACGCCTTCAGCAAATTTTTCTTTAGAAAGTTCTTTCATTTTATTGACAGCGTTTTCAGCGTACCTATTAGTATCTTCTGGATTTTCCATCGCCTCGATGATTTTGCTCTCAAACTGCTCGTCATCTTTAAAAAGTCTACCCGAATAGTTATCTTCAACTATTTCTTCAATATTAGCATCATCAAAAACGATAATTGGTACATTTGATGCCATTGCCTCCATGATAGTCAAGCCTTGCGTTTCAGTCCGTGAGGCATTTACAAATAAATCACTCGCACTATAATAATACTGAACATCTTCATGGTTGATAAAACCTGTAAATTGAACTATATCATCAATGCTCAAATCATAGGCATACTCTTGTAACTTTTTCATAGCTGGTCCATCACCAACTACAAGCATCTTGACGTTGTCTTTCTTTTCTCTAACTCCAGCCAAAGCGTTAAAGATAACATCTATACTCTTTTCATCGGCAACCCTGCCCAAAAAGATTAGCAAATAGTCGTCTTGCTTGATACCATAAGTTTCTCTTATCGCTTTAACTCTTTCATCATCTTTGGAGAATCTATGGAAATGATTAATATCTACGCCTGTTGGCTGAATGAATATCTGATTTTCCACACCATACGACCTAAGTTTTTCTTCTGTCTTTCTAGTTGGTGCAATTACATTATTGCAATCCTTAATATAATTTTTCATAACTTTTTTTACAAAACTTTTAAGTAGCTCTCTACCCGGTCTAAGTGTGTAAACATAGTGAGTGTAGTCTTCATACATCGTATGATAAGTATGCACCAATGGTATATCCAATTTTCGCGAAAAATACTTACCATATAATCCAATCGAAAACTCTGTATGTGTATGAATAATATCTAAATCTAATTTTTTAATTTCAGCTGTTTGCTTAGGTGATATCGGGATACCTATCCTAAGTTCTTTCCACTTTTTAAAAGGAATTGACGGCATGCGAACTATCCCCTTTTCATCAGTAGGGTCATAGTCACTCATAGTTGTAGTCACAATAAATACAACATGCCCTCTTTTGATAAGCTCATTTCTAAGCATCTGCACCGATGTTGTTACACCACTAATCTGTGGTTTATAAGCATCAGTAAACAATCCAATTCTCATCGAACTTCTCCTTTATAACAATTCACTAAGCTCCTTGTGTATTATACAACATATGTTATATATGTGCAAGTAAATGGAACTTAAACAGTTGTAATAATATCATAAGTAGTCAAAATTAACTTTTTAAAGTCTGTTAATAGTATAAATAACCCTACAAAAAACTTATACTATTATTTTTTATATTTTCTATTTGACAAATAAATTTTGATCAATTCTTGATTTAACATACGTTACATATTAATTTAGAATAACTGTAAAAAATAAAATTACATAGTATAAAGACGCATTTTACTTAGGTAGAGTGTGCTTTTTTTATTTTTCTAAAATTTTTTTTTATTTTTTGTCACAAAACTTTTAGCCAAATCGGATATATTATGTAAAAGCAATTCAGAACATCAAAAAATCTAATAAAATATCCTAGTAAAATAAATTTAGAGCTCGCTAGGATAGTTTAAAAGTTTTTAAAGATGTTCATGAAATTTTAAGTTTTAAAAAAACATCTATTGTGGTAAAATAAGCATATGTGACAAAGACTTAATTATTTATAGTAAGTTATTAATGGTACTTAACAATATTGTGTAAAAAAAGGAGAAAAGTATGAACAATTTATTAAAAAAAATCGTGGGAGCTACTCTAACTATCGGTTTAATATTCGTAGCAACAGCTTGTGGTAATTCTAGTAAACCTAATGAAGAAAACACACCAACTACACCAACTAGTGGTAAACAAGTTGAAAAAAATGTAGCAAAAAATAATACCAACAGCGAAAAAAATAATAACAATAACAACAATAATAGTAATAATAGCAAAAACGCATCTCTAATCAACCTCATGAACGATATCAAGCCCGCCGAAGTTGCCAAAACTGATGGCGACCCAACTAAAAACGCAAATAAAATAACTGATTTTGGTATCAACTTACTAAACAAAAGCGTAGAAACAGCCAAAAAAAATTCAGGTTATAGTAAACAAAACATTTTAATTTCGCCAGTATCAATCATGTCAGCACTAGGCATGATAGAAAACGGTGCAAACGGTGAAACACTTAAGCAATTTGAGCAGGTTTTTGATTTAAACCTTGATGATACTAACAAACTTTTCGGACACTATATCAGCAACATCAAGACAAACCCTGACAAGATTGTCAATATCGCCAATTCAATTTGGTTCAACAACAGGTTCAAAGCTGATGTAGACAAGGACTTTTTACAAAGAAATGCTAACTTTTACCAACCTGAAATTTTCAAAGGTCCTTTCAACAACAAAACTAAAGATGCTATTAATAAATGGGTTGACAAAAACACTAATAAAATGATTGACAAAATCATCGACCAAATTCACCCAGAAGCAGCTATCTATCTAATAAACGCTCTAGCGTTTGAATCTAGTTGGAAAGAACCATTTAAGAAACAGGATGTCACTGATGACAAATTTACAACAGAAGACGGCGAAGAGTTAACAGCTAAACTAATGTACTCAGAAGAAAATTCTTTCCTTGAATCTGATGACTGCACAGGCGTAATCAAGCCTTACCAAGGAGCTTACAGTTTTATCGGACTACTTCCAAACGAAGGCTTTACCGTGCAACAAGTTTTAGCTAACTTAGACGCTGAAAAAGTTAACGAGCTAATTGAATCATCAAGAGATTTGACTGTACATTCATTCATACCAAAATTCAAATCAAAATACCAAGAAGTTTTGAACGAAAACTTAGCTAAACTTGGTTTAGAGGACGCTTTCAATTCAAAAGCTAACTTCGATAAAATGGGTAAATTTGGCAAAGATGTATTCATCTCACAAGTTATCCACAAAACATTTATCGACGTAAACGAAACTGGTACTAAAGCTGCAGCAGTTACAGCTATCGAAGGACTAAAAGGTACAGCAATGAACGAAAAAGAAGAAAAAGTCGTTAAGTTCAACAAACCATTTATCTACATGATATATGACGAAGAAAACAAAACACCTTTATTCATCGGTACAATGATGAACCCTAAATTATAAGACGACTAACTATAGAAAGGCGGAAAATTTTAATGAAAAAAACTCTAACCATACTACTTATTATCACACTTACACTTGGATTAGTTGCTTGCGATAAAGACAAAAAGTCAAGTTCAGACACTAAAACTAATGAGCAAACTACCCAACAATCTACAACGGATGCTGATACATCGGATAAGCCAACAAAATCAGGCGATAAAACCGAGACATTGCCTAATGATAAAAAGGATGACAACACTGAAAATACTATCCCAGAAAATGATGTGCTTTGCATCGAACAACATAAAGAGATTGAGGTCAAAGGTGGTAAACTTGCTTGTGTAATCGCTCTGCCTTTCAAAGAAGAAAAAAGCGAAAAAAAATACCCAGTTGTGTTAATTGTACCGGGTTCGGGTGCAACACCAAAAGATGGTATCGCTAATGGCTACGAAAAATTAGCAGGACAACTAGCTAAACATGATATATGCTCTCTTAGATATGATAAAAGAGGTATGTTTGACTCAAGTAACATTAAAGTAGAACCCGAAAAAATCAGGGTTAAAGACCTAACCGATGATATAAAAGTACTAATAAAGAATCTCAACGAAGATAAACGTTTTGATGGCGTATATATATTTGGCCATTCACAGGGAGCTGAATTTGGTGCAATAGCAGCCAAAGACGAAAATATCAAAGGTTTTATCTCAGTTGAAGGAGCAGGACGAAAGATAAGTGAAGTAATGGTTGATCAAATTAAACGAAACCCTTTCAATCCTGAATCAGTAATCGAAGAAACCGAAACAATTGTTAAATCGCTACAAGCGGGTAAGGTCACCGAAGTTAAAGATGTAAATTTAAGAATGCTCTTTAATCCACAAATTCAAAACTTTTGGATAGACTGGATGAAATTAAACCCACTCGACGCGTATAAAAATATTGCTGGTGTAAAATCACTAATCATACAAGGTAAATCGGACATACAAATTACAACGAAAGATGCAGAGCTAATTGCTACAGCAATGCCAGATGCGAAACTTGTAATTATTGACAATTTAAGCCACATCTTAAAATCAGATAAACCTTTAAGTGAAAAACCAGACAAAGAAGAGTACAAAAGTCACATCACTCTTTATGGCGACAACGAAGCCCCTGTCAACGAAAAACTTGTACAAGAAATTGTTTCGTTCGTAAAAGAAAAATAACACTAAAACGGGGAAGAGTAATCTTCCCTTTTTTACTACCATTAAAATCCCTCTAGCGTAACATAATGGAATTCTTTACTCAGCTGTACTATCACAAATAAAATTATAAAAAACTTGAAAAAGGAGGTAAACTTCAATGAAAAAAATTTTAACACTACTACTGATTATCGTAGTTACAGCTAGCCTAGTTGCTTGTGGTAAAGAAAATCAGGCAAGCTTAAACCCACAACCCAATAAGTCAACTACCGAAAAAGCTATTACTGATAATAAGACAACTGATGAAACAACCAAAGCAAGCTCTAAAACCGAAACATTAACCAATAATAATAATAATAATAAAGAAGACCAATCTGTTGAAAACGCAGATAAAATAACCGATTTTGCCATCAAGTTACTGAACAAAAGTATTGCTACTAGCAAGAAAAAAACTAACCACAACCAAACAAATATTTTAATTTCACCAGTGTCAATAATGTCTGCCCTTGGCATGATAGAAAACGGTGCTGACGGCAATACACTCAAGCAATTTGAACAAGTTCTCGATTTAAATCTTGCTGATACCAACAAGCTTTTCAGCGACTACATTAACAACATCAACAAAGATCCCGACAAACCTGTTAATATAGCTAACTCCATTTGGCTCAACAATAATTACGGGATAGAACTCAATAAGGATTTTTTACAAAAAAATGCTGCCGCTTATCAACCTGAAATTTTTAAAGCTGATTTCAGCGAAAAAACAAAAGCTGCTATTAATAATTGGGTTAGCAAAAAAACTAATAATATGATTAATAAAGTAATTGATAAACTTTCAAACAACCATATTATTTACCTAATAAACGCTCTTTACTTTATTGACGATTGGGAAGTGCCATATGCCACAACAGATATTCGTCCTATAACTTTTACAACCGAGCAAAATCAAAGTTTTAAAATAGATGCCTTGTTGTCCGCAGAAGATAGCTATCTTAAAAACGAAAACTATACAGGAATAAAAAGGAAGTATAAACATTCTTACAGCTTTATCGCACTACTGCCAAAAGCTGATAGCACAGTTGAGGAAGCACTAGCAAATTTCAGTACAACAGAATTAAATGATTTAATAGCAAACCCACAATATGAACAAATTCACGCCTACATACCTATGTTCAAAGTAAAACATAATGAAAATTTAAATGAAAGTTTGACTGCCCTTGGACTAAAAGATGCTTTTAATTCAACAGCCAATTTCAATAAAATAGGCAAAAACATTTACATATCAAAAGTTATCCACAAGACATTTATCGATGTCAACGCAAAAGGCACTAAAGCTGCTGCTTTTTCAGCTGTCATAGCATACGGTAGTCGTTCCCCTGAAACAGACCAGCCCAAAATTATAAAACTAGACAGACCATTTATCTATATAATTTACGACGATAAAAATAACTGTCCTTTATTCATAGGCACTATGATGAATCCGCTTATTATGTAATTTTATCTCGCTTATAGGCAAAATTTTTATTAAAAAAGGAAGACTTTTAAAATCTTCCTTTTTTAATAAAATTATCTAATTTAGGCTACATCATACCAGGCATTCCACCAGGCATACCGCCAGCCATTGGAGTTTCTTCTTCTGTATCAACTACAGCTGCCTCTGTTGTCAAGAACATAGCAGCAATCGATGATGCGTTTTGTAGTGCTGTTCTTGTTACTTTAGTTGGGTCAACAATACCTTTTTCTTTCATATTAACAAAAACATTGTTATAAGCATCATAACCAAAACCATCTGCACTCTGTAACACTTTATCAGCAATTACTGAACCCTCAACACCTGCGTTGTACGCAATTTGTCTTAACGGTTCTTCAACTGCACGTCTGATAATCTCAGCACCAGTTTTTTCGTCGCCTTCTAACTCTGGTAATAACAAGTCAATTTTCTTAGCTGCTGTTATAAGTGCACAACCACCACCAGCAACGATACCTTCTTCAACAGCTGCTCTTGTTGAGTTAAGAGCATCTTCAATTCTTAATTTTTTCTCTTTGATTTCTACTTCAGTAGCTGCACCAACTCTGATTACAGCAACTCCGCCAGAAAGTTTTGCTAATCTTTCTTGTAGATTCTCTTTCTCATAATCACTTGTCGCATCAGCGATTTGATTTTTAATACTCGCAATTCGCTCTTGAATCACAGCGTTGTCACCTTCGCCATTTACAATTGTTGTGCTATCTTTGTCAACTTTAACTAGTTGAGCAACACCTAGCATATCAACAGTTGCGTCTTTTAAATCGTGACCAAAATCTTCTGTAATAACTGTTGCACCTGTAAGCGCTGCTATATCTTGTAACATAGCTTTTCTCTTGTCACCAAAGCCTGGAGCTTTAACAGCAACTACATCAAATGTTCCTCTTAATTTGTTAACTATCAATGTAGCTAAAGCTTCACCCTCAATATCTTCGGCAATGATTAATAACTTTTTACCAGCTTGAACGATGCTTTCAAGGATTGGTAAAATGTCCTGAATATTTGTAATTTTCTTGTCTGTGATTAATAAATATGGGTTTTCTAATGATGCAATCATTTTCTCAGAATCACTTACCATATAAGATGAAATGTAACCTTTGTCAAACTGCATACCTTCAACAACTTCCAAATCAGTCGTCATAGTCTTTGACTCTTCAACTGTGATAACACCCTCATTACCAACTTTTTCCATAGCGTTTGAAATCAATTCACCAATCATTTGGTCGCCTGCCGATATCGCTGCAACGTTTGAAATCGACTCTTTTGTTTCGATTACAGTCGAACCATCTTTGATAGACTCAACTGCAACGTTAACTGCTTTTTCAATACCTTTTTTAAGCACCATTGGATTAGCACCAGCAGCTACGTTTTTAAGACCTTCTCTAATGATAGCTTGAGCTAAAACTGTTGCTGTTGTAGTACCGTCACCAGCTACATCGTTAGTTTTTGTAGCAACTTCTTTTACTAATTGCGCACCCATATTTTCAAACTTATCTTCTAATTCAATCTCTTTGGCAATTGTTACACCATCATTTGTAATAAGTGGTGAACCAAATTTTCTATCTAATATTACGTTTCTGCCCTTTGGTCCAATAGTTACTTTAACCGCATCTGCCAACTTATTTACGCCATTTTCAAGAAGTTTACGAGCTTCTTCATTAAATTTAATATCTTTTGCCATGATTTACTCCTTATTTAACAACTGCTAGAATATTCTCTAAATCTATTACTATATACTCTTTGCCATCTAATTTCACTTCTGTACCTGCATACTGCTTATAGATAACTTTATCGCCAACTTTAATTGAACAATCTGTCTTTTCAGGTACTTCTAATACATTTGCTAATTGTGGTAATTCTTTCGCCGCGCCTGGTATCACAATACCACTCGCTGTTTTTTGATCCGCTTCAACTTTTTCTATTACAACTCTTTCCCCGATTGGAATTATTTTCATTTCTTTTACCTCCTCTTTTTGGCACTCGTTTAGTTTGAGTGCTAACAAATATATTGTAAACTAAAAACACTAAAAAATCAAGTGGTTTTTTAATAAATTATAACTTTAAAACTTCACTATTTATTAAACCATGTAATCTTTTATAAGTTATATAACGAAGTATCTATAAAATGAATTTAACTGCAAAACAAGAATATTTTGATTGAAAAATCATTGACTTGTTAACCAGATAATTATATAATATACATTGTGAAACTAATACAACACAAAGGAGTTAACAATGACTAATTTAAACACAAAAAAAATAATTATCAATAGCACTATATATACCTTACTACTACTTTCACTTGCAGCAGCTTTAAGTTTCGTAATGGATCATACCTTACTAATGGCTGCTTTATTATCAGAACTTTTTATGGGCTGGATAACCATTGTAATAATGAACAATAAGAAAGCTTCAAAACTCGAAAAACAAAGAATATATGGTATTGCTGGTATCGTAACATTAGGAGTTATAATGTTTATTCTAATCCCAGCCTTGATATAAAAAATAGCGTCTTATACGACGCTATTTTTTATATACCAACTAAATTTTGACTTATTTTGAATCAAACACGTACTAACTTCGTACTCGCTTTTTACAGTTTATCAATTTCAGCCATCGATAAGCCAGTTGTTTTAGCAATAAAATCTTTATCCACCCCTTGATCTAACATAGTTTTAGCTACCTTAACCACTCCAAGCTCGATACCTTTGAGAACTCCTCCGGGTTCAAGCAATGAGCACATTTAATCAAATAAAATTTACAACAAGCTTGCTTGTAAGTAATATTTTATTTGGCTAAATGTATTGAGAGCGATAGCTCGGACGACCGACAGGACGAAGTCCGTAAGGGAGTGGCTCATTGCTTGAACACCTATACATAATAAGTTTTTTAAGAATAGTTTGCCTAGATTATTGTATTGAGAGCGACAGCTCGGACGACCGACAGCGACCAAAGGGAGCGTAAGGGAGTTAACTCATTGCATAGATGCTTATTTCAATAAAAATTAGTATAAAATACCTTTTTGCAGACCTCATCATAATCTCTTCTTACGTTATTTGTTTCATTCACTAATTTACGCCTTTCTCTCCCATTTGCCACAATCGCTACTTTTTTCTATTATAAATTATGATAAATTTGCCCTGATTTCTTAGTAGCTTGTAACTTTATTCTAATATAAATTTGCTTAAAAGTAAAGTAGAGCCAATATCATTTCATAAAGCTTTAACATTTTAGCTTATACACACTGCAAGTTTGATAAAATAATATTTTAACAAACATACGATAAGACATAAATCTGGCCATATAGTATCAACACCTAGTAAGAATCAAGTCTTTACTAAGTGTAAATACTATACAGCCACGATCAATTAAATAGCTTTATTATATTCAGTTATACCATTTTCAGATTTTTCTTTATATCTGCCAGCTTCCAGTGCATTTTTATAATCTAGTTCAACATACTCGCCACGTTTCAAAGTACCTACTAGGATTTTTTTAGCGGTTTCCACCATGATTTTTATATCATAAAAAAAGCTTGAATTTCGTATATAAATTAAATCATATTTAATTTTTATCTCCGGACTTGTTGCATACCGGCCAAGCACCTGTGCCAACCCAGTTACACCAGCTTTTACAGATAGCCTATACTTAAAATCAGGTATAGTTTTCGAAAATTCTTCCGTAAAAATTGGTCTCTCTGGTCGTGGTCCAACTAATGACATATCACCTTTAAGCACGTTAAATAATTGCGGTAATTCGTCTATCCAATATCGTCTTAGAAATCTACCTACCGCTGTCACTCGTGGATCGTTTTTAGTTGCCCAAATTGGACCAGTATATTTTTCAGCATCAACCCTCATTGACCTAAATTTATACAATTTAAATATCTTATTTCCCTTAGTAACCCGCTCCTGTACAAAGAAAATTGGTCTACCTTGAGTTATTAACAAGACAAGCGATACTAAGAGTAAGAGCGGCGATACCAATATTAGCACAACTAACGAAACAAAAATATCAACCACTCGCTTAATAAATAGTTTTTCCGCTGGTAGATGAAAACTTTCAACCTTAAAAACCGGCACATCAGAAACCTGAATCAAGCTAGAATTAAATACTGCAATCTCAAACGTCTTTGGAATTATGTAAAGCGACTTGTTATTACTAATACAATGTAACACAATCCTGTTTTTGATATCCGAATCCACACTGTCAGAAATATATATTTTTTCGCACTTTCTAACATAATCCATATAATCTTTGCATATACTTGGATCTATACAATACTTCAAATGCTCTTTCTTGATTTTTTTAGAAAGTATCTTAACAACTAAACTACTTTTACTTTCTTCACCACACAAAAGTATAATATCTCGTTGATCCTTACAATATATGATAACCGATATAAAAAAGAACTTCACCACCAAAAAAAGTATGAACTGGATAACAGCACCCAACAATAGCACAGTCCGAGGCATCGCAAAATCACGCCCCAAAAACGCTATCGCCATATAGAGCAAATTAGTTAGCACAACTGTTATAAATACCAAAAACACATTCTCAAGCTTTGACTTATTTACACTTCGAAGTAGACCCATAGATAACATCGCAATAACCGACACAAGCAAAAACCATGGGATAGTATTATGAAAAGCAACATAGTTCCTGCTTGTATACCCTGAAAAAAGGTCTAATTTAAAACTTATATAATACGAGAAATACTGTATAGCAGCGTAAAATATCAGCTCCAAAATTTTCGATGTAAATATACTTCTTTTTTTATTCATACTTAATTCCTTATTTAACAGTGAAACATTACCAAGCTTCACTCTGATAATTCATACATATTCTTGTAATAATTTGAGTATTCACCGCTAACTATATCTTTATCCATCTTATATTATCTAAATATTTCACTAAAATACATAAATAGTATTAAACATAACAAGCAATAACACTACTTGTACATTTTTTCAACTTACTTAACTTGCTATTTGCCTTTTCTAAACTATCACCTAATGCAGAATAATATATTTTTAATTTTGGTTCTGTGCCTGACGGCCTAATAGTTATCCACAACCCACACGCAAAATATTAATTAGATCTTCTACTTATCAATATATAAACAAATTATCTATTATTGTTCATAAAATAATAAAATCATCTTTTTTTATTTATACTAATTTTTCTTTAACAAAATTTCGTAATTCTTCATCTTCTATATACAAACAATTACCATATATTGCCCTAGTTAATAATACATAATACGAATTTAAAACAAATCTATCGATATTATCAACACCCTTTTTGGTTTGAGAATTATAAAATTTTTCTTTATTTACACAAACTTCCTTTTTTTTAGGACAATAATATATATCCTCACCAATATAAACTCCAGCAAAATCAATATCAAAACCTAAAATATCAAAAACACATCCGACATTCCTGCTTTTATTTTCATATTTTCTCCAATTTTCTGCATCTTCATATTTACACCAATATAACCCCCCTTTAAATTTTTTATCTGAGGATATTTTTTTGCAAAAACCTGATAAAAATACAGATTTCTTGTTATAAAAATATTCTTGCTTTTCTTCGATATATTTCTTCCATAATTCAAAATCTTCTTCTATTTTTATATATTTAAACTTTTTATTATATTCTTTAAATTTTTTGCAGCATTCTTCAAATTTATCATCTCTAACAACTTCATCATCAAAGTTTAATTTAAGTATATATTTTATAATTTTTATATATAAATCTGCAAACTTTTTCTCTGACCCTTTTAATATTCTTAATTGATATGGTAATTCCTCTTGTAAAATAACTTTTCCCTTTTTATTAATATTATCATCAAGTCCAAGATTATCAGTAAATCTTAATACTTGATTATCATCATATGCCAAAACTAAATTATTAGTCTTTTTTATAAACACATCTATTACCGATTTTTCATCTAGCTCCACCAATTTATCATATTCAGGTTTAGCACCACAAGGATATATTCCATTCTCAACTCTTCTGGTTGTTCGTTGAGCTTCATCAACAATTATATAATCATATTTAGAATTAATCATTTTATTAAAAGTATTAATTATAATATTATTCTTCTTAGGATCTAAACCATAATCTTTTAATATTTTTTTGAATCTACTTCTTTGAGTTGTCCTCAAAAATACACCTATTTTCAAATCTTTATACTCATTTTTCAATGTTGCTATTAAATGTAACAAAAGAATCGTTTTGCCAGTTCCAGGACTCCCTTTAATTAAACTTATATTACAAGTTCTCTCATTTTCATTAATTATCTTAGAATTAACTAATTGATTTAGTATACTTTTTTGTTTTTCTGACAATTCAAAAAACGGAGTTTCTGAAAACAATGCGCTCTCAGAGACTTTCGAACTATACTTAGACTTTATAACATTTTCTTTAATTAAAATTTTAATTATTTCTTTTATTATCTTTTGATCAATTTCCGTGCGTAATTCAGAGCTTTTATATGATTCATTTCCCATATCCTTATTGGCTAATATTCTACTTAAATATGTCCTTTTACCTTCTTTTACCTTTTGAGGATTAACATAATTTAAAAAATTGAAATCCCTAATAAAATATTTTATTAGAGTTTTTTCTATATAATTTAAATTTTGACTTATAGTTGGTCCATAAAATATAAATAATTTACCTTCTTTAAAATTATTAAATCTCTCATTTTTATCACCTTTTAACTTTCCACTATGTTGATGACTTCTATTTCCGACATTTATAGTTTGACCTATATAAAACATTTTATTATCACGACTTATATATAAATAGCTGGATAATCACACAAAGCCGAAAAATTTTCCCCAGAAATTTTAGGTATAATATTTTCATCCAATTCAGTAATTACATATCTAAAATGTTCATCTCTTAACCATCTTGTATCATTTGATATTCTCACCGATTCATTCTTCATAATTATCCTCTCTTATCAAAAATAATTTTAAATCTTTCTATCGTTATAAATACAATTAGCACAAAATTAAATACGTTACTTAAAAAATTAATTAGCACTAATCTTAAGTAAATATATCTAGCTTCAGTTACGTATACATTAGAAATTTAAATCAAAAAATGTTTCGTAAGCAACAATCACAGCATAGAACATACTCTTTTAGACGACCGACAGCGACTTTTGTAACTAAAAAATAGTCATTACTTCATAAAGTTCTTTGTCTAAATATGGTAATGACTGTACTTTTAGATAAAATTATAGTTAGCTTTTTTTCTAAATATCACATATTTAGAGAATATAGTTTATAATGTTTTAACATTGAAAATTTAACTTTTTCCAGTATAAACATCATAAAAGAACTAAAAATAATAACCACAATAATATACGACTCTATACCTAAAAAATTATGATTTTCAAGTAATTTCATAGTGTATATACGTGTTATTATAAAATGAAATAAATAAATATATAAACTTAATTTGGCTAAATATGACGAAGTTTTATTAATCAATTCCGTATATACAGTTTTACTATCATGATAAAAAGTTAAAGGTATAAAAATCAAATAAAAGGGTATACAAATAAAATCTGTTCTAGCAGCATTTTTTCTGTCAAGATTAAATACTAGTAAAAACCAACCTAACATGACAAAAACACGAATATATTTTAGTGATATTTTGTTTAAAAAATCACTATTTACTATGTGATTATATACAATATAAACTACACCACCTAACATAATACCAGCAATAGCTCTTAATAAACCTGTTGGCAAAAATAAATAAACTTTTTGGTACCATACATCGCCATGCCCAAAAACATTATAAAAATACGAATAAATTAACAAACATATTATGGGCGAAAATGATAATACTTTTTTTACACCTAAACATTCTATAAATGGTAATATTAATAGCAAACTTATAAATAAAGCTGAAACATACCAGCCTGGTACATGAAAATTAATATTACCAATTCCTACCATAGGCAATAGCATAGGCTCATATAAATTTTTGATAAAATCTTTAAAATAAAATAAAAATGGCGTATTATTGACATATTCCATAATAATAAACAATATTATATAAGATATGAAAAACGGGATATAAATATTATTAAATTTTGACTTAATAATGTAAAAACCAATACTATATTCTTTTAACTCATCACCAATACTAGGATATTTTTCATATCTTTTAAATATAAAAAACCCTAATATTATCAAAAAAAACTCAACAATAACATAAGCTAAAGCATATCTGTACACCCCACCTAATTTAAATGCATAATAATGTAATACAGCCACATAAATTGAAAAAATAAATTTAAGAAAATCAATCAATACAAATCTACTTTTCTTACTTGACGCTTTGCAATTAAGATTCTCTTCTTTCCGATTTCTAGAAATCATTAAAACACTCCCCCATGTATAATACGTATGTAAACATACAATTATTAATGTATTATATATATTTTTACACTTATGTCTTCAATACAATGCCTAACCTTATCACTGTAAATATAAATATCAAAGATATCATAAATTTAATGATTATATACCAACTACTATCATTAGTAAATTATAATATAAACTTAACAAGTGTTTTACACCGATAAAATTAAATCACATATTTTAAATTGAAATTTTTTTTAAAATAGACTTAACCCATTCTTTAATTCCTAATTTCTGTAAACAATACAAAATTATTTTTCTAAAAAACAATATAAAATACTTAAACTTACACTTTAATATCCATTTATTTTTCACCTTAAACATTGATATTTTATTTTTACCATTTTCATTATAAATTTGATATAAACTTTTCCAATCCTGATGTGTCATTAATGTAAATTTTTCAAAATATCTATTAGGATTATATTTATTGAAATTAATATCAAATTGTTTGTTATAATCAAGAACAACAAAATCGTTAGCAATTATTTTTTCCGTTAATTCAATATTTTCTCTTTTCGTATCATAAAAAGACGTAAATTCAACATCTAAAAATTTTCTAGTAAAATTATAGCATATATATTGTTCAGGAGTATATCTCGTCAACAAATTGGTATAAAATAATCTGTTTTCCCTTTTATTATTTTTAAACCATCTCATTTCATCTTCATGTTGTAATTCCAATTCAAAATAAAGTTTAACATCATCAGTATTACCAAAAAATACCCAATCAGAAACATGAAAAGGTAATGGCAAAACTCTTGGATTTCTTGTATAATAACTAGAAATTAATAACCTATTATTAAAATGTAACGGTTTATTATATTTATCAAAAAAATTAAAGTATGATAAAAAATTGTTACCAAGTAAAGTTATATCAGTTCTTGTTTTTAAACAATACCTACGTTTAGCTAATTTTAACCCCTCTTTCGTGCTTAAAATTTGTCTATTTACATTATTAATAACCAAAGCTTCATCATCTATTACAACTCCACCAGGGTCTTTCGAAAAAACTACATCACTATATTCTAATCCCGTAACATCAGAATTAGCCCATGTAGACAAAATAATTTGCGAATCTGGTAACCATCGTTTTAAACTTTTCAAACACTCCTTTGTATGACTATTAATATTACCTTGAACAATAACTGAAATATCTTGACTTTGTATCATGTAAAAATACCCCTTAGTAAACTTTGTAGCCCACAATATTAATTACATTAAAATGAATAATTAAATCCAAAAATCTAATTCTTATTATTATTATAAATAATATACACATGAACATTAATGAGACTAAAAAAAACAAATACTACCTTACAAACATCTTTTTATACACTTTTTTTGCCATATTATATACAATACCTCTCTTAATCGGAAACCTATATACAAAAGCAACTCTTTTAGCATGTTTTAAATTGTCATTTAACTGTTTAGGACTTAAATTTATTGCATTAACCCGAAATGTATCATAAACTACCCTTGTCAAAACAGGTAACTCCAATTCATCACACACAATAAGCAGCGCTGAAATATCAACACCTATTAAAAATAACTCTCGTTTTATTAAGTGCAAAACTTTAATTGACTTTTCTCCATAAATACCTGACAAATCAAGCATAACGATAGTATTAAATTTTATATTGAGTTTATCCTCAAAAGACAATATTGATGTACCATCTTTTATAGTATCATATTTTTTTCTCACAAAAAAAATATCCAATTCAACATCCTTTATATCCATACATTCGTTAAGTAAAGTTTCATTTGATATAACTACTGTATGACTATGAGAATTTTTAGCCAAATGCGAAATCATCTTATTACAAAGTTCAGGATTAGAATAGTACTGTTTAGAACTAATTAAAATTCTTTTCACGATTAACCCTCACTCTCTAAATATCTATCAAAAGGTGTGCTATTAATAATAGCACTATAAAACCCTTTTACGCCCTCAGGATTATATACAATATCTTTATTTTTCAAATTTAAATATACTGCTGAAAAAAATGTGCCTAATTTCACACGCCAAGAACTCTTTAAGAAATAATCTTCTAATGAACTATAAAAGATGCTCGACCTTTTTCTTAAAGACAACTGACACAATATAATATCACAATTTACTAAGCTATTTTTTGCATTATTTTGATTACCATTTATAAATTCATAATAAAGATATCTTTTATACGAATATGGTATCGTATCCAAAAACAAAAATTTTTTAACATCATTTATAAATTCCAAAATATTTTTCGTACTTAACTCAAACTCAGCTTTGAAGATCAGTTGTGTAATTATACTATGCCTAGTGATTGCATCCATTTTCCCCGGGATAACGATTCGCTCACTACTGTTATGACAATATTTATTTTGAAAGAATAAAAGTTTTTCAATAGCCGCATCCTGCGACAACTTAATAAGAGGTTTTGTTTTAAACGAAAAAATTTGTGTAAAAGGTCGCCATTTTTTAACTTTAAAATCTGATGATGAATAAACAACACGCCCTCCTTCTAAGCCTAATAGTATTGGTCTTGAACAAATAGACTGCGTAAAAGAATACGGATTGATTCTTGAAATAATCCCTTCTGCATTTGCCCTCAATCCCGACTCTACATCTTCAAACTCTTCCCACTTTAAACTTTCGTCTTGGGGACACTTCTTCCAAACATCTTTTTTTACTATATATAAGCTTCCCGTAGGATAATTGTTAGAATTATAATTAACAGCACTAGATTCTACATAAAAATTAAAAACTTCCAAATCGGCAAATAAATTATTCGTAAAACTAGAATATCTCAAAGTTTCTTTATTTGAACTTATAGCCTCTATTCCTCCAGCAGGTAACCCATTTTTTATTAAACCAAAATCAGAATACCTCCGCGGCATAGCGTTGTAAAAATCATCAAAATAAAGAGATTGCAAAGTTGTATAAGAATAATAATCGCCATATTTTTTCATAGCAGTATAAAAATCTTTAGGCAAGAACACTCTATCATGTAAAATACATAAATTATTATATTTTGCATAATTCACTATTGTATTTTTCTTTTTTGAAATAAGGACAGGAGGGGCAGGTATATCTTCACCAACTATTTTAACTTCATCAAAATATTTAAAATTTTCGCCAGGTCTACCGCATAATATTATTTCCTTTTGCGGTACATCAATTTCCAATATTCTTTTTACCACAGCATTTAATATTGTAGCATCACCAGGTCCTACTGGTATACCGAAAGTCCAATCATCTAATCCTGTACTACATTCAGCTGTAAGTTTTTTTACTTTTTTAAAAACAATCTTATTTTTGCTTCTCTCTATTATTTCAAATGAATTTTTGTAATAATCTTTTTCGTAATAATGATCATTAACATAGTCTTCTAGCATTGTTATAGTATTACCCACAGCCAATGTGTGTGCAACATCCCAAAGGATAACAGGAGCCAACGGCGAATCAACTTCCAAGCCATAAAATACAATATCTCCTGAAAATTTATTTATAAATCTAGTACAAGCATTTACATTTTTTATCCTTATATCTGGCTTATATTTTTTATTCATCCTAAAAGAAATAAAAGTACTATCACTATACTTTTTGATTACTTCATCTGAAATACCTAGCATTTTTTTAGGACTTGGTAATTTTAAAGCTTTATCATGAAATAATTGAACCCTAGACAAAAATTTATTCCTCCCTCCACAATGTTATATCTACTATTTGTTTATTACCCTATCATAAAAATCTTTTGATATAGGATTTTCTATAAATTTATTTAAATCATCAGGTATTCCTAAACCATACATACCATTATCTTCACTACCAATATTATAATATACAATCTTCTCTCCTGCTTCAATCATTTCATTATATACTGGTGCAACGTAAAATTCATTATTAACTCTAATATCTTTATCTATCATCTGCTTAGCATACTTTACAAAATCAGAGCCTTTCTTGTAATTATAAATACCAACAGTAGCTTCGCTAGAAATAACTTCCTTTTCCCTTATCAAGTTAACAAATTTATTATCGTCGTATTTTATAAATGACCATTTCGGATCATTAGCACTCATCGTCATAATAAGTCCGTCATTATCCTGTATATGTGATAAATACTCATTTATATCAACATCAACAAACTGGTCTGAATTAGCTATCATCATAGGAGAATCATTATCTATATATTTCTCTGCTAGCAATACAGTACAAGCTGCACCCTCTGTAACAGTTGACACAGGGATAACTACACATCCCTCAGAAATTTTATTTAATTCTTCTTTGAGGTTATATTTTTCAATATGCTCTTCTAAACAAATAAAAATAAACTTATGTTCAAACTCAGGTTTAATATTATTAATTACATACTCAATCATAGGTCTACCATAAATTTCTATCAAAGGTTTTGGTAATTTATACCCTGCATTTGAAAATCTACTCCCTCTTCCAGCCATTGGTACTACAATATTTATCATCTTCTATCTCCTTAATCATCAACCATTTAAACTAAATATTTATCATCATTTGCACCCGGAATTTTCACAACTGCATTAACAGCATCTGTAACAGCTTCAAAATCTGAAACATCATTCGGCGACAATATAATTATGTCTCCCTCTTTATACTCAACACCATTCATTCTAACTACACCAGACACCACTACCGTAATTTCAGTAGCAATTTTATGATAATGAGCCGCCTCTTTATCTCCAGCAGAGTATTTTTTTACAGCAACTTCAACATCATTAGTCTTATACAAAGTAGGCTCAAAATTTCCCACGAACCAACCTTTAATCATTTGTTCTAACTTAGCTGTTTTCATTACGCTTCCTCCTTATTTAAGTACTTTTCATACGCATCAATCCCTTTTTGACTTTTTAAAGAAAAATACTCTTCTTTATCAATCTTGATAACACCGACTTTTTTTTGTTTTAATATCATCTCATTAAAAACAGGGCAAACAAAATACTCACCGTTAACATCAGCTCCTTTTAATATCATTTTTTGAGCAGATTCAACAAAATCTGAACCTTTTTTAAAATAATATTGACCAGTAGTAGCATTACGACTTATAGGATACTTCTCAGCTGCTTCAACAACAAATCCGTCATCATCAATTTTTACATATGACCACTTAGGATGAACTGATTCAAAACATATAACCCCGCCATCATAATTTTTATTTTGAAATTCAGAGTAAATTTCACTCCAATCTCTTGTTATTATTTGGTCAACGCCTGATATTATTAACGGTTCTTCCGTATCTATATAATCTATCGACAATAGACACGAACATGCAGAACCCTTGGTATCACCCTCAGTTATAACCACCTTAGCCTTTGAATCTAGTAATTTTAAAGTATCTCCTAAATGAAATTTTTGTGCATCTTCTCGTCTAATTACAAATATAAAATTAGCATTTTCTATATTATTAAGCGATTGATATACATGCTGTATAATAATCTTGTTTTCGATTTCATACAACCCTTTTATGTATCTACTATCATCATTTTTTGTTTCAATCCCTGCAATAGGTACTAACACATTCATTATTACTCTCCTTAATTTAAATATTTTCAGCCAAAGATATATGTTTTTTTATGTTCTCATAATTTACATCATGAACCGTATCAACTTCCATAACATATGCTCCTGCCGCTCTAGCGGCTGCAATACCATTTTTATTATCTTCAATTACCAAACATTCTTTTGGACTATATCCCAATCTCTTAATTGCTACATTATAAATTTCTGGGTCAGGCTTACCTTTTGTAACATCTTGATTACTAAGAAAAAACTCTAAATATGATATTAACTCACTTTTTTGCATCATTAAATCTACAGTGTTTCGAATCGAATTAGAAGCAACAGCAAGCTTATAACCATCCGCTTTAAGATGTGATAATGCATATTCATGAACAAACATAGGCTTACAGTCAGTAAAAATTTTATCAACTGTATACTTTTGTTTTAAAGAATTTATAAACTTATGTAATTTTCTTGGTAATCCACGCTCCACACTTAACATTTCAAGTTTTTTAGCAGTAGGTAATCCATCGTATGTAATTAGATGGTCGTATCTGCTTATCTCATATCCAAATATTTTTAACGCTCTATTTAACGCTTCATAATGCCATTCTTTTGCATCTATAAGCACTCCATCCATATCAAAAATAACTGCTTTTATCATAAATATCTTCCTCTCTTATTTAAATAAATTAAACACTAAAAAAATCTCTAGCTTTTTCAGGATAATCTGTACACAACATTACCTTGTCACTTTTAAAATTAAACATTTTAAGTTTTTCCCAAAAATTAATATACTCTCTTTTATGTAACTCGGGAGAAACCAAGCAAACTTTCTTACCATTTCTTAAATGGGTATCTATTAAATCAAAGGTTATCCATGATTCTTCATCAAAAGCATCAACCCAAACACCAATAGCCTCAGAATAAAGAAGGGGAGCTCTTTCATACTCGCTTTGTCTTGTGAAATAATTAATACCCATATTGCTAAACTCCAACATCTGCGGTGTCGACATATCAAATGTGAAATAATTTTTTATTCCGTAAAATTGTAACTTTCCATTTAATAACTGTCCAAGACCATCAGATTTTATATTTATAGCAAAACAATAATCATCGCCGTATTTTTTTAATAAACCCAAAACATTTTCCAATTTTGCACATTTTTCATTTGCAACATCATGAGAAATAACCAAATCACCTAAAAAATCCCTAACATCTGTTTCAAAGCCAAATCCTTTTTCTAATGATATTTCTAATGATTCAAAAGAATTTTGCAATATATCACCATTCCAATATCCCCTATGAGATATTATATTCATAAAACCTCCATTCTAATTACACAAACATTATAAAAACAAAACCAAATTGTAAAACCATACCTATAGAAACTGGGAAATATATCCACTACAAACTTCACTAGTTTCGCCTAACATTTTAATACTACCATCTTGCAACCATAAAACCCTATCACACATTTCCTCAATTTGCTCAATCGAATGTGAAACAAACAACACGGTTGTTCCACCATTCATCAACTCCAACATGCGTTTTTTACTTTTTCTCTGAAAAGATTCGTCACCAACAGCTAAAATCTCATCAACTATCAAAATGTCGGGATTAACAACAGTAGCAATCGAAAAACCTAATCTTATCAACATACCTGACGAGTAATTTCTAATCGGCTGGTCAATAAACTGACCAAGCTCTGAAAACTCTATTATTTCATTTTCTTTTGACTGTAAAAATTTTTTATTGTAACCTAATATAGCACCATTTAAAAATATGTTTTCACGTCCTGTTAACTCATGATCAAAACCTGAGCCTAACTCTAACATTGGTACTACATTACCATTTACCTTAATATTTCCTTTAGTTGGTTTTAATATCCCTGCGATAAGTTTTAGCATTGTACTTTTACCAGAACCATTTCTACCAATTAAGCCAACAACTTCTCCTTTTTTGACTTCAAAATTAACATCATTTAAAACCCAAAAATCTTTGAAGATTAGCTCTTTTTTTAAGGTTTTTGTAAAAAATTCTTTTAATGAACTTGCCTTATCCGATATTAACTTAAAACACATTGAAACATTATCAACTTTTATTATAACTTCTTCCCTATTCATAAAAACTCCTTAACACTACATATGTAATACAAACTTGTCTTGAGTTTTCTTAAAGAACAAAGCTCCAACTAAAAACATTACTAGAGCCGAAACGAAAGCCTTTATATAAAGTAATGGTTCAGGCGACACGCCTTGAATAATGCAAGTTCGCATAATTTGTGTAAAATAATATATCGGATTTAGTTCTACTATAAATTTGTACTTTTCAGGTATTATACTTATAGGGTAAAAAATTGGTGTTGCATACATCCACATCACACTCACAACCCCCCAAATAAATTGGATATCCCTAAAAAACACCATCAATGATGCTAATAGCATACCTAATCCTAATGAAAATATAAACATAAACGCTATTGGATATATAATAAGCGTATATGATATTGCAAATTTTGTACCTGTAAACACTATCACCATAAATAATGGAATCAAAGCTATCACAAAATTTATTGTAGAGGACAATATCCTAGAAACTGGATATATATACTTAGGAACATACACTTTAGTTATCAAGCCAGCATTGCCAACAACCGATAGTAAGGTTAAACTAACAGCTTCATTGAAAAAATTAAATATCAATACACCTATTAACAAATATACTGGAAAATTTTCAATCTCAAATTTAAATATGTTTGAAAAAACAAAATATTGAACCGCCATGGTTAATAACGGATTTACAAAACTCCACAAAACACCTAAAACTGAACGCTTATACTTTGTTCTAAAATCTCGTGAAACTAACTGACTTATTAAAAAGCTATATTTATTTAAAGCGACTAACGTATTCAGTAAAATACTACCTTTACCCTTGCTAGCTTTGTAATTACAGAAAACTAAATAAATAAGCAACAAAATAAATATAGTAATAGTAATTTTCCAATAATTTAAGCCTATCCAGATTCTATCTATTCCCTGTGTGTTAAAGCATAAGTTTGAAACACTTTCCTTACCGTTTACAAATAATTGTACCCCTGTAACCTTATTATTAGTTGTCGTATACAACGATACACTTGTACCAGCGTAAGCTTTATCAGTATAAGCTCTTAACTTTAATTTTTTTTCATATAATACGTTTTGATAAGAATCAGGTATACTGATTTCTACAAAATCCCAATCTCGCATGCTTGCAATATTATTCTTATTTGAAGTTATAAGAGTATTATTACCAATTTCGTATAATTCAAGTATTAAAGAACCATGATTTTGTCTTTTATAAGTTGCAATTCGAACATTAACTGATTTCAACATTTCAACACGGTTAGTAAATATTTGTTCAGCTACAACACCTTCAACTAACTCCGGTGTAACTTCAGTTGCAGCATCTACAACTATATTTTTTTTTGAATCTCTAAAACTTAATTGTTTGCCTGAAACAAAATAAAAAGACGTAATCATGACAACGTAAATTAATAATATGCTACATGAAATCTTAACTAAGGTTTTATTATACTTCATATTACTCCCACTAAATAAGGTAAATTAATTTAACTTCCCCTACAACTTTCTCCACACTATATCTATCAACAGGTAAATCTTCTTTATTGACTACTAAATCACTACGCTTATATAATCTAAATATTTGTTCAACAAACTCTTCTGAACTATTATATACGTAACCATATTGGTAATCGCCTGCTAAATCCCGATTGCCACGACAATTACTAACCACAACTGGTAACGCCGTCGCCATCGCCTCTATAACATTCACCGGCAGTCCTTCGTGTTTGGAACTTGACACAGCTACATCTGATATTTGTAGTAATTTTGGTATATCCTTCCTAAATCCTAATAAGTGAACAACATCTTCTAAGGAATTCTCTGCAATCAGTTTTTTATACTTATCAAAATTCACACCATCGCCTACTAACAAAACTTTTAAGTTAGGCATTTTATCTTTTAAAATACGGCTATTTTCAATAATGAACTTTTGATTTTTTCTATCGATAAGTTCTGCCACATAAATCATTATAAAATCATTTTCAGCATAATTTAGTTCTTTCCTTAACTTTTTTTTAATTCCTGCGTCAATGGGATAGAACTTTTGCAAATCAATTCCAACACCATCGACCTTATGCACTTTCAAACGTCTATTAATTTTAAATTTTTTGGCATTCTGATAATCTTCGTCATTCATAGTAATAATTACATCTGTAAATAATAACAATACTAATTCAGCCGGGTAAAATAATAACCAATACTTGATAGGTGCACCTTTAAAAAAATGAAACCCATGTACTGTATAAAATACCCTCGTGCCAACTTTCCGACTTTTTCTTGCTGCCAACCTTGTAAGAGCTGCTCCTACCGGGGTATGACAATGTATAATATCAAAGTAATTTGAATTAATTATTTTTTTTAATGTCTTATAAGCTTTTAAATTTTTACTAGATATAGGACTTCTATTAAAATCAATATCATGATAAAAATCTATATAATCTAAATCTACTTCGTCGTTTTCATCATAATCATTTTTAGCACATACTGTAACTTCAAATCCATTTTCTTTAAACAGTTTTAAATACGGTTTGTGAAAACTGTTTATGTGTTTTTTTAAAACAGTTGCAACAAACAACACCTTTTTCATCGAACACTCCACCCAGCTAAATAAGCTTTAACTTTCGCAACTGGCACCAAGACCTGCAAAAATCGCTAGCATCATTGTCATCGGCACGATGCTATCATTTGTGATACCTGATATCAGTATTGCCAGTGCAGCGATTAAATAGATATATCTATCATTATTATCAACGCTTTCCGCTCCTAGACTTTTGACAGCGGCTTTAATATACTTATTAACCACCAATACTACAAAGGCTATTAGTAAAATTACAGCGATGCCGCCTACGCTAAATAGGATACCGATATAAAATGAGTGTGGTTTATCGACAAGTAGACTATAACTTGACTTGTAGAAATTAAACTTTCCTACATAGTCATCTTGCGGAAATTCTAATAAATACGTCTCTAAACCTTTCCCAAGTAAAAGGCTTTCTTTAATTTTCGCTAAGTATACCGACCATATATACGACCGCATTGTAAGTGCTCCGCCATTTTGATAATAATAGCCAACTCTACGTGGTTTCTCAACATCTACACACCCTCTATATGGGCTTAAATACTTGAATGTATTTCCGTCATAAAATGCATTAATCATCAATGGATTCTTCAGAGATACCAGCAAACCATTTGAGTATTTTTGAGCAAGCATCTTATACGTTACATTGGCATAATTAAATGTAAGCATATTATCTTGTTCTTTATGTAGTTCTAGTTCTTTGCTTTTATCATCGAAAACTTTGACGTCATCATTGGAAACTTTAATCGAAAAATCCCTACCGTCTACATAATCAAACACTACTTGATTTTCGTTAAAGGTTACGTCTTTGAGCAGGGTGTTTTTGTCTTGATGATTTAAATATGGCAGCGACAGATTTACAACTACCGCAACCGCCCCCACTACGACTATCGAAAGTATCATACTATATTTGGCAAGGTACTTCCTCAAAAATTCACTTTTGGTTAGTCCATAACACACCGCTAAAACGATAATAGTAATAACTAGCAATACTTTATATATAAGATAAGCGTTTGCACTCTGTCCAAATTTAACATGTACCGCCATAAATCTATCGACAGCAACTGATGACACCACGAGTAGCGACAATGCAACTTTATTATGAAAGATATTTCTAAAGTTGTACACCAAACACAATAATACACCTACAAAAAAGACTAAAAGACCTACTTCGGCTTTAGATGCTATAACTGCCCCGTATGATAGTATAAAGGTTAGGATATAAGCATACTTTGTTTTTTTTGTAGTTGTAAACAAGCAGTGCAGCGAAAATATCGAAGCTAACGCAACATACACTCCATAATAATTGGAATTGTACATAGCTCCAACTGCAAAGATATCAGTAGATTTTGCTGTCAAATATTTGTCAAGATTCTGAGCCATTACACTTGGGAAGCAAAACTTCTTAAAAATGCCGTCTGTATAGATATCATAACCAAAAACTTGTGCAATCCCAATGGCTGCCATTAAGCTAGCTGAAAAAACAAAAACTTTTGATAAATTTCTCGTAAAACGTTTGTCAGCTAAATAATGTCTAATAACTATAAAAACTGTTAAATAAGCTAACCATACCCACATGCCTTCGAAGCGGTCTTTTGCACCAAAGTAAACGAGGTCTTGATATTTGCTAAATACACTCGATATAACAACAACTGCACCAAAACACAACGTAGCGATTGTTACTTTGTCAAATATAAATTTTCTATAATCAGTCAAGAGTTCATAAATAAAAATAAGCACTATAAGTACAGTAAACAGAAGAAATAATCTACTTTTACCAAGTATGTACAAATCAGCATACGCCACTTTTTTGAAATACATCGTCTCACTAGAAGCAACCTTGTACTCAATGTATTTATAAAAATGCGGTATGAAACCTAACATAATATAAAACATAAAATAAACTAATTTCGTTGATAAATTTATTTTAACGTTTTGCTCACTATCAATTTTATTATTGTGTTTATTTTTAACCATATCAACCCCTACTTTATTAATTATCACACTAAAAAAATCTAGCTATAATATACTTTTTAGTGTTTCCACCTCTGAATTATAACACAAATTATCGATTTGGAAAAGACCTAAATGAAAAAAATATTACATAATAAATAAGTTATTAATTTTAAATATAATAAAACAAATTAATATACTGTTTAAAATTCAATCTAGGTATTTATAAAATATGTACAAGTAAACCTACACCATCATAGCCATCTATGATACAAGTAGTTATACCCTCCCTAAATTGACTAGTTTTAATCATTGTATCACAATATAACAAAGAACCAAAAAAAATCGAAGAACAAAAAAAAGAGTCCGAAGACTCTTTTTTTTTATATACTACCTAAGTAGATTATCTAACGTTTTTCTCAATTTTAGTTCTCTTAGAAAGGTTACCATTTACGTCCTTAACTTCGAACCAAATCTCATAATCGCCAGCTGTGAATGTAGCAGTAGTACTAACTGATACTTTTGCTCCTGATACTGACATACTGATATTAGATGAACTTACAGTATTTCCGTCTTTTACAACAACTACAGTATTAGCAGTAGTTGCAGTAACGTTTTCACTCATATGGAATTCGAATGATTTCTTGTCAGCAGAAAGTTTTACTTCTTTGTCTGTATCTAAAACAGGAAGAATTCCATCGTTATCATTTGCATTTAAAGATTTATTTAACGCTTCATCTGAACCAGCTCCAACAGGAGTAGTTACAGCATCTTCTTTGATAGAGTATTTAGCACCATCTAAATCAGATAAATCTGCATTAAATGTTTTGCTTACTATTTCGAAATCATGCTGTGTACCGTAAACTTGAGTGTCTCCAGCATATGCGATAGAAATATCACCTTTGCTGTCTTTCATAGTGAAATAACTTGGGTGCTTAACTCTTACATTTTTACCATAAGTAAATCTGATAAACTGCTTGTTTTCACTATCTTGAATAATTTTAACAGATGAAGGTGTAGGAGCAGATACGTTAGCTAAAGCAGCTTGACTAACTGTTTTATTAGTAGAGTCCGGCTGATTACCAGCTAAATCTTTAACGCCTTCCATAACAATTTTATGAGTACCTGCAACAAATGCCCACTTATCATCTTTGAATTTTAGTAATGCTGTTTTTTGGTCATCTAAAAGATAAGCTGAACCACCAACAGTATCTAATCTCTTTGTTGTAGTACCATTTTTAAGTGTCCAGTTAGCAGCACTTTCAACTGTACTTCTATCCATCTTCTCATTGAAGAATATTTTTACTTTCCAAACGTCATCTTTTTCAACAGCTTTGTAACCGCTATGTGTAGGGTTTGAATTATCTTTAGAAGTGAACTCTAAAGTAGTTTTACCCATTTGATTTTTTCTAACTGTGTTATCAACAAAGCCTTCGAATGTAGCTTTGTAATCTTTTGGATCAGTTGCATCTAAAGCAATAACTAAAACAGTGTTGTTTTCTTTCCAATCACCAGCAACTACTGCAGCTGACTTTTCATTTAATCCATCAGTTGATTTTAATGCATATTTACCTTTTGTAGCTTGCATAGATTTTGTGAATTTGAACATAGCTTTTTTGCTATCGTCTTTATCAAAACCTAAGAATGAAACTTTTGGTAATTCAGTATCATCAGCAATCTTGAAAGTGAATAATTGCTCTTCTTTAACTTCGTTACCCATGATGTCTCTTTGACCTTTGTAGTTAACTCTAACTTCAAATACAGCACCCATATCTAATTGGTGTGAATCGTTTAAGTCAAGTTCAACTTCGTTTTCGCTGTTAGCAGCTTTTTTAGCTTTTGCAGTGTAACCATTAACTTTGAAAGTACCAACTTTTGAAAGTGGCTCGTCGAAGATTACTTTGATTGTGTCAACGTTGATAACTTCTGCTTTTACAACTTTTGGAGCATCTTTATCTTCTTTAACGTTGATAGTTTTTTCTAAAGCTTTTACTGGTAGATCAGCGAAGTCTTTAAGACCAGCAACTAATAATTTGTGCTCTCCTGAAGTCATAGCTTTGTATAACTGGATAGAGAACTCGTTTTTGTAAACGTTTACAACTTTTGCGTAAGCTTTTTTACCATCAATTTTAATTTCGCTTAAGTAATCATATGAACTAGCTTCTTTATTGATCGGCTCTGAAGTTACGAATTTGATAACTTTAGGGTTAACAACTTCTACTGATTTGATTTCAGGAGTAGTTGTATCTAACATTTTAATTTCTTTTTCAACTTTTTTAACTGTTTGCTTCTTGTCGAAAGACTTAACATCTTTAACGATAACTTTTCTAGTTGCACCTTGAGTAGCTTTCTTGTCAAGTACTACAAATACAGTTTTCTTGTCGTCTGAAAGAACTCTGTTCTCAACTGATTTGTTTTCAACTTCGATGTTCTTGATTGATTTAGGGCAAACTTCGTTGTTGAATTTAACGTTGATAACTTTAAGTCCGTTAGCTTTAATAGACTCAACTTCTAAGTTAGCAGGCTTAGCAACATATCCTGAAGCATGCTTAACTAACTTACCAGCTTTGTTTTGGCTATTGAAAGCGTTGTTCATTATTAAGAAAGCGTGCTTTCTCTTTAATGGAGTTTTATCTGTAAGTTTATCAGTATCTTTTAATAAACCAAGTTCTTTAGCTTTAGCTAATGAAGTTTCGAAAGTGAAATCTTTAGTAGTAGCTTTATCGCTATAACCCATAGCTCTTAGCATCATTGTTGCATATTCTTGAGCTGTAACTTGTTGCTTACCTCTGTAAGTGTTGTCTGGGTAACCAACCATAACTTTTGAATGGTTTTTAACATATTTAGCTGCTGCAACCCAGAATTTGTTGTTTGCTTTAGCTGTATAGATTACATCATTGAATACTTTTTCATTCAACTTGATTCCAGATTCTAAACTTTTGATTTTTTGATCTGCATCTTTTGTTTGAATTCTTGAAAGAACGATTCCAGCTTCACTTCTGCTGAAGTTTCCTTCTAGGTTAAGTCCTAATTTAGGATCACCTTTAACTGCACCATAACCTTGTAAAGTCTTCGCAGCTTTATCATATTTGTTTTCTTGTTTTGCACCATCAGCAAATGTTGGCATGCCAGCACCCACTAATAACGCAGCACTTAGTACTAATGAAAGAATTTTCTTCATAGTATTAAATCCTCCTCGAATAATCTCGTTTGGAACTCATCCAAGTTCCCCTCATGTTGATTTTAACTTATAGGAGATACTGGACATACAGACTCCTCAAGCTTTACATCAAGTATAAGGGAAAAGGAGTTTTATTGCAATAAAAGCTAAGAGCTTGTAATGTATTTGTAAATTTACTATTAATGATTGTGGAGCAAAACAGAACAAACCACTATATATAGTGGTTTGTTTGCGGTAATTGAGTAATTTTGTGGATATTATACTAATCTAAATTTTCGAAAACCAAGCAATGAGCACATTTAATCAAATAAAATTTACAACAAGCTTGCTTGTAAGTAATATTTTACTTGATTAAATGTATTGAGAGCGACAGCTCGAACGACCGACAGGACGAAGTCCGTAAGGGAGTTTCGCTCATTGCTTGAACATCTATACATAATAAGTTTTTCAAGAATAGTTTGCCTAGATTATTGTATTGAGAGCGACAGCTCGAACGACCGACTGGACGAAGTCCGTAAGGGAGTTTCGCTCATTGCTTGAACATCTATACATAATAAGTTTTTCAAAAATCACCTGTACTAGATTACTTTATTTAAAGCAACAGCGACCGTAGGTACGTCTCTCCCTTTTCCCACAGTCGCTACTTTTTATTATTTTATAATAAACACTTGATAAATAAACTGTACCCTTTGTCAAGGACATTTTTGAAATAGGGATTTTGCATTTCGCAGATAACATTTATATAATTGATAGTTTATATATTTATAGGATAAA
>PDWI01001909.1_pt1 | contig 32280 bp, 30 predicted proteins | sample 1430891 | NCBI WGS metagenome assembly PDWI01 (sample SAMN01162508, study PRJNA174530) | Oral metagenome, whole genome shotgun sequencing project. | biome: Marine environment; feature: Marine mammal; material: Swab sample of the gingival sulcus; isolation source: swab sample of gingival sulcus... | reverse complement strand
AATTTAAACAATAGACCAAGAAAAGTATTAGGCTATCAAACACCTCTTGAGGTAAAATCTAAATTTGGGTGCGTTGCACTTCAAACTTGAATCTGCCACATAAATAAAATGACCTTGAGGATATTTTTGATAAATCTCCTTAAAAACACTTAATCCCCCTAGTCCTGAATCAAAAATTAAAATAATGGTAAAACCTTATGTTGGTTGTTTTACTGGTAAAGATCTTCTTGATGCTATTTACTTTAAAAACTTATATATAAAAAAATAGTTTTATAAAGCGGTAATATTTTTTAACATTTATTTATATCATTATTTTATAGCACTCAACGCACTTTTATCTTTAAAAAAAACTAACAAAGCGTTATACTATAAAGATAACAATAATTTTTTAAGGAAACATTATGAGAACCCATTATTGTGGTAATTTAAGTTTAGAACAATTAAACAGTGAAGTAAAAATTTGTGGTTGGGTGCATCGCATTCGTAATTTAGGTCGTTTTATTTTTGTACAAATTCGTGATATTGATGGCATTGTACAAGTGTTTTTTGATGAACAAGACAGCGAATTATTTGCCCAAGCAAACAAATTAAAAAATGAATCTTGCGTTCAGATCGTAGGGCAAGTTATCGCTCGTGATCAAAGTCAGATTAACAAAGATATGAAAACAGGTGAAATTGAGATCAAAGTAAAAGAGCTTAATGTTTTCAATATTGCTGCTAATCTTCCGATTGATTTCAACCAAGAAAACACCGAAGAAACTCGTTTAAAATATCGTTATTTGGATTTACGCCGTGTTGAAGTAGCAAACAGATTGAAAACTCGTGCCAAAATCACTTCATTTGTGCGTAACTATTTAGATAGCAATCACTTTTTAGACATCGAAACCCCGATGCTTACCAAAGCAACCCCTGAGGGTGCTCGTGATTATCTTGTGCCAAGTCGTGTTCACAAAGGCAAATTCTATGCACTTCCTCAATCACCACAGCTTTTCAAACAGTTGCTAATGATTTCAGGATTTGATCGCTACTATCAAATTGTAAAATGTTTCCGTGATGAAGATTTGCGTGCCGATCGTCAGCCTGAATTTACACAAATTGATATTGAAACAACCTTTATGACAAGCGATCAAGTTCGCAGCGTTGCCGAAGATATGATCAAAAAATTATGGCTTGAGGTGAAAGGCGTTGATTTAGGACAATTCCCTGTAATAAATTTTGCAACTGCAATGAAAGACTATGGTAGCGACAAACCTGATTTGCGTAACCCTATGAAATTAGTTGATATTGCAGATTTGGTGAAAAATTGTGGATTTAGCGTATTTAGCAATGTGGCAAATAGTGAAGATGGTCGTGTAATTGCATTGCGTGTGCCAAATGGTGCAACATTAAGCCGTAAAAATATTGACGATTACACAAAATATGTAAGCGTTTATGGTGCAAAAGGGCTTGCGTGGATGAAAATCAACGATAAATCGCAAGGTCTTGCCGGCATTCAAAGCCCGATTGCAAAATTCTTTGATGAAACGACCGCTTGTGCTATTTCAGAAAGCGTGCAAGCACAAGATGGCGATTTAATTTTCTTTGGCTCTGATACTACTAAAATTGCAACCGATGCAATGGGTGCGTTGCGTTTAAAAGTTGGTTTAGATCTTAATTTGACAAAACTTGATGAATTTAAACCGCTTTGGGTAATTGATTTTCCTATGTTTGAGAAAAATGATGATGGTAGCCTGTCAGCAATGCACCACCCATTTACCTCACCAAAAGATTTTACCCCAGAACAGCTTGAAGCTAATCCTATCTCAGCAACAGCCAATGCTTACGATATGGTTATCAATGGTTATGAAGTGGGCGGTGGCTCGGTTCGTATTTATCAACAAGCAATGCAACAAAGTGTATTTAATATTTTAGGCATTAACGAAGAAGATCAACAAGAAAAATTCGGTTTCTTACTTGACGCTTTAAAATTTGGAACACCACCTCACGCAGGGCTTGCATTCGGTTTAGATCGCTTAACAATGCTTTTAACCGACACCGACAATATTCGTGATGTTATCGCATTTCCAAAAACAACAGCGGCGGCTTGTTTAATGACGCAAGCACCATCTTATGCAAATAAAGATGCTCTTGAAGAACTTGCGATAGCGGTTAAAAAACTTGAAAAAACCGCAGAATAAGAAAAAGTTAAGGGATTGATTACAATCCCTTTTTTGTCAGGAAATACTATGAAATTTTACGATGAAACTTTTATCACAGGGCTAACTGTTCAAGCACCAATCGGCGTGTATGATTTTGAAAAAGAAATTTTACAACCGTTAATTTTTGATGTTATTCTTTATAAAGATACCAGCAAAGCAGGTGAAACTGACGATGTGCAATTTTGCATTGATTATACTTTGGTAAAAAAAGCAATTGAAGATTTTATCAAAAAAGAACACATTGAATTGATTGAAACTGTTGCAAATAGATTAGCCACAATATTGATTGAACAATTTAACCTTGACGGTGCAAAAATCAAAGTATGCAAACCGACAGGGCTAACTGATGTTACAAGCGTTGGCGTTTGTATCACTCGATTTCGCAAATAACCTTAATATTTCTAGGTAGTTATGCTACAATAGGAATTAAACTTTCATTTCTTAAAAAGGAGTTTAAAATGCAATATTTTAATGTACACTTTTCACGCTTTGATTCGCAAGATCCAATAAGCATTGCAATTTTTAATACTATTCAAGAGCAACAACAAGCCCAGTTAAGCGGTGAGAAAGTTGCTTTTTTTTGCAAAAAATTTTCTATCAGCCCTGTTGAGCTTGCGTTAAAATGCTTGCCAGTAGCAGCTTGTTATTCACAAACCCCTGTTTCAAAATTTAATGTAGGAGCGATCGCTATTGGCGAGAGCAACACTTTCTATTTTGGTGCAAACCAAGAGTATTCACAATTAGCCATTGCACAAACGGTTCACGCTGAACAAAGTGCTGTTTCAAATGCGTGGCATAATGGCGAAAAATCGGTAACTGATATTATAGTAAATTACACTCCTTGCGGACATTGTCGTCAATTTCTAAATGAATTAAACACTTGTGAAACCTTAAAAATTCATTTGCCACACAGCCAAAATAATTTATTACATTCTTATCTTCCTGACAGTTTTGGACCAAAAGATTTAAACATTGAAAGCAGAATATTCGATCAAAAAAATCATAATTTCACTTTTAATGCAAAAAATGAATTAGAACAAACCGCTTTAAACGCTCTTAACCAATCACACGCTCCTTACAGCGAGAGTTATTCATCGGTTGCAATTGAACTTGAAAATGGCAAAATGGTTGCGGCTCGCTATGGTGAAAATGCTGCTTTTAACCCATCAATGATGCCTTTGCAAAGTGCGATGAATTTCATATTATTAAATTTTAAAGACGATGAAAAATCTGCTATCAAAAAAGTATTATTACTTGAAAAGCAATCAACATTAAGCCATAAAAATATGACTGAAAGTTTTGCAAAAGCACTAGGTGCAGAATTTGAGTTTATACAAATTTAGAAATATTTAAGGCTAATAACAAATATTATTAGCCTTATTTTTTATTTAAAGTTCAATACCTTTGGGATTTTCTCCATATTGATTTGTTCCACTTTGGCTATCTTGACAAGCAAAAACTAATAAAACAATAGCTCCTATTAAGGGAATAAATATTATTAAAACCCACCAACCACTTTTGTTGATGTCGTGTAGTCGTCTTACAAGTACGGCTAGTGATGGTAAGAATATTACAATAGAATAAAGGTTAGCTAATATATTCAAATTTAATGAAAAATCAATAAGCTCTAATACAATAGCAATAATAAAACTAAATAATAAAAACAGCCAATATTCTTGGCGTCTTGCACGCCCTGAAAAATTAACATAATTTTGTAAACAATGGATACCAATTCATTTTTTATCCTTATAAATTTTAAGTTGTTAATATTCACCTTACTTTAAGGCGAATATATTATTAAGCGGTATTTTTTTATGATAGATTTGTTATTTTTTACCAAACATTGAACCAAGTCCACCTAAACCGCCAAGACCTCCGCCCATCATAGACCCTGCGGCACGCATCATTTTACTCATACCTCCTTTTCGCATTTTTTTCATCATTTTTTGCATATCGTTAAACTGTTTTAAAAGTTTATTAACATCTTGCACACGAGTTCCAGAACCTTCAGCAATACGTTTTCTGCGAGAACCTTTGATAATATCAGGATAAGCACGTTCTTTTAAGGTCATTGAGTTAATAATAGCTTCCATTTTTACAAACATTTTATCATCAACTTGATTTTTTAAGTGTGCTGGTAAGTTTTTCGCCCCTGGTATTTTATCAAGCATAGTTGAGATACCGCCCATTGATTTCATTTGTACTAATTGTTCACGGAAATCATCAAGGGTAAATTCTTCACCTTTTTTAAATTTTTGAGCCATTTTTTCTGCTTTTTGATGATCTACTTTATTTTGTAGCTCTTCAATAAGCGAAAGCATATCACCCATTCCAAGTATGCGTGATGCAATGCGATCAGGATAAAATGGTTCTAGGGCATCAGTTTTTTCACCCGTACCTAAAAACTTAATCGGTTTGCCTGTAATTTGACGAATTGAAAGAGCCGCCCCACCACGAGCATCACCATCAATTTTAGTTAAAATAACCCCTGTTAAATCTAGTGCTTCATTAAATGCTTTTGCCGTATTAGCCGCATCTTGCCCTGTCATAGCATCAACAGTGAATAAGGTTTCAACAGGGTTTAAAACACGGTGTAATTCTTTGATTTCATCCATCATTTCACTATCAACGTGCAAGCGACCTGCGGTATCGACAATAAGTACGTCAAAAAAATTAAGTTTTGCGTGTTGCAAAGCATTTTGTGCTATTTCAGTTGGTTTTTGATTATTATTACTTGCAAAAAAATCAATTTTTAAATCGCTTGCCAATCTTTCAAGCTGTTTAATAGCTGCAGGGCGATAAACATCAGCTGAAACCACTAAAACTTTTTTATGTTCTTTTTCTTTTAAAAATTTTGCAAGTTTTGCAACTGAAGTTGTTTTACCAGCACCTTGTAAACCTGCCATTAATACCACAGCAGGTGGCTGAGTTTTCAAATTTAATTCTTCATTTTTCTCACCCATAGCCTTTTCAAGTTCTCTTTGAACAATTTTTACGAACTCTTGCCCAGGTGTTAAACTTTTATTTACCTCACTACCAACAGCACTTTCTTTTACTTGATTGATAAAGGTTCTTACAACAGGCAATGCAACATCGGCTTCAAGAAGAGCCATACGCACTTCACGTAAAGTATCCTTAATATTATCTTCAGTTAAACGAGCTTTACCACTGATGGTTTTTAGAGTTTGAGATAAGCGATCTGATAAACTTGCAAACATAATAATCCTTTTTTAAATTATAATTGTTTCCATTATACTAAAAAATAGTCTCTTTTGGTATTTTACTTTATATAAGTAAGGATATAGAATAATGTAATACTTACACAGTAAAAAGGATCTTATGTTATTGTACAATATTAAGGAAAATGATGAACAAGTTTCATTTAAAACAGCTGTTCGTCAAGGATTAGGTAAAAATCAAGGATTATTCTTTCCCAAAGAATTACCATTATTTTCTCAATTAGAAATTAACAAGTTACTTGATTTAGATTTTATATCACGTAGCAAAATTATTTTAAAAGCCTTGATTGGTGATGAATATGAACAATATGATCTCGATCAAGCGGTTGAAAATGCCTTTAATTTTCCAGCAAAAGTTGAAAAAGTAACTAATAATATTTTTGCTTTGGAATTATTTCACGGTCCAACGCTTGCATTTAAAGATTTCGGTGGACGCTTTATGGCTCAAACATTAAAAGCGGTAAGCAATAATGAAAAAATTACCATTTTAACAGCAACATCTGGCGATACTGGTGCAGCGGTTGCCCACGCTTTTTATGGTATTGAAAATATTGAAGTAGTAGTTTTATACCCAAAAGGTAAAATTAGCACTCTTCAAGAAAAACTTTTTGCAACCTTGGGCAATAATATTAAAACTATTGCTATTGATGGTAGTTTTGATGATTGTCAAGCGTTGGTAAAACAAGCATTTGATGATGAAAGTTTGCGACAAACAATAGGACTAAATAGTGCAAATTCAATCAATATTAGTCGTTTGTTAGCTCAAGTTTGTTACTATTTTGAGGCAGTCAAAGCGGTTAGAAATAATAAAGAAATTGTAGTAAGTGTGCCAAGTGGTAACTTTGGTAATTTAACAGCAGGACTTATTGCCAAAGCAATAGGACTTCCAATTAAACGCTTTATTGCATCGACTAACAGCAATGATACGGTACCTCGTTTCTTGCAATCAGGTAAATGGAGTCCAAATGCTACCATTGCAACATTATCAAATGCAATGGATGTAAGCCGTCCAAATAATTGGCCTCGTGTTGAAGAACTTTTCAAAATAAAAGGTTGGGATCTTATTGATTTAACATCAACCGCTTTAAATGATGAACAAACCAAAACCTATCTTAAAAAACTTTATGATGTGGATTATTTATGTGAACCACACGGAGCTATTGCTTACGGAGCTTTAACAGAAAATTTATCAGAAAATGAAACAGGAGTTTTCTTGTGTACTGCACATAGTGCAAAATTTAAAGAAAGTGTTGATAATATTTTAGATCTTGATATTAAGCTCCCTAAAACATTAGCTGAACATTCAAAATTACCATTGTTATCAGTTGATATGAAAAATAGTTTTGAAGATTTAAAATCATTTTTGATAAAGTAGGCACACAAAAATATTGTAATAACACACCAAAAATTAATTAAAGTTTTTGGTGTGTACTATACAGAGTATTTTTACTTTAACTCAAACTCTAAAATACTTGGATTATGATCGCTTGATTCAAAGCTAAGGTCAAGGTTTTGAATCTGTGAAGCCTTAATATTTGGTGAAACAAGAAAAAAGTCAATAACTGATGTTTTAGTTTTACCTTGCTGATATGCCATATCAAGCATTCGATTTGTTGGCGTGGTATTGTCATAAGCAAATTGCCAGTTTGGCATAAAATCTTGGCTAATGCGTTGATTATTTTCTTTCACGGCATCATTTTTAAATTTGGCAACAAAATCAAAAGGAATTTGATTCCAATCACCGCCTACTACAATATAGTTGCCTTTTTGATATTCTTTCGTTAAAAATTCTTTTAACAAATCCATTTCAGCTTTTTTCAAACTACCATTATCATAAGCACTGTTGTGAGTATTGATGATGATAAGTTCTTTACCATTATCAAGAGCAAATCGTTGTTCTAAAAAGGCACGCTTTAAAAAAGCAAGGTTTTTAGGAAAAGCATAGCTACTTGGAAAACTATGACGAATAGCTTTTGTTGGATAGTGGTTAGATAGGCTCATAAGCCCTGATTCAACATAACCTAATGGCTCAAAAACAGGCAATGGCACATATTTTACTTTGTAATTAAAAGCAAAATCACTGTGATTTTTAAGTCTTTGTAACAACGCTACTTCATCAATATAATGACTGCGTTTAGATTGTTTATCAACTTCTTGTAACAGTAGAAAATCTACATTTTTTGTATAATTTTGAATGGTTTTGGTAATATCATTAATATTTTTAACCGCTTGCTCATAACTTGGGCGAACTTTTGTACCGCCGTCATAGAAAAAGTCTTGTGATTTATCAAATCCTGCAAAACCGATGTTCCAAATCATCGCTTTAAAAGTTTTATTACTATTAAGTGGTGCTATTTTTTCATCTTTTTGCAAAAATAACATTTCAATTTTTGCAGGTCTATATTCAGTAAAACTTAAATAAGCAACCAAACTTACTAAAGCAAGGATAAATACAAAGACAGGTGTTAATAATAGTTTAATGATACATTTCATATTAATTATATAAAAGTATAGATTTTATATAATGCTATCAAAAAAACAAAAAAAGATCATTTTAATTTAAAGAGTTCTATCAAATTCCTTGTAATGATAATTTTTATGTTATAATGCTCATTATCTATAAATTTATAAGGAGATTATATGATTAATCGTAGCAGAAACAATATTTTAGGTTTATTTGCAAACTCTCCATTTACTCCACTACAAAAACACGCATCAAAAGTAGAAGATTGTAGTGAGCTATTGGTTCCTTTTTTTGAAAAAACTTTTGAGGAAGATTGGAATGAGGCTGAAAAAATTCGAAATCAAATATCAAAAGAAGAAGGACGAGCTGACGCTTTAAAACGAGAAATTCGTTTAAACTTACCTCGAGGTCTTTTTATGCCTGTTAGTCGTGGTGACTTACTAGAATTAGTAACACAACAAGACAAACTTGCAAACTGTTGTAAAGATGTTGCAGGTCGAGTAATAGGGCGAGAGCTTTTAATACCAAAACCTCTACAAGAATCTTTTTTGCATTTTGTAAAACGTAATATTGATTCAGCAAGACAAGCTCACAAAGTAGTTTGCGAAATGGACAATCTATTAGAAAGTAGTTTCCGTGGACGAGAAGTTGAGTTGGTTAATGATATGATTTTAGAACTTGATGTAATTGAAAAAGATACCGATTTACTTCAACGTATTTTACGAAAAGACTTACGAAATATTGAAAATAACTATAATCCTATTGATGTTATGTTTATGTACAAAATTATTGAAATTGTCGGTGATATTGCCGATCAGGCAGAGCGTATTGGTGCTCGTGTTGAAATTATGTTAGCAAAATCATAAGGAGCTACTCTATGGATATCATCGCACAATATGGAACTATCTTCATTCTAATTACTGCGGTTTTTGGATTTATTATGGCATTTGGAATTGGTGCTAATGATGTTTCAAATGCAATGGGAACGAGTGTTGGTTCAAAAGTAATCAATATTAGACAAGCTATTATTATTGCCGTTATTTTTGAGTTTGCCGGTGCTTATTTAGCAGGTGGTGAAGTGGCTAATACCATTAAAGGTGGTATTGTTGATATTAATCATTTTATTGATCGTCCTGATGTATTTGCATTAGGTATGATGGCTGCTCTATTTGCTGCTGGTGTTTGGTTATTAATAGCATCACGCTATGGCTGGCCTGTTTCAACTACGCATTCAATCATCGGTGCTGTAATTGGTTTTTCTTGTATTAGCGTTGGTCCAGAAACCGTTAAATGGGCATCATTACTTGGTATTATTGGTAGTTGGTTTATCACTCCTGTTTTGGCCGGAGTAATTGCATATTTTATTTTTAGAAGTACGCAGAAAATAATATTTGACTCCGAAACACCAATGGAAAATGCTAAAAAATATGGTCCTTTTTATTTTGGTTTAACGGTTTTTGTAGTAGTAACCGTTACCTTAAAAAAAGGCTTAAAACATATGGGCTTTCATTTAACTTGGCCTAATGTATTTGTAATTTCAGCATTAATTGCTTCATTCTTTATTGTTCTATGCTATTTTTATTTTAGAACATCAGCTTTTAAAGCACGTTCTGAAACAAGTCGTTTTTCAGGAGTTGAAAGAATTTTCTCAACCCTTATGATTGTAACAGCTTGTGCGATGGCGTTTGCTCACGGTTCAAATGATGTAGCTAATGCTATAGGTCCATTATCTGCTGTTGTTGCTGTTGTTGAAAGTGGAGGAACTTTAGCTGCAGAAACGCCAATTGCACCTTGGATTCTTCCATTAGGTGGTGCTGGAATTGTAGTTGGACTTGTAGTTTTAGGTTATAAAGTAATGGGAACTATTGGAACTGGTATTACAGAACTTACACCATCTCGTGGTTTTGCTGCTCAATTTGCTTGTGCAAGTACCGTCGTTATAGCATCAGGTACTGGTCTTCCAATTTCTACAACCCAAACACTTGTTGGTGCTATATTAGGGGTTGGATTTGCTCGTGGTATTGCCGCTATTAATATGTCGGTAATTCGTAATATTATTATGAGTTGGGTGATTACTCTTCCTGCTGGTGCTATTATGGCTATGATTATTTATGAAATTTTACAAATTATTTTCTAAACAAGGAAATAGAATTTATGAATTTAAAAAAAATAATACAAAAAATTAGTGTTATTACAATCGTATTTGGTAGTCTTTTTGGTTATAACGTAATTGCAAAGACAACCAAATATATGAGTGATGAACTTATAGAATATGGTCGTGGTGGTGATGGTGATGGATTCCGCATTGTTGCTGCTGTGAAAGCTGGTGATAAACTTGAGGTTTTAGCAACAGGAAAAAAATATACAAAAGTAAGAGATGAGCGTGATCGTGTATTTTGGGTACAATCAAAACGTCTTGTTGATGAGCCTAGTGCTAGAAACCAAGTGCCTGTATTAGAGTCAAAAATTAATGATTTGAATTTACGATTACAAAATATTAACCAAGAATGGACAGAGCGTACTAATGAAATTCGTGAAAAATCACAAGTTACTGAACGTCAAAACTATGAGTTACTAGAAAAAAATGCGAATTTAAAACGTGAGCTTACCATTTTAAAAAATCGTAATCGAGAACTTGAAATTATTCAAGATAGTAAACAACGTGAAATTATGATTCAATGGTTTATTTATGGTGGTAGTGTACTTGGCATCGGCTTAATATTTGGACTTATTATTCCTTTTTTACTGCCAAGAAGACGTAGAGATCGTTGGTAAAATGGCAACTTATGTAATTGGTGATTTGCACGGCTGCTGTGATGAATTTGTAGCCTTGCTTAATACTATACAATTTAATCCTCGTAAAGATCGCCTCTATTTAGTAGGCGATTTAATTGCAAGGGGAAATAAATCGTTGCAAACCTTGGAAACTATTGAACGTTTAGGGCAAAGTTGTAAAACAGTATTAGGCAATCACGATTTACATTTTTTAGCGGTTGCAAAAGGAATAAAAAAAGCAAATACCAAAGATAAAACGGAAGATCTTTTATCATCGGTCAATTTGAATAAATGGATTGATTTTTTAAGAGAAAAGCCTCTTTTTATAGAAGATGAAGATTTTGGATTTTTACTCTCTCACAGTGGTATCAATCCAAATTTTGATCTACAAGCGGTAAAAAGTTTTGCAAAATTTGCAGAGCAAAAAATTCAAAGTACAGAGTATGAATATTTTATTGAACATATGTATGGCGATAATCCAAAAGATTGCAAAAATCTTAGCGAGATTGACCGCTTTAAATTAAGTGTAAACTCATTTACGAGAATGAGATATATCAATCAAGATGGAAGTCTTGATTTTGCTTGTAAACTACCACCAAATGAAGCACCAAAAGAGCTTCGAGTTTGGTTTGAATGTGAAGAACAAAAAATTACAGATAGAGACATCTTTTTTGGACACTGGGCGTCTTTGCTTGGTTATCCAATAAAAAATAACAATATTTTTGCCCTTGATACAGGTTGTGTATGGGGGAATTATTTAACAGCATATTGTGTGGAAACAAAACAATATTTCACACAACAGAAATTGTAATATAAGGAAAAAAAATGACAACAACAGTTGCCCTTGTGGGCAGACCAAATGTGGGAAAATCTACTCTTTTTAACCGCTTAACAAGAACAAGAGATGCTTTAGTAGCAGACTTTCCAGGCTTAACTCGTGATAGAAAATATGGGCAAGCAAGTTTTCAAGGTTTAGAGTATATTTTAATTGATACAGGTGGTATTGACGGCAGTGAAGATGGTGTTGAAGAAAAGATGGCAGAGCAATCACTTGCTGCTATTGATGAAGCTGACATTGTATTATTTCTCGTTGATGCTCGAGCTGGATTAGTGCCTGCAGATATTGGCATTGCAAAATATCTTCGTGTTCATAATAAAAAAACCGTCGTTGTTGTTAATAAAACAGATGGTATTGATGCAGATTCTTACAGCGGTGATTTTTTTGCTTTAGGTTTTGATGAAATGGCTCAAATTGCCGCAAGTCAAGGTCGAGGTGTAAATGCTTTATTAGAGAAAGTTTTAGCACCTTATTTAGTAGAAATAACTGAACAAAATGAAGAAGATGACAAATTAGATCTTAACGAATTTGAAGAAGATAATGCAGATTTTGAAATAGATCCTAATGTTAAAATTGCCATTGTTGGTCGTCCAAATGTTGGAAAATCAACACTTACCAACCGTATTTTAGGTGAAGAGCGAGTTGTTGTGTATGATTTACCTGGGACAACTCGTGATAGCATTTATATTCCGATGGAGCGAGACGGGAAAGAATATACATTAATTGATACTGCTGGGGTTCGTAAACGAGGAAAAGTAAATCTAGCCGTTGAGAAATTCTCGGTTATTAAGACCTTAAAAGCTATCAATGATGCTAATGTTGTACTTTTAACTATTGATGCTAGAGAAGGAATTAGCGATCAAGATTTATCATTATTAGGCTTTATTTTAAATGCTGGTAAATCTTTGGTGATTGTGGTGAATAAGTGGGATAATATGACCGCTGAAGATCGCAAAAATGTAAAAGATGAGCTTGATCGCCGTTTAGATTTTATTGATTTTGCAAGAGTTCACTTCGTATCTGCGTTAAAAGGTCGTGGTATTGGAGATTTATTTGCATCAATTAATGAAGCATATAGTTACGCAACCAAAAAACATTCAACTGCGTTATTGACACGTATTTTAAAAATGGCAACAGAAGATCATCAGCCACCATTAGTGCAAGGTCGCCGTGTGAAATTAAAATATGCTCACCCAGGTGGATATAATCCACCTATTATCGTAATTCACGGAAATCAAGTTGAAAAACTTGCAGATTCTTACAAACGCTATTTATCTAATTATTTTAGAAAAAGCCTGCAAGTAATAGGGACACCAATTCGCCTTTTATTCCAAGAAGGTGAAAACCCTTATGCAGGAAAGAAAAATACCTTAACACCAACACAAATGAGAAAACGTAAGCGTTTAATGAAATTTATTAAAAAAGCTAAAAAATAGGAGTAACGATGTTTGATCCATCAAAAATTGCTGATATTGCTAATAAACTACAAGATTCACTTCCTGAGCCATTAAAAAATGCTCAAACTGATATAGGTGAAAAATTTAAACAGATTTTACAAGCTCAATTTGCTAAATTAGATTTGGTAACTCGTGAAGAATTTGATACTTATGTTGAAGTTTTACAAAAAACTCGCCAAAAGGTAGAAGAGCTTGAAAAAGAACTTGAAGATTTAAAAAATAATCATTCATAATCAAGCTTTTAAACAGAATTTAATTTTTAATGTGGAGATATTATGAAAAACATCAATCCTACTAGCACCAAAGCGTGGCAATCATTAAGCACTTTAAGTGATCGAAATATTACTATTAAAGATCTATTTGCTCAAGAAAGCGATCGCTTTGAGCGTTATTCTTGCAAATTTCAAGAAAGTATTTTAGTTGATTACTCAAAAAATGCTGTTGATGAAAAAGTGATGAATGCTCTTTTTGATCTTGCAAAAGAATGTGATTTAGAAAGTGCAAAACAAGCAATGTTTAATGGTGAGAGTATTAACAAAACTGAAAATCGTTCTGTTTTACACACCGCTTTGCGTAACTTTTCATCAAGAAAAATTAGCGTAAATGGTCAAGATGTAAATGCTGATGTACAAAAAGTGTTAGCAAAAATGAAAGATTTTAGCGAACGCATTATCAGTGGTGAATGGAAAGGATATACAGGCAAAACTATTACTGATGTGGTAAACATTGGTATTGGAGGCTCTGATCTTGGCCCTTATATGGTTTGCGAGGCATTAAAACCTTACAAAAATCATTTAACAATGCACTTTGTTTCTAATATTGATGGTACTCATCTTGCTGAAACTTTGAAAAAATGTGATCCACAAACAACATTATTTTTAATCGCATCTAAAACTTTTACTACGCAAGAAACAATGACGAATGCTCTTTCTGCTCGTAATTGGCTACTTGATAGTGCAAAAGATGAAAATGCGGTAGCAAAACACTTTGTAGCATTATCAACCAACGAAAAAGAAGTTGCAAAATTTGGTATTGATACAGCAAATATGTTTGAGTTTTGGGATTGGGTAGGAGGTCGTTATTCTCTTTGGTCAGCTATCGGACTTTCTATCGTATTATCAATAGGTTATGAGAATTTTGAGCAATTATTAAAAGGTGCTTTTGCAATTGACGAGCATTTTAGAAATGAGCCGATTGAAAAAAATATTCCAACATTGCTTGCTTTAATCGGCATTTACAATAGTAATTTTTTAGGTGCAGAAACTGAGGCAATTTTACCTTACGATCAATATTTACACCGTTTTGCAGCTTATTTCCAACAAGGAAATATGGAATCAAATGGTAAATATGTTGATCGCAATGGTAACAAAGTTGATTATCAAACAGGTCCTATTATTTGGGGCGAACCTGGAACGAATGGTCAGCACGCATTCTATCAATTAATTCACCAAGGAACAAAAATGATTCCTTGTGACTTTATCGCACCTGCAAAAAGTCATAATGAATTAGGCGATCATCACAGCAAATTATTATCAAATTTCTTTGCTCAAACCAAAGCATTAGCATTTGGAAAAACCAAAGAGGAAGTTGAACAAGAATTTTTACAAGCGGGTAAAACATTAGCAGAAGTTGCGAATATCGTGCCTTTTAAAGTATTTGAAGGAAATCGTCCAAGTAACTCTATTTTAGTGGATAAAATCACGCCATTTACGCTTGGTGCATTGATTGCAATGTACGAACACAAAATTTTTGTTCAAGGTGTAATTTTCAATATTTTCAGTTTTGATCAATGGGGCGTTGAGCTTGGTAAACAACTAGCAAATCAAATTCTGCCTGCATTAAACAGCGATAGCCTTGCAACAGAATATGACGCATCAACAAATGGATTGATCAATCAATTCAAATTGTGGAAATAAATGGTAAATTTTCAATCAAAACCTACCGCTTGGTAGGTTTTTTTATTATTGTTTTTTGATCCAAAATTGATATGGTTTATTTTCAGTTTGAGAGTTAATAAGCTTATGATTCATAAAGCTACAAAAATCAGGCACATCTTTAATTGATGGATTATCATCAGTAATCACCAACAAAATTTCACCCACTTGCATTTGGCGAATTTCTTTGCGAATCAGCATTATTGGTTCAGGACATAAAAGTCCTGTTGCATCTAAAAAGTTATTATAAAAATTATTCATAAGGGTTATTACAAAATGATCTAATTATTTTTTCAAAAATAGAAGATCTTAAACAAAATTTACGCTATTATATCAGATCATATGATGGTTTTTAAAGATCGGAGAATTTGGTGCATATTGATGAAATAAATTTATGGAATAATTGTCTTGAAAGATTAAGATCAGAGATTGTTGATATTGACATTTTTAATGCTTATATCAATCCTCTACAACTTGCTTTTGAGTCTAATGAACTCGTTATTTATGCACATAATGACTTTGTTCGTCGCTATGTTGATGATAATTATTTAGATACTATTAGCACTCATTTACGATCATTAAGTGCTAATAATAGTATCGGAATTAGAATTGTAACAGGAACACCACAAGCTACCAAACCTAAAACAACTATAAAATCATCATCAAAAGAGACTATTGATTTTTCTGATTTAAAATCAGATTATGTTGCTCCTAAATTTAATCCACTCTTTACTTTTGAAAATTTTGTATTAGGAGAAAGCAATCACTATGCTCGCTCTGCTGCATTAGCAGTTGTTGAGTCTCTTGGTGACCCAAGTCATAATCCTTTAATGATTTATGGAAAAACAGGGCTTGGTAAAACCCACTTAATGCACTCAATTGGTATTGAAGTAACCAAGCGTTATCCACATTATAAAATTGCAATGATTCAATCTGAACGTTTTATGCGTGATATGGTAAGTTCTATTGAAAACAAAAAAATGGAAGAGTTTAAGAAAAAGTATCGCTCATTAGATTTACTAATGATTGATGACATTCATACTATGTCAAGCCGTGATGCAACACAACAAGAATTTTTAAATACTTTTAATAGTTTAGTTGATGATGGCAAACAAATTGTTATTATTGGTAATGCTTTTCCTGACAAACTTACCAACCTTTCATTACCAATGCAATCTCGTCTAAAAGGTGGCTTAACGGTAGAAATAAAACCACCTTGTCTTAAAATGAGAAAAGATATTTTACAATCAAAAATCAAACAGCGAATGCAAAAAGAAAATAGTTGGGAGATTATATTAAGCGATGAAATGGCAGAATATGTTGCTACTCGAATTTATGGTAGCGTACGTGATTTAGAAGGTGCGGTTAATATTTTATCAAAATATTTAGAGTTCTCTCACGAACATATTGTTACTGAAGATAACATTGTAAATGCGTTAAAAGATCGCTTTATTTCTCACGATCATATTTTTACTGTAGGTAATATTCAAAAAATAGCAGCTGAATATTTTGATGTAAGCATTGAAGATATTAAATCACCAAGCAAAAAAAGTAATATAGTTCGTGCAAGACATTTAGCAATGGCATTAGTACGAGATAAAATGAATAGAAGTATGACTGAAATTGGACGTGATTTTGGTGGACGTGATCATACTACGATATTACACGCTTTAAAAACAGTTGAAAAGAAACGTCACAATGATGTTTCTTTTAATGAAGATTATTTGACTCTTGAACAACAATTAACACCTTAAAATAGTAAAAAAGGAGAAAAATATGAAATTTACTATTAGTCGTGATGAATTATTAAGACCTTTACAACAAGTTTGTGCTATAGCACCAAATAAACCACAACTTGAAGTAATGTCAAATTTACTTATTGAAGTAACCAACGATAATAAACTATTAATGACAGCAAGTGATTTAGAAATTGAACTAACTACCTGTGCAAATTTAGATGATACAAGTAGCTCAATTATTGGTAAACAGCTTCTCTTACCTGCTAAAAAGTTTTTAGATATTACTAAAGGTCTGCCTGCCGACAGTGTTATCAATGTTGAATTTGAAGAAGATCGCGTACAAATTAGTGCATCTCGCAGTCGCTTTAATCTAAGCACGCAAAATGCAGAAAACTATCCAAGTTTAATGCAATGGCAACCAAATACTTCATTTGAAATAGAGCAAAATGCTCTACGTTTAATGATGGAAGCAACAAGTTTTTCAATGGCAAATGGAGATGCTCGTTATTTTCTTAATGGAATGAGAGTAGAAACATTAGGTAATTTAATTAAATCTGTAACTACTGATGGATATCGCTTATCTTTAGCAACTGCAGAAACAAATTGTGATATTGGCGATCATAAAATTATTATTCCTCGTAAATCAGTATTAGAATTGATCCGCTTACTAGCTGATAATAACACCATTTGTAAAGTTGAAATTGGTAGTAGTAATATTCGTATCACCCTACCTAATATTACGTTTAGCACAAAATTAATTGATGGTAACTACCCAGATTATGCACGTATTTTCCCAGTAAATCCTGATCGTATTTTAGAAGCTGATTTACAATATTTAAAAAATGCTGTTGTATTAGCAGCAATTTTAAGTGATGATCATAGCGTAACACCTGTTCGTTTTACTCTTACTGAAAATATGTTAAAAGTAAACGCATATAACCAAAATGATGAGGAATCTGAAGAAATTTTAGATGTTTCGTATGAAGGTTCTGAGATGGAAGTTGCTTTTAATATTAGATATTTATTAGATATTTTCAATGCTTTAAAATGCGATCGTGTTCGTTTTAAAATGGTTAATGAAAACTCTGGCTGTTTAATTGAAAACTGTGATGATCCTGATGCTCAATATTTACTAATGCCAATGAGAATTTAAGCATTTTATGGTGTTGGATCGTTTAACCGTTACTAATTTTAGAAATCTAAAAAATATAGATGTACATTTTAGTAGCGGTTTTAATGTTATTATAGGTGCAAATGGTAGTGGTAAAACTTCTTTATTAGAGAGTATTTTTTATCTAGGTCACGGACGCTCTTTCAAAAGTACTATCAATAACCGCATCGTTAATTATGACGCCGATCAATTTGTTATTTTTAGTGAATTATTGTTAGATAACACAAAAACAACTTTAGGGCTTGCTCGTGATAAAAAAGGTGAAGTTCAACTAAAAATAGATGGGCAAGCGGTTAAAAAAATGAGTAATTTAGCAAGTCTTTTGCCTATGCAAATTATTATGCCAGAAGGACTTTGTCTCTTAAATGGTAGCCCAAGTGAGAGGCGTAGTTTTTTGGATTGGGGATTATTTCATCTTAATAATGATTTTAAACAGCTGTGGAAAGATTTTAATCTTTCACTAAAACAGCGTAATGCAATGCTTGGTTTTGCAAATAGCTATAATGATGTTGCCCCTTGGGATAAAGGTTTTGTAAAATTAACTGAAAAAATGACCGCTTTGCGATCAAGTTACAGCGAAATTCTTGAACAGGAAATTGCTCAAACTATTTCATTTTTTCTACCAGAACTTGAGCTTTCTAGCTCTTTTTATCAAGGTTTTAATAATGATTTGCCTTTTGCTGAAATTTTAAAAAATAATTTTGAAAGTGACAAAAAAATGGGCTATACCCTTGTTGGAACTCAAAAAAGTGATTTAAAATTTAAAGCTCACAATCACCCAGTCTCTGATATTTTATCACGTGGGCAGTTGAAACTTTTGATGTGCGCTTTACGATTAGCACAAGGTGAGCATTTAATGAAAAGCAAAGATCAGTCGTGTTTATTTTTAATTGATGATTTTGCATCAGAGCTTGATCCGAAAAAAAGAGCATTACTAATGCAAAGATTAAGAGAATCTAAAAGCCAAGTGTTTATTTCTGCCATTACCGAAGAGCAATTAAGCGGTATTAATTTCAATGAAAATGACAAATTTTTTCAAATTATTGATGGAAACTTATCAGAAATCACCCCAAATTTAGAAAAAATCATAGGCTAAACCTTGAATTTTAATAATTCCATCACCATTTATAAAACTCATAGCAACAAAAGGAAAAAATTATGTCATTAGACTTAGATTCAGTAGTATTAGAAACAACCGAACAAAAAGGTGGTTACGGAATTGGTATCCAACTTGGACAACAAATTCTATCAAGCGGTCTTGAAATTGATAAATTAGCATTATTAAAAGGTTTAAATGATGTTTTAAGTCAAAATCAACCAGCAATCGACTTAAATGAAGTAAGTGCAGCTCTTCAAGAGCTAGATGCACAAGCTCGTGCAAAAGCAGAAGAGTTTTTAACAGAAATCAAAGAAGCAAGTGCAAAATTTTTAGAAGAAAATAAAGCGGCAAAAGGTGTAACCGTTACCGAATCAGGTCTTCAATATGAAGTGCTTGTAGAAGGTGAAGGTGAAAAGCCAACAGCTGAAAGCACTGTTCGTGTTCACTATAAAGGTGAGTTAATCACAGGTCAAGAATTTGACAGTTCAATTAAACGTGGTGAACCTGCTGAGTTCCCATTAAATGGCGTTATTAAAGGCTGGACAGAAGCACTACAACTTATGAGTGTAGGCTCTAAATATCGTTTAGTAATCCCAGCTGAGCTTGCTTACGGTGAGCGTGGTGCAGGTCAAATGATCCCTCCATATAGCACATTAGTTTTTGAAGTAGAATTATTAGAAATCGTAAAATAATAATTTAGTAAAAACTTATTAAAAACCAACCGCTTAAATTATCACTTTAAGCGGTTATTTTTTTATATAAAAATGTGATATTTCCGACAAAAATTAAAATGGATTCTTTTTTATTTGTTATTTTATATTATAATCATCTTAACAGTAAAGTTTAATTTCATTTTTTTGTTTGTCTTTAAATATTTACTTCACTTTAAATGATTTTTACTATTTTATTAAGGAGATTTCCCTATGAAAAAAGCATTATTAACCTCTTCATTAGCTATGTTAGCTCTTACAAGTGCATTTGCACAATACCCAGCTTTACCAGATACTATCGCAGGATCTGGAACTGGTGCATTAGTTGGAGACACCCTTTATGTTGGTCTTGGTTCAAAATCAGACTTATTCTATAGCCTTGATTTAAAAGCAAAAGATGCAAAATGGGAAAAAGTAGCAACATTCCCAGGTGGAGCAAGAAACCAAGCAGTTGCAGCAGGTGTTGATGGTAAATTATATGTTTTTGGCGGCTTTCAAAATACGAAAGTAGCTGATAACCAAACTGCTATTGATGGTTATAGCTACGATCCAGTTAAAAAAGAGTGGACAAAATTAACAACTCGCTCTCCTTTTGGACCAACAGCTGGAACAAGTGTAACGGTTAAAGATAATAAAATTTTCTTCTTCGGTGGTGTAAATCAAAATATTTGGGACGGATTATTCCAAGATGCAAAAGCAGCAGGTGAAGGAAAAGGAAAAGTATTTGATAAATATTTTGAAATGTCAGCAGAAGATTTCTTATTTAACCAAATGGTAGTAAGTTATAATCCAAAAACAAACCATTGGGCAAATCAAGGATATTTCCCTTATGGTGGCCGTGCAGGAGCTGCATTTGCAGTAGTTGATGGAAAATTTGTAGTTGCTAATGGTGAACGTAAAGCAGGTCTTCGCACAGATACTACAGAAGTTGGTACTTTAACAGATAAAGGAATTGAATGGAAAGCAATGCAAAAATTACCAGCTCCTGAAGGAGACAAACAACAAGAAGGTATCGCAGCTGTAATGAGTGGAGTTAGCCACGGAACTTATTTAGTAACTGGTGGTGCAAACTTTCCAGGTGTTGCTGCAAATTATGAAAAAGGCGTAAACGATCACCGTAAAGCAGGTGCGAGTAAAACATTCCGTAGTGAAGTATATGCTCTTGATATGAAAAAAGGTAGCTGGAGCATTGTAGGTAAACTGCTAACACCAACAGCAGGTGCAGTATCGGTTACTTATAAAGATAAAGTTATTGTTGTTGGTGGTTCAACTACTGGTAATAAAGCTTTAACTCAAGTGCAAACAATGGAATATAAAAACGGAAAACTTATCGTTGAATAATCTTTTCTATTAGAGTGATTAAAATGAAGTAGGACTGCTCGCAGTCCTATTTTTATTATTGGTTATTTCTTAATAATTTATCTTATTATCAGTCTAATTATCAAAAAATTTTTTTACACAATCAGGAACAAAAGCTGAAATATCACCTTGATGTTTTAGCACTTCCCTAACTACAGTTGATGAGATATGAAAAAACTTTGGATTTGCCGTTAAAAATACTGTTTCTAAATTATTAGCTAGCTGACTATTAACTCTCGCAAGCATTATTTCATAATCACAATCGGCAGTTGATCTCATTGATCTCAGTAAAAATTGAGCATTTTTTTTAGATGCTAAATCAACTAATAAATTATCAAAACTTACAATTTCTAATCGCTCTAAATCTTTTCTATCAAGCTGATAATCTTGTAACTCTTTTTCTGATACTTCTTGCAAAGATTCTTTAATTAATGTTAAACGTGCATCTAAAGATAATAAAGGATTTTTAGAAGTATTTTCAGCAACAGCTACGACAACTCTATCAAATAATCTCAATGAGCGTAATATAATATCTAAATGCCCTAACGTAATAGGATCGAAAGTTCCTGCATAAATTGCTTTTTTTTGATTATTTTTCACCGCTTATCTCCTTTGCTTTAAAGGTAGCTAAAATTTCTACCACTTTTTTACGAGCTGATGATTTTTGAGCTATTGAGCGTTGTACTTTTATTTTTTTTAGTTTTGCCTCTTGGTAAATTTCCTTGGTAAAGCTACTATAATGGTTTGATATTACTACACTCTGTTGTAAAGCGGTTGATTTTTGAGCTAAATTTGCAAGCTCTTTATGATCATCAAAAGTAAAATCCTTTTGAGCATAATGTGTAAAATTATGGCTTGATTTTACTTTTTGAAGAGGAGCATAAGGAGGATCGCAATAAAACACAGTATTTTGTAAAAAAATTTCTTCACTATGAACTCTATTAAATACCTCACGAAAATCACCACAAAAAAACTCGGCTTGTTTTGATTTTTCAGAAAAATAGACAAGTTCTTTTTCGGGAAAATAAATTTTTTTATAAGAGCCAAATGGTACATTAAATTCACCATTATTATTATAACGGCAAAGCCCATTATAGCCATAACGGTTGAGATAAAGAAATAGCACTGATTTTTCAAAAGGATCTTCTGTTTTATTAAACTGCTCGCGACAAGCTAAATAAAAATCTTTGCTATTCGCTCTTGGGTGAAATAATAAATCTTCAACAGATACTAAAAAAGACTCTAAATCATTTTTTACAATATTATATAAATTGATTAAATCTTGGTTTACATCAGCTAAAAAATAACGCTCAAAATCAGTATTAAGAAATAGTGAGCCTCCACCAATGAAAGGTTCAACTAAACATTCACCCTTTGGTAAAACTTTTTTAATATCGTCAATAAGCCGAAACTTACCACCTGCCCATTTAAGAAAAGGGCGATGTTTTATTTTACTCATAACCACTCTCACTTTGAGTTATAGCGGTTATAATTTGTTCTGTTTTTACATCAGAGTTAATATAAGCCTTGCCAAGCTCTTTAAGCAAAATTAAACGAATGTTATTATTAGCTACTTTTTTATCTAACTTCATAAGTGCTAAATAATCATCTGCTTTCATTTGTTTTGGTGAATAAATCGGAAGTTTAATTTTTTGTAAAAGTTTAATAATCCGTTCTACATCATAAGCGGTTAAAAAACCAAGATTTTTTGAAAGAATACTAGCCTGAACCATACCAATTGCAACAGCTTCACCGTGTATATAAGAGCCAAACCCTTGATGCTTTTCAATTGCGTGTCCGAAAGTATGCCCAAAGTTTAATAATGCACGATTGCCCTGCTCTTTTTCATCTAAAGCAACGATATCTGCTTTAAACTGACAACATTTTTTAATAATTTTAGCGAGAAGATCTAAATCTAACGTCATCAGATTATCTATTTGCATTTCTAGATCAGATAAAAAGTTTTCATCAAAAATAAGTGCATATTTTATAACTTCTGCCATTCCTGCACTAAATTCTCTTTGACTAAGTGTTATTAGCGTTGATGTATCAATAATCACCATTTTCGGTTGGTAAAAAGCTCCAATCATATTCTTACCTAATGGGTGATTTACACCCGTTTTACCACCAACCGATGAATCAACTTGTGCTAATAATGTTGTCGGCACTTGAATAAAATCAATACCACGAAGATAGCTTGAAGCAGCAAAGCCTGCAATATCGCCAACAACACCACCGCCCAAAGCTATAATAGCACTATCTCTATTGAAATTATATTCTAATAAGGCATCGTAAATATAGCTCACAGCATCAAGATTTTTATACTGCTCACCATCTTCAAGAATAACCGTTTGAGATGAAATATTAAGACTTTTTAAGGTAGTAACTACGGTATCTAAATAAAGTTTAGCTACCGTAGTATTTGAAACTATCATCACTTGAGAACTCTTTTGAAGCGGTAAAAATATATCACGATTTTGCAATAAGTTTTTACCTATATAGATAGGATAAGATCCATCTTTGTGATGAAGTTCTAATTGTTGCATTATAGAGTATCTATTAAATCTTCAATAAGCATTGCCGTTGTTTTAGCACCTTGTTCATCAGTTTCAATAGTGATATCAGCAATCTCTTTATACAAAGGATTTCTAATTTCAGCAAGTTCGCTCAATGCTTTTTGTGGATCTTCTGTTTGTAGCAGAGGACGTTTTTTATCACGATACGTTCTTTCAAGCTGTTTTTCAATACTTGTTTCAAGATAAACAACAATACCTCTTGCACTAAGCATATTTCTGTTTTCTTTTGATACAACTGCTCCACCGCCTGTTGAAAGTACAACTCCTTGCTTAGAAGTAAGATCGGTTAAGATTTTTGTTTCTCTTGCTCGAAAGCCTTCTTCACCTTCAAGATCGAAAATCCAGTCAATATCAACACCACTGCGAGCAACGATTTCATCATCACTGTCATAGAAACTCATTCCTAAATTTTGTGCTAATTGACGACCAATAGTGCTTTTTCCAGCACCCATTGGACCTATTAAAAATATATTACGTTTTTCAGCCATTTTTTGCCTAATAAAATTTTTGATATGTTTAAAATAAAAAGCCTCGCTAATTTATTTCCTAAAAAGTTTAATAAACAAATAGCGAATGCTCTATCGGATAAATACCCCTAAATTATCACAAAATTTGAAAGGTTTTTCAAGTACTGTTTTAAAAACAGTACTTTTATCTTACATTAATTTTTTTAATCAATAGTGCGAAGTAGCTCGTTAATACCTACTTTACTTAACGTTTTGGCATCAACTTTTTTCACTATTACCGCACAATACAGGCTATATTTTCCACATTTTGAAGGCAGTGAACCTGAAACAACAACCGATCCTGCTGGTACTCGTCCATAGTGAATTTCACCTGTTTCACGATCGTAAATTCTTGTTGATTGTCCGATAAATACACCCATTGAAATAACAGAGCCTTCTTCAACCACAACGCCTTCAACAATTTCAGATCTTGCACCGATAAAGCAGTTATCTTCAATGATGGTTGGATTTGCTTGCAATGGTTCAAGCACACCACCAATGCCAACACCACCTGATAGGTGCACATTTTTACCAATTTGAGCACACGAACCAACGGTTGCCCAAGTATCAACCATAGTTCCTTCATCAACAAAAGCACCAATATTTACATAAGATGGCATAAGCACGGTATTTTTTGCGATGTAAGCACCTTTACGAACGGTTGCATTAGGAACTGCACGAAAACCTTCTTTTTCAAATTGCTCTTGGGTGTAATCTTTAAATTTAAGATCAACTTTATCAAAATATTTTGTATTGCCTGCATCAATGATTTCATTTTCACGGATCCTAAAAGATAATAATACCGCTTTTTTAAGCCACTGATTAACTGCCCATTGCCCATCAATTTTTTCAGCAACACGAAGTTCTCCACTGTCAAGTTTTGCAATTGCTTCATTTACCGCATTTTTCACTTCATCTGTTACTGTTTTTGGCGTGATTTCAGCACGAATTTCAAATGCTTGTTCAATAATTGTTTGTAAATTCATTACATTTCCTCATATCATTAGTACGATTTACTATTTTACTGAAATTTATCATAAAAATCGCCTATTTTTTTGATAAAATGAAAACAAAGTTTAGGGAGTGTTCTATGAAAAGAGATGAAGATGAAATGCTAGATTTAGCTTATGAGTTATTTTTAGAAGTAGCAAGTGATAATCTTTCAGCTAAAAATATTGAAATTTTTAATGAAGAATTTAGCGATTTTGGTGTACTTGAAATGGTACAAACTCAAAATAACTTTGAAGAAGAAATAGGTGTTTTGATAGATCCTAGTTTCTATGCTCAAATTAATATTGCATTGATGAAAGCGGATATTATTGAGCATATTTTTGCAAAGGTACTTATTCCTTACGATGCAGATTGTGATGATTTTCATCTTATTTGGTAAAAAACTACTCTAATGTAACCGCTTTTTACCAAACAAAGCGTTCTTCACCACTGTAAATCGTCGCTCGATTTTCTCGTGCAAATCCAACAAGAGAAAGATTTGCACTTTCAGCCATTGTAACCGCAAGGCTTGTTGGAGCGGAAATGGCAATAAGCATTTCAACGCCACAGATCACTGTTTTTTGTACCATTTCAAAACTTGCTCGGCTAGTTACAATAATAAATCCTTTTGGTTTGTCATTTCGTGCGTGCCACCCAAGTAATTTATCAAGGGCGATATGACGACCGATATCTTCTCGAATTGCAAGCATTTGGTAATCTAAATCAAAAAAAGTAGCTGCGTGTGTTGCTCCTGTTTGCCTATTAAGTTCTTGTGAATTTTTAAGCTCAAATAGACAATGATTAAGTTTAGTAGGATCAATTGTGAAAGTCTTTGGTAATTTAGGCAAAGTTTTAACCGCTTGCTGTAATTGCTCTGTTCCACAAATGCCACAGCCTGTGCGACCTGCAAGGGTGCGTCTTAAATTTTTCAACGCAACAAAACGGCGAGTGGTAATTTCTATATGAAGCTCAATACCGTTACAAGTTGGCACAATGTCAATGGCGTGAATTTCACGGCTATCTTGAATAATATTTTCTGCCAAAGAAAAGCCTATCGCAAAATCTTCTAAATCTTGTGGGCTTGCCATCATAACGGTATGTGAAATGCCATTATAAATTAATGCAATAGGCACTTCATCTGCTAAAACTTCTTCCTTATTTGTAAAAAAAAAGTTTGAATTTTTATCATCTGATAACATTTCATTTTTATATAAAAATTTAGCTTTTTTATTCTTAATACAAATCACTCTTATTCCTTTGTTAAACAGCTCTCTTACTTAATTTATACTATTTTCTTTATTTTTTTGACATAGATCATATTTTCATTATTTTACACTAGATTTTTAATTGCTAAACAATTATATTTTACACCATTGTTAATGAAATTAGAACAACTTAACATTTTTACAACAATTTTTTGTTTTAGTTTCATCTTTTATATTCATATTTTAAAATATTAGGAGTACTTAATCTATGGCTATTTCAAGAAGACGATTCTTAAAAATATGCTCAGGGGTTATGGCAGGAGCTTCTGCAACTACACTAGGCTTGATTCCAAAAACAGCATACGCAGCACCTCGTAATTACAAACTATTACGAGCGAAAGAAACTCGTCAAACCTGCACCTATTGTGCCGTTGGCTGTGGAATGTTGATGTATAGTTTAGGTGATGGTGCAAAAAATGCAGTATCAAAAATTATTCATATTGAAGGTGATCCTGATCACCCTGTTAGCCGAGGCTCGTTGTGTCCGAAAGGAGCGGGATCAATGGATTTTATCAATAGTCCAAACCGTTTAAAATATCCTGAATATCGTGCAGCAGGTTCTGATAAATGGGTTCGTATTTCTTGGGAAGAAGCTATTTCTCGTATCGCTCGACATTTAAAAGATGATCGTGATGCAAATTTTGTTGAAAAAAATAGTGAAGGAACAACCGTAAACCGTTGGACAACAACAGGTATGCTTTGTGCGTCAGCGGCGAGCAATGAAACCTGTTTGCTTACTCACAAATGGGGACGTGCAATGGGTATGGTAGTTATGGATAACCAAGGAAGTACTTGCCACGGTCCAACGGTTACCAGTCTTGCTCCCTCTTTTGGACGTGGGGCGATGACTAATAACTGGGTTGATATTAAAAATGCTGATGTGGTTATTGCAATGGGGGCAAATCCTGCTGAGGCTCACCCTGTTGGTTTTAAATGGGTTATTGAGGCGAAAAAACAAAATAAAGCAAAATTGATGGTTGTTGATCCTCGTTTTAATCGTACCGCTTCGGTGTCTGATTTCTTTGCTCAAATTCGCCCAGGTTCTGATATTTCATTTTTATTAGGAGTGAGTAACTACTTATTATCAAATGATTACATTCAGCACGAATATGTGAAATATTATACGAATGCAAGTTTCTTGGTGAATGAAGGTTTTACTTTTGAAGATGGTTTATTTTCAGGCTACGATCCAAAAACTCGTCAATATGATAAATCAACTTGGACTTATCAAGTTGATGAAAATGGTGAACCAAAACGAGATCTAACCCTTAAACACCCACGCTGTGTTATCAATATCTTGCGTGATCACGTTGCTCGTTATACACCTGAAATTGTTGAGCAAATCACTGGTGTAAAACAAAAATCATTTTTGAAATTCTGTGAAATTTTATCAGAAACAGCAAAACCAAATAAAACAGCGTCTTTCCTATATGCACTTGGTTGGACGCAACACTCTGTTGGTACGCAAAATATTCGTTCAATGGCAATGATTCAGCTTTTATTAGGTAATATCGGAATGGCGGGTGGTGGTGTTAATGCCTTGCGTGGACATTCTAATGTACAAGGTGCAACCGATTTAGGATTATATCCTCACACCTTGCCTGCTTATTTGAAATTACCACAAGATAATGATCGCTCGTTATCAGAATTTTTTGAACATAAAATTCCACAAACGATGGGTGAAGGGCAAGTAAACTACTGGCAAAATATGCCTAAATTTATGGTAAGTTTATTAAAATCGTTCTATGGCGATAACGCAACCAAAGAGAACGAATTTGGCTATCATTATTTACCTAAATACGATCAGCGATACGATCCATATCGCTATATGGATATGATGAATCACGGCAAAGTAAATGGCTATATTTGTCAAGGATTTAACCCTGTTGGCTCATTCCCTGATAAAAACCGCGTGGTAAGTGCATTGAGTAAATTAAAATTTTTGGTAATTTGTGATCCTATTGCAACCGCTACCTCAAATTTTTGGCAAAATCACGGCGAAATGAATGATGTTGATTCTTCACAAATTCAAACCGAAGTATTTAGACTGCCAACAACTTGTTTTGCAGAAGAAGATGGTTCAATTGCTAACTCTGGACGCTGGTTACAATGGCACTGGAAAGCAACAAACCCTCCGTTTGAAGCCAAACCTGATGTAGAAATTTTATCGGAAATTCGCCACAAAATGTTAGAGCTTTACGATGAAGAAGGTGGTGTTGGACAAAAAAGTTTTAGAGCAATGCAATGGAATTATGCAAATCCATTAGAGCCAAGTGCAGAAGAACTAGCAAAAGAAAATAATGGTTTTGCTCTTGAAGATTTATATGATGCAAGCGGTAAACTTTTATACAAAAAAGGCGAGTTATTATCAAGTTTTGGTGATTTGCGAGATGATGGCTCAACGGCAGCAGCAACTTGGATTTTCACAGGGCAATGGACACAAAAAGGTAACCAAATGGCAAACCGTGATAATTCTGATCCATCAGGTCTTGGCATTAACGCAGGTTGGTCTTTTGCGTGGCCTGCAAACCGTCGTGTGCTTTATAATCGTGCAAGTGCTGATCTTTCAGGCAAACCTTGGGATCATAAACGACAGTTAGTAAAATGGAATGGTAAAAACTGGAACTATAACGATGTTGCAGATTTTGGAACAGCGCCACCAAACTCCAAAGCAATGCCATTTATTATGCAAAATGATGGAGTGGGCGGTATTTTTGCTCTTAATCGTATCAACGATGGCCCATTCCCCGAGCATTATGAGCCGTTAGAAAGTCCTATTGGCACAAATCCACTGCACCCTAATGTGGTTTCAAATCCTGTGGCTCGCATTTTAGAAAATGATAAAGATACCTTTGGTAATCACGAAGAATTTCCTTATGTAGGGACGACTTACAGTATCACCGAGCATTTTCACTGTTGGACAACATCAGCGTTACTTAATGTGATTGCTCAACCACAACAATTTGCAGAAATTGGTGAGGAATTAGCAGCTGAAAAAGGTATTAAGGCAGGTGATTGGGTGAAAATCACTTCAAAACGAGGATTTATCAAATGTGTTGCTGTGGTAACTAAACGCATTAAAGTGTTGGAAGTTAATGGTAAAAAAGTACACACCATTGGTATTCCACATCATTGGAGTTTTACAAGTTTAGGTAAAAAAGGATTTGTTACTAATACCTTAACCCCTCGTGTTGGTGATGCAAATACGCAAACGCCTGAATATAAGGTATTTTTAATTAATGTTGAAAAAGTGGAGGCTGCATAATGAGTACGGTTCAATCTCAAGATATTATTAGAGTTTCTGCAAATTCTGTTTTAACCCCAGCTCCACGAGTAAGAACTCATCAGCTTGAAGTAGCAAAATTGATAGATGTGAGTGTTTGTATTGGCTGTAAAGCCTGTCAAGTTGCTTGTTCAGAATGGAATGATTTAAGAGCAGAGCCAGAGTCTTGTGTTGGTGTTTATGATAACCCTCGTGATATGAGTGCTGACGCTTGGACGGTTATGAAATACAGTGAAGTTGAAGAGAACGATCGCCTTGAATGGCTGATTCGTAAAGATGGCTGTATGCACTGCTCTGAACCGGGGTGTTTGAAATCTTGCCCATCACCAGGGGCGATTGTACAATATGCAAATGGTATAGTAGATTTTCAATCTGATAAATGTATCGGCTGTGGCTATTGTATGGTAGGCTGTCCTTTTGGTGTTCCTAAAATGAATGAAAAAGATAACAAAGTTTATAAATGTACACTTTGTATCGACCGAGTAACCGTAGGGCAAGAGCCTGCTTGTGTAAAAACTTGCCCAACAGGTGCAATTCATTTTGGTAGTAAAAAAGATATGATTGAGTATGCTCAAACTCGTATCGCAGATTTAAAAGAGCGTGGTTATCCTAACGCAGGGTTGTACAATCCAAAAGGTGTAGGTGGCACACACGTAATGTATGTGTTGCATCACGCTGATAACCCTGAACTTTATGCAGGACTTCCTAAAAATCCACATATTGATCCATCAATTAAAACTTGGAAAGATTTCTTAAAACCTGCAGCAGCTGTGGCATTAGCAGGAACGGTGGTTGCATCAGCAGCTCATTATCTTGCAACAGGACCTAACACCGAAGAAATAGAGCACGATGAAGAGCATAATGAAAAAGGGGGCAAAAATGAATAAAATTAATGATGATTACAAAGTTTCTCGTCATAAATTAAAAGCACGATTAAACCATTGGTTTATTGTACTTTGCTTTCTAGTAACGGGGCTTTCAGGTATTGCGTTCTTTTTTCCGAGTTTTTTTTGGCTAACGAACCTTTTTGGCTCACCACAAATGGCACGTTTTATACATCCATTTACTGGAACGCTAATGGTGATATCCTTTACTTCATTAGCGTTAATGTACTGGAAACACAACTTACCTAAAAAGTATGATTTAGATTGGATTAAAGGTTTTAAAGAAGTTATTAAAGGAAATGAGCATAGCGTTGTTGAAAATGGCAAATACAATATGGGACAAAAAATGCTCTTTTGGACATTAGTTCTTTCATTGTCCGTGTTGTTAATTACTGGCTTTATTATGTGGCGACAATATTTTTCTCATAATTTTTCTGTACAAACCATTAGAATTGCAATTGTGTTGCATTCAAGTAGTGCTTTTGTGCTTTTCGGCGGAATATTAGTACATATTTATATGGCATTTTGGGTAAAAGGCACAATTCGTGGAATGACGCAAGGTTGGGTTAGTGCTCGTTGGGCGAAAAAACATCACCCTCGCTGGTTTAGAGAAGATGTTTTGCCTAACATTAAAAAAGAAATGCAAGAAAAACACAAATCTTAAACACTACTAATTATGCAATAAAAATTAACAAAGTGCGATATAATACCGATATTGCACTTTTCATCTATAAGGTATCCTATGGCTATTAAAATTTTATCACCACAAGAGTTTGAACAACTAACTAAACAAGCACAAGCGGTTTCAAATCCTTTAATTTTTGCAAATCCTAAAAACATTTATAAAGCAAGGGTACATCGTCTTAATGAGCTTGCAAAAGATAATCCTATGGCTGATTATCTGCTTTTTACGGCACAAATTTGTGATATTTTAGATAGTTTACAAGATGAAATAACTATTATTAAACTTAATAGCTGCGAGCTTAAACCACTTGATTGTCATCAATATAAACGTGATCCTATTTGGATCGAAATTTTAAATGCACTTATTGATAAGATGAAACCTTTTGCTAATGAAACGGTATTAAGCGTTATTGAAACCTTGGAAAAATCATCACATCAAGAGCTTGAAGATTTAGCAACTAACTTACTTAATAATGAATTTGAAAAAGTGGGGAGCGATAAAGCTATTTTCTTATGGTCTGCTCTTTCATTTTATTGGGTTAATCTAACTACTCTTATTTCTCATAATGCCCTTATGGAAAGTAGCGACGGATTAGACACCTGCCCTGTTTGTGACGCTCCACCGGTTTCTGGTGTTATTCAATATGGACAAGCTCAAGGACTTCGCTACCTACACTGCTCACTTTGTGAAACAAAATGGAACGTAGTGCGTGCAAAATGTTCAAATTGTCAAAGTGTAGAACAGTTAGATTATTGGGCAATCGATAACAAATTTGCTGAAATTCGTGCTGAAAGCTGTGGTGATTGTAAAACATATTTAAAAATGCTGTATTTAGAAAAAACAAAAAATCTTGATCCTGTCGCTGACGATCTTGCTTCAATATATTTAGATCTTGAAATGGGAGATAAAGATTTTGCTCGCAGTGGTCTTAATCCTTTCATTTTTGGTAATATTGAGTAATTTTACTAACAATAAGCAGAGTGAGTTTTGATATAATATTCTTTTTATTAAATAGGCATAAAGGACAAAAGGAATGGTTTTTTATAGTCAAGTATAAGTAAAGGACAAAAAGAATGGTCAAAAAAACATTATATTTTTTGACCATTTT